>JAEEGH010014265.1_pt1 | contig 17463 bp, 10 predicted proteins | sample 9134181 | NCBI WGS metagenome assembly JAEEGH01 (sample SAMN16246544, study PRJNA631951) | gut metagenome | biome: gut microbiome; feature: rumen; material: DP-attached | host: Bos | place: Iran: Karaj | collected 2018-10
CACACGTATAATTTTTCCGTTTGTGTCTCACAAAAAGGAGAAACCATCATGAAAAAAGGAACTAAACTATTTGCCTCGGTATTAGCGATAGTGACATCTTTAGGTGCGCTTATTGGTACTGCACAATTATCACATCACTTATTAGCAAAGGCGACTGACCATCCTGAAACTATGGATTGTTCATATTACTTTAATTCCGCGAATGGTTTTACTCCTATTATTGATATCAATAATGATCTTTTCCTATATGGCAAAAAAGATTCATATAAATCTTGGGGCACAGTAACTGAACAATGGGAAAATAGTGGTAAAACCAATACCTATGTGCAAAGCACAGATAAATACGGACATACCGCTGCGATATGTTTATATGGTTGTAATACACCAGCCTCTTTATATCCAATTGGTTCAGTTGTTGAATTTGTATTCTCAGGTAGTAATTTGTCAAGTTATAACAATCTTCCAGAAATCACCTCTTTAACAAGTATTACTAAGGTCTATGACAGAAACCCAAGTCCAGTTAAATCCTTTGAAGCGGAAGATGTTTGGGAATATGGTAATGATGATAGTTCTGAACACTTTGAAGACGCAAAACAATATGGACCAATAAGAATTAGACTCGATGATGTTCGTATTGAAAACTATCCAGGTGACAATAAATCCGCGACAGTTAAAACTCCAGCTGGTTATACCGTTCCTTTGTATTTTGCAAATGTCGGTCCATATAGCAATATTTCATCTTACATTGACACCGCTTTATACAATTTTGGTCAAGCAGGTGCATTTACCATTTATGGATATCTAAATCCATTCAAATCATCTACTAAGTCATCATTACAATTCTTATTAAGAAGTACATGCGATATCGTTCCATATTCTTTCACTAGAGATAGAGATGTCGTTGAAAGCGTTTCTGTTCCATCAGATATGCAACTAATTTACAACGTTGGCGATACATTTAGTGAAAATCGTTTAAATCTCAATATGAGAGACGGTTCACAAAGATCCGCTGATTATGTTGAATATGCCGGTTACAGCATGGATGATCCAGGTGTTTATAATCTCAGCACTAATTACTATTACTATGCTGGAACACTAAATCAAATAGTAGGAAACACAGTTAGAGAATTTGTAACTATTACTGTTACTGGAAATATTGATCCAGGTGTAGTTCCTGAACTTCTCGAAGTTTGGGGTGATAAGAAAACCGAATACAACGTAGGCGATGAGTTTGAAGTTCCAGCGTATGTTTTCGTAGACTATTCAGATGGTTCTTGGGAAAACGTTCCATGGCAATGTACATATACCGGTTATGATATGAATACCCCAGGAACATACACAGTCATAGTTTCCTATACATATAATGGAGTCACAGTTACTGACTCTTACACAATTACCGTTTCTGGTTCAATTCCTCAACAAAAAGAACCAGATCATATTGAAGTAGTGGACCCTATTACTGAATACTATGTTGGTGACTCTTTTGTGGAACCTGTTGTTTATTTGTACTATAACGATGGTTCTCATGAAGATATCAGTTCTAAAGCTTTGTTCGAAGAATATGATATGAACACTCCAGGTACATACACCGTTCAAGTCTATTATTTTGGAGACAATTTTGATGACTATACATCATATACAATTACTGTCAGCCCAGTCGGTCCTCAACCAGCCACAGTAACATTTAGTTCCTCTATTTCTAGTAGCCAATATGATACCGGCAACTACGGAACCAAATATAGTAACGGTTATAACTTTGTTTATTACCGTACCAATTATGCGAATAGTTATGTTGCTGACTTATTACCAGCCACTTGTGACTTTGGTGATCCAATGGGTGGCTTTATCGCAAATACCACACCATTTAATGGAATCGATAGTGTCACTATCAAATATTCAAATACCTCTAAATCAGGTGCCACAGCTGGTAAATTAAGCTATGGTGTATCAAATACGTTAGATGGTTCTTTATCAATCCCATATTCTGCTTATGAAAGAACAACTACGTTCAATCTTAATGGAAATGTTAATTTTATTAAAATCGAGTGTGGTAATACTGAAATGGCCCTAAAAGAATTCAGTGTTCACTACACAGATGAAACCACATCTTCATATACTCAAATTGATGCTTATGCGAATAATTATCGTATTAGTCCAAATCAATTTACAGGCACACTCGTTGCGGGTAGCACAAGCGTGACTGTACCTGTAAGCGTATCCTATTCAGGAAATAGATATACAGTTTTACAAACTAAGACATATACCTATTACACATTAGATTATGTTGAATCTCATCCAAGTGTTGCTAGTGACGCCGCTATGCTCGATCCAGTGGATGTTGCAAACTACTATACAATCTTTGGCGCAATTCCAGCTAACTATGGTGGTTCCAAAAGTGGAATGAATTCTATTAGCAGTGTTCAAAGTGTCTTTGGAAGCGATACCAGACAAGTTTCTTACTATAGTAGAACTGATGGTTATGCCACTTCAATTCCAAACGTAAATGCAAGCAGTGGATATTACGAGTTTGATATTGATATTACTGGAACATATTACCCTGGTAGTGGTGGACGTGGTGTTGGCCGTGTTGTCGCTTGGAAGAATGGCATCAATAATAGTGCATATGGAAATGGTTCTCAAAGAGTATGTGACTTCACTGATGACCATTATGCAACATTCCAAGAATTCAACAATTTAGGTCAATTCTTATCTAAGTTCGATGCTGAACAACGTTGCACAGGTAAAAAGTGGAGTGCACCAAATACCGCATATGCGGCATAAACCACTTGCAAGTTAATAAATTATTATTATAATAATATGTGCTTATCAAGAACTGCGAAATAGAGATGCAAAATCGCGGTAGCAACTCTCAGAAGTGAGTAAGTGCTCTTCTCTAGCAAGGTCCCATAACCTTGAACGATGAGTAAAGGAATAAATAAGTATGCCTTTCCATAATTATGGGAGGGCATTTTTTATAGGAGTATTAAGTATGGAAAAAGGAAAGATTTTATTCACTAGTGAATCAGTTAGTGAAGGACATCCAGACAAAGTTTGCGATCAGATTTCTGACGCGGTTTTAGATGCGTGTTTAGCGGTTGATGAAAAGAGCCATGTAGCGTGTGAAGTATTCGCTACAAACAACGAAATTATTATCGCTGGGGAAATCACTTCTAAATGTAAACCAGACTATGTTGGCATCGTTAAAGATGTGTTAAAGAGAATCGGTTATGACCGTCCAGAATTGGGCACTGACTACCACACAGTTAAAGTTGAAGTGAAGGTTAAGGAACAAAGTCCAGATATTAATCAAGGTGTCGAAAAGAAAACACCACAAGAACAAGGCGCTGGCGACCAAGGAATTATGTTCGGTTATGCGACAAATGAAACCGAAGGATATATGCCACTAGCAATTTCAATTGCTCATAAATTAGTGCGTGAAGCAACCGCTCAAAGAAAGAACGGAGAATTCAAAGGTGCACGTCCAGATATGAAATCTCAAGTGACCGTTGATTATACTGATCCAAACAATATTCGTATCGATACAGTTCTTATGTCTATCCAACATGATGAGGATGTAGATTTAGAAGAATTTAAGAAATACGTTCATGAAAAAATCATGCAAAAAGTCGTTAAATCTTTCGGATTCAATGCAGATTTCAAGTATTTAATAAATCCAACAGGCCGCTTTGTTATCGGTGGTCCTGCCGGTGATACAGGCTTAACTGGCCGTAAGATTATTGTTGATACTTATGGTGGTACAGCTGAACATGGTGGAGGTGCTTTCTCAGGTAAAGATCCATCCAAGGTTGATAGAAGTGCAGCATATATGGCAAGATACATTGCTAAGAACTTAGTGGCCGCTGGTGTTGCGGATAGATTACAAGTTCAATTAGCCTATGCCATCGGTGTTGCGGAACCAGTATCAATCGGTATCAAAACATACCATACCGCAAAGGTCAGTGATGATAAGATTCTTGATATCATAAATAGGTTATTTGATTGCAGACCTGGAATGATCATTAAAAACTTCAATTTAACTCATCCAAGTTTCCGTTACCAAGACTTAACCAACTATGGTCATATGGGTCGTCCAGACTTAGACCTCCCATGGGAAAAGTTAGATAAGGTCGAAGAAATCAAAAAGTTATTAAAGTAAGGGTGCGTACAAGCACCTTTTTCTTTATCAAAAATCTTTTAATGAGATAGTGAAATCTTGTGTAATTCCGTTTTATAATATAGGTGATGATATAGCTCTCTGAGTTTGGGAAGGGAGGATAACATATGAAGTACCAAATTACCGGAAAAAACATCAAGATTACCGAAGGGATTTCGGCTGCCATCGAAAAGAAGCTAAAGAAGATGGACAAATACTTCCTCATCAATGATGAAGTAGACTGCCGCGTTGTCTGCAGCGCGCATGACCAAGATCAAAAGATTGAAATTACAATCTTCTTACCTCAAATGCCACTTCGTGCAGAAGTAGTTAATCCTGATTTATATGCCGCGTTAGATCTCGCTGTTGATAAACTCGAAGGTCAAATGAGAAAAATCAAAACTCGTATGGACCGCAGCAACAACAAAATGTCTCTAGCAGAATCCATCAATTTCGAACAACTCGAAGATGAAAAAGAACCTGATGAAAAAGACGTTATTGTTAGAGCAAAATCTTATTACTTACAAGCAATGGATATCGAAGAAGCAGTTATCCGTATGCAAGCATTAGGCCATGACTTCTTCCTCTACTTAGATAGAGAAGATGATAGAATCTCCGTCGTCTATAATAGACGTGATGGTGGCTATGGCGTCATCCAAGCGGAGAACCCAATTAAATAAAGTTTAACTTTAATTAATGAAGCGAGTTCAATCGAGCTCGCTTTTTTCTTTTGAAAAATACACGCATATATGTGTATAATACATAGCATGAGCAAGCTACTCGCGTGTGATTTAGACGGAACACTATTTTATCCTAAACAAGTAGGAAGATGCATTTCTAAAAGAAATGTTAAGTTTTTACGTCGTTGGATCGATGCTGGAAACAGACTCGTTTTAATCACATCCAGAAGTTTAGAATTCGTTGAAAGACTCAAAAAAGAAATCGAGCGCCCATTCGATGTTATGGCGTGCACATCCGCACAAACTGTACACGATGGCGAATTAGTGAGACATATTTGGATGTCTAACGACGAACTCGAAAAAGTTTTCCATCACATTGATGAAAAATACAAACCATTAGGATATCTCTTAACTGCGGAAGGACATCCATGTGTTGTGTATAACACAAAACGTGCGAAATTATTCTTCCAAATCTTCTACCATTTATGGTACTGGGGACAGTTCAAATATAGAGAACCATGTGAAACTTCTAATGAATTGTTTATTGATTTGATGAAAAATGGTAAAGTTTATAAAGTCATGACCTTCTTCGGCCTTGGCAAGAAAAAAGGACCTCTTAGTAAAGAGATTAATAAAGAACTTCGTGATAACTTCCCAGAAATCGAATCTTCTTGGAGTTTAATTGTTAATGAATTAACACCAAAAGGATGCAATAAAGGCGAAGGGCTTGAACATTATTGTAACGTTGCGAAAATACCTGCAGATGACGTATATGTCATAGGCGATAGTGGTAATGACATCGCAATGTTCCAAAAGTTCCACGAACACAGTTACTGTATGGCGCATGCCTATCCGAGCGTGAAGAAATATGCGAAACATACAGTCTCACGTGTCTATAGTTTAGACAAGCTTGTATTGAAAGGAGAAAAGTAATTATGTTAGACGCAATGAATCAATACATCTTTAATATCTATCATTATCTCTTAAACTTAAGAGACACCGTCGAATACACAATCGATAGAGAACACACAAAACAAGTTTATGACACCAGAAAGAATGTTCTTACATCTGGTATCGCCAAAACAAGTGCTTTAGGCAACTTCTTTGAAAATAACAAAGAACAAGGCGAAAAGATCAAAGCTCGTTTAGAAGAAGTTATCAATGACTTCTATAGTGATGACAACACAGTTATTAAAGTCACAGAAGATGGCAAAATCCGTGTTGACCACACACAACACATCAAAATTTTTGATGAAATCGTTGGCATCCAAGAATCCGTGAGAGACATCCTCTTCGGTTACATCAACTATGCCAGACAACAAAATAACGCAAATGAAGAAATGGAAAAATTGGTGGTTATCGATGAAAGATTAACCAGATCCATCTTTGCTATGTTAGTGATGAGAGAATTCGAAAAATCCTTCGGTGAATTCCAAAAGGTTATGACCGAATCCAAAGGACAACCTACTCCACAATCCAATTTCATCGTTCAAAATGAAATCTCCAAAATGGCAAGTTTAATCAGATTCTCCCGCAGCCATGCACACAATACAGATAACGAAACATTAGATCTTCTAGATGATGTTAACAAAGTTATCGAAATGACAGAAGGTCGCAGAGATAGAAGAGATAACAAATCATTCCAAGAAATCTTCAATGACATCAATCGTCGCTTAAGCGACCATGTTGCAAAACTCGAACCACAATGGAAAGAAATCTATGAAAAACTTTTCAAAGAAATGGTCGAGATTAGCCAAAAGAAAGAAGCAGAAAGCAAACAAGCATAAGCTTGATGAGGTATATCCATGAAAAAGATTAAAGATCCAAGTGTAAAGAAAAATAAGAAAGCATTACCCTTACATCCATTCGAGTTCGTATGGTACCTTTTAGTCGGTCTCGTGGGTATTTGGGGTTTAACCTATATCGTTTTAGGTTTAGTCGCTAGCTATCTTCCAATTTCCACAGAAGATCCAGGCTTAGTTACCGCGAACGAAACCATCTTAAAAACATTCAAATTAGACTTCCTCGGTTGGGGCTTAATCATCTTAGCAATTGCCGCTGTCGCAGCAGTCGTGGTCTTAATCCTCTTCTCTAACAAAGTTGATAGAGATTATGAAAAGAATGTGAGACGTGCGCAACGTTTGGCACAACTCGAAGCTGAAGAAGCAAAAGAAGATGACATCGCCGAACAAAAGATCGCCGTTGATGCTGAAGTAGCACCAGTCGAAGAGAAGAAAGAAGAAGTCGTTATCAACGAAGCTCCAAAAGAAGAATAGTTGATAAAATCGAACAAAATATTGAAATAATGGATGTTAATGCATCCATTTTTTCTTTGTCTTTATTAGAAATAAGACTAAAATGTAGACATATGAAAAAACCAATTATCATCGTTTCGATTTTGGGCTTATTAGGTGCTTCTGGTGCTATTATCGCCAGTTCCGCAAAAGAGGTTTGGAAAGGCGCGGAGGCTTATAGCGCAACCACAAGCTTACCTACCACAATCGATTTAAACGACTCGACTAGTAGTGAAATTAGAAACTACTACAGTTCTTTAAATGGTTTGAGTTCAAATGAACTAAAGGGGACAAATTTATTAAAGAATTTAAAGCCAATTCTTAAGAATGGCCAAACATATTATTCATATGACTATAACTATGGCACAGTCATATGGCAAATGTATGAAATCGTTGATAGAGACTGGGAAAAATCTCCTGCTGATCACATTACCTATGGTACATACAATTCAAGTACTAACAAGATTACAAATTATCAATATGGCACAAATAGTAACCAAAAGAACAATCCATATTTACATGCTTTATATGTGAACAGAAATGTTGATAACCAAGTTAGAGCTTGGGGTAATCATAATCAAGATCAATGGGGTATTAATAGAGAACACGTTTGGGCTAAATCACATGGCATGGGTGATGAATCATCAGATGTTGATAGTGGTGGCGCACGTGGTGACTTAATGCACTTGTGGTCCGGTAATGGCTACGTTAATGGTTTTGATTATCACGGAAACCTATTCTATGGTTTCGTTAATAAAAATAGTTCTTATAGTGATGCTGGAAGCACATACTCCAATTTAAGTGGTAACCTTAAAGGTTATTCCGCTTCTATGGGTAGTGGTTCAGTCTTTGAACCACAAGATAGTGATAAAGGTGACATTGCTAGAATAATTTTCTACATGGCTGCGAGATATAACTATTTCTCAGGCAGCGATTCTGATGGTATTGACGCGAACAATCCAAACCTTGAAGTTGTTGATAGAACATCAGATACAAATGGCACTTCAAAATACGATTCTTCTACAACAACGGCTGGTCAAATGGGTGTACTTCGTGACCTCTTGGCATGGAACAGATTAGACCCACCAGATGAATGGGAAATTCATAGAAACAACTTAATGTTTAAAAACTACTCCCATAATAGAAATCCATTCGTTGATTTCCCAGAATGGGCAGAATATGTTTGGGGTTCTTCAACATTAGCAAGTAACCAAAGAAGTGTTACTTCTTATAGCAGCACTCCTACAGGTAGCGCTAACCCAAGTATTGACAATATCAATACATTTGAAGGACAAGGTCAAACAGTTGAAGTTACAAGTGTTGAAGTCTTCCCATCTTCAGTCAGTATTGAAGCCGGTCAATCCAATATGCTTTCCGCAGAAGTTTTACCAGCTAACGCAACAAATAAATCCGTTACATGGTCTTCCACTAATAGTGGCATCGTTTCCGTTAATAGTAACGGTATCTTCACTGGTCACGTAGCAGGTACTGCTAAGATTAGAGCAACCGCTAACAATGGTGTTTATGGTGAATGTAATGTTACAGTCACAGGTGGTGGCGGTGGCGGAGAAACCGTAACAACATACGAATTAGTCACAGATGGTTTACATGCCGGTGATGAAGTTGTTATAGGCGCTCAATCCAACTGGACTGCTTCAAGCGCAAAAATATTAACCAAAGTAGTCAAGAGTAATTATTATCTAACTCCTGAATCTGCAACTGTCAGTAATGGCGTCTTAACAAAGACAGATTCAATGCCAGTTTGGACAGTTAGTGGAACTAATGGTTCGTTCAAATTCGAAAATGATGGCGATTACCTCTATGGTATTAAAAACGTCACAAGCACAAAAACCTATTACAACATTTACGCAAATGGTACATCTTCAAGTGATGGTGTTACTTGGACAGCAAATCTAAACTCTTCAAATACAGGTTTTGATTTATATAACGACCAAGGCGTATACGTTGAATACTATGGTCAATATGACGAGTTCACTGGTTATTCAAAATCCGCAAATGAACCAATCAATTTCTATAGAAAAACAACAAAGACAATTGATATCTATACAGCGGAAGAATTCTCAACAGACTTCTTAGCAAGTATTACTTGTAATAATAACGGTGAATCCACACCAACATTATCAAGATCGTGGTCTGAACTTGCAGCCTTATTCGCTGAAGTTGATTCCGCTCACAAGACAGTCTTAGTTAATGCCGATGCTAATGAAAATGGCGATGTAATTGAAAGAGCCATGGCAAGATACGATCTACTTTGTAGAAAATACAGCCAATTCAATAACTTCATTGGTAGAGCAAGTGCTAACCCAAGCAATAGCGCGCTCACAAAGATGATGCGTAGAGACCATTCCTTAGCCTTAGCGTTCTCTATCGTCTCTGGAGTTATCGTTATTGGAGTCATCGTTCTCATTACACTTAGAAAGAAAAAGATTATCTAATAATAATTGATTAGTGCACCCGCGTGGTGCACTTTTCTTATCATATCGATAAACAAACAATTTTATTTGTGCAATTATATTTAGCGAAAGGAAGTTTAATTTTATGGAAGAAATTAAATTAGAAACCCTCAAGAAAGATTTAGAGGAATATCAAAAGGACAGCAAGAATGCTGTACTAAGACACGCCTTAAGCGCTACTCCTTTATCCCAAGTGGTGGCCTCTCAAGACGAAGTCAAAGATATCAACTTCAATTTTGATATCGAAATCAAAACTTTAAGTGCCGCTAACCAAAAGGCTAGTGGTAGATGCTGGATTTTTGCCGCGACAAACGTTCTTAGAGAAATTATCGCTAAGAAACTAAACCTCAAAGAATTTGAGCTCTCACAAAGCTATATTGCATTCTATGATCGTTTAGAAAAATCCAACTACACAATGGAAGCTATCATCGAATTAATCGACAAGGATTATGATGATAGAACATTATCATTCATCGTCAGCAACGGTATCTCCGACGGTGGACAATGGGATATGTTTGTTAACTTAGTTAATAAGTATGGTTTATGCCCAAAACATGCTTATCCAGAAACTAATACTTCTAGTGCAACAAGAGATACAAACCAACTCATCAACTTCTCATTAAGAAAGTTTGCAAGTGACGCAAAAGCGTTGTTTGAAACCAAAGGTATTGAAGCAGTTAAGAAATTAAAGAAAACAGTTTTAAAGAAAATCTATTTCTTACTCGTTTCTGCTTATGGTTTACCACCAGAAAAGTTCAACTTTGAATACACAGATAAGGATGATAAATACCATATCGTTAATGGCTTAACTCCATTATCTTTCAAAGAAAAATACATCGGTGATAGATTAAATGACTTTGTCAGTATCATCAATGCACCTACAAAAGATAAACCATTCAACAAGTCCTACACAGTCAAATACTTAGGAAATGTCGTTAATGGTAAAATAGTGACCCATTTAAACGTTGAAATGGATAGATTAAAGGAATTAGTCATCAAACAGCTTAAAGACGGCCAAATCGTCTGGTTTGGTAGTGATGTGGGCTTCTATGGAGATAGAGAAGGTGGCATCTGGGATGACAGAATGTTCGATTATGAATCCGCGACAGGTTTAGCATTCAAAATGGACAAAGGCGAAGCACTTGATTATCGTGCTTCTGCGATGAACCACGCAATGTGTATTACCGGTGTTGCCTTAAAGAATGGCAAAGCCACAAAATGGAAGATTGAAAATTCCTGGGGCACCGATAGAGCAGTTGCTGGTTATTACCGTATGTCTGCTTCCTGGTTTGATAGATTCACATATCAAGCAGTAGTGGACAAGAAATACTTATCTGAAGAAGAACTTAAAGCATATAACGCAAAACCAATCGAATTAAAACCTTGGGATCCAATGGGTTCTTTAGCGGACTAATTAACAAAGCAAAAAGAAAAGACTCGGAATCAATCCGAGCCTTTTTTATTTTCGATTATAAATCGTATTGTTTCTTTTTGTGGATGAACCACGCTGCAAATGTGAATGTTCCTAATACAGACATAACGATTAATAAGAGCATTGCATTATTAGAAACAATGTTGTTACCAACAACCTTAGATGAATTACCAGCTTCACGAGATAGGAAGTTGAAGTAAGTATCTGTTCCATATTTATTGAGGAGGTAATCATATCTTGCTGCAGCTTGTTCTATGATTGTTCCATTTTCATTTGCGACAGCATTTTCAATAACTGATTGTAATGAAGCGTCAATCTTAGAATATGCTTTAGCAAGTTGTTCCCAAGTAATACCGGTTGCAAATGTTGGAGTGGAATTACCTTGAGCATTACATGTCATACTGCTTAAGAATAATTGAGAGAATGCGATTGGAGCATCTGGATTAACGGAAACAAATTCGATTTCATATGCATCTGTGGTTGTTCCTAAATCAATGGTTCCAATAGAGACGTTTGTTCCTGATGCACCAAAAGTGAATAATGTTGAGTTCAATGTATATGTCATGCATGCATAATCATTACCAGATTCTTGATAATACCATGGTGTAGTTGGGGTATCGGTTGAGAATGCAAAGTTGTAATAGGAATTGCTTTGAACAATATATAAGTAGTTCTTGGCACCATCTTTCATGAAGTAAATGTTTTGCCCTGTGGAACCATTAGCTTCAAAGAAGACATCAACGCCATCGTTAATTGCGGTGACTGTTGCACCATAATATGTTGGTTTTGTTCCGTTGAAGTAACGTGCTTCTAATGTTTGTGTGTTATAGAAGAACATCTTATAGGCGATACCATTCATATATGGTGAACCTTGAGTTAAGGATGCACCAGATATTGTTGATGATGAGTCAATAACAACGACTTCACATGCACCTGATTTTGTAATATCGACTGTTGAAGTAGCAGTAATAATAGCAGTACCTTTGCCAACTGCGGTAACAACACCAGAAGATGTAACTGTTGCAATAGTAGTATTGCTAGAAGACCATGTGACTGTTGTGTCTGGATCATCTTCGCCTTCAACTGTAGCAGTTAAATTGGCTGTGTGGCTTCCATTTAAATCAAGATTTAATGAAGAAGGATTAACTGTAACAGATGTAACTGTTGCGGCACCATCTGCAATGAATGTCGAGTTATAGTAATCGATTTCAGTAAGTTGAATGTGACCGTTACTACCTGTGTTGCCATTATCTGTACAAACAACTTGAATTCTGTAGTAGAGATTTTCTTCTGGTTCATCGATGGTTACACTTTGTGTACCTGTTGCGACTGTGTATGACAATTCTTCTGGTGAAGCAAATGTTGCATCATCATCATATTGAAGCTTAACGCTTGTAACACAGCTTGGGTTGGTTAAACCAGAAATGTTGAGATCGACTTTACCGATTGGTTGATCAACTGCTGAAGCAGTAGTGATTGTACTTGTATAAGCGTTCTTCTTGTGACCCATTCTAATGTATGACCAACCATTGTTGTTGTTATTGGCATTGGTGATATCAACTGTGAATGAAGTAGATGTAGCATTGTCAGAGTTTGTAGCAGACCATGAATTGCTATAACTATTTATTGATGCACTGTTATATGTTGGACCAAACAATGCTTTTCTATATGGAGTTGTGCTTGTTTCCCAGTGACCTGAACCGCCACTAGAACTCTTAACAACTGTTACAGCACAGGTGCCTGACTTTGTATCATCAACTGTTGAAGTAGCAGTGATTGTAGCGGTACCCTTTGCTACTGCAGTAACAACACCTGCAGATGTGACGGTTGCAACACTGGTGTTGCTTGATGACCATGTCACTGTTTGGGCAGGACTGTTTGTACCTGCAACTGTCGCAGATAAATTACTTGTCTTTGTACCGTTTAAATCGAGTTCTAATGTTGCTGGAGAAACTGTAACTGAACTAACTGTTGGAGCTGTTGCACTAACAGTGATTGTGCATGTTGCTGTAACACCGCTATAAGAAGCTGTGATTGTTGCAGAACCTGTGGCCTTACCTGTAACTGTAATTGTGTTACCTGTAGAAGCACTAATTGTCGCTCTAGAGGAGTTACTTGTTGTCCATGTAACATTGCCGCTTCCACCTAATGCTGTAGCGGTAAGTTGAACTGTACCGTTAACTGGTAATGTAGCGGATGTTTTGTTTAATGTGATTGTTGGGGTTGTGACGGCGTTACCAAAGGTATTTAAGCTATCTGTTGATGGGATAGCGTAACCTGTTGGATTGGAGTCATAAGATGTAATGTTTCTATTATTAGAAGCAAGGGTTGGTTTACCCCAAATGTATTCTGCCCATTCTGGGAAGTCGATAAATGGGTTTCTGTTATTTGAGAAGTTTGTATAAACAAGATTGTTTCTGTGAATTTCCCATTCATCTGGTGGGTCTAATCTATTCCATGCGAGTAAGTCACGCATAACACCCATATAAGCAGGTGTAGTGGTGCTTGATTCATAAGAAGTTGTGCCGTTTGGATCACTACCGGAATCTAATAATTGAAGATTTGGGTTGGAGGTATCAATTCCATCAGAATCAGAACCAGAATAATAGTTGTAACGGGCAACCATATAGAAAATTGCTCTAGCAATATCACCTTTATCACAATCTTGTGGTTCAAAAACTGTACCTGAAGAGTTTAATGAACTACCTTTTAAATTTCCTGAGACATAACTGTATTTGGTGCCGCAGTTTGTGTAGGTACTGGATGTGTTAACGAATCCAAAGAAGTTATTGCTATGAATATTGTTTGCGTAGCCATTACCTGCCCATAAGTGCATTGGGTCACCACGAGCGCCGCCTTTACCGCCATCATCGAAGCCGTGTGATTTGGCCCAAATGTGTTCACGGTTAATGCCCCAGTTTGTTTGAGTATGGTCATCCCAGGCTCTAACTTGGTTATCAACATTCCTGTTTACATATAAAGCATGTAAATATGGGTTAGTTCCCTTGTCATAATTGACAGAAGAACCATAAACATAATCATTAATGGTGTTTGTGGATGAGTTATAACCGCTGATAGCGGATGCTGGAGATTTATTCCAGTCTCTATCGGCAATTTCATACATTTGCCAAACAACTGTTCCATATTCGTAATCATAGGAATAGTACGTTTGGTTATTTTTTAAAATAGGTTTTAAGTTTTTTAATAAATTGTTACCTTTGAGTTCTTTTGAACTTAGATTGGCTAAAGAACCATAATATTGTTTAATTTCTTCATTTGTTGAGTCGTTTAAATCAATTGTGGTAGGCAAACTGGTTGTAGCGTCATAAGCTTCCACGCCTTTCCAAACCTTATTTGCGGAACTAGCAATAATCGCACCTGAAGCACCTAATAAACCCAAAATCGAAACGATAATAATTGGTTTTTTCATATGCCTTCATTTTAATATTATTTCCAATAAAGACAAAGAAAAAATGGATGCGTTAACATCCATTTATTCAATAATTTTACTTGAATTAATCAACTATTCTTCTTTTGGAGCTTCGTTGATAACGACTTCTTCTTTCTTTTCTTCAACTGGTTCAACTTCAGCATCAACAGCAATCTTTTGTTCTTCGATTGCTTCTTCTTTAAGTTCTTCCGCTTCAAGTTGTGCTAAACGTTGTGCACGTCTAACGTTCTTTTCGTAATCTCTATCAACTTTGTTAGAGAATAAGAGCAAGACGACAACCACTGCGACAGCGGCGATTGCTAAGATGATTAAGCCCCAACCAAGGAAGTCTAATTTGAATAGTCTTAAGATTGTATTGTTGGCTTCAACGAGTGGTTGATCTTCGGTAGAAATTGGAAGATGTGTCGAAACAATACCAAGGACGATATAGGTTAATCCCCAAATACCCACGAGGCCACATAAAACGTACCAAACGAGTTCGAATGGATGTAAGGGAAATTTCTTTTTATTTTGTTTCTTACTTGGATCTTTGATTTTGCTCATGAGTATATCTCCTCAAGCTTATGCTTGTTTTGCTTCTGCTTCTTTCTTTTGGGAAGCTTCGACCATTTCTTTAAATAATTTTTCGTAAATTTCTTTCCAGATTGGTTCGAGTTTAGCAACGTGGTCGCCTAATCTACGATTGATATCATTAAAGATATCTTGGAAAGATTTATTATCTCTTCTGTCTCTACGGCCTTCGGTCATTTCGATAACTTTGTTGACATCATCTAAGAGGTCTAATGTTTCATTATCTGTGCAGTGAGCGTGAGCACGTGAGAATCTTAATAAAGAGGCCATCTTGCTAATTTCATTTTGAACGATGAAATTGGATTGTGGAGTAGGTTGACCATTGCTTTCCGCCATAACCTTTTGGAATTCAGCGAATGATTTTTCAAATTCTCTTAAAATTAACATCGCAAAAATACTTCTTGTTAATCTTTCATCAGCGGCGATTAATTTTTCCATATCTTCTTCCGCGTTCTTTTGTTGTCTAGCGTAGTTGATATAGCCATAGAGAATATCTCTAAGGGATTCTTGGATACCGACGATTTCATCAAAGATTTTGACGTGTTGTGTGTGATCAACACGGAGTTGGCCATCTTCTGTCACTTTAATGACCGTGTTGTCATCGGAGTAGAAATCATTGATAACTTCTTCAAGACGGGTTTTGATTTTTTCGCCTTGTTCTTTGTTATTTTCAAAGAAGTTATTTAATGCACTACCAGGACCGATGCCAGTTGTTAAAACGTTCTTTCTGGTTTCGAAGATTTGTTTAGTGTGTTCTCTGTCGATTGTGTATTCGACGGTGTCTCTTAAGTTTAAGAGATAATGGTAAATATTAAAGATGTATTGGTTCATTGGGTTTAACATAACTTTTATTCTCCTTTCAATACAAGTTTGTCTAATTTATAGACGCGTGAGACTATATGTTTCGCATATTTCTTCACAGCCGGATAGGAATGCGACATACAGTAACTGTGTTCATGATACTTTTGGAACATTGCGATATCGTTTCCACTATCGCCTATACAATACACGTCTTCAGCGGGTATGTTTGCGATTTTGCAATATTCTTCAAGTCCTTCACCCTTATTGCATCCTTTTGGTGTTAATTCATTAACGATTAAGCTCCAAGAAGATTCAATTTCTGGGAAGTTATCACGAAGTTCTTTATTAATCTCTTTACTAAGAGGTCCTTTTTTCTTGCCAAGACCGAAGAAGGTCATGACTTTATAAACTTTACCATTTTTCATTAAATCGAGGAAGAGTTCATTACTAGTTTCGCAAGGTTCCCGATATTTGAACTGACCCCAATACCACATATGATAGAAGATTTGGAAGAACAATTTCGCGCGCTTTGTGTTATACACAACGCATGGGTGCCCCTCTGCGGTAAGGAGATAACCTAATGGTTTATACTTCTCATCAATTTTTTGGAACACTTTTTGTAATTCATCGTTATTCATCCAAATATGTCTGACTAATTTGTCATCATGTATGGTCTGCGCAGATGTACACGCCATAACGTCAAATGGACGTTCAATTTCTTTTTTGAGCCTTTCAACGAATTCTAAGCTTCTTGAAGTAATGAGAACTAGTTTATTACCCGCATCTATCCAGCGACGCAAAAACTTCACATTTCTTCTAGAAATGCATCTTCCTGCTTGCTTGGGATAAAATAATGTCCCATCTAAATCGCACGCGAGTAACTTGCTCATGTTATGTATTATACACACATGTGGGCGCATTTTACAAAGAAAAAAAGCGAGCTCAACTGAACTCGCTCTTAGAGATGAAATTAAATTTATTTAATTGGGTTTTCCGCTTGGATAACGCCATATCCACCATCACGTCTATTATAGACGACGGAGATACGATCATCTTCTTTATCTAAGTATAAGAAGAAGTCATGACCTAATGCTTGCATACGGGTAACTGCTTCTTCGATGTCCATGGCTTGTAAATAGTAGGACTTGGCTCTGACAATAACGTCTTTTTCTTCTGGTTCTTTTTCCGCTTCGATTTGTTCGAAGTTAATGGATTCCGCTAAGGACATTCTATTGTTGGAACGATCCATACGGGTTTTAATTTTTCTCATTTGGCCTTCAAGTTTATCAACGGCGAGGTCAAGTGCGGCATATAAATCTGGGTCTGTAACTTCTGCACGAAGTGGCATTTGAGGTAAGAAAATTGTAATCTCAATCTTTTGGTCTTGGTCATGCGCGCTGCAGACAACGCGGCAGTCTACTTCATCATTGATGAGGAAGTATTTGTCCATCTTTTTTAACTTCTTTTCGATGGCAGCCGAAATCCCTTCGGTAATTCTAATGTTTTTTCCGGTAATTTGGTACTTCATATGTTATCCTCCCTTCCCAAACTCAGAGAGCTATATCATCACTTATATTATAAAACGGTTTGGGTCAGGATTTCACTATA
>JAEEGH010014268.1_pt1 | contig 17459 bp, 15 predicted proteins | sample 9134181 | NCBI WGS metagenome assembly JAEEGH01 (sample SAMN16246544, study PRJNA631951) | gut metagenome | biome: gut microbiome; feature: rumen; material: DP-attached | host: Bos | place: Iran: Karaj | collected 2018-10
GCCTCCTCGTCGACCTTTGCGTTCTGCATCAGATCCTCGGCAAGCTTGAGGGCCTCGGGCATGTTCTCGCTCAGGCCGCTCAGGGTCAGGTAAGTCTCGTTTTCGCCAACGTTCATCGAGATGTTGCAAGCCAGCTTGTACAGGCGCTGTTTGAACTCGGTAGCACTCATCTTCTTGGTGCCCAGGAAGTCCAAATAGCTCAATGCGGTCTCATAGCGGTTGTCGGCGGTAGCGCCGAAGTCAGACTTGTAGGTCAAGGTGAACAGGTCATCCAGAGCGTTGTGCTTGTAGAGCAGCGGCAGCTTCTTGCTGGTCTGGCCGACGGTCATCTCCTTGCTGTAATCCACAAACTGCGGCTGGATGGGCTCGACAGTTTCGCTCAGGATGTTCTTGACGAAGTTGCTCTGCTTGTCGCGGTTGGTGGGGATGGGGGTGATGACGGGCTTGTCGATCTTCTTTTCGGTAGTGTCCACGCCCATGCGCTTGTAGACGCATACAAAGTTGTTGTCCAACAGGTGGCGGTTGGCAAAGTCAACAATCTGCTGCTTGGTCATGCCGGCCATGCGGTCGAGTTTGCCTACCTCCTGTTTCCAGTCCACGTGGTTGATGAAGGCATTGACCAGTTGACGGGTGCGGGCGCCGTTGCTGTCAAGGGCACGCAGGTAATTGAGCTTGTTGTTGTTAACGACGCTCACGAGCAGGTCGTCGTCAAAGTTGCCTGCACGCAGCTTGGCCAGCTCACCAAGCAGGAGATCACGCACTTCTTCGAGGGTTTGGCCCTCGTTGGGATAACCCAAGAGCATGAGCATCGAGTAGTCGGTCATCGGGTCGGTGAAGGCACCTGCGCTCATCACCTTCAAGGGCTGGTTCAGGTTGAGGTCGATAAGACCGGCAGTGCCGTTGGAGAGCATGTCGGCAATCACGTCAGCGGTATCGTTCTCCAGCATGTTGGCGCCGCCAAAACGCCATCCCAGGGCAACAAATTCAGCCTCCTGACCAATGACGGTGGTGTCGATGGGAGCAGTAATGGGCTTGAGGGGAGCGAACTCGGGACGATAAAGGTTGTTGTTGGGTTTCCAGCTGCCGAAGTGGCGTTCCAGGATGGCGATAACCTCGTTGGGGTCAAAGTCACCGGCCATACAGATGGCCACGTTGTTGGGGCAGTAGTAGTTGTTGAAGTAGTTCTTGATGTTGGTGATCGACGGGTTCTTCAGGTGTTCCTGGGTGCCGATGGTCGTCTGTGTACCATAGGGGTGGGTGGGGAACATTTTGGCGCTAATGGCCTCGAACAGTTTCCTCTGGTCCTGTGCAATGCCGATGTTGTATTCCTCATACACGGCCTCGAGCTCGGTGTGGAAACCGCGGATGACCATGTTCTGGAAACGGTCGGCCTGGATGCGTGCCCAGCGGTCCACCTCGTTGGCAGGAATGTCCTCGGTATAGCAGGTGACGTCGGTGCTGGTATAGGCGTTGGTGCCTTGTCCGCCGATGCCGGCCATCAGCTTGTCATACTCGTTGGGGATGTTGTACTGGGCTGCCAGCTGCGAGATGCTGTCGATCTCGTGGTACAGGACGCGACGGCGCTCGGGATCCTTCACGAGGCGGTATTGCTCGTAGCGGGCCTCGATGGTGTCGAGCAGGGCCTTCTCGGCGGCATAGTTGCTTGTGCCGAACTGCTGTGTGCCCTTGAACATCAGGTGCTCCAGGTAGTGGGCCAGACCTGTGGTCTCGGCAGGGTCGTTACGCGAGCCGGTGCGCACGGCGATGTGGGCCGAGATGCGCGGGCTCTGGTGGTTAACACTGAGGAACACCTTGAGGCCGTTGCTCAGGGTGTAGCACTGTGTGGCCATGGGGTCACCGGGAACGGTGGTTGCCACAGCCGGCTTGGCGGCCATGCCCAAGCATGCGAGGACCGCCAGCAATGAAATCAGAAATCTTGGTCTCATTAGAATTGGTTTATTAGTCTATTATTAGATGTATAGTCGTTAGTTGTGGGCAAAGGTAGTATATTTTTTGAAAAATGACTACCTTTGCAGCCATGAAAAGAATAATGCTGTTTTTAATGGTCATGATGGCGCTTGCTGCAGCGGCGTCTCCCACCGAGTTGGGCGACACGCTGTCGCTGAACGAAGTCACCGTCACGGCCATCAAGCAGAGTGCTGACATGCGCACCCAGGCCACAGCCTTGACCGTCATTAACCGTCAGGAGGCCGAGCGCAACCAGGTGGTATCGGTCAAAACGGCCGCCGACCTGGTGCCTAACCTGTTTATCCCCGATTACGGCAGCCGCATGACCTCGACGGTGTATGTGCGCGGCATCGGCACGCGCATCGACCAGCCCGCTGTGGGCCTGACCATCGACAATGTGCCCGTGATGACCAAGGAGAACTACGATTTTGACTTGATGGACATCACGCGCTTTGAGGTGTTGCGTGGCCCTCAGAGCATGCTCTACGGCCGCAACACGCTGGGCGGTGTGATGCACGTCTATACCATGTCACCGCTCAATTACCAAGGCACTCGCGCATTGCTTGAGGGTGCCAGCCACGGCACCTGGCGTGCGGGAGCGAGCCACTACATGCTGCTCAAGGAAGGGCTGGGCCTGTCGCTGTCGGCGCAATATGGCTCAACCAAGGGCGAGTTCACTAACCGCTATAACGGCAAGCGTTGCGATTGGGAGCGCCTGTTCGCTGCCCGAGCCAAGCTTGAGTGGCGCAGCCGGGATGGCTGGTACGTCTCCAATGTGGCATCGGTGACGATGAGTCGCCAGGGCGGATACCCCTATGAATGGGTCGAGACCGGCGAAATAGCCTATAACGACACGTGCTTCTATCGCCGCACCTCGGTCATGGACGGCTTGACGGTGCTCAAGTCGCTGGACCGCTTCACGCTGTCGAGCATCACCAGCTACCAGTATATCGACGACAACATGACGCTGGACCAGGATTTCACCCCCCGTGACTACTTCACGTTGACCCAGGCCCGTCGTGAGCACGCCATTACCCAGGATCTGGTGGCCCGCAGCCATAATTACGTCGAGGGGTATAACTGGCTGGTGGGTGCCAGCGGCTTCTTCCGCCGCTACACGATGCATGCGCCGGTGGATTTCTACGACTACGGTATCGCTGATATGATTGAGCGCAATTTCAACGAGGCGCTACCCGAGTATCCCATAGCGTGGGATGCCCGTACCTTCTTGCTGGACAGCGAGTTCACCAGTCCCAACTGGGGTGCTGCGCTGTATCACGAGTCACATTACAATTGGGGCCAGTGGACCGTGTCGGCCGGCCTGCGCATCGACTATGAGCATGCCCGCCTCAACTACCGCAGCGAGACCCACACGGGCTACAACATCATGCGCGGTGCCACGGGCGAAGTCTATGCCCACGAGAACATTGACATTAATGATCGCGGCACACTGAATAAGGATTTCTTTGAACTGTTGCCCAGCGTGAGCCTGAGTTGGCATCCCTGGGTGGGCAAGAACCACACCGTCTTTGCCTCCGTTTCACGTGGCAGCAAGGCTGGCGGCTTCAACACCCAGATGTTCAGTGACGTGCTCCAACAGCGATTGATGTCGATGATGGGCATCGGTGTCCAGTATGATATCGACAAAATGGTGGGCTATAAGCCCGAGAAGGCATGGAACTATGAGCTGGGTGGCCATTTTGAATGCTGGGGTGCGAGAGTGCAAAGCGACCTGGGTGTCTTCTTCATGGACTGCCGCGACCGCCAGCTCACTGTATTTCCGCCGGGCAACATCACTGGACGCATGATGACCAACGCGGGTAAGACCCACAGCTGGGGTGCCGAGTTTGCCATGAGCGTGTCGCCCACCGAGTTGACCCGATTCAATGTGAGCTATGGCTTCACTCATGCCACCTTCAAGGACTATAACGACGGCAAGGTGGACCACAGCGGCAAGCGAGTGCCCTATGCACCGATGCACACCCTGTTTGCCGAGGCAAATCATTCGATAAAAATTGGCGGTGATTGGAATAAATTGCTTACCTTTGCCGCCAACGTGCGCGCTGTGGGCGACATCTACTGGGACGAAGCCAACACGATGAAGCAGCCGCTATATGCTCTGCTGGGTGCATCGATTACCTGGAAACAAGCGCATTATAGCTTGCAACTGTGGGGCCGCAATCTGACCGATACCGACTATAGGACGTTCTACTTCGTGTCGATCAAGCACCACTTCCTGCAGCGCGGTCATGGCCGCCAATTGGGCGCGACCCTGCGTTTTGACTTTTGAGATTTATGAGAATCTGAATAGAAATTTTATTTTCATGTTTTATTCACTGCTTTAAAGTAATTATTTAGAGTTTTTAATGACAAATGTTATGAAGAAATTGTTTTCAATGCTTTTTATCGCTGCCATGTGCTGTATGGCATTGGTTTCCTGTGGCAATGACGATGAACCCGTAAAACCGGAGCCTACCCAGAACCTGGAAAGCGTATATGAGAGTGTGACCGACGTGCATTACATGTTTGACATCGACCTGAAAAAGGATTCGAGCAGTATCTACTTGTACAACATTGTGTTCCGTATTGGTGAGGCAACGTCGCCCGCTATGAGCATTCGCATCGACGCTCCCGTTACCGTGGACAAGACCGGCAAAATTTACACCTATGCCGGCACGGGCATTATGCCTTACATGATGCGCGGCAATACGTTAGTACCGATGACAGGCGACGCCTATCTGGTGACCAACCTGCTGTGCAATGTTAACACCGAGGCCAAGACCTATGACATCAAGTTTGACTGCCATGGCGGCCATTTCGAAGATGCTGGTCGTCTCAAGTGATTGGAGCCGTTTTTAACGTCATTTAATATAAAAATCCTTACAAATGGCGCAAGATTGAGTGCGCCATTTGTTTTTTATATAAATTTGCAGCGTTTAAAAACAAGGATAAAGAATGAAGAAAATCTTTTTGCTGATAGCAATGGCCGGTGCTCTCATGATTGCTGTCTCCTGCAGCGACGATGACGAGCCCAAGCGCGGCAATGGCGTGTTTACTGTCAACACGCCGATGATCAACCACATGTATAACACAATCACTGGCGAAGTCCTTGGCTTGAGCAATACACACAACAAGTTAACCATCGACACCGTCAAGCATACTGCATCGCTTGAACTCGTCTATAACGACGGCACAGAGCACACTTTGGTCCTCAAGGACTTGACGGCTCGGGCCAAGCGCCTGGGCTTTTATGAGTTGAGCTCGTCGAGCTATGCCCAGTTCAGCGGTTATGTCGATTTTAATGAGAGTGCGATGCGTTACCGCTATACTACCGAGAGCGGCCTGCGTATCATCTCCACGATTCCAGAGGTGTTCTTCCTCAAGACGAGCAACCACATCTCCTATGACGACACGATCACTTCCACCGATATGGAGAACGTCATGTACCAGTTCACGGTTACTCCCGGCATGGAAAATGCCGTGGTGAAGGTGATGGGCATCGCGCATGCCAAGGACTTGAAGTATTTCAATATCATCACTGCCGTGAGCGTGCCTTATACCATTACGGCCGATGGATATGTCTTCTCGGGACAGAATATACCCACGACAGCCAAGTACATCTCCACGATCGACTCGACCATGACGACTATCAAGACCACGTCAGACTACCCGTTCCAGACGTTTAACGCCACCGTTGACCTGATGAATGAGTATCTCGACGCCGTCTATATGATGGGAGAGCATGCCACAGTGACAGCAACTGGCAGGACCTATCCCGATTACACAGCATACTAATCAATAACATAACAACTATTAGAAACAATGAAGAAATTATCTTTTTTGCTCTTGTCGCTGCTGGCAGTGACTCTGTTCACCGCCTGTGGCAATGAAGATGAGCCTGTCAACAAGCAGTCGTTCACCTCAACAATCAACTGCCGCGCCATTGATGGCGACCAGGTGGTGTTCTCGCAGAGCAGCGCAAAGGTGGAACTCAACTACACCGACATGAACATCCAGTTCAACACCAGTTACAATGATGCTAACGGCCACGCTGTCACGCTGACAACTCCTGTAATGAAGCTGAAAAACATTTCACCTACGGTCTATGAATTTGAAGCCTCCTCGTCACAGCAGGTCGGTGGCAGCAGCGTTGAGTCGCTTGGCGGCTATATCGACTTTGCAACCGGCATGATGTGGTACACCATCAACACCGGCTCGAGTGAAGTGGTGTGCTCCACCCATCTCCTGTATGCCTACTCGACCACCACAATCACCAATCCTGATAACGGCAACCATGGCAGCCACCAGATATCGGCCTACCTGTTTGCCATTGATTCCAAAGGTGAGACCTGCATCCTGCAAGTCACCAATTTCATGTCGACATTGAACGGTTCGATTGATGCTGGCGAGGTTCGCTATGACGGGCTGACCGTGACGCCCACCGCTACGGGTTACAAGATTACTGCCGATGAGGTAGAGTCCAATTACGCTGGTTTCTACAAGCTTACTGATGTGGACTTCACCCTTGACGAGCAGTGCATGACCATCAACGGCACCTTTAAGTGCAATGGCAAGGATTATGAGGTGACAGGTCCTCTCTTCCCCAAGACTTCGTCTAACTGATGACTCATCACATGACAGCCGTCCCCGCTGTGCAAGTTGCATCGGCGGGGATGGTTTGTTTTATAACGGGGGTAACGGGCATAACGGAGATATTGAGTAGCCAAAATGATAAAAAAAGCAAAAGAATTGGCGAGAATGGGGCTTGTTGGCGAAATTTTTGCTAACTTTACGGCTCAAAACGATAATTCATGGCAGCACGTGAGAAATATGACGAGGCTCAAGTGATCGAGCAGTTGCACAACCAGGCGACGTGCAAGGCGGCCTTCGGTAAAGTCATCGAGCACTACAGTTCGCAGCTTTACTGGCAGATCCGCCGCATGGTCATCGACCATGACGACGCCAACGACGTGCTGCAGAACACGTTCCTGAAGGCGTGGACGAGCATCGACAACTTCCGCGGTGATGCCAAGCTCTCTACGTGGCTCTACAAGATCGCCATCAATGAGAGCATCACCTTCGTCAACAAGAAGAAAGCGATGAACCAGCTGTCGATTGATGACGACGAGAGTTTCCTGGTCAACCAGCTCGAGAGCGATGAGTGGTTTGACGGCGACGAAGCGCAAATCAACCTGCAAAAGGCGATTGCCACGCTGCCCGAGAAACAGCGCTTGGTGTTCAACCTGCGCTACTACGATGAGATGAAGTATGACGAGATGAGCGAGATCCTGGGTACCAGTGAAGGAGCCCTCAAGGCGTCTTATCACCATGCTGTTAAAAAAATCGAACAATTTTTGGGTGAGACCAATTAAACTTTTTTGACGTTTGCAAGTCAAATAGGCGTTATGAAACGAGAAGACTCCACAATATTGAATAAATACGGTAAGGATCCGGGCTTTAAAGTGCCGGAGAATTACTTTGATGATTTCAATAAGAAGATGGCAGCTATGCTGCCCGACGTTGAAATCACCCCCGTCGATGTCAAGCCCACGATGTGGCAGCGCGTCAGGCCGCTGGTATACCTGGCAGCGATGTTTGCCGGTGTGTGGTGCATGATGTCGGTATTCACCCACCTGAACGGTTCCAGCAACCTGGGTGTCGGGGCTGTAGCCGAGAAGCTGCAGGACGACAAGAACAACGTCGAGGAATTCCTCATGAGTGGCTCGGTGAGCGACTACGACATCCTCAATTACGAGGACTCGGTGGCCATGAGCAACGAGGAGGACCTCACAAACGACTAAAAAACTGAACAATGAAAAGACTTCTGACCATACTGATTGCTACGCTCGTCATTGCCAGTGCGGTGACGGCTCAGAACAAAGGTCGCTCCAAGTTCGCGACCGACATGTATCAGGCCAAGCATGAAATGATCATCGAGGAATTGGGTCTCACCCAATCACAGCAAAAGCAGTTCATGCCCCTGTACGAGCAGATGGAGAGAGAAATTTATCAGGTGAACCGCAACGCGCGTGCGCTGGCTAATGAGGTAGAGAAGAAGAAGAATCCCAGCGACCGCGATTATGAAGTAGCCGCCTCGGCACTGTCCAACACTAGGGTTCAGGAAGGCGATATCGAGGCCAAGTACTTTGAGAAGTTCTCAAAGATACTTTCCAAGAAGCAGCTCTTCCAGCTCAAGCAGACCGAGCGTAAGTTCACTCAGGAGATGCTGTCCAAGAAACGCAAGAGACAGTAAAGGTCAAGAAGTTGTTTCATAATCAACTCAAAGAATAATCCCGCAACACTGCTACGGCAGCAAGTTGCGGGATTAGTTATTCGTTGTAATCAGCCTTGTGGCTGTCTCATGCGCTCTGGTCGCTGTGGAAGGCGACGAGGCCGGGCATGGAGCTGAGTAGGATCTTCCTGACGGTGGCACCGAAATCGTTGGCGACCTCGAGCAGAATCTCGCTGTAGGTCGTGGCGATGGGGCCGACAAAGTTCACAGGGTAGCTCTTGTAGTCATATTGCGACACGTTGCGCTCAAAGAACCGCTTGAACTCACCGGCAATCAGGTTGTGGACGTAGGGGTTGTCCAGGTGCTCGCTCAGGAAGAACGAGTAGGTGCGCAGGTTGCGTGTTGCGGCGGGGTTGTTGAGCACCGCATCAAGCACCTCGGCACGCGTCACCTTGTATTTGTCGAAGAAGGCCTCGGTGAGCTCGTGGGGAGCCAACCCCTTGAGCGCATCGCCCAGGAACACGCGTCCCAAGGCCGCGCCACTGCCCTCATCGCCCAAGATGAATCCTAACGCGGGCACATTCTTGACGATCTCGTTGCCGTCGTAGTAGCACGAGTTGCTGCCCGTGCCCAGGATGCATGCCAGGCCCTGCTCGCGCACGAGCAGGCCTCGGGCGGCACCCAGCAGGTCGCTCATCACCGTCACCGGTGTCTTGAACTGGGCAACCAGCGAACCCTCGATGATCTTGTTCTTCTCGGGGCCCGAACATCCGGCTCCATAAAAATAGACGTGGCTCCAGCGGCGCTTGAAGAATTCCGGAGGAAGTTCAAGGCGAATGCTGTGGCTGATCTCGCGTCGCGTCATGAAAAACGGGTTCAGGCCTGATGTGAAAGCATGAGCCAGCACCTCGCCACCCTCAACGAGTGACCACTCGGTGCGTGTTGTGCTGCTCTCGGCAATGAGAGTGATATTTTGACCTTTTATGACGCCCATCTTGGTTAACAGGTGTATAGTTGTGTTAATAAAATCTTAAAATCGGCTTTCCGCTCGTTAAAACGGCCACAAAGATACGCAAAATTCCTGTCTCCGGGCGAGAGATCGTCATACAATTCCGATTTCTAAACGATAATTAACATAAAACAACATCGGTTAACCATGTATTTGGCCATATAGAAGCACCCGTGGCGTTTATGGCCACGGGTGCGTGCTGTCTCTAACGATTCAAGAACTGATTGTTTGTGTTTGTCGTGCGTTTATGCGATGTCGATCTCGCGGTCCATCTTCTTCTCGGGCTCGGGAGCGAGCTTGGGCAGTTCAATGGACAGGATGCCGTCCTCGACCTTGGCGCTGATGTGCTCCTTGTCCACCTCGTCGGGCAGGATGTAGGTCTGCTCGTAGTTGCTGTAGGAGAATTCGCGGCGCACGTAGTGGAACTTCTCGCACTCGTCCTTGCACGACTTGTCCTCATGCTCGGTCTTGTTCTCGATCTTGACCACGAGGTTGCCCTCGTTGTTGATATTCACCTTGCAGAACTCCTTCTTCAGGCCAGGAGCTGCGACCTCCATCGTGAAGGCCTTGTCGCTCTCCTTGACGTTGACTGCGGGAGCAGTGGTCACGTGGCGCGGAGTCCAATCCATATCAAACAGGTCATTGAATGCGGTGTCTAACCAGTTGTTGCGGTTGTTTCTGATTACAGGAAAATACATAGTCATTACCTCCAATTTCTTTTTATTTTATGAGTCTATTTATTGTTTGTTGTCTCTGTTGTGCTTGCCGGTCTTGTGACCCGCTTGCGACTAAAATGGAAGCAAAACCAGTGCCAACAGCCCAAAGTATAACTACTGTTAAAATTCAAAGACACCGTGTCATGTTTTTAAACTATTTTAAACGAAAAACTGACAAAATGGCAGTTTTGTAACAAAAACAATAGGGCCCTCGCAATGGGACCCTATTGTTTTTTATCTCTAGAGATTCTGGATTGTTGCCGGGAAGGCTACAGTTTCACCTTGCTGGTGGCTGTGCGGCCGTTGATGTGGACGCGCACAAGATATACTCCTGTTTGCACATCGGCCACATTCAGGCAGTTGTTGCCAGCGGTTTTGATGGAGCGGCCTTGGATGTCAAGCAGTTCGACACCTTGGACATAGGTGTCGGCGCTCACAACGATGTAATCGCCAGCCACGCGCACCTGCATGTTGGCCAGGCGTGCCTCGTCGATGCCGCTGGACTCTTTCTTGAGCAGGTTGTCGAAGCGGATGGTGCCCGTTTTGCCCATCAAAGGCTGTTGGCGTGCTATGTGGAACGAGCGAACATGGAAGGTGCCGTTATACAGGTCATCAAGCGGCACGGCCACATAGCGCCATCCGTGAAAATCAATCTTGCCCAGAGGAATGAGAGTAGATATCGAGGGTGAGGTGGAGGGGTCGTTGAGCTCAACATACACGTTATTATAGCTCATGTCACCCCAGATGTGCAGTCCCAACGTGTCGCCACGCACATAGCCCTCGGCGGTTGGATCATTGAAGTTGACTACCAGGATGTTCTCGTTGGTCATGTCATAATCCAACTGCAGTGACTTGCTGCCGAAGAGCCTTTCGGTCGATGCTTTGATGCTGTTGCCGCTCACGCCCATGGGGAATGAGATTTCGAAATTGCTGGCGTCCTCGAAGTTCTCGGCAACTTGCATGCCGGGCTTGTCGGCGCCTGCGTCAACGCCATGGAAGAGGATGTCGCGGGCTGCGGGCAGGTGGATGCCTGCAGTGTCGGCAATATCCACGTCGAGGATGAGGTGGTAATCCTTGCCGACCTCGATGTCCTTGGTGAGCGGGATGCGCACGAAGCCGTAGTCGTCTCCTTTCTTGTTGTACTTGATGCTGCGCTTGTTCCAGGCCAGCTCGTTGCCCTCGTTGTCGAGCACACGCAGTTTCAGGAACAGGTTATAGGTGTCCAGCATCGAGTCAACACGCAGTTCCACAGTGGGCTTGGTATAGTTTACCGGTGCGCCCTCATAGGGGAAGACGGCCAACTCGGTCATGTGGTTGCGCTTCTGGGTATAGAACTGCATCGTGAAATCCTGGTCCATGGGGGTACCGCCGCCATGCTCGGCGCTCTTCTTGAGCGTGAAGGTGTAGAGGGTGTTCACGTCGAAGGCATCCTTCGGCGTGAAGATCAGGCGGTAGTAGGAATCCTCCCAGCTGAAGGTGCCTTCGACGGGCGGGTCGAGCGTGAACGCGTCGCAGGTCGTCGCGCTGTCCATGTCCCAGTTGAAGGTAAGCACGATGCGCTCGCTGCACTTCACGGCAGGGTCGCCCTCGTTCCACACGGGACTGTAGCCCACCACCACTGGCGCCGTGTCGCGCACGCGCTTGAGGTAGAAATTCTGGTAGGTGGGCGCATTGGCCGTGACGGTGACGGTAGCCGTCTGCGGGAAGTGCGACGGCTCGCTCACCTCGACGGTATAGGTGCCGGGATCCACATACTTGAATACATAGATGCCGTTGCGCAGCGTGTCGGTCACGCAACGCTGCACCTCGTTGCCGTTCTGGTCCAGCAGGCGCACGGTGGCGCTGTGGATGGGCATGAGGTTGTCGTCACCGTAGACGATGAACGGCTGTGGGTTCTCCTGCAGGCGCTTGATGCGGTCATCGCGCACGTTTCCCGTCACCACGCCCTGGGCGAAGTTGTCCAGACGGCCGAAGTACTTGTCGGCACCCAGCGAGATGTTCCAGCCTTCCATCCAGCAGTAGTAGAAACTCAGCAGGCGGTAGGCTTCGGGGATGTAGTCATGGAACGACCCCTCGCTCAGGTTGGCGACCGCACGGTTGCCGCGCAGCACGCCATAGCCCTGGGTGCCCCATTCGGGACGGAACGACCAGTCTCCCCAGATCTGGTAATTGTGGGTCCAGACCGTACTCTGGCTAGCATACAGGTAGGGTTCCAGGTCGGCTGCCAGCACATCGGCATTGGCGACCTGCGGGCTGCCCGTGTAGCCGCGGTAGAAGACCATCGGGAAGTTGTTCACCGCGCTGGTGCCCGTGGCGTTGCTGTGGATGGAGTAGAACACGTCGGCGCCGCTCTGGTTGCACAGGGCGACGATGGTCGAGAGCGCCAGGTCGTCGGCAGTGGTGTTGGTCACGCGCGAGATGCTTGTCCTGTAACCCTTGTACTGCAGGATTTCGCGCAAGGCGAGACCCTTTCTCAAGTTGGATTTCGACTCCCATGAGCCGGCGCTGTCCCCCTGGTGGAAGGGGTAGATGACCATGTTGCGGTCATCACTGTCATAACCGCCGTGTCCCGGGTTGATGTACACATGGGGTTGCTGCGCATTGGCGATGTTTACGGCAAAAAGCGCCAGCAGCACCATCATCGTTGATTGAAGTAATAGCTTTTTCATGACTTGCCGGCGTTTTTATTCGTAAATGTTGATTTTCATCTCATGCAGCAGTCCGTCGATGGTCGTGTAAACGATTTTGCCGCCACCGCAGGTGGGCTGCATCGTCATCGAGGCGGGTTTGGTCAGTTCAGTTTGCCAAGTTCCGTCGGCCTTGAGCAGCACGATCTGGGACGAGGTGAACTGGTGGCCGTCGTCCTTGGCGTTTTGTGCCACCAGGTAGTCGTTGTTGTACCAGCACGGCATCTCGTAGTTGCCCAGCATGGCCAGCATCTGGCCGCGCAGGTCGATGACCACGATGCCCTTGCCGGCGGCAAAGAAGGCCACTTTCTTACCGTCGGGCGAGAGCGATGCCCACAGATAACCCGCCCAGGAGTCCACAGGACTGAAAACGCGGTCCTCGCCATTGACGGTCACATGCACACGGCTGCCCTCGGTCCAGGCGGCACTGCCGATGTCGCCCGACGAACGATAGCCCTCACCGCCCGGTGCCTTCAACGCGGCGCCACGGGTCGCGGGCACGGCATGCATTGCGCCATGTTGCGGACCGGTGAGCTGAGCGGTCTTGCGCGTCGCGGGGTCAAACGACTGACCCGTGCGATAAATCAGGTGGTTGTCCCCCATCTGCTGGGTGACGAAATACACCTTGCCGTCACCACCCCAGCAAGCATCGTTGCCGGCGACATAATCGCGGGTGACAACGGTGGTCACACCGTCGACCAGGTCATGCATCTTGAGCGCGCCAGCATCGGTCGCGAACAGCAGGCGGTCGCCCGTCGCGTTGAGCACGGGATAATAGGCAGGTCCCTCGACGCCCTCGAGCAGACGTTGGCGCGAGACCACTTCCACCTCCTGGGCCAGCATCGGCAGCAACGTGGCCAATGCCAGCAACATAACAGTAAATCTCTTTTTCATTATTTCTTCTTGGGTTTTTGGTCCTTGGACAGTTTCAGGTTCTTGTAGGAGGTCTGGTTCTTTTTGACCTTGAGCTTGACGGTCTGGTAAAGGTTCTCGCCTCCATAGTAGAATTCCAGCCTATACTTGTCGGGCACCAGGTTGGTGAACACAAACACGCCGTTGTCAAGGTCATCGGTCGTGTAGATGCGAGTCAGCGAGCCGCGGCTGTTATACAGGCGCAGCAGGGCGCCATTGACGGTGAGCAGATTGTCTTCGTCAAACACTCTCTTGTCTTTGTCCTGACGGGCCAGGTCCTTCCAGCGCACTGTTCCCGCGATCACGCCGTTCTTGAATTTACCCTTGCGGCCGAAGTATTCATCGATGCCCAGCGACTGGTTCCAGGCCTCCAGCCAGCAATAGCTGTCGTTCAACAGGCGCTCACGCTCGGGCAGATAGTCATGGAACGAACCCTCGCTCAGGAAACCCGGCAGCTTGTTGAAGCGCAGCACGCCCAGTCCCACCTTGTAGCCCCAGTCATAGAACGACCAGTCGCCGCGGCTGCGTTCGTCGGCAGTCCACACGGCCAAGTCGTTCCCGTAGAGGTGCTTCATCACCAGTTTGCTCAAGTCCAGACTGCCCTCGACGGCAGGCTTGCCGTCCCAACCGCGGTACAGGCCCAAGGGGAAGTTGACACGCTTCTCGATGCCAGTGGCATTGCTGTGGATCGACATGAAGATGTCGGCACCGCTATTGGCGGCCAGCGAGACAATCTCAAAGAGGTCCAGGTCGTCCTCGGTGAAGTTGGAGGTGCGCGAGATGGCCGTCTCGTAGCCCTTGTTGGTGAGGATTTCCTGCAGGGCGAGGCCCTTGGTCAGATTAGAGTTGGACTCATAGTAATGCAAGGTGTCCTGCTTGCCGATGACCCAGGTGGGGACATGGCGGTCGTCACTGTCGTGGCCACCGTGGCCGGGATTGATGAACACACGCGGCACGTCCTGCTTGTTGACCATCGTCTTGACTTTCTCGGTCTTTCCCTTGCCCGATTCCTGATGCAGGAAAACAGCAGGTGCGAGATCCAGCTCCAACTGCTTGATTGTGCCGTCATAGATGACGCTGTACACCACCTTGTTGCCTGCCACCATGGGCTGAACGGCACGTTCGTTCTGCCCCGATATCGGCTTGCACACATTGCCGTCGGCCGACAGGAGCCAGATGAACGACCCGCTTGTGCGCACGTTGCCGGCATTGCTCATGGCCACGATATAGTCATTATTATACCAGCAGGGCATCAGGAACTCACCCAACTCGGCAAGCACATGTCCATTGAGGTCACAGACGTACAGGCCCTTAGCGGCTGCCTCAAACATCACTCGCGTGCCGTCGGGCGAGAGCGAAGCCCACAGGTAGCCGTTGCTCTCCTTGACAGGCTGCAACTCGCGTGTCGTGCCGGCATCGTCCACCAGATAGAGTTTGTCGCCACGGGTATAGGCCCAGGAGCCCACCTGCTTGCCACTGCGGTAAATCTGCCGCTCGCCGTTGATGACGACGCCACGGGAGGCACGCAAGGGCTGCACACGGCCGTGCTGGGCCTTGAGCACCACCTTGTCCTTGCCGGTCACCGGGTCATAGCAATGGCCTGTGCGATAGACCAGGTTGTGCTTCTTGCGCTGCTGCGTCACATAATAGACCTTACCGTCATCTCCCAGGATGGCGTCAAAGCCGGGATAGCCCGTGGTGGCCACCGTCTTCACGGCACCCGTCAACAGGTTTTTCAGCACCAGGCTGGTCCCCTCGGTGGGAGAATACAGCAGCCATTGCCCGTCAAGGCTGAGCTGCGGGAAAAAGCCGCAGCTGTCGACCAGGGTCTTCACACTACCGGGTTTCACACCCGCCGCCATAGCGGCCATTGTACTCAGGCATATCGCCAATGCAAGTAACAGTCTCTTCATCATTTCTTAATGGGTACTTTGGTTTGAATAACGCAAAGATAGTGATTCCCACGGCAATATAAACGGATTTTTCGATTTTTTCACAATTATTTTATCAACATAGCGGTTGGGCTTGCCCGTCGGCCCACACGATCGAGCATGGCGCCAAGCACTTCTCGCCCGAGGCAATCGGTCCAACGAGCGACAAGCATATAATAACCAAACCCCGCGATGTCCTACAAGGGCTCACCACAGGGTTTGACTACTCAAGTTAAAAAATGGAGAATTCTAACCTATTTCTTACGCTTCTTGGAAAGCATTTCACGAGTAAACTTTACCTCAGCTTGCTTAAGCTGGAACAATTGTTTCTTTGAGAGGATCTTTGCAAACTTATCGAAATACTTGGCTTCAATTTCCCCCTCGCGAACACGGGTGTTGGACAAGGCAGAAGCTGCTGCCTCATAGTCCCGATCGCTGGGATTTTTCTTCTTCTCAACCTCATTGGCCAGAGCACGGGCGTTACGGTTCACCTCATAAATCTCTCTTTCCATCTGCTCATACAGGGGCATGAACTGCTTTTGCTGCGTCTGGGTCAATCCCAGCTCCTGGATAATCATCTCATGCTTCGCCTGATACATATCGGTCGCGAACCTTGTGCGGCCGTTTTGAGCCGTGACCCCGGTTGCAATGGCCACTACCAGTATCAATATTGCAGCAATCCTTTTCATAGGTCAAAATTCTCCTTTATTTCGACTGATCTACATCAGATACATTTTCTTCGTTGCTCATGGCCACCGAGTCCTCATAGTTGAGAATATCGTAGTCGCTCACCGAGCCGCTCATGATAAAGTCATCGACATTGCCCTTGTCGTCGCTCAACTTCTCGGCAACAGCCCTCACGCTGTTCATGTCGCTGGTTCCGTTAAGCATATTGAAGACCGACATCATGCACCACACACCAGCAAACATGGCGGCCAGGTAAACCAGCGGGCGCACACGTTGCCACATCGTGGGCTTGACATCGATGGGCGTGATTTCAACATCGGGCAGCATGTCGGCCATGCGCTTGTTGAAGTCAGCAAAGTAGTTTTCAGGCACTTTAAAGCCCGAATCCTTGCCGTATTTATTCAATATTGTGGAGTCTTCGTGTTTCATAACGCTTGTTTGACTCGTTATTGTCAAAAAAGTTTAATCCGGTTAACAAAAAATTATCCTGTTTCTCCCAGATACTGTTCAATTTTTTTCACAGCATGATGATAGGACGCTTTCAGGGCGCCCTCGCTGGTGCCCAGAATCTCGCTCATCTCGTCATACTTCATCTCGTCGTAGTAGCGCAGGTTGAACACCAGGCGCTGCTTCTCGGGCAGCGATGCAATCGCCTTCTGCAGATTGATTTGGGCCTCATCGCCGTCAAACCACTCGTCGCTCTCCAACTGGTTGACCAGGAAACTCTCCTCATCGTCTATCGACAACTGGTTCATCGCTTTCTTCTTGTTGACGAATGTGATGCTCTCGTTGATGGCAATCTTATAGAGCCATGTCGACAGCTTGGCATCGCCACGGAAGTTGTCGATGCTGGTCCACGCCTTCAAGAAGGTGTTCTGCAGCACGTCGTTGGCATCGTCATGGGTGAGGACGATGCGGCGGACCTGCCAGTAGAGCTGTTCGCTATACTGGCGCACGACCGTCTCGAACGCGCGACGTTGCGTCTTGGGGTCCCTGAGTTGCTTCAGCAGCAGTTGTTCGTCGATAGTCATTGTTATTGTCTGTATGTGGCCAACGCTTCGGCGAGCACCTTGTCGTAGCCATAGACGTCGGGATAGACCGTAAGGCTGCCGCCGGGAACGGGGAATAGTGTGTAATACGTTATATATAAAGGTACGCGAGGCTCTACCTTCTGCCAGCGTATGAGTTGCGGTTTCTCGTCGGGCTGTAGCCGACTGACGTATTCCTGTCCGCGCTCCGAGACGGGTTTCATGCCCATTGTGATGCGCAGTTTGTCGAGCGTCCACTCGTCGGGCTGCTCATTGAAAAGGAAGCAAG
>JAEEGH010014271.1_pt1 | contig 17456 bp, 20 predicted proteins | sample 9134181 | NCBI WGS metagenome assembly JAEEGH01 (sample SAMN16246544, study PRJNA631951) | gut metagenome | biome: gut microbiome; feature: rumen; material: DP-attached | host: Bos | place: Iran: Karaj | collected 2018-10
CACCAGTATCAAAGATGACGTCGAGTCTTTAAACAAGCTTTTAAACTGGTGGGCCGACACTCCTTATGACCACTACAATGAGTGGCTCTCCGAGACCTTCGATGCCCTGAAGAAAGCAGGTAAGCTATAGTGCGTTATTGCCCGAATTCTCTTTTGAATGGCATCAGATTGCCTTCGGGATTGTGGCTCATGCCGGTTTTGTAGCCGTCCAGGATGGCGAAGTCGATGAGCTTGAACCTGTTCTTGAATTCATCTTCCTCCATAACCTGGTGGAATAGTTTGGCGATGTGTGACGGCGGGTTGGCAAAAGCTCCGCAGCCAAAGGCAGATAACACCAGAGAGTCATGGCCGTTGGCCATCCCGATCCGGAAGATCGTACGAATCTTCTCCAAAGTCGTTTCTGCGTCTCTGTTGATCATCATGCCGTCGGGACCGATGCGGGGGCAGCAAATCGCCGCTACTGAAATCACCGGGATATTGTATGGCTTGTCGTCCAGCTGCGATTCATCAGATTCCGGGCCGCGGAAGAAGGTGACAATGCCGCTGTAGATGCCGCCGCTTCTCTCATCCATCGGATACCGGTCGGTGTGCGTAACCAGCCCAAGGCCCGGGTACTGGCGCACTCTGCCGGCAGAGAACTGGTAGAGCGAGAGAATGAGGTTGCTCCGACGGCATAGGTTCTCCTCCTGCGCTCCGGAACCGTATTCTACCAGCCCGCCGGGCGTAATGAGGTCGGCCAGATTAAGCATGGCGGGGTTAAAACCGGCATCAATAAGGTCCCTGGCCGCCAGGACGCAGTCTTTGTTTTCTACGCGGACCTTGGTCTGAACGGGCACGGTGTGGGTTATGGTGTCGTGGATTGGTTCTCTGTACATTTTGGCCGCGGCCATAACCTCCTCCGCGCCGGGCAGTTGTACCTTTATGCCGCTCCGGGAGGCGTACCATCCCTTCTTTAGGATTTCCAAAGTCTCGTTAAAAATCCCGATCCTGAGTGCGTGTTTGTCAATCATATTCAAATATCATTGCTGTCCACTAAAAGTTGTGGACGATTATTATAAGGTTTAACATTTAAAACAAACTAAGTTCATCAAAACTATTTTGCTCTTTGACAATATTGTTGTTAGGTACACCAAACAGTTCTTGGAGAGGCGTAGTGTCTGTTAATGAGATACTTGCAATCTGTAGCATCTCGTAGATAGACCGTTTGACAGCCATCTTTTTCTGGACAATCGCCATCATACAATAGGCGGTTATCGCGGAGTAGATTTGGATCCTTACGGCGTTCTCGGTAGTACCCCAGAACTTTTTTATCTTCAGATGTTGCTTCAACCACTTGAAGAACAATTCGATATTCCACCTCTGGTGGTATAGCTCAGCGACTTGCATTGGACTGATATCCAGCGCGTTAGTAAAGAAAATGAACTTTCGGTTCTCTTCCTGGTCCCAGTAGATGATGCGTCGTATCTTGTCGGGATACTTCTCTCTGGTTTGTTGGCCATCCATATAGCCGATGCAATCAGAGAGGATACCAGAACCTGGCGGGAACCTTCTGGTCCATTTCATGGGCTTGAAGTCATTTGCCTTCTTGCCTCTAACCACGAAGTAAGCGCCAACGCTTTCGATGTTATGAAGCCTTTTGAAGTCATTGTAGCCACGATCAAAGATGTAGAAGGCGTTCTCCTCATACGGGATTACATCCATCGCGTTCATGTCGTGAACCCTGGCTTCCGTTATGTGAAAGAATGTTGGGATCTGCGTTTCAAGGTCATACAGTGTGTGAACTTTGATACCGCCTTTTCGCTGATTCTTTCTGAAAATGGCCCATTTGAACGTCTCCAGGCACAGCTCTATGGTTGTTGAGTCAAAGGCATATACCTTACCGCCTAGCTTGAAGATATCTTCGGCTCTGCATCTCCTGGCTTCGTCTACGACACGGTATGCAAACTCCTCGAAGATCCGATAGTCACGGTTTGCGTTCGCCTTTGAGAGATTGCTTCTGGTGGCGTACTTGCCAAAGCCAAGATGAAAAGCTTTTGATGCGTGGGCTTGCGTTGCAAGGACAACATCACGGAGGCTTTCACGGTTTGACAGTTGCCCGAACACCATAACGGCCAACTGGTTTCAGCAGGTGAAGTCTTTGACATAGCGATTTCCATTGTATTTATTTGATATTCTGAGGAATACGTCCTTATCAATGAAATCTAAAAAATGTGCGAGCACGTATTATCCGTTATGCATGTGCCATTCTACGTTAGTCTGGCAAAGATTATTTCAAATCGGCGCGCTTCAAAAACTGCTGTAATTACCTAACTCTCAATATTTTCAAAGAACTTTTATAAATTTTTAGTAGACACTAATGAGCACATATGTTCAATCTGTAATTTCGAATATTGACAACTATCCGAATAAAACAGCAATCGTGACAGGGGCGGCTTATTCAGGGAATGACTTCTTGCAGAATTTTACCGTTACTATTACCAAGGGATTCCCTCCTCTACCATAAGTTCTAAAGCGCAGTATTATGAAATCGAAGTCCATACACTTTTTTCTTTGCAGCATAGTTATATGTACTATTAGCGGATGCTTTAAGTGGAAGAAAGAAGAGCCCTCAGATATGAGTCCCTATATTAGGACTGATTACACCATAGAAAGGTATGATTGTAATAAAGATAGCACCTTTATAATACAATCCGGGCACCAGTCGCATAATTATAAGAAGCCACATACTTATGCCAGAATCGATGACCCTAGCTTTTATGAGTATCCTCATTTTTTCTATCAATATGATTCTCTGTGTTTCTTTATTGATTTAGGAGCATTAATGGGAGAAGTCTGGCCACATAATCACGATGATGGATATTTGTTGTTTCCTGCAGATGGGCCTGTATTTAAAGAGAATTATCAATATAATACTATTAAAGCTTTCCGCCCCTACTTGGATTTTTATATTTCAGAAAACATTAGTACCCCGTACTTTAAACTACAACTAGATTCTGCAAAAAGGCCTGTATACTATAATGTTGAGGACGGTGACGTTTGTACTTATTCATTCAAAAAGAATTATGATGACATATCCGCGTATTCTTTGATATTTCAAGTGGCGTTTAATAGACAGACATATATTGACAGATTAACATATAGGATAGATTTCACGCATAGATTAGTATCATATATGGAGAATTCCACTTTTCACGCTTATAATTACAAAGCAGATTACATTGAATAACAAAATGTACGGCAAACAATGAACAAATTATTTCATCTGTTTTCTTTTCTTTTAATAATCGTAGTCGTTAATGCTTGCTTTCATAAGGATGAACTTGCTGATGTGACCATTGAAATACCTGATGAGTACATCAGTATTCCATATTTTTATAAAATAGAGTTTTCGGAAAATGGAGTAACGCACACACATATAAGGAGGGATGCCCCTTATCCGGGGAAAAAATATGACATTCCGAAATTCATAATAAATAATGATACTATTTCATTCAAATGGGAATTGAATCATCGAAATCCTCCGGGGGGAATTCGTATCGATGTTGGTGATAATACATTCGAACCTATTGCTCTTTTGCATTTTCAGTCATCTGACGGATTATTTTTTATTGAAGGTAAAGAGTATTCTAAAATAACGTCATTTGAATCATACAATTTTAAGTTGAACAAGATGACGGATAGTGATCACGGGATATACTCAATATACAGGGGTATAGATGATATCGCATTTTCGGTACAATTCAATATTGTCGGGTATGAATATGAACCATGGGGTGAACGAAAAAATGATAAGGAATATTGTTATATTGGCAAAATTGATTTTTCAAAGAAGTTTGTTGCCTGGCAAGAAAGTTACGAAAAGCAGAAGAGATTAAGCAATAGTTACCGGAAAGAATACATACAATAATAGAGCAACCCTAAGGACAATAGTTCGTTAGTTTTATAGTTTTTATGCCACGGCGCGAACGCCGTAGAATAAGAGTTCTTTGAAATCAGTGCTATTTAATCGCAAGTTCGCATGTTTCGCGGACATTGCAATAAATCGATCCACTATTGCAGCGTTGTGCAGCAGGGTTTTGGTTGAACCGACAGAAAGGTTGTGCCCCTGTTGCCTAGCATAAGCCCTGGCAACGTTGACGGAAGACAAGGATGCATTGAAGGCAAATGCCAGGGCCTCCTTGTTGCGGGCCTGACAGTGAGTGAGCCCGGTGAACTGCTTGGCATCGCGGAAAACAAACTCCAGCTGGAACCTCGTCCGGTAGATGTCGAAGATATCACGAGCAGACAGAGTCAGATCCGTTGAGAAGAACACCTTCCTGGCCTGGGTCTTCTTGTCCGTGTCAAGGTAGTCAACGATGACAACCCGGACTTCACGGCCGAGACTCACAGCCCAGACTTCTGCAGTGTACAGCTTGTAGACAAGCTTGTCATCCACAGAGTACTCTTCTTTGAAGATGTTCATGTCAAGGTGCTTAAGATCAACCTTCCCGGCGAACTTTTGGGGGCGCCCTCTTTTGCGGACCTTCGGACCGCGATAGAGATACTTCAGGTTCACGTCGTCACGGAAGCGGCTTATGATGTTGAAGCCCAACTCCTTGACTCCGGTAACGAAGCTCTCCTTGGAGAAGTAAGCGTCAGCGACAATGAGATTACAGATGGACATCAGTTGTTTGTTTATACGGCACAGCATCCTTAGATACCACCCCGTGAGGGAATCGGGATCATCCATCCCCCTGGTGCATTTGGGCTTGCGCCCACGGCATTTCTGGGTAAAGGTCTGCTCCGCTTTCAGGAACACGGCATCCTTGGTATCCGCATCAACAATGGAGAGTCCCAGGATCTCAAGGCCATGTTTGATGGCACCGGCGCAGCCGGACCAGAACCAGTCGACGCCCGGAGTCTTCTTTCCAGCCTTGGGGATGAAACATGGGTCGATGCCTATTGCGATACGATGTCCCATCATTGGAGAAAGGAAGTGGCGGTTGAATGAAAGCCAGTCGAAGGGCTTCTTGAAGTTCTGGCGGAACCGGCTCTCACATGAGCGGCCACACCTCGCCATCTGGGTGAAGTTCATGCGTCCGGAGGATGTAAGATAAAGTTCCATGGTCTCGATGATGAAAGTTCGGAAAGATTTGCCTAAATTTGTCATGCTCGAGAGGGCTGCCGCAATCATCTCTCTCAGCTGGATAAGGGGCTTGGTTTTCATACAAGTAACTAGTTGTGTGGTAACTACTAAGTTACTGAAAATCAAGCACTTATCCAAATTTTTCAAGCATTATTTCCGCGGTTTTTTAACACTTTTTTCGGCTTTTGTTCAAGGTCGTTCAGCGGGTGTCTCTGGCACCCCGAAACGGGCTATTGTTGTTGTAATGAGTTGAAAATTATACAGTTTTTAAGTTTTTAACGATATATTGTTTCTTGATGGATGCAAGAATATGCTGGTGCGGGTATTTAAAAATAGAGAATGAAATAAGAGTTATGAAAAGAATCTTTACCATCTTGTTATCCTTGCTCTTTTTAGCAACTATTCCGTCATGTAATGGGAACACTATTAAGCCTGAAGAAAGCAAAGACCAGCAAGAAGAAAAGGGTCCGGATTCTCTTCCGGACACAACGTGGTCCTGTAACTTTATGAACCTGACGTGGGAATTGTATTTTATGAGTGATACCGGTGTGCAGATTACTTGGCGTGATAAAAACCGTAAGAGTAAATCCGCACGCGGACAATACTCAAAAGATGGAAACAAATTGATATTCACGCAACCATTTGCAATCGATGAAATACGTACTTCTGAATTGACACAGACCATCATTGAGTACATCTTAATAGATGTACAAAATTCGGAGCATGACCACCCAGTCTCACGGCCAAAAATCCAGTAAATTTTTCGGAGTATAACCACCCAAAAACGGTAAAAACCTTATAAAAATTGCGCGCGCGAGGCCGGCGGCCGCCTCACTTTTCGGAGCATTACCACCCAGGCGCGTGCAAAAAGGGTCAAAAGGCGCCCGGCGCCCCTCCGTTTCGGAGCATTTGCACCCACTTTTGTAAGGGAACCGTCTGAGGGCCAAGGCTTTTCGGAGCATAGCCACCCATTTGTTTGTTAACTTTGCAGCTCAACCATAAATTGAGCAAGCCATGGCAGGTAAATGCAAAGAAATGAACAAGATCAAGCAAGCGTTGCGTCTCCATCTTGACGGAGAATCCAATCGGTCGATAGGCCGTAAACTGGACCTGTACAAGGGTACAGTCAACAAATACATCAATATGGCGGAAGCCTGTGGCATCCCCATCCCGGTGCTCCTGACGATGGAAGAACCGGAGATTGAACGGGTGCTCACAGGTGGCAATCCAGCTTACAGCGACAGCCGGTTCCAGGAACTCAAGGAACGTCTTCCATATATTGCTTCCGAGTTGGAGCGGAAACATATGACAATGTATCTGCTCTGGCGGGAGTACCGGACGACCAATCCGGACGGGTATGGGTATACTCAGTTCTGCTACCATGTCAATCAATATACAGAGGCCCAGAAGCCATCCTTTGTATTGTCCCCAGATCGCGAGGGCGGACAATACCTGTTCGTGGACTTTGCCGGAGACACGATGTCCTATGTGGACCTCGATACCGGTGAGGAGGTAAAGTGTCAGGTCTTCGTAGCATCACTTCCTGCGTCCGATTACGGCTTTGCGATGGCCGTGCGGTCGCAGAAGGTGGATGACTTCCTATATGCCCTGGAATGCTGTCTGCGGCATATCGGTGGCGTTCCGAAGATCATTGTCACGGACAACCTCAAGTCTGCTGTAGTAAAGGCGGACCGCTATGAGCCGGAAGTGAACCGCTCGCTGGAAGACTTTGCCGAACACTTCGGTTGTGTGACCATACCTGCCAGGTCAGGCAAACCGAAAGACAAGGCTCTAGTTGAAAATCATGTCAAGCTTACCTACCATAATGTGTATGCGCCCCTGCGTAACCGTCAGTTCTTCTCCATAGAGGAACTAAACGCTGCCATCGCTGAACAAATGATGCTCCATAACCAGCGGCGGATGCAACGCCTGCCGTTCACTCGTGAGGAGCGCTTCATCTCCATTGATAAGCCGGCATTGAAGCCGCTACGGGCGGAACGCTTCGAGATCAAGTATCGTTGTGAGCTGCTTGTGAACCCCAACAGCTTCATCTACATGGGGCGCGACAAGGTCTATTACTCAGTCCCTTACAGGCTCATCGGGCAGAAGGTAAAGGTCATCTACACGCGTACAATGGTTAATATCTACTCACAGCACGGTGAGAGGGTGGCCACGCATATACGTTCCTATAAAGTTGGAGAATATGTCCGCAACGATGCCCACCTGCCTTCTTACTATAATGACTATGTACAACTGTCTCCAGCCAAGTATATATGGCGGGCCGAGCGTATCTCAGCACAGTTCGCAGACATTATCCGAGGTGTCTTTGAACAGAATACAACCGCACCGCCTGAGACGTTCTACAAGTCCTGTGACGGCCTTTTCAACCTGCAGAAGACCACAGAGCCGCAGCTCTTTGACCGGGCCTGCAGGGCCGCTCTGGAACGGAACCGTTGCAACTACGGCTTCATCCGGAACCTGATTGAAAGCAAATGTGCCGGCCTCCCGGCGGAGGATGAAGAGCCTACGCTCTTCCCGGCCGACCATGATAACATCCGAGGAAGGGAATACTTCCAATAACCCACTAATATCAACACACATGGAAAATCAAATCTTCCAAGACCTCAAAGGTCTACACCTCTCCGGCATGGCCGAATGCTGGCAGAACCTGCAGGAGACGCGGAAGCATCAGGAAATCGTCCTCCAGGATGGTCTCGTGATGCTGATCCAGGCTGAACACGACCAGCGTGCGGCGAATAAAACCGCCAGGCTCATCAAGAATGCCCGGTTCCGCTACGATGCAAGCATCGAGCAAGTTCTCTTTGACCCCGCAAAGGGGCGCGACCAAGGCCGTATCATGCAACTTGCTTCCTGCGAATACATCAGGCAGGGCGCTTCCGTTCTCATCACGGGCCCGGCCGGGGTGGGAAAGAGTTACCTCTCCACAGCCCTTGGCTATCAGGCCTGCCTCTCCGGCTTCAGGGTCCGCTACTTCAACATGAACAAACTTCTGGAAGCCATGCAAATGTCCCGCATCGAGGCCAAGGCGGCGAAGTTCTTCGACCGCATGGCTGAGGTGGATCTGCTTATCATCGAAGACTTCGGAATGAAGGTTCTGGATGGCCAGCAGCTGCTGGACTTCATGGAACTCATCGAGGACCGGCACGCCCGGAAATCAACAATCATTACCAGTCAACTGCCGGTCAAAAACTGGTATGATGTGCTTGCAAAAAACACCACCGTGGCTGACGCCGTGCTCGACCGACTCGCCAAAACAGCACACAGAATCGAGCTTTCCGGTGATAGTATGAGAAAATAATCCTATATTTGCCAGACCAGGCTTGAAACGTTAACTCAAGTGGGTGGTTATCGCCGAAATGCCTGGGTGGTCTTCACCGAAATCCGCAATAGATGCGACAATATCCGGAGACAAGATGCAGGTCTCTATGAATGTCACTGTTGTGGGTAATATTTCTGGTGTCCGTCCTGGAGATCATCAATTATCTTTTACTTGGAAGCATTGAAGTCGGAAAGAAAAAGGCGCAAAGCTAATTGTTTTATAACCAGCCTATTATACGATTAAGGGGGTGTCATTCCATCACTCCCTTAATCGTTTTATTAAGTGATAATCAGCTATATAGGTTTGCGCTAAATCTAATCGGAGAACTTCGCTTTGAGGAACTCGCGATTGAGGCGGGCGATATTGGCGACGGTGATGCCCTTGGGACATACCTTCGCAATCAAAAAGGAAAGGATTATATGATATTACGTGTTTTTACTTTACTATACGTCTTCTTCGTCTCTATTGAAGTCACCAAAGAATTCTTCTTTGCCTTGCTGCAGTACTGAGATTTCCTGATACATAAAACGGCAGGTCCAGTCATAAAGCGGGATAACGGCGCCATGTTTTCCTGCATCGGTAAAATGAAGCGTCCGATAATAGCGAATTAAGCTCTCATCATCGGAAGTATCGGCAGCAAACAGGAACAGATACTGACAGCCTATATGTTTTCTGACTTCCAACACAATGGGGACGAGAAAATGCCAGAAAACTACAGCCCCAAAATGAGGAAAAAAACCCAACGAGTCAAAGAGTTCACGGTAATTCTCGTTGGCGCAGAACTGTACAATCTCTACTCCGGCAAATGTCTGTCCTACCCTTTGAAGATTCTCAGTGAAAACGCTCTCTATATCAGAAACAGCCTTGTTATCTTTCTTCTGGATCTTGTCAAGATCGGCCTTTGAGATACCTTTACTTGTTCGTACGCTTTCGCGGATTTCTTTGATAAGTCGGCGATCTTCTTCGCTGGTACTTTCTTCTTTTTCTATTTCATCGAAATACTTAAAGAGGTTCTTTATCAGACAAAGTTGCTCTTTCTCAATCAGCTTATCATACAACTGACCACACTTCAAAGAGAAATAGAAGACGATGCCTCCATCTTCCTTGTTTTTAACGACGTAATATGCTACAGAACCATTCTCGTCTTCTTCAAAAGCCTCTGACTGAATCTTGTTGGTGAGACTGTCGCTCTTGGGATTAGAGAAATTACCAACCAGTCGTAGATTAATATCAGAAGAGGAGAGCCTTTCGATAGAAAAACTCTCCAATATCTTTTCCTGCTGCTTAGTAATCCTGGACATATACAATGATTTAAAAAGCAGGCCGAAGGTGACTTAAATAATACCGGCGAACCTTGATATGGTGTGCATCCTGCCGGATATCATCCAGGGAAATCAAAGCGTCACTGTTTTCTCCGGCCGGAACATCAACCCTTGCCTTCTGCCAAGAAATCTCGCCGTGGGTAATGGAACTGAGACTCCACGCATCCTTTGGTGCGTATTGCTCAAAAACCTTATCGAAAACGGCTTGGAATGGAGCAATTTCTTGGGCTGTTACTCTTTTTGTGAGTTTACCTTGCTTGTACAGGCTTCTTATCTGAACGATGACCGGCCCATATTTCCAAGCCTGAAATTCCGTTGTGAATAAAGGTTGATCCAATTGAATAAGGGATTCACGCTGGGCGAAGTATAAGAGCTTATGCAACTTCATCTCGTCGATATGGGAACCAAATTCCTTTTCATACCGGCGAGAGATATAAGAAGCGACTTTTACTACGTCAAGCATATTAACCCATTTTTTTCAAAGGTGGCATTTTTTTTTGTAACCACAAAATCTTTGCCCATAATTCACCTTTGCACATAGATTATAGTTCCGGCCTGATATGCCGAGCAAGGGGCAAAGACATCCGGAGATAACTCACGGAGCCTGGACTCTACCATATCAATGAAAAAGGGGCATCTAAATGATACCCCCTTAATTACACTTCGTATAATAATATGATAAATCAAGCGTGTTTCGAAGATAATAAAGAGGATTCTCCAACGAAACAGATATATGCCTGGCATTCTGCACTTGTTCTATTGCCTTATCGTATGCATATTGACTGGAATATACTCGCTGATTAGCAGTATATAACCTTACAAGATACTCCTTCGATATCGTATTGTCTATACTTTGCTCTGCCTTCATATAATATGTCAATGCATCATTATACTCTCCGGCATTCTCAAAGACGCGGCCGGCATAGTAATATGCCAAGAATCTGTGCTGCTTGCTACCGTGGCGGGAATAATACTTTACGGCCGGAGCTATCAGAGAATCAGACTTGACATCTATATAGTTCTTGTCCAACGCCATCGACCAGAGAAGGGAAAATAGCGCTTTTTCCTCTTTCGTCGAGTTGGAATCTTGCTTGATTTCAGACAGCTCCTGGTAAGCCTTCTTATGGTCTTCCTGGATGTAGCCTTCAATATCCGTCAGCTGTTTTAACTCGGCAGACTGGCAAGAACAAATCAAAACAGTCAATCCTAAAACAAACAACAAAGGTCTCATAGAAACAATACGCTTTAGTGTAAACAAATATAACTTGTTTTCAGCACAATAACTGCCTCTCGCACTCGTTTTTATCCTCTTTTTTCGAGTTTGTAAGTTCGAAAAAATATGCCCTTGATTATCAATAAGTTACAAAGGCGTTTATAAGTTGTTTTTTTGCATAGGATTTATCAACTCCGTAACTTTGTAAAAACACATATCATTATGAAAAAGTATCTAAAATACATCTTGGTTTTGTCCTCAATCTTCATTGGCATTGTAAAAACCAACACTTCTTTTGCTCAAGAACCTATCATTATTAATCCTGGTATTTCTGACGATAATAATGGTGGAATTCCAAGGCTTCCCTCAATTGTTCCAATTTCCGGATTTGTTGAGGATGGTGTAATACATCTCAATTTCAGCTGTGACCTCGGCAATGTTTCCGTCGTTATTGAACACTCTGTTTTTGGAATTATTCTCCAAACTGTAGTCGATGGATCTGATCCTGAAGCCATTATTCCTTTCTTAGAATACCCAGGAGATTATACCATCTACTTTACTACATCCGGGGGGAACTCGTATATCGGTCGGTTTTCTATATATTGATTTTTTTATTCAATACTTTGCGTTATGAAGATTTTTTATTTCCTCTTTTGCGGTATTATACTGTATAGTTGTTCTGTCGGAATGATTAAAGAAGATAGTATATCATCAAGTATCGGCCTCGCAACAAAAAGCGAGAACAAACCATCTTATGAAGAAGCCTATTTCCACAAATCAACTAACTCCTGGATTATTCCTCAAGAAGATCCTTATAGAATTGACTTCATAAATAACACAATAAGAGATAAAGCTGATATACAAAAAATGATTAATAATCATTGCTTTGAATTAGAAGCAACTGATTATGCCTTAACTGTATTTCCTAGAAACGTGAAAGAATTACAGGAAATAGAAGGATTGCCAGACATTCAGATTTCTTATATTCCTTTTGCGTGTCATAAGCTATCAACAAATGTGCTAGATAGCCGAAACAAAGATACTATTGAAAAACGAATATTTTATGAAGAAGAACGATATATAGAAGAACAACCTATATATAACTCTGAAGGAAACCTCGTTTCAACAGAAATAATAAAAATGCCAATACTATATGTTGTTTGGCCTAAAAGTAAACCGCTTCCCAATAAACTTGATTATTCTATTGATTATGAGGTATTTATTCCGAACCACTATTCGTTATACCATAAGAACAAAGATCTTATTGATATTATAGAACAAGAATCATTATTTGCTGTTTTAAACTCGCCTAAGTCTACAAGAAGCAATAGGCTATTCACTGGATATCTTTATTATTATGATTATCTTTTGCCAGAAGGAGCTCCCGTTGCAAATTTGAAAATTAGTTTTCGTGTTGGCAGTAATATTTCTGATATTACCACTACTTCCAGTGGATATTTTGCAGTAACAACAAATAGTTCCTGTAGTGTTGAAGCAGTTTTTCAAGATTCTCGATGGAAAATCACTTCTTCATCATCTACCAGTCCTATAACACTAACTATTCCAGAAATATCTTCCTCTTGGGTCAACGGCAATTCAATTACACTAGACAATGATTTAGTAACATCACATTTAGCATTAAATGCATACTATTATCTTCCACACCCAATTCCTGTTTTATATGAAACTAACGGAATTCGAATAAAACTAATTAATTCATACATAGATCATTGTGGAGAGTTTCATCCTGGATTATTAGGGAGCAGTAATATTGACTTGTATTACGGTATTTATCATGAACGAGACCTTATATCTCTAGTTTGTCATGAATTAGGGCATTATAATCACTATCTTGTTCGAAATGGCTTTTTTCCTTATACTTCCGTTCATAGATTATTTAAAGAATCCTATGCAGACTACTCTGGATGGTTTATAACAAGATTCTTTTACAAGTACTATAACCCATCTATATCTGATACGACATTATCTATTATGCTTAGTAGAAGTAACCAAGTATGGACTATGAACGATACTGGAGATAATTCTCATTATTCGCCTTTGTTTGTTGATTTAATAGATGATGATAACCAGGCATATTATAATGTAAATTATAACTATGACCCGATTTCAAGTGTTCCCCATTTTGTTATTAATGAGATGATTGGCAATAGAGTATGGTCTGAATACAAATCAACATTAAGCAACTATATTGGAACTTATTTTAACTCAAGTGATTATTCAAGTTTTGTTGCTCCTTATGATTATTATTTTACACACGATTAACAATTACTCTGATTAGTCTTCCTCCGTTTTATAAAGTTTACGCCACGGCGCAAACAACGAATAATTAGAGTAATTTGAAATCAGTTTTAATATAGTCGCAAGTTTGCGTGTTTTGCTGTCGTTGCAATGAATAGATCCACTATAGCAGCATTGTTCAGCAAGGGTTTGATTGAATCAACCGAATGGTTGTGCCCTTGATGACCGGCATAATTTTTGGCGACGTTGACGGAAAAAAGGAAACGTTTAAGGCAATGCTGGTGCATCCTCGTTGTACTCATTTATTTTATTTTTGCGGGCTTATGCAACAATAGTTGTCCTGATCGCATCTTATATTTATAATTTGTATAAACTGTTATTAATTACACAAGTAACACGAATATTTATGAAAAGAATCTTTCCCTTCTTGTCATTACTGACAGTATTATCTATATGTTCAGCGTGTAACACTCCATCACTGAGAGAGGCTAAAAGTTCGTTGGCAAATTCCATTGAAACTTATGGTTTACATAGATATTGTGATTTTACCATTGACGGAAATAAAGACAATGGAATTGGCACAATAATAATAAAAGGAATCAACGACTCTACTGTTGATTTTGAATTCGGATTCTTATCGGATACTTCCATACCCTTGTTTAATAACCAGAAAGAATGGAAAATATCCGCGACTAATATCAATCTTTCAGGAGATTTTTCTAAAATTGTATTTGATCAAAAAGCAAATATAAAGGCATTTAAACTCGATCCTTTTTCTGATTTGTTTTCTAAAACAGGCCAAGTTTCTGGCTGGCTCCATAATAAAGCAATAACGAAATCAGAGAGACCAGAGTATGATATCGAAGGAGAAATTGAATTGTCTTGGGATGAAGCAGGTATAACACATAAAATTAGTATCAATAATATTCATTTTTAAGAATCATCACCTATGACAAGCCGAGTATATAAAAGCATCCTTCTTCTCGCTAGCATTGTAATAGTCAATTCTTGTGATGCTTGGATATAACGGCTCACCTGCAAAGTTCGCTCAGAATGACAAAGTTACGTATGTAGCGCAAAGCTAATTATTTTATAACCAGCCTATTATACGATTAAGGGGGTGCCGAAATGGCACCCCCTCAATTATTCTTTAAGCTGATAATCAGCTATATAGGTTTGCGCTAAATCTAATCCGAGAACTTCGCTTTGAGGAACTCGCGGTTGAGGCGGGCGATATGGGCGACGGTGATGCCCTTTGGACATTCCAGCTCGCAGGCGCGGGTGTTGGTGCAGTTGCCGAAGCCCAGCTCATCCATCTTCGCCACCATAGCCTTGGCCCTGCGCTTCGCTTCGGGACGGCCCTGAGGCAGGAGGGCGAGAGAACTCACGCGGGCAGCCACGAACAGCATCGCAGAGCCGTTCTTGCAGGTGGCCACGCAGGCGCCGCAGCCCACGCAGGCCGCTGCGTCCATACTCTCCTCCGCCTTGTCGTGCGGGATGAGGATATTGTTGGCGTCCTGGGCGGAGCCGGTGCGCACGGAAATGAATCCGCCGGCCTGCAGTATCTTGTCAAAAGCCCTGCGGTCCACCACAAGGTCCTTTATCACAGGGAAAGCGGCGCTTCTCCAGGGCTCCACCGTGATGGTCGCACCGTTCTTGAAGTGACGCATAAACAGCTGGCAGGTGGTCACGTGGTCGTCCGGACCGTGTGCGCGGCCGTCTATATAAAGAGAACAGGCCCCGCAGATGCCCTCGCGGCAGTCGTGGTCGAAAGACACGGGACCGCTGCTCTGGCAACCCCTTTCCACCGCCACGGGATCACATCCCTCGCGGATAAGCTGCTCGTTCAGTATGTCAAGCATCTCAAGGAAGGATGCATCCTCCTCGATACCAGAAATATGATAGGTCTCGAAATGGCCCTTGGCCTTGGCGTTCTTCTGACGCCATATCTTTAAATTGAATTCCATATTAGTCTTTGTAATTTCTGGTAATAACCTTGATATTCTCATACACGAGAGGCTCCTTGTGGAGTTCGGGCTCCACACCTTCTCCCTTGTATTCCCAGGCAGCCACGTACATGTAGTTCTCGTCGTCGCGCTTGGCCTCGCCTTCCTCAGTCTGGCTTTCCACGCGGAAATGGCCGCCGCAGGACTCGTTGCGGTTGAGGGCGTCGCGGGCCATAAGCTCACCTATGTCGAAGAAATCTTCGAGGCGGAGGGCCTTCTCAAGCTCCTGGTTGAACTCATACTGGGTGCCGGGTACTTTCACGTTCTCGTAGAAGCGCTTGCGGAGGTCCTTGATGAGGCCGATAGCCTTCTGGAGGCCTTCCTTGTCGCGGGCCATACCCACATACTCCCACATGATGTGGCCGAGTTCCTTGTGGATGGAATCGACTGTCTCCTTGCCGTTGATGGAGAAGAGCCTGTCGATACGGGCCTGCACGGCCTTTTCTGCTTCGGCAAACTCAGGACGGTTGATATCGGTCTTGGGCTCGGCGAACTTCTTGGAAAGATAGTCGCCTATCGTCACGGGCACGATGAAATAGCCGTCGGCAAGGCCCTGCATGAGGGCGGAGGCGCCGAGACGGTTGCCGCCGTGGTCGGAGAAGTTGGCCTCGCCTATGGCGTAGAGGCCGGGTATGGTGGTCTGCAGGTCGTAGTCGACCCAGATGCCGCCCATGGTGTAGTGGATGGCGGGATAAATCATCATAGGCTCCTCCCAGGGAGAGGATGCGGTGATCTTCTCATACATATCGAAGAGGTTGCCATAGCGCTCGGCCACTTTCTGGTGGCCCAGGCGGGCAATTGCCTCTGAGAAATCGAGGAACACGGCCTTGCCGGTCTCGTTCACGCCGAAGCCTGCGTCGCACCTTTCCTTCGCTGCGCGGGAAGCCACATCGCGGGGCACGAGGTTGCCGAAGGCCGGATAGCGGCGCTCCAGATAGTAGTCGCGGTCTTCTTCAGGAATCTGGGAAGCCTTGATCTGATGCTTGCGGAGTTTCTCCACATCTTCCTTCTTCTTGGGCACCCAGATACGGCCGTCGTTGCGCAGCGACTCGCTCATAAGGGTGAGCTTGCACTGCTGGTCGCCGTGGACGGGAATGCAGGTGGGGTGGATCTGCGCAAAGCAGGGGTTGCCGAAGAAAGCGCCTTTCCTGTAGCACTGCATTGCAACGGAGCCGTTGGAATTCATTGCGTTGGTGGAAAGGAAGTAGGTGTTGCCGTAGCCGCCGGTGGCGATGATTACTGCGTGGGCGCCGAACCTTTCGAGTTCGCCGGTCACGAGGTTGCGGGTGATGATACCCTTGGCCTCACCGTTGACCACCACCAGGTCGAGCATCTCGTGGCGGGGGTAGGACTTCACTGTGCCGGCGGCTATTTCCTTGTTCAGGGATGCGTAGGCGCCCAGAAGGAGCTGCTGGCCGGTTTGGCCGCGGGCATAGAATGTACGGCTCACCTGCACGCCGCCGAAGGAACGGTTGGCAAGATAGCCGCCGTATTCGCGTGCGAAGGGGATGCCCTGCGCGACGCACTGGTCGATAATGGCAGCGCTGACTTCAGCCAGACGGTAGACGTTGGCCTCACGGGCACGGTAGTCGCCGCCCTTGATGGTGTCGTAGAACAGACGATAGACGGAGTCGTTGTCGTTCTGGTAGTTCTTTGCTGCGTTGATACCGCCCTGGGCAGCGATGGAGTGCGCACGGCGGGGGGAGTCGCTGATACAGAAGATCTTGACATTGTAGCCAAGTTCGCCGAGGGAGGCAGCTGCGGATGCGCCGCCCAGACCGGTGCCGACCACGATGATTTCAAGTTTGCGTTTGTTGTTCGGACTCACAAGATGGATTTCCGACTTACGTTTAGTCCATTTCTGGGCTAAAGGTCCTTCAGGAATCTTTGAATTAAGTTTATCGGCCATTTGATATTATAAATTAATTGGTATTCTATAATAGGGCGAAGATACAACTAAAAAATGAATTCCGCAAAGATGCAGGCTCTACTGTCCCCACAGGGTGCCTTCTTCGGGCTCTTTGATGATGCCGAGGTGCTTATATGAGAGCTCGGTGGCGATTCGGCCGCGGGGGGTGCGGACTATGAATCCCTCTTTGATCAGGAAGGGCTCATAGACTTCCTCGAAGGTGCCCTGGTCCTCGCCGATAGCTGTCGCTATGGTGTTGGCCCCCACCGGACCTCCCTTGAA
>JAEEGH010014272.1_pt1 | contig 17456 bp, 10 predicted proteins | sample 9134181 | NCBI WGS metagenome assembly JAEEGH01 (sample SAMN16246544, study PRJNA631951) | gut metagenome | biome: gut microbiome; feature: rumen; material: DP-attached | host: Bos | place: Iran: Karaj | collected 2018-10
TATCGCTTGTGAACTGGCTCCGACTCTCGATAAGGAAAGCATCCGCGAACGCATTTTGAAGCGTGACACCAACATTAGTATCGACCGCTTCAGCTCAGAGCTGGCTGCCTATCTGAAGGATAAAGGCGATGACTACCGTCTGATTATGCTGGCCGATGAAGTGAGCCAGTTCATCAACAAGGAGCGTGACCGCTATCTGAACCTGCAGGAAATCATTACCAAACTCTCTGAAGCTTGCGATAACAAAGTTTGGGTGGCGTGTACTGCCCAGCAAGATCTGTCGGAAGTACTCGACGATTGCAATATTGCAGAGGAGAAAGACAAGGAAGGTAAAATTAAAGGCCGCTTCGAGGTGAAGGTTTCACTGAAAGGCACTCAGCCAGAAGTGATTACCCAGAAACGTATTCTTGACAAGAAGAAAGGTGTGATGCCTACCCTCGAAAAACTCTACGACCAAGAGAAAGCATCTTTTGGACTACAGTTCAAATTACCCAACAGCTATGTAGCATACGAATCGAAGGAGGACTTTGTGGCTTACTATCCCTTCGTGCCATATCAATTCAAGCTCATCATGCAGGTGTTCAATTCCTTCCTGAACCTCGGTTATGTCGCCAAGGAGGTGAAGGGTAATGAGCGAAGCATTATCAAGGTCATCCACTCTACGGCCAAAAACAATGCTGAAGAAGAGGTTGGTAAGTTCGTATCTTTCGATGAACTATACAACAACATGTTTGAGGAAGGCCTGCAAGCTCGTGGTCAGAAAGCCGTTGACAATGCCATCCGTATGGCACGTAAATACGAACATGACCCAAAGATGGCTGTCCGTGTTGCAAATGTACTGTTCATGATCTGTAATATTTCGCAGACTGACCAGCTTCTATTCCCTGCGAATATTGATAATGTTACGACTTTGCTTGTAAATAACTTCAAGACACCACGTATAACGATTAAAAATGAGGTTGAGCGAATTATTGATTACCTCTGCCAGAACAACATCATTCGTCGTGAACCAGGTAAGAATAATGTTCCAGACACCTTTACTTTCTACAGCGAAGAAGAAATGAAGGTTGCTCAGCTCATTCAGAGCCAGGGCGTGGATAACAATACTCAGGCTGAAATGCTACGCGAGATATTCTTCAAGTACCTTTCTACCTTGAAGAACAAAGAGCAGTATCTCACTCGTACTTTTGCCGTAGGAGCCTCTATCAAGCAGCGTCAGTTCCTTTCCAACTCACCAGACGTTGTAGTAGAGTTTGCGATGGATACCGACTATGACAGTGCAGAGCAGTTGGCTCTCAGCAACATTCCCAACAAACTCGTTTACTATGTTGGGCCTCAGTTCAGTGAGAACAAAAAACTGAAGAACGCGTTCTACTGGTATTGTCAAGTGAACCGCTATATGGCCACTCCTGCAACTAGTGATGAGAATGCAAACACTCGCAAGGAGTTTGAGAAACGTGCACGTGAGCAGTTTGAAGCTATCATTGCTCCAGATTTCCATAAGATTCTTGATACCTGCCCTGTCATCAGCGGTATGCGTGTCGTTGACGATGTAGAATTGGGCAACAAGCGTGGCAGCGAGCGTTTCCATAATGCCATTCAGAAACATCTGTCCAGCATTTATACCAAAGGCGCACTTGTTGACACCCCATCAGTCCCTCGCAATACAGAGGCATTGAAGAAAGCCATTCTTCGTCCTGTGAATCCGGGTGACTACGATGGTATGAATGCACAGCTGACAGCAGCTGAGCATGAGGTGGAAATATACTTAAACAAGCAGTTTGCGGAGGTGAACGTGGCTGATGTAACCAGCAAGTTCAGTAAGGCTCCCTACGGATGGGATGCCATCTGTACCCTCTATGTTGTCAACGAATTGGTTCGTCGCCATGCCCGTGACTACAGCTATGCTAATAATCCCAATGTAGAGACCAACCTCGTTGCCAGTCGTCTGATTCAGGAGACCAATAAATTTACGCTTCGTCAGGCAAAGGCTATATCGCAGGAACTGATTAACAGTTTTACCGCTGCATGGAAGAATATCTTTGGCGTAACAGAAGCCTTCTCGACAACAGACAGCACTCAACTCTTTCGTATGGCTCGCGAGAAAGAATATCCTAACAGTCTGTTCAATAAACGTGAAGGCTATCGCAAAATAGAAAGCGAGATTGGCAGTTATGCCTTTGCAGAACCTATACACAAAGCTATAGACATCTTCGACACCTGGGTTACTGAGCGTAATCCTGAGACTTTCTTCCAGGCAGTCATTGACAAACAGCAAGAGGCTCGCGAACTGATAGACAAGTGTAAAGAGGTGGTTCAGTTTACTCATGATCAACTTGCCAACTATCGACAACTTCGACAGTTTGCCAAGGACAATGAGTATAACTTCCCGTTTGTCCCAATCGATGAACAGGACAAGGTGACCGAGTTCATCAAGATTGAGAATGATCCTTGGCCAATAGAGGGCCTGCGTACTTACATTAAACTGATGCGTGACCTGAAATACAGTCTAGACCAAGTACGTGAGAATTTCCGTGAAAAGATTCGCATTGTCTATAATGAAATGTTCGATTACTTGGAGAAAGTTGCATCTGAACAGAACGTGCCACATAGTATTCTCCCTAATCGGGAAAATGTCATTTTGGCAAAGACCACACCAGACAATATCCTTGTTTTGCAAAACAACTTAAACACGGATGTTTTCTATCAGGAGCAGATCGCAAAGATTCTCGATTATGCAAACAAGCATAACAAAAAAGACAATGAGGATAAAAAAGACGATAACAAGAAGGATGATGAGCAGAAAGATAATAAGCCAAAGAATATTCGTCAAATTACTCTCCAGACAAAGACCAAGATGCCTTTGTCAACACAGGAGGATGTGGATCATTACCTTGATGGACTGCGTGAACAGCTGCTGAAGCTGATGGTAGATAGCGATGGAGTGATGATTATCAAGTAGCAGGTAAATTATTCCCAGCCTGAGAACAAAACATTCCCAGTAAGGGAACAATTAGTTCCCAACGTGGGAACAAATAGTTACCAATAAGGAAATAAATAGAAAACAGCAAACTAATGGATACTAATAGAATAAAGAAGTTCGCCACAGAGGCACGAAACAAGTTAAAGGCCGGTATTGCCGCCAAAATTATCACGTTAGGATTCGATAAGAACGGTAACGTGCCAGAGCACATGCATCCACAGTTGATGCAGGGTGGCTCGCTCTGGAATGGCCAGCTTCAGACAGAGGGTTTTTACCACCAGTGGCAGGCTCTTTACAAGCGAGTACAACAAAAGGGCATCAAGGAAGTCTATGAAGAGGCTGCCTACACCTGGTTCAACCGTCTTGTCGCTATTCGTATCCTGATGAAAAACCAGCTCATCGAGCCAGTTCTAGAGTATGTGGATGCAGCCCGCACTCCAAGAATCGTGGATGAAGCCCGTATGGGTCGCATCCCTCAGATGCAAGAACGCCAAAGACAGTTGCTGATGGAGCTTTTGGATGATGACTCTAAGACCACAGAGCAATTTGCCATTCTCGTGACGGCTTTCTGCCACGATAATCCCATCCTCTTCAAGTGTTTTGGTGCGATGTCTGACTATACAGAGCTGCTGTTGCCCAATGATATTCTAACAGAAGGAGGCTTTATCGACCTGCTGAATCACACTGAATTCATCACAGATGCAGACTTCCATTCGCCTGAGCTGATAGGCTGGCTCTACCAGTTCTATATTTCTGAACGCAAGGACGAGGTGTTTGCCAAGAAAGGAAAGTTCGAGGCTAATGAGATCCCTGCTGCCACACAAATCTTCACGCCTAACTGGATTGTGAAGTATATGGTACAGAACACCATTGGCCGTATCTATCTTGATAACAATCCAAGTGCTGCTTCTGAGTTCAAACCGAAATGGCAATATCTCGTAGAGCCATCTACACCTACTCCCAAAGAGGCCATCTATAAGTATAAGGAATTAACAGATCTCCTCGTTGGTGACTTGGCTTGTGGTTCTGGCCATATTCTCAATGAGTGCTTCGACCTGCTTTACGACCTCTATATCTATGAAGGCTATAGCCGTAGGGAGGCCGTGGAGTATATCTTCACAAACAACCTTCGAGGCATTGACCTTGATACTCGCGCCAAGCAGTTGGCAACCTTTGCTTTGATACTAAAGGCTTGCCAGAAGGATTCTTCATTTGCTGATGCTCATATCCTGCCAAAAGTACTGAATATGCCCACACCTATTCCGCAAGAGCAGGTATCAGATAGACTGAAAGAATTCTTCCGAGAGACTCCTTCCAATCAGATTCACAAAGACCTCACATCTGCTTTCAAACTGATGCAGGATGCTGATTCTCTTGGCTCTATCATGAAGTTCGACTTGGCAGAGTCAACACGATTGGCCATCCATCAGACAATGGACTACTGGAATAACCAAGGTTTCATACCTGAGGCTGTACAAAATATCATGCCAGCGATGGACTTGATGCTGACACTGACAGAGAAATATGCTGCTCTTGTTATGAATCCACCGTACATGGGGTATGGTAACATGAACGAAGTCTTAGCCAATTACGTTAAGCGATATTATGAAGTCGGCAAGGCAGATCTTTGCACTTCGTTTATGATAATGCAAGCTAACAGAATAACAGAAGGAGGATATTATGCAAATATAATTCCTCCATCATGGATGTTCCTTTCAACGTTTGAGGGATTACGTCGTTCAATTATTGAGAAACAAACAATACAATCTCTTCTGCATCTAAGTCGTGGCGTATTTGGTGCTGACTTTGGCAGTGTTTCAACTATTATACAGAATTACCAATCTTCCAATTCTAGTGGAACATATTTTCGTCTTATCGAGCGTACTTTCCAAGAATTTGATCAGAAACATTTGAGAATGCTTTTTGAAAAGACGCTTGCTAATCACGATTTCAGATTTAATTTTGGAGATTATACAAAAGATGTTCTTGATATTGAATATAGTGAGAGTGGTGCTCGAATATATTATCCCAATATAAAACAGACCAAGCTCAAAAAAATACCAGGCAACACCATTGGTTATTGGCTATCCGATTCCATGATTGATGCTTTCGGACAACCCTCTTTAAGTGAATTCGCTAAATCAGGTAAAGGTCTTGACTCTGGTGATAATAATCGCTTCCTGCGTTTTTGGCATGAAATAAGTTATCAGATGTTAGGATTAGGTTTCAAATCTGCAGCTGATGCCCAAGCCTCATTTAAGAAATGGTTCCCTTTCAACAAAGGCGGAGCATTTAGGAAATGGTATGGCAATTTTGAATATGTTATTAATTGGGAGAATGACGGTGAAGAACTTCGAGCATTTGAACTGTCTAATCTGAGGAATAGAAACTACTATTTTAAAGAAGGTATTACTTTTCCAAGAATTGGTTCCTTCAAATTTAGTGCGAGATATTCTCCTTTTGGTTCCATATTTGATGGTAATGGTCCAATGTGCTTTCCATATAAATCTCTGAAATCGGTTTTGGCATATATGAATTCATCAACAATGATGGATTTCGTTAGCCTATTATGTCCGACTATAAGTTTTCAAATTGGTGATATTTTCAAATCACCATATATTGAGCCTATAGGAGAATGTGAGGAGAAAATCCATAAGTTTACTGATGAATGCATCACCATTTCAAAAAAGGACTGGGACTCTCACGAAACTTCTTGGGATTTCGAAGCCAATCCCCTAGTAGCCCTTCGTAATGAGACTGTAGCCAATGGCAACTTGGATTCATCATTCAAGCTCTCTGCTTTTGTTGAGCAGTTCGAGACCATTTGGGAGGAACGTTTCAATCAGCTCCATCAGAACGAAGAGGAGTTGAACCGCCAGTTTATCGATATCTACGGCTTGCAGGATGAACTATCGCCAGAAGTACCCAAGAATGAAATTACGATCCTCCAACAAGGAGAGATAAACCTCGTTCAAACTCCTGGCATCGACTACGATTATACCCTTCAATGGAATGAGGACGTGTTGATGAAGCAGCTTATCTCGTACGCCGTTGGTGTATGGATGGGTCGCTATAAACTTGGCACAAAGGGCTTGCACATTGCCCATCCCAATCCCACAGACAAGGAACTGCAGGAATATTGGTATGGTGGTGTTCAGGTGTATATCGACGATGACGGTCTGATTCCTGTGCTGCCACAAAGCTCACCCTTCGACGATAACCTGTCAAGCCGTATCTCCGATTTCATCCGCATCACCTTTGGCGAGGATAAGCTGACGGAGAACCTGAACTACATTGAGCAGAAGTTAGGAACCTCGATAGACCAATATGTACAGAAGGACTTCTGGAAGGATCACAAGAAGATGTATCAGAACCGTCCTATCTACTGGCTGTTCTCTTCGAGCAAGGGAGCCTTCAAGTGTCTGGCCTACATGCACCGCATGAATGCCTACACCGCAGAGCGTGTCCGCTCCAACTACCTGCTCCCCTACATCGAGTTCCTTCAGAACCAGATTGGCGAACTGGAAAACCGTCGTGCAGCCCTCTCCACCGCAGAGAACCGCAAGCTCCAAAACTTCCAGAAGGCTCTCGACGAGTGCCGTGAATACCACGAACGCCTCCAAGTCGTAGCCGAACAAGCCATTGCTTTCGACCTCGACGACGGCGTTGTAGTCAACTACGCCAAGTTCGGCGACGTACTAGCAAAGATTAAATAAGAAATATGGGAAAAAAAATAGTTCATATAGAAAAATCTACATTAGGAGCACCTACTAGAGGCTATGGATATAAGGCTGTGGTCAATGATATAATCACAGGAGAAGAACTATATAATAACTCTGTATGGTCTTCTGCAGGTGAAAATACATCCTTTTTTGCAGCTATTTCCTTATGGAAGAGTATAGTTGAAAAATTTGGCTCAGAGATAGAACTAGACAATTCAAAAGCACCAGAAATAACATTAGATTTCCTTGAAAAGGGTATTAATCCAAGAGAGTTCTTTGCTGTTATCAAAAAAAGAAGAGAAGAAACGACTCTTGAGATAAATGTCGGAAATAAGAATCTTCCAATATACAGATGGTATTATAGAGAAGGGCTATCTCTACTGCGGGATGAATTAATAAAAAAAATAAAGATTAGAATAGAAAAGTACAATATAAAAAGTATTGACTTCTCTGAAGCCCCAGATTTAAAACAATATTTTTAATATCTGTCTTATAGAATGTAGTTTTCAAATGTGATTATAATATGGTACAAGAAAAAATATACAACTATTTTGAACGCAACCCACAATTGCATGTTCTATTCATCTTCGACAAGATGAATATAAATTTCACGGAGTTAGAGTTGGCAGAATGGCCGGACAATTATATATATAAGGTGTTCGATGGAGCGTGGTTTAATGTAAAGTATGCTATTGAGAATACATGGAAGGACAAAAAAATAGTTCTCTTATTTACCGATGGAACATATCCACATACAGAGGAGCAGATGCTTAGGTTTCCACTATTGGATATGCTGAAGGCCAATATGGAGTTCAAGGAGGATGACTACGAAAGCTTCATGCAGCAGTATAATCTGCCGGAGAAATTCCGCTTGTTCATTAAGAATAATCTCAGTGAGATACAATCCACGAAGGTTAGTACAATGCTTATTGGTCATCTGACTCCCGAAACTTTCAGCGAGGATGTGGTTTGCCGTGCATTTATTTCTTCGTACTTCGGTGAGAAAAAACTATTAGATTGGGAACCAATTATAGTTCGAATGTTGATTTTGGGTTTGCAGTCGGAAGAAAAGAAACGTAATGACTTCTATTACCGTCTTTCCAAGAACCTGGATGCAAAGAAAGCTGTCGATGCAAAATTAAAGCGACTGTTTGACCGCACTTATAATCCAAACACTGAACAGAAAATCAAAGAGGTAGCTGAGTGCTTGAAATACAACAGCATTACTCAGCTGCTTGATGTGGCACAGAACGACAACTATAAGCAGTACAAGATTAAGAACCCTGTAATGCTTGATGGCCAGAATAAAGTATATGAGTATGGACTTCATAACCGCCAATGGTCAGAGAAGTTCTGCGAAGCAATGGTAGAGTTGGGTAAAGACATCAAGGAAGAGGAAATCATCAGCGTATATGGTATTGATGCTCAATATAACTATATGCCAGAAGCACTTTGCTGGCCAATTCTGAGAGAAGTCCTTGAAAAGAAGTTGATGACTGAGCCTGACGAAGTTAATGATAGAATGCGCAACCTGTCATTGAAGTTTTCAACACAGGCAGACATTCAAGTTGTCATCAAGTTCATTGAGCAAGTAGCTCTCTATTATGAAAAAGTAAGAACTGTCGGTACAATGAAGTTAAACTCACCAGAGGAGTATGTTCAGAAGTACATTGACAAAGACGAAGGCCTGTACCTTGCTGATATGTTCTATCGTCATTCATTAGAGGCATACCACGATTTAATCACTAAGGAGAATCCTATTGAACAGGCTATAAACGATGCCAAGAACCAGTTAGATTTGGAATATGCTAAGCTAACCAATGTTCTGAATCTGGAATGGCTGACTTGCGTTATGGAGCGCCAAGAGTTGTTTGACAGTCTGAGTATTGGAAAACAGGAAGAGTTTTACAATAACGAAAGTGAGCCGAGTGCAAAGCAGGTAATCATAATCTCTGATGCACTGCGATATGAAGTTGCAGCAGAACTAATGCAAGAGTTGTCGAAAGAGAAGCATATTGCAAAGTTACTGCCTTATAGGGCAATGTTACCAACTGAGACGAAATACTGTAAACCTGCCCTTTTGCCACATAGGACTTTGGAATTGCAAGGTTCAGAAATGACAGTTGATGGTCAGGCTCTTATCACAACGGAACAACGAACAGCTCATGTCGGCAGATATCGTGAAGGTGCTGTGTGTGTTAAATATGAAGATGTGATGAATGGCGACCAAGCCAGTAATCGTGAGCTGTTTAAACGTCCACTTGTCTATATCTTCCATGATGTAATAGATGAAAATAGCCATCCTCAGAATCCGTTTGAAATCATCCGTTCATGTCGCACAGCCATCAATCAATTGACAGTATTGGTTAAGCGTCTTCATGCCTCCATGAATGTTCACAATGTCGTTGTGACTGCCGATCATGGATTTATATACAATGATATTCGATTTGAGGAAAAGGACAAGCATAGTATCAATGAGGCCTGCATCGAGAAGAAAACCAGGTATTATCTAACCGATAGCAAGATGCAAGTTGAAGGAATTGCCAAATTCCCATTGAACAAGGTGTCTGGTATTTCTTCACCAAAGACTGTTTATGTGGCTGTTCCTGTTGGAACCAACAGATTGGCAGCTTCCGGAGGTTATAATTTCGCGCATGGTGGTGCTACGCTTCAGGAAATGATTATTCCTGTCGTAAAGAGTAGTCTGCGTCGAACTGATAATACAGAAAAGGTTGGCGTATCGCTGATGAACCACAACCTGAATATGGTCAGCAGCCGTCTGAAGTTCTATCTAATTCAGTCGGAAGCTGTATCGATGACAGTCATGGAGCGCAAAGTGGTTTGTCAAGTGTTCAATGGTGATGAACCTGTAACTGTAGAAAAAGAACTGTTACTTAACAGCACTGATTCAGCCAATCTGAATAACCGTGTATTTGAGGTTACACTTAATCTGAATAAGTCAGTATCTTCAAGTGTTCTCCAGCTTCGTATCTACGATGTTGATGACAGACTGAATCCGCTGATTAAAGAGACAGTGAAAAATAATACAATGATTGAACAAGATTTTTAAAATACTACAAATATGACACTACAGCAGAAGATAATGAGTGCCTTTATAGGCAAAGTGGTAAGAAAGGATCTTGCTTTCCAAGTAAAGGGAGGTCTGCCAGTTCCAACCTATGTGCTGGAGTACTTATTGGGCCAGTATTGTGCTACAGATGATGAAGAAGCCATCGAACTTGGTCTGGAAAAGGTAAAGCAGGTTATTCAGAACAATTACGTTCATCGTGCAGAGTCAGAATCGGTCAAAGGAAAAATCCGTGAAGCAGGTCGCTACCGCGTCATTGACAAGATATCCGTAACCTTGAACGAGAAAGCAGACCTGTACGAGGCAGAGTTTGCAAATCTCGGTCTAACCCATGTACCTATTGGCACTCAGTATGTAAAAGCCAATCCAAAACTACTTTCAGGAAATGGCGTATGGTGTATTGTCACTATTGGCTATCTGCAAGGCGAGGATATTAAGGTGCGCTGGGATATTCAGACCCTAAAGCCCATCCAGATTTCTAATATCGACCTGCAGGATTTTATTGACCAACGCCAGCATTTTACGACAGACGAGTGGATTGACTTTATGATGCATACAGTCGGACTGAATCCTGAGCCGATGAACCGTCGCGAGAAGTTTATCACTTTGGCTCGATTATTACCGCATGTTGAGAACAACTTCAACTTTATGGAGCTTGGTCCCAAGGGAACAGGTAAGAGTCATGTTTTCCAAGAACTGTCACCTTATGGTGTGTTGGTCAGCGGTGGTGATGTCACCTCTGCCCGATTGTTTGTGAAGATGTCAGGTAACAAAGAGATTCTTGGACTTGTAGGTTACTGGGACGTTGTAGCATGGGATGAGTTTGAACAGCAGAAAGGACGTGCTGTGGATGCTGTATTAATTGACACCATGCAGAACTACCTTGCCAACAAATCGTTCAACCGTGGTAAAGGAACTCATGAAGCCAGTGCTTCAATGAGTTTTGTAGGTAACACCAAGCACACGGTTCCTTACATGCTAAAGAACTCTCACCTGTTTGAGTCAATTCCAACCTCTTTCATTAAAGGTGCATTCCTTGATCGAATACATCTTTATAATCCTGGTTGGGAAATCAGAATGCTGAAGAAAGACAGTTTCTCAAAGGGATATGGACTAATAACAGACTATATCGCTGCTGTTTTGCACGAAATGCGTAATAAGGACTGGACTGGTCTCTTGAAAGAGTATGCCAAGTTTGATGGTTCACTCTCTGAACGTGATCATTTGGCCATTCGTAAAACTTTCTCAGGAATGATGAAACTACTCTACCCTGACGGAAAGATGACCGATAAGGAAGCTTACGAACTGGTTGATTTTGCTGCTGAAAGCAGAAAGCGTGTAAAGGATCAATTATATGTTGTTGATGAAACCTTCAATGCTGAACCCGCCACATTCAAGTATGTCAACTTGAAAACTGGTGTTGAATATAGTGTTGAGACCTTAGAGAAGATAAGCAATGCGCATCTTCTACCGGCCAATAAAGTTCAGACACAGCTGACAGACGCAGATGCTAAAGCGACGTCTGAAGTACCACAAGAAGGAAACGACAATCAGCAGGAAAATTCTGTAAAACGTACTAGAATTCCACTCCTTCAGGAAAAGAGCCTATCCTTCCGCATGGGGCAAACGGGCGTAAGTTATAAGAAACTCTTTGCCCCCTATTTGGCAGAGGCAAAAGAGATAACCGTGGAAGATCCATATATCCGGGCACCATGGCAGATAAAGAATTTCATGGAATTAGTGACCATGTTGATAGAGACTCGTCCTGTGGATGACCTGAAGATCAATCTCTTCACCAATGAAGAAGAAGAAAAGATTCCCGATCTCATTGACAGAATGGATGAGATTAAGGATGACCTTGCTGGATATGGCATCGACTTCAACTATAAGTTCAGGGATTTCCACGATAGATGCATTAAGACTGATACAGGCTGGACAATAACACTTGGTCGTGGTCTGGATATGTTTGAGAAATATTCATCCTACAGTATAGCCAATACCCGTCAGGATGTCCGCAAGTGCAAAGAGTTTATGGTGACTTACATGAAAACTAAAAATGTGTAGTTTAGAAATAAGTTCCCCTAAACAGCGTTTAAAATAACTCGATTTATGTACGACACTAAGGATTATTTGGAACACTACAAGACCTTGGAGGATTGGGCAGACTCGAAATACGATGAAGGTATCTATGAAATAGAGAAAACACATCCGAGTAAGAAAATCCAAAAGGAGATGGAGTTCTTCAGGAAGACAAGAAACCTGCTGACTCATAATGCCAACGGTGAGGATGATAAGAAACTAATCACCCTAACCGACGAGTTTAAGGAGCGGTTCGAGAAGCTCTGCAATTCACTAATGAACGGTATTTCCGACATAGCTATCCCGTTCAAGGACATCTATAAACGCCAACTAAGTGATAAAGTGCTGCCAACAATCAATGTAATGAAGGAACGTTCATACTCCTACGTCCCTGTGATGAATGGTAAGAAGATATGGGGTGTTTTTGGTGAGTCCACTGTATTCAAACTTATCAGCGGTGAGGATGCACATTTGATTCAAGAGAACCCAGAAATGCTGAAGATAGCAAAATACATAACAGAATACTCTTCTGAAGGTTCTTTTGACTTTATGGGAAGAAGTGCATCTATAGATGACATTCGCAGGAAGTTCTCGGATGCATTCGCTGATGGCAGACGGCTTGATGTTATCTATATCACCTCGACGGGCGATAAGAATGGAGACCTCGACAGCCTTGTGACAATCTGGGACATTTCATCACTATAACTATAATTTTCATAACTATGACAAAACAAGAGATAGAGGCGTTGATAAATCAATTCAACGCAGAAGTGAATAGCAGAGCATGGGCTTCTGCCAGAGCTGAACACGACACGCAGTTGATTCACGCACTCATTGAAGCAGGCATCGACGTGTCCGCTGTATACACTAACAAGGTCATTTCATTCAGCCAAAAAGTCGCACTGAGTGAAGATGGGACAAAACTTGTTTTCCTTAATGAACAAAATTGATGTAAATCTTTATATCTCTATTGTATATATTTATGGATGATGACATCAGAGACTTCTTGGATAGAGTAGAACAGAAAAGGCTCTATGAGCAACAGAAGAAACGTAAAAATAAGATTATTGAGAAGCAAAAAAGTCGCCAGAAGAGAAAATCTCTTAGAAACGTTGCTCAAACGGGTGCTGAACTATCTATTGGCAAGAAAAACAATGCCGATAGTGAACTGAGTCAGCTTGCTGATAATGGAAGAGATTACAGCACAGAACCTAAGTTTGTGCCTAGACAACGCACTACCAAAGAACAGAAGAAATTTGACTGGGAACACAGGCCACACTTTATTTCTGTTCCAATGGGAGGACAAAATAAGAAAAGATGATAGATGTAAGATAAGAATCCTGAACACAATAGAACATAGAAATATGGAAGAGATACGCGAATTTATGGATATCTGCACAGTAGACAAAACACTGCGCCCTTATCAACAAAAAGCCAAACAGGAAATCTTTAATGCCTGGGACTATGTTGATAATGTAATGTTTCAGATGCCTACTGGTACAGGAAAGACTCGTTTATTCACTTCTATCATTAAGGACATTAACGAGTACTGGCACATGCATCCTGTATCTGCAAGGATATTGGTTGTTGCTCACAGAGCAGAACTGATAGATCAGATAAGCAGAAATCTTACGAGATATTCCATCTCTCATAATACAATTGCTTCAGGTAAGAGAATAATCCATCCATTCAAGGTAAATGTCTATCTGGCATCCATACAAACGCTCACTCATCCAGCAAATATAAGCTTTGCAAAGACAATTGATGCGAAATTTGTCATCATAGACGAAGCGCATCATGCGCTGGCAGCAACATACAAGAAACTTTGGGATCTTTATCCACACTCTAGAAAGTTGGGGGTGACGGCAACACCATGGCGTTTGAATCACAGTGGCTTCATAGACCTGTTCGACAAACTAGTTCTCTCGATGTCGGTAAAACAATTTATAGAGCAAGGTTATCTCTCCACATATAAATACTTTTCTATCAAAAGCAATAGTTACGTTCAGCATGCTATTGATAGGCTTGATTTTGATAAATTTGGGGACTATAAAGAATCTTCTATGGAGGAAAAGATGGATATTGGTTCTATACGTGCCCAATTGCTTTCTTCCTACAAGAAGTATGCAAATGGTAAGAAAGGTATCGTTTATGCCATTAATATCGCTCATGCCAATCATATTTGCGAGGAATATAAGAAAATCGGTCTTACTGCTGTTAGCATTGATAGCAAAACACCGGCTTCTGAAAGGGAAAAATTTGTGCAACAATTTAAGGATGGCGATATTGATATTATTGTTAATGTTGACATTTTCTCAGAAGGTTTTGATTGCCCAGATATTGAGTTTATACAGTTGGCTCGACCAACAAGATCGCTGGTTAAGTATCTTCAGCAAGTTGGACGAGGACTGAGAAAGGTCGAAGGTAAGGATAATTGCGTGATTCTAGACAATGTTGGTATGTATGTAAGATTCGGTCTGCCAGATGCTAATCGACATTGGAGATATCACTTCTCAGGGCATGAGATAAGCGAAGCACCTACAAATAGAAGTGTCGGGACAGGTCTTTCAAGAGAGGTTGACATGAGTGAAGGAGATGAAGATATGGTGCTTATTCAGGATGTTGAAGATGATTATGATACTTCTGATGGACATAATGATGTTGAAAATAGGTTCGACCCCATACCAGACTTGCTAGATCTTGGGTATGAAAATCCAGATTTCGTATTCTGGCAACAATCAACTAAAAAAATATATGAATGCTATATAGAGGATAACAGGCAGTACATCATTAACGAACTGATTATAGATACAATAGAGAAAAAAATAACCCGAATAAGAATTGGGCAAATCCCGTTACAGAATTGGATGAGCTTCAAATTGATGTCGCATAGTGTTTCAGGATTGGCAACAATCAAACACCATGGAGGTTTTAACTCTGAGTTCCACTTTAATGCTATGTCAAAAGAAAATGAAATGATAGTCAAAAGTTATAATTTCTTTGGAGAAGAGTTGAATTCTGAAATTAGTACAAATACTAAGATTTCAGAATCAAAAGACGATATGGTTAACGTCCCTGTTCAAAAAGCATATCATGCTATAGTGCTTAATGACAAACAATGGGATATATATCGTTTGACTTCATTAAGGACAGAGAAAATTGCAGAGATAGAGCACAAGTCTGATTTCGGGGTAATGCTCCAACGCCAATGGACATCGGCAGAAATATCAGCAGCATTTTCTGGAAAGAAGTATGGAAAATTGCACTTTAACATATATAAGTCAGATCAAAACTCCATCTATGTTAAGACCAAAGAAAATGACTGTGATTATTACTTCAAATATGACTTTAAAGGAAAGAAATTAAAAAAATACAAAATAGTTGAATCTCCGGATGTGTGGAGTGCTCTTTTTGATGGCAAAGAATCTTTTAGAGAATTACCAAAAGAAAAGAAACATAAAACAGAAGAAAATCAAAATCCATCCAAAGATAAATCCTATGGGGAGAAAATAATATCACTTTCTGTTCGTCAGGCAACATTTGAACGAATTGATGATGGAAGGAAAAAATCTGTAAGTAGAGCAATGACCGACGAATCAATAGCCAAAAATTTCTTCGTATTCAATGGAGAATTCAAGCTAAAAAAGAAAACGACGGCCTATACACCGTCATTTACAAAAGTCATTGAGGACACATGTCCATTTGTTCCTATCGACTATAAGTTTGTCGAGATTAAAGCAGAAGGAATTCAGAGAACAATCATCAAGAGCATTAGTGACATCAGTGTTAAGAAATCCCTAGATGTGAAAGACAAATATAATTGGGTCATCACGTACACTTTTGAATAAGTTGAAATAAATAATAAATATTGAAATTTATAGATATGAAACAGTATAATAGAATAATGTTAGGAGAGCATGGCATGTATATAAACGACTGCCTTGCCAATAATTACATTGGTATTAACGTTTTGAAGGAGAACGACCTTTCTGACACGCCCTATGACGATGAGAATCTATGGCGGCAGGAACTTGTTACAAAGTTCCTTGAAGTCCAGCCAGACAAGTCAGCAGGTACAGCCAGAAACTTGGTCGGTTTCCTGTGGACTGTCTGTTTCGGTCTGAAGTTAGGTGACATAGTATTGGCATCTAATGGAGAAGGCGGGTACCATGTTGGTGAGATAACTGGAGATTACTATTATAATTCTGACTCAGTGCTCCCCCATCGACGTGCTGTAAGATGGTTGGACAAAGTGATTGCCCGTCGTTCAATGTCACAGAAGCTGCAAAACTCGACAGGTTCAATTGGTACATGCTGTAATGTTACAAAGTATGCTGATGAAATTGAACAGCTAATAAGTGGCGCGGCGGTTACGCCTCCTTCTTCTCCTGTTATCCCAGCTCCTGTTCAAGAAAACTACAAGGAACGGAGCCTGCATAGGCTGCTTTCCAATTATCTTCTGAATCAGGGAATACTTTCAAAGACCATCTTCCACGAGACATCCAACAGGAGTGACCAGGCGAAGAAATGGGTTCATCCAGACATGGTAGGTGTGCAGTTCAATGATTTTCAGGAATCGACAACACGTTCTTTCCTCAAAGCGGCAAACACAAAAGAATACGTATACCTATACTCCTATGAGCTGAAACGTACCATAGAAAATGACCATCAGCTTAAAGAATACTTCTTCCAAGCACTGTCAAACAGCAACTGGGCAAACTATGGATATCTAGTAGCATTTGAGGTAAGTGAGGAGGTAATGGAGGAAATGGAGAGGCTAAACAGGTCCTTCGGTATCGGTGTAATCCTTCTGTCTCCGTACACAGGCGAGACTAAGGAACTCTTTCCGGCAAGAAAAAATGAATTGGATTATTACACAATAGACAAGCTGTGCAGGATCAATGATAATTTCAAGGATTTCGTAACTAAGACCACGAAAGTACTGAACGCGCCGGCTAATCTCGTCGATGACGTAAAGAACGGTTTGCAAAGCTACTGTGACCCAGGGTTCGAGAATGAAGATGAAATTTTAACTTATTGTAAGGATAATCATATTCCATGTTAATAGTAATCGTAGATTTATGCCAAAAAAAAGTGAACAAGAAAAGTATTCCGAGTTGATGGAAATGAAGACCAACAAGGTTGCAAAACAGATAGTGCATATCATTGCATCGTCAGATTTGAATCCGACGGCATCCATTGTATCAATCGTCAAAGCTACAGCGATGTTACTGGAATCATATAATGCTGTTGGTGAAGATGCTTCTTATCTGGAAATGATATTGAAAAATACAATTGGCCCGGCCAGGCAGGAGGTAAGAGGAACTATATTGCCTGAATTAGGAAAAAACGGATTTGGGAACTGAACGAATGAGCGGGATTTTATCAGATATGGCCAAAGGAATAGTCAAGGAAGGAGTATCGTTACTCGTTCCTGGCTGCTCCCCTTTTATTTCCATTCTCGACGGACTTAAATCTGGTGTGTATCAACGACGATTTGAAGATTTTCAGGCTAAAGTAGATGAACAGCTATCGATGATGAAGGATGTTCAGCTGCAGCAGCTGATGGACAATCAGAAATTCG
>JAEEGH010014273.1_pt1 | contig 17454 bp, 14 predicted proteins | sample 9134181 | NCBI WGS metagenome assembly JAEEGH01 (sample SAMN16246544, study PRJNA631951) | gut metagenome | biome: gut microbiome; feature: rumen; material: DP-attached | host: Bos | place: Iran: Karaj | collected 2018-10
TGACCGACAGCCTTTGGAATGCCTCGTTGGAGACGCAGAAGACGCTTTGGGAGAACGGTAAGTCGTATTCTACTGCCGTCAACCAGATGGAGTCATCCTATCTCAATGTGAAGACGCAGATTGTCGACACCCGTCGTAATATCCGCGCTACCGAAAATGCCATCTGCCGTCTGCTGGGCATCACCCCGCAGCATATCGACCGTATGAAATGGGGTTCCTCGTCTCTGCACCATCCCGAGGCCCAGGGTGACACCGGTCAGCGTATGTTCGACGCGCAGTTCCTGAAGATTGGCGTTTCTGCTGCCATGCTCGAACAGCGCCCTGACATCCGCATGGCCAACTTCGCCATGGAGGAGGCGTTCTATAATACGCAGGCCGCCCGAGCTGCCTTCTTCCCTGCCATCACCCTCAGCGGCTCGGCCGGATGGACCAACTCCGCTGGTAGCATAGAGGTCAATCCTGGCAAACTGCTGCTCTCAGCTGTTGGCTCACTGACGCAGCCTATCTTCGCCCGTGGTAAGCTCAAGGCTAATCTCAAGATCAACCAGCTCACTGAGCAGGATCTGAAGCAGAAATACGTGCAGACCGTGATTGATGCTGGCAACCAGGTGAACGAGGCGATGGCCGACTGTCAGGCCGCCCGCGAGAAATATCAGTACTACCACCGTCAGATACAGGTGCTGCACGAAGCATACAACGGTACCCATGAACTGATGGACAACGGCAAGGCCAACTACCTTGAAGTGCTTACCGCTCAGGAGTCGCTTCTCAACTCACAGCTTTCAGAGGCTATGAACATGTACAAGGGTGCCCAGGCCGTCATTGCCCTCTACATCGCCCTTGGTGGCGGCACCAAATAAATCTAGATGACCTGCAAAAACATTCGTTGATACGCTTCTACTTTCTTATCAAAGGACAAGGGGTAGGCGCGTGACGAGGAAGGGAGGCGATAGAGAAAAATCTGATCGCCTCCTTTATTATATGTATCTGGGATAACAACTGAGGTATTGACCTTGGGGATAGTCGGAATGCCGAGCGAGGCGCAGATGGTTTCTGTGGCCTTCTCGCCTGTTGTGACGATGGCGCGACATTGAGGCAACTGACGCAAAAGCCCACGAATATCCGTCGGCTCCACCACCTCCAGAAATTTATCTGATGCATTATCCTGCAAACGGCGAATGGCAGTGGAAGTATCGAAAAAAGCAAGGCCCTTTTCTTGGCAGAACGCCACAATCTCATCAATCCTAAAGCGCTTGGCTTCGAGATCAACGAAGTAATTCTTATCGCCAAAGAATATCTGTCCCTCGATGCGCCAGTGGTCATTTATAAAATTCGGGTAGTAAAAATCCATACACCACCGCTTGCGCTGTGGCGGAAAGCTGCCGAGAAAGAGCACCTTCGCATTCTCCGGCAGGAAGGGACGCAGGGGATGATACTCTACACCATCCTTGTTGCGGTCGATATTCTCTATGTTCAGATAAGAAGTCATTGTTTCATCCAGTATTGTCGTTCTGATTCTGGCATCTTTTCGATGGCGTAGCGAAGCATTGTACGAGGCATCTCGTGAGCGTGCTGACGGAGGAAATCACGAAGGAGATCTATCGAGACGCGCTTGCCCATCTCGCGGAGCATCCAACCTACGGCTTTGTGCATCAGATCGTGAGGGTGATGCAGATGGATTTCGGCATAACGCAGACACCACGACGGATCGCCCATCTGCGAAGTCTTCCACGAACAGACGATGCTCATGCGTTGCTTCCAAAGGCAAGAGCTTTTAGCCAAAGAGTCGAGGAGTTCAACTTTATAGTCTTTGCCACCTAAATTCGATGGTAGCAGCAGCCAATGTCCGAGGATCTTATGAACAGAAAGGTCGACGAGATCCCAGTTGTTCGCCTGCTCAGCATATTTCAGATAAAGCGTGAGGATTTCGTCACGTCCCTTGATAGCAGCCTTATCGTGCTCTAATTTCTTCGTCGATAATCGTTCGAACTTCGCTACGAGAATCAGCAAGCCACAAAGCCTCACCTCATGCCAACGGTTCATCAATAGTTCAGGAACCTCACTTAGAGGGAAGTCCTTTGGAACCGCCTTAACCACCTCCCTTGTCTGTGGCACCTTCAATCCCAAGAACTCATCGCCCTCGCCATACTCACCTGGTCCCGTCTTAAAGAACCGCATGAGTATCTGCCGCTGCTCAGCATCCTGCAACGACTCCATATATCGTATGATCTCTTTTGCTGTCATCGTCATCATTTTGGGGACAAAGATACAAAAAAATCCCTGAAAACCAAATGGAAATCAGGGATATTTTTATGGGAATACCTTCGTCGACTAATGCTGGAAGAAGGCAGCAACCTTCTGAGCCGTCTGCTTACCGCTGGCCATCGCGCGGACGACGAGCGAGGCGCCATTAGCAGCATCACCACAGACAAAGACATTAGCGGGATACTCAGGATGCTCAGGCTTTAGGAATCCCATAGCCAGGAGCACGAGCTCTGCCTTGATGATCTCAGGCTTACCCTTCTCGACCATCATCGGACGACCACCTTCAGGATTCGGCTTCCAATCGATTTCCTGAACTTTCACACCTGTCAGTTTACCGTTCTCACCCAAGAACTCGAGGGTGTTGATGTTCCAACGACGGGTGCAGCCTTCCTCGTGACTCGAAGTAGTCTTGAGAGTGCGGGGCCAGTTGGGCCAGGGATTCTGAGGATCCTCAGGGCCTTCAACGGGCTTGGGCATAATCTCAATCTGCGTAACATTCTTACAACCCTGACGATGGGCAGTGCCGATACAATCAGAACCAGTATCACCACCACCAATCACCAACACATCCTTTCCCTTAGCGGTGATGCGCTCGTCTTTCGAGAACTCCATACCAGCCAACACACGATTCTGCTGCGACAGCAATTCGAGGGCGAAATGTACGCCTTTCAATTCGCGGCCAGGGGCTTTCAAGTCTCTTGCAGTTGGTGTACCTGTAGATATTACCACAGCATCAAACTGCTTAGCAAATGCATCGTTCACTTCTATAGCCTCGCCGTATTTGAATTCGATGCCCTCAGCCTCCAACAGACGGATGCGGCGGTCGATGATGGCCTTGTTAAGTTTGAAGTTAGGGATACCATAGCGCAGGAGGCCGCCAGCGGCTTCGTTCTTCTCGAAGACGGTAACCTGATAGCCCATCAGGTTCAAATCGTTGGCAGCAGCGAGTCCGGCAGGACCAGCACCGATAACAGCCACTTTCTTACCATTACGCACGATGTCCGTCTTTGGCTGGATATAACCCTCGCGGAAGGCGGCCTCAACGATGGCGGCCTCATCCTCGCGGTTGGTGGTGGGCTCGTGGTTGAAACGGTTCAATACGCAGGCCTTCTCGCAAAGCGCAGGACAGATACGACCTGTAAACTCAGGGAAGGGGTTGGTTGAATTCAGAAGGCGATAGGCCAATTCCCAGTCGCCTTTATACAGCGCGTCGTTCCACTCGGGCGCCTTGTTGCCCAACGGACAAGCCCAGTGACAGAAGGGCACACCGCAATCCATACAGCGCGAAGCCTGCAACTTGCGTTCGCGGGTGTTGAGCGTCTGCTCTACCTCGCCAAAATCGTGGATTCTATCGTGAATCGGACGGTAACCCGCCTCCTGGCGGTGTATCTCTAAAAATGCTTTTGGATTTCCCATTGTGATAAAAATTTAAAAGTTGAAAGATTGAAAAATTGAAATACTCTTTAATTCTTCCATTCTTTAATTCTTCAATTCTTAATAGTCTCTCTGGATGTCAGCGATCTTCTCATGCAGACGCGCCATCTTCTCCTCTTCGAGCACACGTTTGTACTCGATGGGCACCACTTGGATGAAGTCCTCGATGTAACGGTGCCAATCGTCGAGCATACGACCTGCGAGGGCGCTTCCGGTGTGCAGGTAGTGCTGGCGGATGAGCTCGAGCAGTTCCTTGCGAGAAACGCTGTCCTCAACCAACGAGAGCTCCACCATATCCATATTACAGAAATAGTCGAAGGTGTGGTCAGGATCGTAGACATAAGCGACACCACCACTCATACCAGCGGCGAAGTTGCGGCCCGTCTTACCCAGCACAACCACGCGACCGCCTGTCATATATTCGCAGCAGTGGTCGCCTGCACCCTCAATCACGGCGATAGCACCTGAGTTACGCACACCAAAGCGCTCGCCCACCTTACCATTGATATAGAGTTCACCGCTCGTAGCGCCATAAAGACCGGTATTACCAGCGATGATATTGTCCTCTGCCTTGAATTCGTCGCTGCGACGGGCAGGCGGCAGAATCGAGATACGACCACCAGAGAGACCCTTGCCGAAATAGTCGTTGGTCTCACCTTCGAGACGGATGTCGAGACCCTTCACAGCAAAGGCACCAAACGACTGACCAGCCGAACCCTTGAACTTGATCTTGATGGTGCTGTCAGGCAGACCAGCCTCGCCGTATTTTTTGGCGATGAGACCAGAGAGCATCGTACAGGTAGCACGGTCCGTATTCTTGATGGCGTAGTCGAGAGTGATATCCTCACCACCATCGATGGCCTTCTCAGCAGCCTTGATGATCTCTTCGTCCTTCACGCCCGTCACCTTGGTGTAGGCACCACGATCCCAATAGAGAGCCTTCTCCGTCTCAGGTTTGTGCAGCAAACGGGCGAAGTCGATGGTCTTCTGCTTATCGGTAGCATTGGCGGTGTTCACCTCAATGAGCTCCGTATGGCCGATGATTTCCTTCAAGCTTTTCACGCCGATCTCGCTCAGATATTCACGCACCTGTTCAGCGAGGAAAGTAAAGAAGTTCACCACATACTCCGCGCGTCCCTCAAAGTGCTTACGCAGCTCTGGGTTCTGGGTGGCAACACCCATCGGACAGGTATTGGTATTACATTTTCTCATCATCACGCAGCCCAGCACAATCAGCGGCAGCGTACCGAATGAGAACTCATCAGCACCCAGCATCGCCATAATGATGACATCCTTTGCCGTCTTCAACTGACCGTCGGTCTGCAAGCGCACCTGATTTCTCAGTCCATTACGTACGAGCGTCTGCTGCGTCTCCGCGAGTCCAATCTCAGGCGAGATACCTGCGAAGCGCATAGAGGAAGCGGGCGATGCACCTGTACCACCTTCAGCACCAGAGATCACGATGAGGTCGGCTTTCGCCTTCGCCACACCAGCGGCAATGGTTCCTACCCCACTCTCGGCCACGAGCTTCACACTGACGGCAGCCGTAGGATTGATATTCTTCAAGTCGAAGATCAACTGTGCCAGATCCTCGATAGAATAGATATCGTGATGAGGTGGCGGCGAAATCAGTGAGATGCCAGGAATAGCGTTACGCGTCTTGGCGATGATCTCATTCACCTTGAAACCAGGCAACTGTCCGCCCTCACCAGGCTTCGCACCCTGAGCCACCTTGATCTGTATTTCTTCTGCATTCACCAGGTATTCGGCCGTGACACCAAAACGACCTGATGCTATCTGCTTGGTCTTACTGCTCAACGATACACCGTCGACGTCAGAGTGGTAGCGGGCGTTGTCTTCACCACCCTCACCCGTATTCGAGCGCGTGCCGAGCTTGTTCATCGCCAGCGCCAGCGCCTCGTGAGCCTCAATACTCAGGGCGCCAAACGACATAGCACCAGTCACAAAATGCTTCACGATCGACTCCACACTCTCCACCTCGTCGAGAGGCACAGGCTTAGCGGCCTTCTTCCAGCCAAAGAAATCGCGGATAAAGATGGGCGACTCCTTCTCGTCGACCATCGATTCCCACTCCTTGAACTTCTTATAACTGCCCAAACGTGTGGCCAGTTGCAGGTTGGCGATGGTCTCCGGGTTCCAGGCGTGCTTGATGCCGTCCTTTCTCCAAGAGAACTGTCCCTGATTCTGCAACAAAGTCTGCTCTTTGGCAGCCTCATGCAAGCGGATGGCATCGCGGGCGATTTCCTTCAAACCGATACCGCCGATGGTACTCGTCTCAGTGCCGAAGTAACGTCTCAGCAAGTCTTCGCTCAGTCCGATGCTCTCGAAAATCTTCGCACCACGATACGAGCGGATGGTCGAGATACCCATCTTCGACATGATCTTCTTCAAGCCTTTGTCGACGGCCTTGATATAGTTCTTCTCAGCCGTAGCATATTCCTCCTGAATCTTACCGCGCTTCACCAGATCGTCGAGGATGGCGAAGGTCATGTAAGGACACAGTGCACTTGCACCATAGCCCAACAGCAACGCTGCGTGCATCGTCTCACGAATCTCACCGCTCTCCACAATCAGCGCCGTCTGCACACGCTTACCCACGCTGATCAGATAGTGATGCACAGCCGAGACAGCCAGCAACGACGGAATCGCGGCATGCTTATCGTCGATGTCGCGATCGCTCAGGATGATGTAGTTCACACCCTCGTCCACGCTGGATTCAGCCTCATGGCAAAGGTCGTCGAGAGCCTGTCGAAGACCCTCTTCGCCCTTTTTAATATCAAAAAGAATAGATAGTTTCTTGGTATTAAATCCCTTATATCGGATGTTACATAATATATCGAGTTGTGTGTTGGTCAATACGGGTTGCGGCAGGCGCACCATCTTACAGTTCGAGGCATCGGGCGTCAGGATATTCGTTCCCACAGCGCCGATATACTCTGTCAGCGACATCACAAGTTCCTCGCGAATCGGGTCGATGGCAGGGTTCGTCACCTGTGCGAACTGCTGACGGAAATAGTTGAAGAACACCTGCGGACGATCGCTCACCACAGCCAACGGCGTGTCATTACCCATAGCGGCTACGGGTTCCTGACCAGCCGTCGCCATCGGCACAATCGTCTTGTCGATATCTTCCTGACCGAAACCGAAGTTCACGAGTTTCTTGTCGAAATCGCTGACGGAATTATCAACGTGGCGACCACTCTTCAACTTCTCCAACTGCACGCGGTTCTCACTCAACCACTCGCGATAAGGATGTGCCTTCGCCAGTTTCTCCTTGATCTCGCCGTCGTAATAGATCTTACCTTCCTGCGTATCGATGAGCAGGATCTTTCCTGGTTGCAGACGACCTTTCGATACCACATCACCAGGCTCGAAATCCATCACACCTACCTCAGAGGCCACCACCATCATACCTTGTTTAGTGATGGTATAGCGACTGGGACGCAGACCATTACGGTCGAGCATTCCACCTGCATAGCGACCGTCAGAGAACAGCAGTGCAGCAGGACCGTCCCACGGCTCCATCAGGATAGAGTGATACTCGTAGAACGCCTTCAGATCCTCACTGATCGGGTTCTTGTCGTTGAACGACTCTGGCACCAGAATGGCCATCGCCTGCGGCAGCGAGAGGCCGCTCATCATCAGAAACTCAAACACGTTGTCCAGCGAGGCCGAATCACTCATACCCTCCTGCACAATCGGACGCAGGTCCTTGATATCACCCAGGGCCTCACTCGACAGCACACTCTCACGTGCCTTCATCCATCCGCGATTACCACGAATGGTGTTAATCTCACCGTTGTGAGCCAACAAGCGGAAGGGCTGGGCCAATGACCATGTAGGGAATGTGTTGGTACTGAAACGGGAATGTACCAGCGCCAGTCCGCTTGTGAAATAATCGTTTGAGAGATCAGGGAAATAGCGACGCAGCTGGCCGCTGGTCAACATACCCTTATAGATGATATTCTTGCTCGACAGCGAGCAGACATAGAAGTCCTTGTCGTCGATGCGGTTTTCGATCCTCTTACGTACCTTATATAATAGTCGGTCGAACACGGGCACATCGTCTTCCGATACACCCGTCACGAAAATCTGCTTGATATCGGGCTCCACCTCACGGGCGGCAGCTCCCAGCACCTCCGGGTTCGTAGGCACCGTACGCAGATGCATCAGCTGCAACCCCTCGCGTTCGATCTCCTCGATCATCACACTCAGAATCGCCTGCTGTGCCTTCTCGTCCTTGGGCAGGAATACCAGTCCTGTACCATACTTTCCTTTCTCAGGCACGGGGATGCCCTGCAACAGAATAAACTCGTGGGGAATCTGCACCATGATACCAGCACCGTCGCCCGTCTTGTCGCGCGTCTCGGCACCACGATGCTCCATGTTCTCCAACACCTTCAAGGCGTTGTCCACCAACTGGTGACTCTTGCCGCCGTGGATGTTCACCACCATACCCACGCCACAAGCATCGTGCTCGTACTCGCTTCGATATAGTCCTTTTTGTTGAAGTTTGCAATGTGTCATATTATCCTTACTTTTTGTGTCAATCTGTATGAATTCGGCTGCAAAGGTATATCATTTTGTAATCTCAACCAAACTTTTACTTACTTTTCTCGCGTTAAAAATTTCCCCGTCTGACACTTTGCTCAATTTTCATTCATTTTCCTTACATTTTGAAAACTATCACCCATTCTCCCTCCCCTATTCCTTACACATTGTCATTTTGCCTAAAAAACAAGGCCGCTGTGTTCGAACACAACGGCCGTGATTTCAGACTTGAAATTCTGATATTACCTCATACCAGACTATCAGCCAACTGCTCCAGCAGGGCCTCATCACCAGCCTTCATACGCGAACGGATAGTCACCATCGGCTCCACGATCTCGCAGTCCTTCATGGCCTCAATCATCGTGCGCATCACCTTGCCGGCCGTAGGAGCCCAACTGCCGTTCTCGATGATACCAAACTTACGTCTCTGATAGTTCTTGATCTGCAGGTGATACAGGAAATCGTGCATTACGGGGAATACGCCGGCATCATAGCTCGATGCAGCCACCACCACCGTAGGATAGCGGAAAGCATCCTCGATGACCTCAGCCATATCCTCGCGACTCAAATCGCTCACGACAACCTTTTTTGCACCCTTCTGACGGAGTATCTCACCCAGACGCTCAGCAGCAGCAGCCGTACCACCATGAATACTGGCATAGGCCACGAGGACACCCTCGCTCTCAGGCTCGTACTTGCTCCAAGTGTCGTAGAGCTTCACAGCCTCAGCCAACGCCTCACCCTTCAGCACAGGACCGTGCAGCGGACAGATGGTCTGAATGTCGATAGCAGCTGCCTTTTTGAGGACACTCTGCACCTGCGAACCATACTTGCCGCAGATGTTAAAGTAGTAGCGACGTGCCTCACAAGCCCAGTCATCGGTCTCGTTCACCAGCGCACCAAACTTGCCGAAGCCGTCGGCCGAGAACAGCACCTTGTCCTTGCTGTCGTAGGTCATGATCACCTCAGGCCAGTGAATCATCGCGGCGCCGATAAACTGCAACGTGTGCTGACCCAACGAGAGTGTATCACCCTCTTTCACCGTCATCACACGGCCCTCGAAATTCACGCCCTCGAAGAAGTTGGGCAACATCTTCACAGCCTGAGCGCTGCACACCAACTGCAGGCCGGAATACTCCTCCAGCATCCAGGCGATCAGTGCCGAGTGGTCGGGCTCCATGTGGTGAACCACCAGATAGTCCGGCTGGCGTCCATTCAGCGAAGCCTTCAGGTTCTGTTTCCACTCCTCGCCCTTCCTGCGGTCGGCTGTATCCATCACCGCAATCTTCTCATCGTCAATAAGATACGAATTATAACTCATGCCCTCAGGCACCACATACTGACTCTCGAACAAATCGATGTCGAGGTCATCCACACCGATATACTTAATCGTATCGCTAACTATATTCATAATTATTCTGTATTTACAATTTGTCTGCAAAGATAATCAAAAAAATCACATAACATGATATTTCGTTGCGAAATTACGAAAAAGAATCGAAATTTGCCAGTTTTTGGCTCATGCGACCTGTGAAAATTTGGTTTTTCGGAAAAAAAGCATTATATTTGCACTCGGAAAGTGTATCACCATTAAACGAAGAAACTTATGAAAGAACTGAAAGGAACGAAGACCGAGCAGAACCTCAAAGAGGCTTTTGCCGGCGAGAGTATGGCGAGAAACAAGTACACGTATTTTGCTTCGCGCGCCAAGAAGGACGGATTTGTACAGATTGCCTCGATTTTTGAGGAGACGGCGGCCAACGAGAAGGAGCACGCCAAGATGTGGTATAAATATCTGAATGGCGGCAGCGTGAGCGATACGGCCACGAACCTGGCTGATGCCGCCAATGGCGAGAACTTCGAGTGGACGGATATGTATGCCCGTATGGCTAAGGAGGCTCGCGAGGAGGGCTTCGACGAGATTGCCGAGAAGTTCGAGCTGGTGGGCGCTATCGAGAAGCATCATGAGGAGCGCTATCGCCGACTGTTGAAGAATATCGAGGATGCTGTGGTGTTCTCTCGCGAGGGTGATGTCATCTGGCAGTGCAGCAACTGCGGACATATCGTCATCGGCAAGAAGGCACCTGAGGTTTGTCCCACCTGCGACCATCCGCAGAGCTACTTCCAGATCAAGGCAGAAAACTACTAATGCACGACTATCCTGACAGGATGTCGCCAGAGCAGGCACGGGCGTTTCGCGATGCCGTGCTGAACATCGTCGGCCAGATACCTCGCGGACGGGTGACGACCTATGGACATATCGCAGCCTTAGCAGGTTGGCCCAGCCATTCGCGGATGGTAGGCCGCACGCTCCGCTATACGCCTGGGGCAGAGTCCCTACCCTGCCATCGTGTGGTCAATAAAGAAGGGCGCACGGCCCCTGGTTGGAGCCGCCAGCGCCCGCTCTTAGAGGAAGAAGGCATCCACTTCAAACCCAACGGTCATGTAGACATGAGCCGTCATCTCTGGGAGCCAGAAATGGATTATTCCGAATAGCGCTTTTCAATAACCTCCCAGTCGATAATCTGCCAAAGCGCTGCGAGATGATCTGGCCGGCGGTTCTGGTAGTCCAGATAATAGGCATGCTCCCAGACGTCGAACGTCAGCAGCGGCTTCAAACCTTTCTGAATGGGATTAGCAGCATTCGTCTCCTGCGTAATCACAAGTTTTCCATCCTGATCAGCCGACAGCCATACCCAGCCTGAACCAAACAGCGTCGCTCCACCCTTCTGAAATGCTTCCTTGAAAGCCTCAAACGATCCGAAGTCGCGAGCGATGGCCTCAGCCAGTTTACCCTTTGGCACATTGTCAGCCCTAGGCGCAGCAAACTGCCCGAAGTAAAGTTCGTGATTCAGTATCTGCCCTGCATTATTCAGGATGCCGCCCGTCGCCTTACACACGATCTCCTCCAACGGCAATCCCGCCAAAGGACCCCCTTCCAACAGCCCATTGAGATTATTCACATACGCCGCCAGATGTTTCCCATGATGAAACTCCAGCGTCTGCTTACTAATCACCGGCTCCAGCGCCTCCGCTGCATACGGCAGCACCATCAATTCAAACTTTCCCATAACTCTAGGTCTTTAATTCATATTTCATTTGGCAAAGATACGAATACTTTCTGAGATTTCCAAACAAAGTGGCAGAAATGTTAAAAAAAACTTTCAAACAAAAGAAATTCATGAAATAATTTGGTTTACAACATAAACTTGTTTATCTTTGCAGCGCAATCCGGATGAATCGTGCTTTGTCCGACCTTTCTGCAGGAGGAAGGGCGGGCACAAAAGAGATTTAAACAACATTTCTTTAATCCTCAAAACGAAAACAACAATGGAAGAAAACATGAATTTGACTGCCGAGCGCAGTCTGGAGATTATCACAGAGCAGATAAAACGTAGTCGTAAAGCCGTGTCACAGGAAGTAGGGCAGTCTATTTATATTGCAGGACTCTGCATCATGGGAATGGCCATTCTTATCACCACCTGTGTCCTACTCACTGGCAATATGATATTTTACCTGCTATATGGCTTGATACCCGTTTTTATAATAGGTATTGATCGTTATGTCAAAAGAGATAAGCCAAAGGCTCCCGTTAGCCTTGTTGGTTCAATGGTGGATAAGACCTGGCAGACGTTCGGCATCTTTACCCTTTCCTTTTGTGTATTTGCCATCCTATTCGACTTTTTAATGGGGCGGACTGAAAGCCCTGAGGTCTACGTTCGCATTGCCATCCATCCCTTCCGCATCATCCTACTGATGATGGGTATGGCAATAACCATTACAGGCTATATACTTAAAAGCCGTTGGTTGGTATGGTGCGGCATCATAGGCGGCATCGGCGGTTTCATCTGGGAATCGTTCGGCGTTACGGATTTCTTTCTGGCCCGTTTTTTCGACTTGGCTAGTTTCTACCGTTATTCTCACATTCCACCAGGTATTATGGTTTTATTATTCTCTTTCGTCGGCCTGACGCTCCCAGGCTGGATGCTCAAAAAACAGCAATAGCCCATGCCGTTCCAACCATTAGATCCACTCCTGCACTCTGAGCTGCGACTGGCCGTCATGTCGCTTCTCATCAGTGCCGACGAAGCAGAGTTCCCCTACATCAAGGAGCAGACGGGAGCTACGGCTGGCAATCTGAGTGTGCAAGTGGATAAACTCTCGGTGGCAGGCTACATCGAGGTCGAGAAGACCTTCAAAGGCAAGCGTCCCTGCACCATCTGCCGAATCACCGATAAAGGGCGGCAGGCATTCGAGGCATACATCGAGGCACTGAAGAGTTACCTACAAGTTAAAAACAAATAAGATTATAATGAAGGTGTGCCTGTCTTGCAGAACTCCGCGAGCGTAAAGCATCCAAACTTCCAAATTTTGAGGAAATGAAAGTCGCGGTTATTAATCGAGACTTTGTGACTTTTGACTTTGTGACATTAAGGAGGTTCACAAAGTCAAGGGAGATTATAAGAATTATATAATATGATAATATTATATAATTTATAGTATAATAGGAGGCGGTTGGGGGCTAGATTTACGGGAGGTGCTTAATGTCACAAAATCACGTGTCACAGATTCCGTGTTGATTCTTAACAGATTTTCACACTACAGAGGTTGCAGTATTTGGAATAGCATTGAAATTTTCGTACCTTTGCATTGTCAATTGAAAGAGTCGCGGAGGCGGACATTAAGGTTAAAAATTGCGAGGATTAAATCTAGAAATTGCGCGCATTAATGATAGCAAGATTTTCTATTAATAGTCTAAAACAAGACGATTTCAGGCGACATAGAGAGAATTAATAAAAATATTAACAAACCACTTAAAAACTGTTTTAAATTATGGCTATTAAAGTAATTGCGCAGCGCCGACTGCTGAAAATCGGCAAGAACCCTGGGGTGAAGAAGTTCGTGATGCGACCTGATCTTTACATTCCCATCCAGGAGAAGAAAGTGTTTGCAGAGGCCAGTACCCACAGTGGTATCTCTGCTGGTGTGATCAAGGCGGCTTGGGATGCCGCAGGTGAAGTACTCCGTACGTGGGCCACCGAGGGACACTCCGTACCTCTGCCCGGTCTGGGAACCATGCGCTTCGGCGTCCGTTCGAAGGCGGTGGAAGACCTCGAGGATGTGAAGACCAACCTCATCACTACCCGCCGCATCGTGTTCACTCCGAGTGTGGAGGTGAAGGATGAACTGAAGAACACTTCGATTCAGATCACCTGTTTCGACGAGGACGGCAACGTGCTGAAGCGTGTTACCTCTGGTGACAGCGGTGAGGTGGAGGACAACGAGAACACTCAGAATGGTGAGAACTCTCAGAACTCGGAGAACAATGAGAACGGCGGTTCTCAGAACAGCGGTGAGCAGAATCAGTCTCAGGGCTATGCGCTGACCATCGCAACCAGCGGTAGTGGTAGTGCAACTGTCACTCATGATGGCAACACCCTGACCTCGGGTTCTACTCTGAACGAGGACGACGAAGTGGAGATCAGCATCACGCCTGCTGAGAGTCAGGTGCCTACGGCATCCATCAATAGCTCTCCTCTTGAACTGACTGAGGACAACGGTGTCTACACCGGTAGCTTCGCTATGCCCGGACAGGCTTCTGCCCTCGTAATCAGCACAGGTGTCAGCGGCGAAGGTGGCGACGGTGGCGAAGGCCTCGATAAGGACTAAGCGCGAGCACTAGCCCTAGTGAATAGTGAAAAGTGAATAGTGAATAGTATAGGCAGGGTCTATGAAAAAGCGTTTCATTGAGATTGCGGTGAAGGTTGTAGTAGCCGCGCTCACGGCCTTCCTGACGGCAATTACCACAACGTCGTGTATGGGGTACGGACCAATTACGCTCTAGGAGCGACAAACTAACGAGAGGACTGATAGACTACGAGAGCTGTCGGTCCTCTTCTTAAATTTCACTGATTAAATGAATAAAGAAGAATAATGAGCCATTACAAGCCTAATGTTTTCCTTCGCTGTTGAGGGCTGTAGGGCGATGTCGAGGGGTAAGTTGGGAGGATTGATGCAAGCGACACGGGAGAAGCCGGCATCGAGGAGGAGTTGTTCGTCGGCGATTCGGCCAGCGATTAGCATGACGGGGACGTGATGGTGCTGGGCACGTTGGAGGATGCCGAAGGGGAGCTTGCCCATCAGGGTTTGGCGATCAGCAGAACCTTCGCCAGTGATGACGAGGTCGGCGTCTTGTAATAGGTTGTCGAAATGAATGGTATCTAATAGGAGGTCGATGCCTGAACGACAATCGGCATTCATGTATTGCAGAAAAGCGTAGCCCAAGCCGCCTGCCGCACCTGCACCAGGATTGTTTTGGCAATCACGACCCAAATGCTTGGCAGAAGCTTCCGCAAAGCGTTTGGCACGAGCATCAAGGGCTTCAATCAACTCAGGCGTCGCCCCCTTGACCTGCGGTCGAGTTTGCTCACGCTCGGCAATCGAATCGAGCTCCGATTGCTCTCGCTTAATCGCAAACTTTTGCGGCGCAAATACGTGCGCAGCGCCTTGTTCGCCACAAAGCGGATTGGTAACATCGGTCGCTATCGTGAAATGTACGTCATCCAGTTCGCGCACATCATCCCAATTGCCGTGCTTGGCAAACGCATCAATAATAGCCCGCAGCATCCCTATGCCACAGTCGCTGGTGGCACTTCCGCCAAGTCCTACAATGATATGCTTGCAACCTCTTCGCACAGCATTCACCACCAGCTGACCCGTACCGTAACTCGTAGCCACCATCGGATTGCGCTCGTCTGGCGAAAGCAGCGTCAGTCCGCTGGCCTTGGCAATCTCTATCACCGCCGTATCCCCCTGCATGAGATACTGCGCCGCGATCGTTCGCATCAGCGGGTCTTTCACGTTGACCTCTACTATCTCGCCGCCCATCGCTGCCTGAAACGCCTCCATAAAACCTTCGCCACCATCGCTCACAGGTACCTGCACGACCACAGCCTCAGGCATCCTCGAAAGAATCCCTTCACTTGCCGCCTGATTGGCCTCAGCCGATGTCAAGCAACCCTTAAACGAATCAATCGCTACGATGATTTTCATATGCCCTCCTTCGTTACCTTAAATTGAAAACACCGTCCATACGTCAGCATGCGCCACACCCACTCCAATGGGCCGAAGCGAAAATGACGGAACCACCACTTACAAACAACGATTTGCAGCACGAACACCGCAAATGCCGTCAACTCCACATACACCAGTCCGAAGGAACAGCCCCAACCGAATCCGAGGCCATAGAACAGCAGCACACCCACGAGTGACTGCGAAATATAGTTGCTCAGGGCCATACGACCAGGCGCGGCAAAGGAAGTGAAGAGTGAAGAGTGAAGAGTGAAGAGTTTGCCTGACGGCCTTATTTGATACCACAAACACATCGCCGTCACATATCCCGCCGCCATCGGAACGACGCTCACGGCATAGAGCAGCGAGTGGACGGTCTGTCCCCAAGGGTGCCCATGCGTTGCACTCCACGCATAGAGTATCGATATCGGCACGCCTACCGCAAAAGCTATCGTACAGGCCTTGCGCAGTGGCAATTCTTCAAGTCGCGCATACAGCCGATGTTTTCCTATCAGATACCCCAGCATAAACAGTCCCACCACCTTTGGCAGCCGATGGCCCTCGACAAACTCCCATAGGCGTTCGCAGGCGCCCTGACAGAGGAAGGCGAACATCTGCGGATAACTGTCGGCATCGCGCAGCCACGTGGCGAAATTCTCCTCCGTGATGCCCTGTCTTGTCGCCTCTGCCCACCATGCGTCGTAGAACGGACGGGCGAAGTCGACACCTGCAAACTCCGTCAGCGCATCCAGTCCCACGGACAGCATGATCAGCACCACTGCCAACGCCAGCAGCGTCCTATCCTTCAGCCGGATAAACAACGGCAGCAACAGTCCTCCGCAGGCATAGAGCAGCAGGATGTCGCCGCTCCAAATGAACATCAGGTGACAGAACCCGATGACGGCCAAAATCAGCATCCTGCGTACAAACAGGGACACCGGATGGCGACTCAGAATCAGCGAGAAACCTACGCCAAACAGCAGCGAGAAGATGGTGTAGAACTTGCCGTCGACCAATAGATATTGCATGTAACGCACTACGCTGTCGATGCCCGCCGTCGCCATCGCCTGCTGTTCGTCAGCCGACAGGAACGTCCACAGTGCGAACTCAGGGAAGTTGGCCAGCGCAATGCCCAGCAGCGCCAGTCCCCTGAGCGCATCGAGTATCACGTGCCGCTCCTTCGCCGTCGTCGGCCCCTGTACGTTCTGCGAGAGTTTGTTCATCTCACCCTGTGCTAACGTTTCTTTTTAGGCTTGGGTTCAGGCAGAACCTTGCAGGTCTCGCGCACGAGTAAAGATAGGTAATCACGGTCGTCGACATCGGCGATGTAGAAGTAGTCTTTGGCCCCTTCGTAGGGCGGACGTATGTCGATGACACGCAGCAGAGGACGGGCGACGTCAGTGGGTTTCAGGTAGAAACAGTCGTCGCAGATCAGTCCGAAGATCTTCCCATTGCAGTAGATGCCGTAGTCGCCGAACATCTTTTTTACCGTAATCTCGCCTGCCCCACTACACTGGTCGGCGATGTATTGCACAAAATCAGAATTACTAGCCATTTTTATCACTTTTGTTTTTGTTTGCACAAAGATACGGCAAATCTGTGAAAGTGCCAAAGTTTTTCCTCGAAAAGTGCAAGCAAGCCCTCCTTTTGATATATGTCAAGGATCTTGTGCACGCACACACAAGTAACACAAATGACGATTTGTAACGAAATGTGGGCATTTCAATGCAAAGTGTAACAAAATGAAAGCAAAGAGATGTTAAAAACTTACAAAATGTCAGTTTCTGAAAGTTTTAACAATCAAAATGAAAGAAAAATGAATGAATATTTATCAAAACGTCGTACCTTTGCACTCGATAATTATCAAAAATAGTGCAAACGAGAGCAGAACCAAGTGGACTTGAGTTATGCCGAGTGCAGCCTATTTTCGCAACGTAGTTGCAAAGTGTAACCCAACGAGAGGGTTGAGTATAATAATAATTAATAAGGTAAAAAGGTTAAAGGTATGAAAAAGATTGAAGCAATTATCAGGAAAACGAAGTTTGAGGAGGTCAAGGAGGCCTTGCTCAGTTCGGACATCGACTGGTTTGAGTACCATAACGTACACGGCAT
>JAEEGH010014275.1_pt1 | contig 17454 bp, 10 predicted proteins | sample 9134181 | NCBI WGS metagenome assembly JAEEGH01 (sample SAMN16246544, study PRJNA631951) | gut metagenome | biome: gut microbiome; feature: rumen; material: DP-attached | host: Bos | place: Iran: Karaj | collected 2018-10
GCTGTCGCCCAGGTTGACGAGTGTGAAAGCCAACGGGATGGTGTCGCCCGCATCCATCGGCTGGAGCGCGGTGACATTTCCCACCACAGGGTAGGCACCGCTCGGGCTGATGACCGACACGGAGGTGAAGGCGCTGCGGTACTGCTGGGCCGAGGCGGCCAGCTCGTATCCTCCCACAGGCAGTGTGGCGGGCAGCGAGAGGACGGCGTTGCCTGTGTTGTCGGCGAAGGCGCTGGCTACAAGGGTGCGGGTCAGTGTGTCGGTAAGTGCCACATAGGCGTAGGGAACAGCGGAAACCGAGAGGGTTGTTGCCCCGATAGCCAGCACAGAAGGGGCGGTGACGGGCATCACAGAGGCCTGCGTGAGGTAGGGCATCACAGAGGGGTCGCCCATGAGGTGGTAGATTTCCCAATAGTAAAGTTTACGGCTTGAGGTGGAGCTTTCGACGGCCATATTGCCTGCCATCATGATGGCGCCTTGTGTGAATGCCCACTGGCTGTAGGACTCGCCGTGCGTGTGGCACAGACGGTCGTAGGCACCGAGATTGGCGGCATTGTAGGCCAGGGACATGGTGGCGTTGATGCCGCTGCGCAGGCCGACGGCCCAGTAGAAGTCCTCGTTCCAATAGGTGCTGTTGCTGCCGCCTATGTAGCCGACGGCACCGCAGTAGTTGTCCTTGCGCAGGAGCGCTTCGCCGAAGCAGGTAGCGGTCTCGAACTTGTTGGTAAGGCAGCAGTTGCCTATCATGAGGCCGAACTTCTGGGAGTTGGTCATGGAGGCGATGTGGGTGGTGGTAAGGTTGGGAGTACCCCAGCTGGTGGCACTGCCGTGAGCGGAATAGTTTATCCAGCCAGCCCCCTGGTTGTAGTAGCCGCGCACGGTGGCAGAGTTGGAAGAGGCGCTGCTGCCGATGGTTACGCCCGGGGCTGAAGGGACGATGGAGGTATTGTTCTTAAAGTAGTGAACCTGTGTGAAGCCTTGCGTGGAGTTGATATAGTGGATGGCGGCATAATCCATGGCGGGGTCGGCATGGGTGTAGCCGTGGTCGCCCGCAGTGCCACCATCGACACCCGCCACAAGGACGGCGCGGTCGAGGAAAGTCGGATCGTTAAAGGTGTACTGCTCATACATGAGGGTCTTCTCAATCTGGGGAGTGAGCTGGCTGACATTCTGAGCCGAGAAACGGCCGCAATAGCAGTCGGGGATATTATCGCCGGAAGTCCAGCTGATATAGTAGAGGTCGGTGATATGGTCGGTGGCTGTGGTACCATTGAATGCTGGCACCTGCTCATGGTCGCCCACGATGAGGAGGTAGGTGGGTGCGGGGTTGGCGGCTGTGGCGTTGGTGTATTGGCTTTGGATATAGGAGGAGATGGAAGTGGTGGTGGTACCCACACCAGGAGTGTCGGTGTAAACGATGTCGGTGAGGAAGCCCTTGCGGCGTTTCCACTGCACGAAGTTGTCCAGCTGCCCATGGAAGGAGCTGTGGGCGACAATGAGGTAGCGGATGGGGGCTGTGGTGCGCACCGACTTGGGATAAAGGCTGTTCATGGCACCGTTGCCGGCAGCGAAAGCAGGGGAATGGTATCGGTTGAAGAGGGATAATGTGGCATCCTTGTCTGCCCCCATATAACGGACAGTCACCACCGCATGACGGCAGACGATGAGTTGTCCGCGCACGGGATTGTACCTTATGGGCGAGAACTGGAGGCGTGCCAGCCTACGGTCGCGGGCTATGCCTACAGGCTCCACAGAGGCCTCTTCCTGCCCGTAGAAGGCGTCGGAAGCGTATATTTTTGAATCGATGACCAGCCGCGCGGGGGTGGTGTCCGACTTGCTGCGCGAGGGCTGGGTGGGCATAAGCCTTGCCCCGCGCAGTTGAATAGTGTCGTAGGCGGCTTGGGTCACTTTTACTTCAAAGTCCTTGCAGAGCGGCACCTCTATCAGACGCGAGAAGGTGGGCAGAGAGGGGGCGCCCACGGATGCGGAGGGCATATAGCCGTCGAGCGTGACGGTTGTGAACGGTTGCCCATCGACGGTGGTTTCGCCATACTGCAACAGCGGGGTGTTAAATTTAACCTGTAGGCTTTGCCAATCGTCGTTTAATACCAGATTTGAGGTTGCTCCCATTGGGTCGCAATCTGACGATTCGCTGGACTGGGCAAAAGCCGATATTTGCACAAAAAGGCATAGCACAAGAGAAAGGAACAAAGTCAAAGGCTTCATATAATCAGGCAATTACATTTAGTTTGCATTTATTTAATTCAAAATGCAAAGATACAAAATATAATTGATAATTAGGATGCCATATCCAGATAATAATCAATTTCCTAATTCTCCCTCCTTTGCCATGCTCCGGAGTTCCATCTTGCCGAAGCGGAGGGTGACAGAAAGACTGACGAAGCGGCTGTCGGTGTGGGAGGTGCTGTAGCCGAGAAGGTAGGGGTTGGTGTTCCACGACTGGGAGCGGTTCCAGTTGAAGAGGTCGGTGACGTTGAGCACCACGGAGAGGCGTTTCTCCCAAAAGTCAGCGCTGAGACCCATATCAATGGTGTAGCCGCTCTGACGCTCGACGAAGAGGGCTTGCGTGGGCGAGCTGTAGTTGCCCGAGAGGTTCAACCGCACCCGTCCGGCGATGTTGGCCCAGCAGTTGAGGCGGAAACTGTAGGAGGTCATGGCATTGTTGTAGTGTCCTGCCTTGGGGTGGTCCACCTCGTAGCCCGAGCGGTAGAGGTTGGCATAAAGGCGGAAGTTGAGCCACGCCACAGGGCGATAAGTGACGTTGCCCTCGAGGCCTGCCTGGTAGCTGCTGCCTACGTTGTAGGGGGTGCTGTAGCTGATGAGCCGCCCGAGGTAGGGGTCAATCTCGCTGACAGCCTCTTTGCAGTAGTTGATGTCGTTGGTCGAAAGGCGGGCATAACTCTCGATGCCCACCGAGCCGTGGGAGGCGAAATAGCGGTTCCAGCTGAGGTCGACGCTGTGCGTGTGGCCAGCCTTCAACAGGGGGTTGCCCACCTTGTAGGAGTCTTCGTCGTAGCGACGGCTGGTGGAGAGGTTCTCCGCCGAGGGCATGGAGGTGGCGAGGGAGTAGGAGAAGCGGAAGTAGTGCATGCGCTTGGTGCGATAGGTGAGCCGCAGCGAGGGTTTGAGATAGAAATAGGCGAAAGAGGTGTCGTCGGGGAAGAGCGCATCCAAAGAATAGTGGCATCGGTTCCAATAGCCGCGCAACCCCAGGGTCATGGTGACGGCCTTCCACTTGTGCCGCCAGCTGGCAGAAGCGGAGGTCTGTGTGGTGCGGTCGTTTTTATCGAAACGGCGCAAGAGGTCGAGCCCGGTGTCCGGGCTGACATTAAAACCTGTTTCCGGGCTGACATTATATCGGGGTGTAGAGTAGTTGCTTGCCAGCGAGGGGACAAGCGAGAGCCCCAACGTCAGTTCGTCGTCGATGCCTAAAGGCCGGTTATAGTCGGCACTGAGTGTGAGGCTGTTTTTGGTCATACCACTGAGGTAGGTTTTGTCGAAGTCGCCCAGTTCGGGTGGCAGGATGCCCTCAAGCAGGGTGTAGTCGCGTCGCAGGGTACGCTCATTGTGGCTGTAGCTGAGGTTATTGTAGAGGGTTACGGACAGGTTGTGCCCATTGTTGTCGAACTTGTGTTTCCAACTCAGATTGGCCATGCCCATCAGGTTGAAGTCCCTGCTCTCTTGACTGTTCGTAAAAGTGTAGTGCAACATCTGCGGGAAGTAATACCATTGGTCGGTGGTGGTGAGCGAATGTTTTGTGGCGGGGTAAGTCACAGCTAAGCCGAAAAAGGAGAGGTCGTTCATTGAGTCGATTTTATAACTACAGCTGAGAGCCAGCGTGCCGGTGTAGCGGTTGGTGTTGTTTTCAGTGGCGGTGCTGCTGGAGGCTGTGGTGTCGAAGCCCTCCGCGACGTCCTGACGGAATATCGAACTGGATTGCTCCGTCTTGTGGGTAGGCGTGCTGCTCACACCCAGATAGACGTTGGTAGAGAACTTTTCGTTCTTCAGCACATAGCTCACCCATGGGCTGACCGACGGGCGGTTGCTGCCACCGAGGCCGAAGGAGAGGAAATGGCTGTTGCGTATCTTGGTGCTGGTGACGATGTTGATGATGTGGCAGCCCTCCTCCACCATATATTTGGCCGAGGGGTTCTTGATGACCTCGATGCGGTCGATGGCATCGGCGGGCAGCGACTCGAGATAGACTTTCAGCGTATTGCCGTTCATGTGGGTGGGGTAGCCGTTAATCCATATCTCGATGTTGGTGGAGCCGCGCATGGTGATGTTGCCTTCGATGTCCACCTCCACACTGGGGGCGTTCTGCAGGGCGTCGAGGGCGGTAAGGCCTTTGACGGTCTCGTCGTCCGCCACGTTGTAGTTCACCACCTCGTCGTCCATGCTATAGATGGGTCGCGGCGCACGCACAGAGATGGCCTTGAGGGTCTTCACCCGCTGAAGGAGCAACAGGCTGTCCTGCTCCGGCGGGCTGACGGTAATCGTTTTGGTGCTGTCAGATTTGGTGGTGTCCGTCTTGGGTGCCTGCTCGGCAACAGCAGCCCGGATGGCATCCATTAGTTCAGGGGGAATCTGCGCCATCCCCTTGGCGATAGGGCATAGTATGAGCCCTATGAGGAAAACAAGTTTCTTCATGGAAATTGAAAATTGAAAGGTGAAAATTGAAAAAAGGCTACCGCAGCCTTTCGCAATTATCTTAATCGGCGGCGGCTTTTTTTACAGTGGTTTTCAGCACGTACTTCACCGACTGGGCATACACCTCGTCGTTGGGGCAGTGGAACACCAGCGCGGTCATCGTGTCTTCGGAGAAATAAATCAGATACACACCCTTGTCGCCGGGCAACGGATCGGCGGCGCGACAGTAGATGTGCAGTATCTTTGCCTGCTTTGACGAGGCTTTTGTACTGTCTTTTTCGAGGTTTATCTTCACATCCATATTCTTCATCTGGCCTAAGAAGGCAGCGGCTATCGACCCTTCGAGCGTGGAGACATGGCTGAATTCAGGCGTGCTGTCGAGTTCATGCACATAATCGCGTAATGGCTTATTTATGCTTTTTTTCAAGGGATAATAATCGATAGAATCGTTTGTCTTCTCCGACTTAGTCCCACTATAGGGCAATGCCTTCAGGCTTTTTGTTAGATGATGGAACGAGGCGGAATCGTTTGCCTCCAGCATGGTGACGGTCACCTTAAGACCATTGCCGATAGGGTAGTTCTCGATGCACGAGGCTTTGATTCCCATGCGGCCCACGTAGGTCTTGTAGAGGGTGGTTTGGGCTGATGCATAGCTTCCAAGCAACAAGCCAGCCAATAGTATATATATCCGAGTGTGTTTCATATTATTGTAATGTTTTGATTACTTGTTTCATTCTGGCCAACACCTCGTCGGGGTTGCAATTGTCCTCACAATATACGCGCACTCCGTCGGCGGTCTCGGCATAGGCATAATCCTGATGCTTTGTTGTCTGAAAGCTGGATTGATTGAGAGTTTCTTGCAACTGCTGTTTCACGGGATGAGGTAGAATGTTGTGCGCCACAACGGGCATAGGTTGCTCCTGACGTGAGGGGAGCAATAATACTGCGGCGATTATTGCCACTGCAGCCAGCGCTGCGGCATATTGCCAGATATGGCGTGGCTCGTGCGACGATTTTGTAGCTGGGGTGCTGTCTTGCTCAAGCCGTTGCCTGCCGGCTTGGTGCATCTGTTCTATCAGTTGGTCTGTATCTTTCATAAGAACACGTTAATTCGTTAATTTGTAAATGTATTAGTCCAAGGCGGAAAGATTCCGTAGTTTCTGTTTTATCCTCGAAATGCGGGTCTGCACGTTGGTCTCGCTGATGCCCAGCATCTCCCCGATTTCGTCCTGTTTCCATCCGTCGAGGTAGAGGCGCAAGAGCTTTTGGTCTTTGTCGGGCAGCTGACAGATGAGTTCGTATAGCCATTTGCGCTCTTCGTAGTCTACTCCATCATCGGGCAGGTCTATTCCGTCCAACGGAGAGGTGTCCACCTGTCTTTGTCGGTGCCGCCGCCACGATATGCCCGTGTTCACAGCTACACGCCACACCCATGTCACAGGCTTGGCAGTGGGGCGGTAGCGGCTCCACCCCAGCCAGAGGTTCATAATAATGTCTTGGCGCAAGTCCTCGCAGTCCTCCGTAGTGTGGCAGAACGACCGGCACACACGGTTGATAGCTGCAGATTGCTCCTCGACAAGTGTCAAAAATGGATGTTGTATCATACCCCTATTAAACGCAGGAAAAGAGAAAAAATCACATGCCACAGAAAAAAAGTTCTTTTTCACCATCATCGATTGGCATAATTTGTATCATAATTGAGTGTAATTGCATGGATAGCAATGTTTTGTGAGAAGAATGAGAGAGGAGCCTTAGTATTGGCGGATAATGGGTATGTTATTCCGCCCTCAGGAGTTATATGAAGAAAGCACGCCAACCCGACGGTAGGGGGTAGCGTGCTCACTTTTAGTGGAGCTTTTATTTATTTACTCTAGGAGGTGCTTCTATAGAATCTATTGGGGTGTCGTTTATATCTATCAAAGGTTGTTTCAGAACCACCAGGGGTTGAACCAACCGGTAGTGTCGTAGGTGTTAAACATGATGTCGAGGTGGTGTGTGATGCCGGGTGGGATAGTGTCAAAGCCCAACTGGCTGAGGTAATACCTTGTGCCGTCGCTGTGTAGATAAATCTGGTCTTCGCCCAAATAGGGTGGGGTGAGACCGTATCGGGTGCGTGCTTCGACCCATTCCCACACATCATTTGGGTGTTCGGCAACCCTTTGGCTGAAGAGACTGTGTGTCCGTACATCGCCGCCATCCACGCTATTCAATCCGATGTACCAATAGAATGAGCCACCGGTGTAGTCGTCTGGGTGACGGTTGTAAAGTGCTTCTTCGTATGTTGCGGTCAGTGTTTGCAGCCATTGCTGGCGAGGCGAGTAGAGTGAGCATTGAAGAGACCAAAGTGTGTCGTTCAAGTCGAAGGTGCGCAACACATATATGGCGGAGACGGAGTGGCTTAAATAGGTTCTTGTTTGGAAACCATCCTGAACGGAGTCGCTTTGCAAGGTGTAGCCATTTTGTGACGCATATTGCTCGACGGCATCGTGCCATTGGGGCGAAGTGCGCATTTCCCATATCCGTACTAGGTTTTGGTATATATCTGTTTTGATTGGCATTACGGGTTTGATTGCCTCCTTGGTGCACGAAACAGACATCATGGTGGTAAATAGGGCCACTATGGTAAGGATAAAGGTTTGACTTTTATTCATTTTCTGTTATTTTTAGGGGTTAAACAATTGGGCTTTGTTTTAAATACAACGGAGAAGGAATAGTCTTCTCACATGTTTTATTCATAAAAAAACTTAATAGCCAACAACGTTTCTCTTTTTCGGTGAAATGGGAAGTAGTGCGATAGTTTGTACTTTATAGGGAAGGCTCCCAGTATTCTATGTCGAATTCCAAAGTGGGATGAGTTGATTGGGCATCTTCTGTCCGTATCACACTTCCCTTGTTGTCGTACCAAGTGCGGATGAGGGTTCTAGTTTCGGGGTTTTCGCCATAGTTCCATTCCGCAGGATACCATATTTCAGTACGCTCAGAGGGTGTGCCGTCCGGCCTGAAAGTATTAAAGATGTCGGCTTCAAATCCTTCGCCCCATGCTTTGCCCGATTTCTCTATCACACTGCCGGTGGCACTGTAGCGATAGACAAGCGAATCGCCGCCACCATAGTAGTAGTGTTTTTCGTATTGTTTCCGACCTTTGGAGTCGTAGGCATAGATTGTTTCGTAATCAAGCATATCGGGCTGGCCGCATGCGAACACCTCCCTCAGCAGTTGCCCATTGTCGTTGAAGTCCCGCTGAAACAGGCAACTATCATGTGAGGCTTCTGACAATTCACCATCCTTGTACTCTTCACTGGAGTAATTATACCGACACAGCGTTACCCCTACACCTGTTTGCCGCATGGCTCGAACCAACCGGTATTCGCTCACCGAGCTGTCGCAGGCACACCAGCGTCCGTATGTTACGGTTCGGCAATAACCCACTACTCCGTCGGGCGTATATTCTATCTGCTGGACATATTCCGTATCCCATACGGAAGCTTGTTTCTCTTCCTTCCAGCCCCTGCGAAGCGAGAGCCGTCGGGTCAGCCGGTTCAAGGTGTCGAAAGTCATTTCAGTCCCATCGACCACTTCGTAGCCTTGCCGGTTGTAGTATGTGGTGTTCAAAAGCTTCCGCGCACCCATCACCACTGTTGAGGGCTCGTATTGCTTGATGGTTCGCACAAGGTTGTCCTTTCGTTCGGGCATAAAGGGCAGGCAGTCGTTCACATCGCGCAACTGGGCAAAGCACCCCATGCCGATAGAGGTTAGCAACAGGAAGATGGCATATTTTTTTATCATGAAACTATAACGTAAAATGCCTAGGTTTAGTATTTCTGTGTACCGGAAATGGCTGAAAAATGGTTGTGGTTTCTTTTTTCTGAATAATTCAATGATAATTCGTATTTTTGCAACTGGAATGGACGGCGGATGGCAAAGGCTATCTGTTGTCAATAAGATTTATAAACACATGTACAATAATCGATATAAGGGGTATGTGCTATTGTTGATGTGTCTGTTGGCCGTTGTTCCGGTCAGGGCGCAATACCTCGCGTGCTCCACAGACAGCGGCTATGCCGAAACACCGATGCTGCGCGGGCATTTCAACTTGTCGCATCCGACCGAGAGAGTATATGCCATAGTCAATTCTATTGGTTACCATCAGCTCTATTTAAATGGTAAACCTGTGGGCGATAGGGTGATGCAACCTGCTGTGTCGCAACTCGACAAGCACTCGCTGTCGGTTACATACAATATTGGTCCATATCTTCGGGATGGAGAGAATGAAATCGTCCTCTGGTTGGGGCAGGGTTGGGGACGGATATACAAAATGCCTGCTATGGCACTGGCAGTAGTATACCGTGATGCCGGTTATCGCATTGACACGCTCCTTGTTACTGATAGCACTTGGCAGGCATCGCCTAGCGCCTACAGCTATACGGGCAGTTGGCAACCGTTGCAGTTTGGCGGAGAACGCTACGATGCGCGGGTTAAGCCCACTTGGCGGCCAGCCACGGTGGTGCGGTTGGAGGGAATGCGGGTTACGCCACAGGAGTTTGCGGGCAACCGCATTGTGGACACGGTGAGGCTGCAGGCCGCCGAACGGCAGGCTGACGGTAGTCTGTTGCTCGATTTTGGACGGGTGGTGACAGGTTGGTTTGAGGTGGTGTTTGCCCCGATGAATTCTAGTATGGACGATGGCATGCTGACTGGTTTGGATTCGGGTGCTGTGGTGACGATGGAATATCTTGACCATCTCGAAGCCGTGCCTCCTCACACAGAGACGGACACTTATATCTCCGCCGGAAGTGGGATTGACCATTTCGTCAACAAGTTCCATACGCATTCGTTTCGATATGTCCGCATCAAGGGTGCGGGTGTGGTTGGGGCATTGGCATTGCAGATTAGTGCGGTAGACCCCAAGGAGGGCGCCACTTTTGAATGCTCTGACCCCAGGTTGAACGTGGTGCATGATATGGTGAAATACACCCTCTCGTGCCTTACTTTTGGCGGCTATATGGTGGACTGCCCCCATTTGGAACGTATGGGGTATGGGGGCGATGGCAATTCGTCCACAATGACATTGCAGACGCTCTACGACGTTCGCGACACCTATCGCAACTGGCTCTCCGCCTGGGGCGATGCGATGGACAGCACGGGCTCGCTGCCCTATGTGGCTCCGGCGTTTCCCACAGGGGGAGGACCCTATTGGAGTGGATTTATCGTCAAGGCTCCTTGGCGCACCTATCTCAACTATGGCGACCGCACTTTGATAGACCGCCACTATGAGCAGATGAAACGCTGGTTGGGGTATGTGGAGCGGTATAGCCCCGACGGGCTTCTGCAACCTTGGCCCGACGAGGGGCGTATGTGGTTCCTCGGCGATTGGCTGGCCCCCAAGGGCATTGACGTGAAGGGTGAGTCGGCGCTGTTCGTCAGCAATTGCTTTATTAGTGAGTGTCTTGCCGACATGGAGCGGATGGCGCGGCTTACAGGCCACAGAAGAGACGCAAGAGCTTTCGCATCCCGTCGCAAACGGCTGTTGGCGGACATTCACAAGGCATTCTTTCACCCCGAGACCCATACCTACGCCAATGGGACGCCAATCGACCTCGCTTACGCTTTGCTGGCCGATGTGGTGCCGGACAGGCAGACACGCCAGGCCGTCGAGAAGAGGCTGATTTCGGACTGCTATGGCAAATATAATGCTCATATAGGCGTAGGACTGATGGGCGTGACTGTCTTTACCGAATGGGCCATCCAAGAGCGGCAGACCAACCTTATGGCCACTATCTTGCGGCAGCCCGACTACCCCGGATACCTATACATGATAGAGCAGGGAGCAACCACAACCTGGGAGTCGTGGGACGGCGACCGCAGCCGAGTACACAATTGCTATAACGGCATCGGCATCTGGTTCTATCAGGCTTTGGCAGGCATTCGCCCCGACCCCGAGCACCCTGGATATGAACACTTCTTTGTCGACCCGCAGCCTTGCGACGGCATTACATGGGTCAAAGCCACTAAGCCCACGCCCTTTGGCACTATCAGTGTGGATATCAGAGATGGACGGCTGCACCTCACGGTCCCGTCGGGCACTTCTGCCACCCTTTTCCCGTCCACGCCCCAAGAGCGAACCCTTCCCGCTGGCAGCTGGACAGTCGACCTCAAATAAACGGTTGGGCAGTGAAAGGCGAATGCGGTGAATTGTAAATAGTCAGATGATTGATGCTACATCAACTTCCTTTCTACAAGAAAAGCCTACCATTCTTCTGCTATTATATTGTTCAATCAGTACGTCACAGGAAAGGATGAAAGGCTGCCAATACTCGAAATATCAACATCTTTTACTTTTTTGTGACGAATGGTGCAATATTTATTGATAGGTTACGTTACTAATATTATTTAGAAAATCTTTAGAAAATCTATTGTTACCATGATATTACAGAGACTTTCAGAGTATATCGCCACAAATGCGCCGATGTCCAATCTGCCCGAGTTGTTGAGCCTTCATCATGGCAACCCGTTGGGTTTGCATCCTATTGCTATTCCCATTTTGCTTTTGATTCTGGCAGTTGCGATGCATTTGACTACCTATCGCATCAACCACAAAGACGAGCGCAAACTCTACCCATTTCTGTATATTCTGGTAGGTATATCCGTTGTGTTAACCTACTATTACTGTTTCTCCGACGACTTGCCCCTTTTCGAGGATATTGACCTGCATCGCAAGGAGGTCAGTGTAGGTTGGTTCTGCCAGCGGGCTATAGTCGGTCTTGGGTGGTCGCTGCTGGGCGAGTTCTTGCTTACCTATGTTGTATTCTTTTTTATGACGGCATTGCTGCAGTTGGTGGCCCGCATGAGCGATATGATGGGTATGGCCGAGAAGCAATGGCAGGAGTGGCAGTATGTCAACTTCGTGATGATTCTTGGTGCCTCCGTTGCCGGTGTCCTCGACGTGTTTGCCCCAATCGCGGGTGTTTGGGTTATGATTATTTATCAACTGTTGATGTTAATCATGATTGTCTCCAAAACGGTTATCGACATAGTTAGAACCCATAAAGTATGGAGGTGTCTGGCCATCGCATTCTGCTACTTTATCGGCATTGAGGCCGTCACCATGCTCGCCATCGAATGCATTGAGGGCTACATTTATGTGTTCCTGCCCGTGGTGGTTATATTCACTATGGTCAGCATCCGCTACAAGAAAAGTAAGAAGTAGAAGGTTCGGGGTTAGAGGTTGATTGCTGCAGCAGACTCTATCCTCAAGTCTTTAGTAATGCATTATACACTTTTTTGCCCCAAATGTCTAATGGATAGTATTATTTATGCTATTGAGATTGGTTCTATTATTTCGTCTTCGGCATTGTTGAGCGGGGTATCTGCCTACTTTACTAGTAGCACAGTGCCTTCCGAGACAGGCATCCGTAAAAGTGAGTCCCGCAAGGAGACTGCACTATGGACAACATAAGCGGTGTCTTGCCTCTCTAACGGGATTGTCAGACTGACTCTTCCATCGGCATCAGAGACAGCATCCACCCCTGCAATGGAAACTCTTATGTCAGCCTTCCCTGTACCAGCGTCGATATCCCAAAGGGTAAAGGTGACATTGCCGTATTGTCTTGGGTCGCGCCTGATGTCCAGAGACAGCTCCTCTGCTAACGTTATGGTGGTATCCAGAGTCAGCCAGTTGCCACATACTATGGTGATACGGACAGGCTGCCCGACAGCTCTATGTGGGATATTGGCAAAGTGAGCCATGTTGTTGATGTCATCCAGCGTGTCACGCTTGGTCTCGTTGTCGAGGGTGATGCTTACTACAGCATTTCGCAGTGGTGGCAAATGGTCGTTGTGTATCGAGGCCTCTTGTAGCCGTACACTCACATCCACAGGTTGGTTGGCCCGCCAAACGCCGATGATGGCAGCGATAACTGCCACGACAGTTATTGCCCCAAGGACGCAACGACGACGCAGCAGACGTTTGTGCCGTTGCCAGAGGCTGTCGAACTCCACACCCAGCAGTTTGGTGACGAGTTGCACATATGCCCGTTCTCGGTTGACCCACGGCCAGCGGCTCACCCGCTCATGGATATTCGCCCCCAGCTGTTCGGGGATGCCCAACTCCTCAATGATGGGGTTGAAGCACTCGCGTTCGGGGTCTTGGCTGTGAGACTCACCGTCGACGATAAAGAAGTGGATGTTCTCCGTCCGCCCTAACGAATGGAAATAGGCAATCTCCCAACCCACCCATTGGGCCTTGGCAGAGTTAGGTGAGCAGATAACAATCAAGTGACGCGAAGCCCTCAGCCGCGCCTCCAGCTCCTGCCGCAGGTCGCCTGGCTGTATGTCTGTCGGGGCATAAAACACCGGGGCTATCGGCCTCCGCTTCCACCCATGTTCCGAACAGAGCGTAGCAGGCATACGGTAGCCTTCCAGTTTCCGTTGTAGCCGCCTTCCCCATCGCGCATCCTTCGAACTGTAAGAGATAAAGGCGAAATACTTATACTCTTCTATCTTCTGCATAGCCATACTATTTAATCAGTCCTTTTGCTTTCAGTCCGTTGGAAAGGTATGTCCCCTTGGGATAATCATCAAGGAACTTAGGATTCAACTTCAAAACCTTCTTCCATATCTTCAATGCATCTCTCTCATCTCCCTGCAACAACATAATCGCACCCTTTGTATCATAGAAATCAGCCTCGTTAGGCAATAAAGAAATAGCCTCATTAATAATACTAATTGCTGTCGTATAATCCGATGCATCAGCACACCTTATAGCCTTTTTGTCCAAGCATTTAGCAAGATAAAGCAACGACACATCATTTGTAGTGTCCAATACATAATTCTCTTTTGCAAGAGACAAGGCCTCGTCTACTTTCCATTTAATTAACATACGCCAGATAGCTCTGTTTTGCAGTTCTATCAAATCCTGTTTGTACGAGGATTTATCTGATAAAAATAAAACTTTGTATAACTCAAGTGTTTTTGCTAAACATGTATCATATTTTTCATATTGTCCAGTTTCTGCATATAATAACATCAAACTCCAATATGTCATAGCATAGTTTTCTCTATAGTAATCAGGATTATTTATATATAGTAATTCCTTATTTGCTAATGCTAGTTTGTAATATAATTCGCTGTTTTTATAATCTTGAAGATCGCTATATAGGAGTCCTAAATTGTATTGCGTACTAGCTAGGTCTGCCCTATAAATTTCAGGATTCGCTTTAAAGAGTATTTCTTTATTCGCCAATGCCTGTTTGAGATACTGTTCACCGTTTATATAGTCATGAAGATCTCTGTATAAAATTCCTAAGTTGTTCTGTGTCCATGAGAGGTCTGCTCGATAGAAATCGGGATTGTTTGAGAAAAGTTTTTCTTTGTTGAGCAAAGCTTGTTTCAGATATTTTTCGCTACTAGCATAGTCATGAATGTCTTTGTACATAAGACCTAAATCATTCTGTGTATTTGCAAGATTTAAAAGATAGGCATTTGGATTAGAAACACTAAGCTTTTCAAAGTTTCCCAGTGCGAGTTTGTAATACTTTTCGCATTGTGTATAGTCTCGAATATCGCTATACAGATTACCCATATTATTATAGATTGAGGCAAGATCAGCACAATACGCATCAGGATGGATTGAATAAAGTTTTTCCAAGTTTTCCATAGCTAGTTTGTAATATAGTTCACTATTAGAATAATCGTTTAACCTGCTATACAAACCACCTAAGTTGTTTTGTGTTATGGCAATGTCTTTTCTATATATGTCGGGATTGTCTACAAAAAGTATCTCATAATTTTTCAATGCAAGTTTATAATACCTCTCACATTTAATATAATCATTAATGTCTCTATATAAAATACCAAGGCAATTTTGAGTTGAAGCGAGGTCAGCACGGTAAGCATTAGGGTTGTTAGTACATAGTATTTCCAAGTTTTCCAATGACATTTTTAAATATTTCTCGCTGTTAGCATAGTCACACATGTCTCTGTAGAGGTTTCCTATATTGCATTGAGTGGTAGCAAGATTGTCTCGGTATGCATCAGGGTTTACAGCAAAAAGTTTTTCAGAGGTTTCCAAGGCCAGTCTGAAATATAGCGCACTACTGGCATAATCATGAAGCTCGTAGTATAAGTTACCCAAGTTGTTATAGATTGAGGCAAAGTTGGGGAAGTTCGCATCTAGATTAGAAGAAAAGAGTGTTTCGGCCAGCATGTAATAACTTTCGCTACTGGTATAGTCATGAAGGTCGTAGTACAGGTTACCCAAGTTGTTATATATTGAGGCAAGGTCTGCACGGAAAGCATCGGGGTTGGTAGCATAGAGTTTTTCCCTATGCCCCAACGCCTGACGAAAGAAATACTCGCTTTGGACATAGTCGTGAAGATTGAAATACAGAACACCTAATCCGTTTTGCGTTCTGGCAAGGTCTGCACGGTAGGCATCGGGGGTGACGGCATAGAGTTTCTCATAGTGCCCTAGTACCTGAAGAAAGAAACTCTCGCTTTGGGCATAGTCTTGCAGGTCGCAGTACAGAGCACCTAAATTGTTCTGAGTCTCTACCAATTCATTCTGATTGTCATGCTTGTAACAGCCTCGTAGGTGAATTAGATAGTATTTTTCTGCTTCCGTGAAGTGTTTCTGCTCTTGTGATAGATATGAGTAATCCCAAACCGCATTCAAATTTGATGTATCCAAGTCTGCCCGCATCTTCAAGCAGTACAATGCCGAATCCTGCATCAAGGGTTGTTGTAGAAAGATAAGGCATTGGCGATAAAGGTCGTTGTCGAGGTCGTCTTTCTCCTTTTGGGTATATTGTCGGCTTTTGTCCAATGCTTCCTGTTGTTGTTGGATTTCTGCTTCGCGCTGGACGTTGGTGGACTCGTATTGTTTCACCCGATTGAAACGTTCTTGCAAAGAGCCTTTGCTTCGAATCATGGAGTCTGCTTTGGTAAGCTGACCCGATTCGATATACGCCTGCACCTGACGGTTGAAGTCGTCCAACTGGTCATAGTCGGTGCTCACATAGCGCTCTGCCATCTCGTTGACAAGTTTCTCACTGGATTGGCGATACTCCCAAAAGTCGCGCACAAGGGAGTCGTACTTGGCCTGTGTGATTGCATGGGCATCCCTCAGGGAGTCCAGTTCGTCCTGTTTCTTGCGAATCTCGCGCTTCATAACATTACGGACACTTTTGCGGGCGGCTTCAAGGTCAGCCTCACGCTGTTTCATGTCCTCCAGCACCACTATCAATGGCACGTCCTTGGAATAAGTGTGTGTCTGCCGTATTGCGTCGGGGTCGGCCAAGGTGTACCCCTTCAGCTCAGCTCCCTGTAGGCGGTAGCGATTGGTGCCAGCAGGCAAGGCGAAAGAGAATGCCCCATTTGCTCCGCTCTTGACGGGACTACGATTCTCAATGGTGACAAGCGCGTTGCTGAGCCGTACTCCAGGAACGACACTTTTGCCGTCGGCAGCTAGCTTTCCACGTGTTTTCACATACCCTTGCTGGGTCTGCCCCACAGCAGTCGCCGTCATTACGGCAAACATGATGTATAGCAATGTTCTTCTCATATATTTTAACTTAATCAGTTTCGTGAATTTGTAATAACAATATCAGATAACGATAAGGTAATTACCAGAAAGGTCGTATTTTTATAGTTGTAAATCAGATAATAATAAAGATACAGGCCTTTTGATTACCGACGACAAAATTACTGAAATTTTCTGTATTGTAAACGAATTCAGCAAGATTTTCAACTTTGAACTTGAGAAAAACTCCTCTCGGCTTCTGGCAAGTAGAGTCGCCATCTCAAGGCGACTATGCCCGACAACGCTATAATGAAAGTACAGCTGATTAACAACCTCAAGGGGTACAAGTGTTTCAAGTATTTCTAGATAAACCACATACTCGGCACCAGCAGGTTTTTCCCCCGATGGCGGATTCGTACTGCCTCTTCGTGAAGTTGGAGAATAGGGGAGGGAGCATTGTCATGTCTTTATTTAGAAGATGAGTGCTTTCGGGTAGTGCAAGGTGTGGGCTGCGTGGACTCAACCATGATTCCAGCTGTCCCAACAACAGGCTAAATGAACAAGTTGTTCAAAGGGCTTGCCGCTCATGGCAAGGGGACTATGGAATGGTGCCACGGATTCAAGTAACATTGTAATGCAAAAAGAGCCAGCCATCAGCAAGATGACAGGCTCTTTTTCTTAAATGCGTTTATTCGTTAATGTGCTAATTCGTTTACTGATTCACACATTATTACGTTTACACATTAGGCCCTTTTATTTGATACCGAGTTTCTTCTTGATATCCTTGGGGAGGGCGTCTTTGTGGACGATGATGTTCATGGTCTTGTAGCGGACGAAAGCCTTGCTGGCGTAGAACATACCATGATACTCGCCGTAGTCGCCCCAGCTGTTTTTAACCATGTAGTATTCGTTGCCCATCTGGTCTTTGGCGGTGCCGTAGATAAGCATACCGTGGTCGTCGGTGGTCTCGCGGTTGTCGTAAGCCAGCTGACGCTCCTCTTGGGTCACCCAACGTTGGGGAGTGGGGTGCTTGGCGGCCTCGTCTTGGATGTCTTTGGCCTTCATGCCGGTCCAGTGGGCCATGTCGCTACCCATGGTGGCAGTCACAGCGGTGGCGGGAAGCACGCAGAAACCCTTGCGGGTGCCCATGCGGAAGCCCTGCTCGCTAACATCAGCGCCCCAGGCAACGGTGTAGCCGTTGGCAATGGCGTTGTCGAAAATCTGCATCATCTCGTCGAGAGGCACATTGTAGCACTGGGCGTGAC
>JAEEGH010014276.1_pt1 | contig 17447 bp, 18 predicted proteins | sample 9134181 | NCBI WGS metagenome assembly JAEEGH01 (sample SAMN16246544, study PRJNA631951) | gut metagenome | biome: gut microbiome; feature: rumen; material: DP-attached | host: Bos | place: Iran: Karaj | collected 2018-10
AATGCGGACAGGGTGTATCTGAGTCTTGGAAATCGCGAGGCAAAGACAAAGAATCTCGTAATGGCGACTGTTGCGGATTGTATTGAGATTTCTTTTGACCTGTTGCGGAAGCAGGGCGTAGAGATCGTGCTTGAATGGAATGAAGGAAACCACTTCAAGGATGCGGACATAAGGACTGCAAAGGCGTTCTCGTGGGTGCTGAGTGGACCCGGGGGACGGGGGTAGTGGACCATTAATTACACTAAATAACTGGATGAAATGGGGCTTGAAACATGAAAAAGAATGGTTACGTAACTTTGGGCAATACTGTGATGCATTATGTTGCTTTTGGAGATGGGGCGAAAAAACTGGTTGTTTTGCCGGGATTGTCGGATGGACTTGCTACGGTGAAAGGAAAAGCGTGGATTCTTGCGGGTTCATACAAGAAATTTTGGGCTGACTATACCGTTTATATGTTTAGCAGGAAGGAAGACATGCCGGATGGGTATAGCATCAAAGATATGGCGGATGATCTGGCTTTGGCGATGAAGAGTTTGGGAATTGAGAAGGCTTATGTTCTTGGCGTGTCGCAGGGCGGAATGATTGCACAATGTCTTGCCGTAAATCATTCTGAGATGGTTGAAAAGCTGATTCTTGCTGTGACGGCGCCGTATGCCAATCCTGTTTTGAAGGATGCGGTGACGGGTTGGATCGATATGGCAAGGAGAGATGATCATAGGACGCTTATGATTGATACTGCCGAAAAAATGTACTCGCAAAAGTACCTTGATAAGAACAGAAAAATATTTCCGCTTGTTGCAAAGCTTACCAAGCCTGCAAGTTACGATAGATTTTATAAGAATGCATATGCGATTTTGGATTTTGATGTACGTGATGAGCTTTCAAAGATATCCGCGCCGACGCTGATCATTGCGGGAAGCGATGATAAAACAGTAGGAAATGATGCGGCAGCAGAGCTTAGCAACGGCATCAAGGGGAGCGATAAATACATCTACGACGGACTTGGACACGGCGCATTTGAAGAAGCAAAGGATTTTTATGACAGAGTGCTGGAGTTTTGTGAGAGATAAATTTGTAAGCTTGTGATATGATAATAAATACGTCTGATTTTAGGTAGCACTTTCGGATTTGAAAAAAGTGCTACTTTTTATGCGTATATTTTTTGACGCTGTACAATTGAGGAGTATTTCTTTACAATTTATATGCAGAACTAAAGAATGATGAAATGTGCATGCGATGCATGTATGGAGAAATGACATGGGAAATGAAATATTTGAGAATGAACAGGCCCATCTGACAAAGACCTATAATAAATTGCTGGACATCAAGAAAAATCTTGAGGAGCAGATTGCTGCCCTGAATGAGAAAGCAGTTGAAGATAAAAATGATATTCGCGACAACATCCGTTTCGATTACGCAGATATAGAGACTACGATGGAGACCCTCGCTGAGATTGAGGTATGGAACCGTTACATCGATACCTACAATGTTGAGAGCAATTCTTTGGGCAAAAGACTCGAGACAGTTAATAAACTTCTGGAGTCACCCTATTTTGCAAAGATTGAGCTCGTGTTCGAAGGCGAGAGTGTGCCTGAAAGCTACTACATCGGAAGAGCTGCGATTTCTGAAAACGGCTATGATCAGATGGTTGTCGATTGGAGATCTCCGATTGCTGAGGTTTACTACAATCAGGAGAACGGGCACACAAGCTACATGGTTGAGGACAGGACAATACCTGTTGATCTTAGACTTCGTCGCCAGTTTGAAATAAACAGAGACAAGCTTGTTTCATTTTTTGATACACAGATTGCGATTGAGGATCCGATGCTTCTTAAATCTCTTTCGCAGACCAGATCTGACAAGATGCAGGCTATTACGGCAACAATTCAGAAAGAGCAAAACACAGTTATCAGATATCCCGATGTGCAGGTTCTTTTGGTGAACGGTATTGCAGGTAGCGGTAAGACTTCGGTTCTTTTGCAGAGGATAGCATATCTTTTTTACCAGAAGAGAAAGACACTTCGCCCCGAGCATGTATGTCTTTTAACCCTTAATCCGGTATTCCGCGATTATATCGATAATGTCCTTCCGGATCTTGGAGAGACCAATCCGCCGACTTTGACTTGGCATGAGTTTCTTAAGAAAGTGGGCGTTCCTTTTGCGGATAATGAATATGACGGCACAGGTGACGGAAGTTTGCAGAAGATTCATGATGCTTTGCTTACACTGAGTCCCGAAGAGGATGATTTCTACAATATTACCCACAACGGCAAGACTGTGATGTCAAAGAGCGATGTGTTTGATGTGGTAAAAAGATTTTCCCAATTCCCGATGGGGGTTCGTCTAATCCAGACGGTTGCGGATGAACTTGAAGAGCGGGCCAAAAACATTCTAAGGACCAAAGATATTTTTAACGAGGATTCGGAGAGTGCGGCAGGATCTGATTCTGCTGAGGAAAACCGCATTGAGAATGACTTTGGCGGAGCGCTTAGCTTTATCAGGCGTTGTAATTTCGTCAACATCAAGCATGTTGCGCAGCGTATTCTCGGAAGCGAGTATATCACTGCTGCGGAGTGGATCTATACTAAGATGGAGCTTACAGGTAAGTGTGATAGAAATGTGCGTTATGTCATGATCGACGAAGTGCAGGATTACACTGAGGCGCAGCTCATGGTATTTAGTAAATTTTTCCCCAACGCGCGTTTTATGCTACTTGGAGATGAGTTCCAGGCAATCAGAAAGGGCACGATTTCTTTTGACCGGATAAAAGAGATGTCAGAAGCGGCAGGAAAAGAATTCGTGGAGCTTCCGCTTATGACAAGCTACAGAAGTTCACCGGAGATAACAGAAATGTTCGCTTCGCTCCTTCCGCAGGAAAAGAAAATGATGGTCTCATCGGTAAAGCGCTCGGGAGAAGGGATTGTTGTAAAGAGCTGCGATTCTGACAGAGAGTACTATGAAGAGCTCAAGGCTCTTATAAATGAGTTTGAAAAGAAAGACGGCCTTACTGCGGTTATTTGCAGAAGCGGTTACAGTCTTGAAAAGATTGCCGGTGCGCTTGGCGATAAAGCACCGCAGCTTATTTCCGAAAGCGACAGTTTGCCAAAGAAAGGTGTATTTCTTATAGAGCTTGCACTTGCGAAGGGACTTGAATTTGACAATGTGATTCTGGCTGATGCTGATGCGGAAGCGTATCCTTCGGATGAACTCGGAAAGCACTGCCTGTATACGGCTGTATCCAGAGCAACGCAGCATCTGGCTGTTTTGGCAAAGGGGAAGCTTACGGAAAATATTTAAGGAATCCGATAGTTTGGGAAAAAGCTTCGAGCCTTCGGAAGAATTGTGGCTGAAGGCTTAAAAAACCGCTTGCACTGCGGGCTTATCGATGTTAGCATGTAATAGTATAAAAAAAGAAAGAACGCGTAGCGTTTAGGTGAGGATATGTACATAAGATAATTAGTTTAGGTGAACACTATCAGTGATGATGAGGCTGCTTACGGCGGCTGTTTTGTGTACGCTTAATCTGGATTATCATGCATGTTTAGCCTATATGTAATGTGGGTCTATTTGTGTGAGTCTATTTTGCGTATGCAAACTAGACTCATTTTTTGTACTTTGGAGGAACAATATGCTTAACGTAAAAAACTTAACAATAACGCACCGCAAGGATCTACGCGTCATTCTTGATAAATTCAATTTGACTCTTAACGACGGCGATAAGGCTGTGATAATTGGCGAGGAGGGCAACGGGAAGTCCACGCTGATGAGATGGATCTACAATCCGGAGATTGCAGAAGAGTACGCAGAGTGCGAAGGAGAGAGGATTCTCGGAAGCGAAGTTCTTGGCTATCTTCCGCAGGAACTTCCCGAATGTGCAAAAGAAAAAACGCTTTATGAATACTTTTCTGAAGCAAGGAGCTTTTTTGACCGGACACCGAAAGAACTCTCGGAGATGGCGAATGAATTCCGGGTTTCTAAGGATTTCTTTTACGCAGATCAAAAGATGGGGAGCCTTTCAGGTGGCGAAAAAGTAAAGGCGCAGCTGATGCGTATACTGATTGACGAGCCGACGGTGCTGCTTCTTGATGAGCCGTCAAATGATATTGACATAAGTACGCTGGAACTTCTTGAGAGGCTGATAAATGGGTGGAAGCACATAGTTCTTTTCATCTCGCATGACGAGACACTTATTGAGAATACCGCCAACGTGATAATCCATATTGAGCAGATTATGCGTAAGACCAAGAGCCGCTACGTGGTCGTGAAGGACAACTACAGGCATTACATCGCGCATAGAGCGGAGGCTTTTGAGAGGCAGGAGCAGCTTGCGCTTAACGACCGCAAGGAAAAGAAGCTTCGCGACGAGAGGTACAACAGGATTCATGATAAGGTTGAGCGTGCGCTTTCAAATGTTTCGAGGCAGGAGCCGGGAGTCGGCAAGATGCTCAAGGATAAGATGCGTGCTGTGAAGTCGATGGAAAGGCGCTTTGAGAAGCAGGATGAGAACATGGCAGAGCGGCCTGAGCAGGAGGAGGCAATCTTTTTTAAACTGGGAAAAGAAAATTCGAAGATGCCGGCAGGTAAGACGGTTATTGAGTTTTCTCTTAATGAGCTGGTGGCACCTGATGATTCAAAGGTTTTGGCAAAAGATATTTTTCTGAGGGTAAGAGGACCTGAGAAGGTATGCATTGTTGGAACGAATGGAGCCGGGAAAACTACGCTTCTTAGGTTGATTGCGGATGAACTTCTGGCAAGAGAAGACCTGAGGGTACAGTATATGCCGCAGAATTATGAGGATTTGCTTGGTCTTGATATGACGCCTGTGGAGTTTTTGGATGATACGGGAGATAAGGAGGTTCGAACGCGCATAAGGACTTATCTTGGTTCGCTTAAATATACCGCAGATGAGATGGAGCATCCGATTCGTGAGCTTTCGGGCGGGCAGAAGGCGAAAGTGTTGCTTCTTAAGATGAGTCTTTCCGATGCGAATGTGCTTGTTTTGGATGAGCCAACGCGTAACTTCTCGCCACTTTCGGGACCTGTTATCAGGAAGATGATAGCTTCTTTTCCCGGTGCGGTGATCAGCATATCGCATGACAGAAAGTACATTGAGGAAGTGTGCACGAAGAGATATTTGCTTACGAGTGAGGGGCTTGAGGAAATGAACCTAGTGGACGGGGTTAGCAGACCATTTTAGAATGATGAGATGACAAATCGAGAAAGGACAGAATAGAAATGAAATACGACAAGATTATTACTTTAAAAAACGGAAGAGAGGCACTTCTTCGAAACGGCGAATATGCTGATGGAGAGGCTGTTTTTGTGAATTTTAATGAGACACACGCGGAGACGGATTATCTTTTGTCCTATCCTGATGAAAATAGTTTTGATGCGCAGCAGGAGGCGGAGTTCCTTAAGGAGAAAACGGAGAGTCCAAATGAGATTGAGATAGTTGCAGTGGTAGACGGCGTGGTTGCAGGAACAGCGGGAATTGAAGCGGTTGGAGCAAAGTACAAGCTTAAGCACCGTGCAGAGCTTGGAATTGCTATCTTGAAGGAATATTGGGGACTTGGGATTGGTAAGGCACTTATGGAAGCTTGCATAGAATGTGCTAAAGATGCAGGTTACACACAGCTTGAACTAAATGTAGTTGCGGAGAATGAGAGGGCAGTGTCTCTGTACAAGAAGATGGGCTTTGTGGAATACGGCCGCAATCCCAGAGGTTTTAACTCAAGAGTAAGCGGGTATCAGGAAGTTGTATATATGTTGCTTGAGCTGTGACAAGTTATAAGGAAGGGTTTGTAATATGACAATCGAAAAGAATTACAGAGATAACGAATCTCTCAGAAATTCCTTCAATGAGCTTGCAGGCAAGGTGTTTGGCGGGCTGAATTTTGAAGACTGGTACCGAAACGGCTTTTGGAAAGATAATTACATTCCGTATTCGGTTGTGGCTGACGGGAAGATTGTTTCGAATGTTTCGGTAAATACTTGCGATATGAACTATGATGGCAGAATTGTAAAGCTTATCCAGCTTGGCACTGTAATGACCGATCCTGACTACAGGGGGAGAGGATATGCAAGGAAGCTGATGGAGAAGATTGTTGAAGACTACGAAAACAAAGTTGATGGAATATATCTTTTTGCAAACGATTCTGTCGTTGATTTCTATCCTAAGTTTGGCTTTCGTAAGAGTAGGGAGTATCAGTTTGGTAAAGCTGTGAAGATTGATACAGAGCGGACTGCACGGCTTGTACCGATGGCAGAAAAGAGCGATTGGGACAATATGGTGCAGATTCTTAATCAAACCGAGCAAAATGCCAAGGTGTATATGGTTTCCAACGCTGGGCTGTACATGTTTTACCTGGCTCAGTTCATGAGGGAAAATACTTTTTATATCGAGGATTGTGACAGTTATGCGATTGCAGAGATTGAGGACGATACTTTGATTCTTCATGCCGTTGTCGGTAGTGGCGCGATAGACCGCGTGATATCTGCTTTTGGAAAAGAAATTAAGAAAGTCATTCTCGCATTTACACCGAACGATTCGACAGGTTATGATAAGAGCGAGGTTGTAGAGGAAGAGACACATCTTTTTGTAAGAGGGAAGTTCTTCGACGAAACCGGTGAGGATGAGTTTATGTTTCAGGCGATAACGCACGCTTGATGAGAAAACGCATGTAGTTGTGCAATAATGGACCACAACCCCCGTCCCCTAGGTTCAAAATGGCGGAGTATAGCGAAAGAGGAAATCATGGAAGATAAAAAATTTCTTTTTGAAAAAGATAATATACCGCATGCGCTTGGAGTGATGGCACTTCCGGCGGTTGCGAGTCAGCTGATAGCGCTTGTTTATAACCTTGCGGATACTTGGTTTGTCGGAAGGACGAATAATCCGTACATGGTGGCGGCTTGTTCTCTGGTGATGCCGATTTATATGCTTACGATTGTGATATCAAATATCTTTGGAGCCGGCGGAGGAACGCTTATAGCTCGCCTTATCGGTGCGGGGAATGATGAAGAAGCATCGAAAGTGTCGGCGGCCTGTATATGGATGGCACTGGGAGTCGGATGTCTTTTCTCGTTACTTAGTTTGATAGGGATGACAAAGATACTTGTTTTTCTTGGGGCGAGCGAAAATGTGCTTGAGTTTTCCAGGCAGTACATGCTTTTTGTGGTTGTTATCGGCGGAGTTCCGTTTATATTCAGTAGCACGGTTTCATCAATGCTAAGAAGCATAGGGCTTTCTGCGAAGGCATCGTTTGGGCTTAGTATGGGCGGCGTGCTTAATACTGTGCTTGATCCTATTTTCATGTTTGTGATTTTGCCTGACGGAAAGCAGGTTATGGGCGCCGCGCTTGCGACTATGCTCAGTAATATCGTGGTTTCGGTGTACTTTATCGTGACTTACCATAAGGCGGGAAAAGAAACTATTCTCAGATTTAGGACAAACGGCGAATATCCGTCGCGCGAGTCTTTTTCCTCGATATTCGGAGTTGGAATTCCTGCGGCTGTGGGAGTGCTTCTTTTTGACCTGTGTACGATTGTGATAAATCGCCTGGCAGCGTCATATGGCGATGTTGAGCTGGCTGCCATCGGTATCGTGCTGAAAGCCGAGCGCTTGCCGCTAAATATCGGAATCGGAATTTGCATGGGAATGGTGCCGCTGATCGCGTACAGCTATTCTTCGGGTGATAGAAAAAGAATGGACGGAATCTTTAGATTCGGCAGAGTAGTGGGGCTTGCGATAGGAGTTGTGAGTGTGATCTTGTATTATGCATTTGCTCCTTTGATCATGAGGGCATTTATCGGAGATCCCGACACGGTGCGCTTTGGAACGCAGTTCCTTCGTGCGAGGTGCTTTGCTACGCCGCTGATGTTCCTTTGCTTTTCGATGGTTCATTTTGCGCAGGCAATCGGGCGCGGAAAAGAATCATTTTGGCTTGCCGTGATAAGACAGATTGTTTTTAATATCCCGATTTTGATTCTGTTTAACCACTGGTTTGGAATGACGGGAATCGTGTGGACGCAGGCAGTTGCGGATATGCTTACGGTTATTGCCTCGTACATTATCTATGCGAGAATAAGGAAGCATGAAGGTTGGCCGGCAGGAGTGTGAAATTAAATTATATAAATCATGATTTCAGGCATGGCGGTGCTGTATTCTGTTGGTGAATTACTTGTGTAGGAGATGAAGAGAATTAGTATCTTGATAAGATTGATTGAGAATTATGAAGAATAGAAAAATAATGATTCTTGTTATTGTGCTTGTTGTTGCGGGGATTATCGCACTTTCACAAGTGATAAAGAATCGCGGCGGAAAAAATATAGAATGTAATGCAGATTATCCGGTTTCGGAGAAAATAGTAGGTTATCGCCAGGATGATGATGCTTGGAAGGATATCAAGCTGGGCAATTCCAAGTATACGATGAAATCTTCGGGGTGCGTAACAACGTGTATTGCGACAGCCATCTCGGAAACTGCGGATGCTCCCAATCCGGGAGAACTTGTAAATATCTTGTCGGATAATAATGTATTTGATGATAACGGAAATATGCAGTGGAGTAAACTTTCGGAGATTTCCGGCTTTAATGCCGAAGTCTATGATGATCTTGACGTTAAGCATATCGATGAATGCCTTTCTATGGGAAGATATCCGGTTGTAAAGGTTCATCGGAAATCTCTTTTTAGCTATCATCATTTTGTTTTGATCATCGGAAGCAGTGACGGCGAGTATATTTGCATGGATTCACTGAAAGACTCTTTTACAAAGCTTAGCGATTATAGCAACCGCATATACTCGATAAGATGCGTGTGGAAAGAGATGGATTAGAAGGAAGTAGTGTATTGATAGGAGAGGCTGAAGTTGTGCGGGGGATGCTTGGCGACGATTCATCGACGCGCTTTATCGATGCTCGATTCGAGTGTTGTGACGGTTTACGACGTTTCATCGATGATTCATCTATGTGATTTATTGATGCCCGGAGATTACACTTGGGGAATCAGCTGCAACGGATTGTCTGCAATCGGGGAATATGCCTTATATAGCTATTTTTTTCGGTGTAAGGCATAGATTTCTATGATCGGCATTGCTACTTTTGGTGGAAGTATGCCTTATTAAGTGGATTTTCTTTTCCTGAGGCATATTATTGTATTCTTGACATGGTTTTCTCGGTGAAAAGTATGCCCTATTAAGAGGAATTTCTTTTCTTAAGGCATAGATTGTTTTTCAAGGCTATTTTGCAGACTTCTCTGCGGATGATGGAGCCGGATGTTGAAGCGTATTCTTTTGATGAACGAGGGCGCTGCCTGCATACGGCTGTATTCGGAGCTGCGAGCATATAAAGGTGAGATGGCAAATGCAGGAAATCGTGATGCCACTGAGGCAGATAAAGTGCAAATTAACTGATGAAATGTAAGAAATTTGAATTGCAACAGGGAAATGGACGGAACAATAATGAAATATAGCAAGATTATTACTTTAAATAACGGAAAAGAAGCGCTTCTAAGAAATGGCGAATTTGCAGATGGAGAGGCTGTTTTTGTGAATTTTAATGAGACTCATGCGGAGACGGATTATTTTTTGACTTATCCGGATGAAAATAGTTTCGATGCAGAGCAGGAGGCGGAGTTCCTTAAGGAGAAGGCAGAGAGCTCAAATGAAGTCCACATAGTTGCATTGGTGGACGGCGTAGTTGCCGGAACGGCAGGGATATCAGGAAGTTGTATATATGTTGCTTGAGCTGTGACGGCGCGAGTTGCGGGGTTGTGTGGCTTGGAGAAACAGCTTGTTAGAAGGAGGCTGAAAAGGCCGGAGGGAGTAGAAAGTAGTATGAATTTTTTATTTGTTGCTCTTGGAGGAGCTTTGGGCGCGGTGCTTAGGTATGCGATAAGCCTTATTCCTGTTAAGACGGGCTTTCCGGTATTGACGCTTGTTACGAATATTTTGGGCGCAGTCTTGATCGGATTTATCGTGGGCCTGGCCGATAATCGTGAGGGAATATCGGGCAATACGGTTCTTTTCTGGAAGACAGGAGTGTGTGGCGGATTTACTACGTTTTCTACATTCTCGCTTGAGGCGGTCAATCTTTTTGAGAAAAAGCAATATGGTGCAGGCGGAGTATACGTGGTGCTCAGTCTTGCGTGCTGCATCTTCGGTGTGATCTGCGGCAAGAAGCTTGCGACGATTGTTAGAGGGTGATTGCGTGGTGATGGTGAGTGAGATTTGGGAGTTGTTTTTTTAGTTGATTTCTTAGAGTTGATTTTTGAGGATGAGGGGGGATTTTTGGCAGAATTTTGTAGATTTCTGGCCGGAGTGACTAAGAGAAGGAAAAATAGCAGATTTAGTCAACGCCGTGTGGAAATTTGGCTGGAAAAGAGAAGCGGATTTTTGTGATGAGTGACTAAGAGAAGGAAAAAGAGCAGATTTAGTCAACAATCTCGGAAAAAGGGTGATAAGCATGGATAAAGAGAATCGGGAAAAGAAGCTTAGAGAAAGCGAATTCAAGAATCTGAAAGAAATCAAGTCCAAGAATCTGAAAGAAATCGAGCTCAAGCAGAACAAGTATGCGGAGAAGATATCGGCGGTTTCAGCAGAACAACTGGCTAAAGCGTTGGAGTCTCTTATGGCAAAAGATAAAGACAAAAGTAAAAAACAGAGATAACAGATAAAAACAGAGATAGCAGATAAAAACAGAGATAGCAGATAAAAACAGATATAACAGATAAAAGCAGAGATAGCAGATAAAAACAGAGATAACAGATAAAAGCAGAGATAACAGATAAAAATAGAGATAACAGATATAAGCAAAAATAAAAAAACAAGGACAAAGGCAGGAAAATGAGACAGTATATTGTAGATGCATTTACAGACAAGCTTTTTCACGGAAATCAGGCGGCGGTTTGCGTTTTGGATAAGTGGTTGCCTGAAGAGCTTATGATGAATATCACAAGGGAGAATAATTTTTCGGAGACGGCATTTACCGTGAAAGGCAAGGACGGATATGACCTTCGCTGGTTTACGCCGGGCGGAGAAATTAATCTGTGCGGGCATGCAACGTTGGCAACGTCGTTTGTTCTTTTTAACTATTATGAGAAGGATGCGGATGACATTACCTTTCATACCATGAGTGGTGATCTGTTCATTCATAGGCAGCAGGATGAGATTGTCATGGACTTTCCGGCATATCGGCTTAATGAAACACCTGTCACTGAACAGATGACCAGGGCAACGGGGCATACGCCTGTCAGAGCGTTTATTGATCGTGATCTTTTGCTTGTTTATGATGATGAAAAGATAATTCGCGAGATGTCTCCCGATTATGGCGAAATGATGCTGCTTGATGGACTCGGCGTAGGTGTTACGGCTCCGGGAAAAGAGTATGATTGTGTTTCAAGATTTTTTACCCCGAAAGATAAGATAAATGAAGATCCCGTTACCGGTTCGGTTCACTGCATGATTGCGCCATATTGGGCAGAGCAGCTTGGGAAAAAAGAAATTCACGCCTATCAGGCATCTGAACGCGGAGGCAAACTGGAATGCAGATTGCAAGGCGATAGAGTTGTGATTTCAGGCAAAGCGGTGCTGTATTCTGTGGGTGACTTATTTGTGATAGAGGGGAAAACAAAATGACTAATAAACAAATACTTGAAGTAGCGCTGCGGCAGTCGGCGGAAGACAACGGTTGCCGCGCGGCAAGTACTAAAGGACAGAAAAAAACGACGACAAGGAAAAGGACTACAGAAATGGAAAAAGAAAAAAGAATAGTAACAGCTACGGAACAAGACCGTGAGGAGATACTCGCGCTGTATAAAGCGCAGATAGGAAGGGAACTTTGTCCGTGGGATGAGTATTATCCGTCTAATGAAACGATTGATGCGGATTTTGCGCGTGACGGACTGTTTGTATTAAAGGAAGACGGGATAATTAAAGCAGCAATTTCGATTGATGAAGATGAGGAAGTTAACGGGCTTACGTGTTGGAATAAGAATCTTGAACCCGAGGGAGAGCTTGCGAGGCTTGCGGTTCTACCTACGGAGCAGAATAAAGGACTTGCGCGGATAATGCTTAAGCATGGCATGGAGGAACTTAAGAGACGCGGGTGTAACGGCATTCACATCCTGGTAGGCAAGTACAATACCAAGGCAATTCGCTCGTATGCGGTGTTTGGATTTGATGAAGTGGGTGAGTGCCATTTATATGACCAGGATTTTCTGTGTTATGAAAAAGAGTTGTGATTGTAATACATAATAATAATTGATATGCCATAAAATGTAGGAGCGTATGACTTGAAAGGATTAAAATCAAATTATGAAACAAAATGAACCACAAACCCCGTCCCCTAGGACCAAAAGCAGTTTGCTGCAGAACAAATTTATAGTCTGCCTTCTGGCAGTATTTTGCTGTCTTTTGTGGGGGAGTGCGTTCCCAAGCATCAAGGCGGGATATGAGATGTTTGAGATTGGCGCGCAGGACAGTATGTCGCAGATTCTTTTTGCGGGAATCAGATTCTTACTGGCGGGAGTGCTGACGATAATTTTTGGAAGCCTTATTCAGGGAAAAGCTCTTTTTCCCAAGAAGACATCGTGGAAGATGGTATGCACGCTAAGCGTTTTTCAGACGATGCTGCAGTACTTTTTCTTTTATATAGGACTTGCGCATGCTTCGGGAGTGAAGTCGTCGATAATCAACGGAATGACGACGTTTTTTGCAATTCTTTTGGCTTGCCTTGTGCGGAAGCAGGAGCACCTGTCTTCGGAAAAGATAATCGGATGCCTTCTCGGAACTGCGGGAGTGATCATAGTCAGTTTGTCAGGAGGAAGCATCGATGCGGGATTTGCGCTTAACGGCGAAGGATTTATCCTGATTGCGGCGGTATCATATGCGGTTTCATCCGTACTTATCAAGGAGTACTCCGTAAAAGAAAATCCGGTGACGCTGAGCGGGTATCAGTTCCTTATAGGCGGCTTTGTCATGATGGTTGTAGGCTTTTTAGTCGGCGGAAGGATTCATCTGACGAAACCGATCGGAATCCTGCTTATCATATATATGGCGCTTATTTCGTCGGTTGCGTACTCGATATGGGGGATTTTGCTCAAACACAATCCTGTTTCGGCAGTCACAATCTACGGCTTTTCCAATCCGATTTTCGGGGCGCTGTTGTCGGCTTTTTTCCTTGCGGAGTGGGATAAGCTTAATCTGCGGTATGTTGCGGCTCTTTTGCTTGTCAGTCTCGGAATATATGTTGTTAACAGGAAGTAGTTTCAGATGTTTTTTGGAGGTGCATGATGAGTGGTCTTAATGGCGGTAAGTACAATGTGGAATGTGTCGGCAATGAGAGGTATGCGCTCGGCGAGGGGCCTTTCTATGATCTGAGATTTAAGCGGCTTTCGTGGGTTGACATCATTGGGCAGAAGGTCTGGTTTATTAAGGATGGGAAAAAAGATTGTATAGAATTACCACAGCCTGTCGGGGCCGCGATTCCGCTTGCCGGTTCGGAAGGTTTTGCGCTTGCGATGAAAGACGGAATCTATGTTTATGAAAATGGGGAGATTTCTTTGCTGATGGATCTTAAGGGCGTTTTCAAGGATTACTGGCGCTCGAACGATGCCAAAGCAGATGCGAAAGGACGCATATGGTTCGGGGCATCGGTGATTGACGGTGTCGACCACGAGGCGGAAGGGAATCTTTATCTTTTTGATAATGGCAAGGTTAGTGTTAAGGTAGAGGGGACGAAGATTTCCAATGGTATGGCTTGGAGCTCCGATAAAAAGAGATTTTTCTTTTCGGATTCCTTGGAACATGCCGTTTTTGTCTTTGATTACGATGAAGAGAGCGGAACTCTGCAGAATAGGAGAGAACTCTTCCATGTAGATGAGAATATTTCTGACGGTCTTACGATTGACAGTGAGGACAATCTCTGGGTTGCCTTCTGGGGCGGAAGCAGGATAGAAAAAAGGAGCGGCGCGACGGGAGAGCTTCTTGAAAAAATTCCAATTCCGGCAAAACAGGTGACATCGTGTTGTTTTGGCGATGATGATATGAAAACACTATATGTTACTTCTGCTGCAACAGGACTGGACGGGGAGTTTGACGGATGCCTGTTTAAGATAAGGACAGACGTAAAGGGAGTTACGCCGGATTATTGTAATAGATAAGAGGAATAATGGGGAATAGGGAGAATAATTAAGAAAAAATGGACCACAAACCCCGTCCCTCCGGCTTGTTTTGACTGTGAAAGATTAGTGAAAAAATGTGAATAAAAAGTTGTTGAAATATTAAATTAAATGACGTATAATAACCATGCTTGAACTTGAATGTGCGAAAAAATTACCGTGATAACAAACATATCCGGTATAAGTAAAACAAAGGAAAGAGTTATAGGAGGATTATTCAAATGTCATTTACAGAAGCAATTGGTTCAGTTTTTTCAAATTATGCAAATTTTTCGGGAAGAGCACGCAGAAGTGAGTATTGGTACTTCACTCTTCTTAATGCCTTGGTTGCCGGTCTTGGGTCTGGTTTAACGGTTGCAACAGACGGAAAGCTTAGTTTTGTATCAGCTATTTGGTCACTGGCTGTATTGATTCCGGGACTTGCGGTTACAGTAAGAAGACTTCATGATGTAGGAAAATCAGGATGGTATATACTTATGGCTCTTATTCCGTTGGTAGGTGGAATCATTCTTCTTGTTGCTGAAGCAACTGATTCACAGCCCGGTTATAATCAGTATGGTCCTAACCCTAAGGGAATCGGAAACAACAATCAGCAGATGATGTACTAATTAAATATAAGATTATATTGAACCTCGCGATGATTTTGTCGCGAGGTTTTTTCAGTTGAATAGGAAATTTCTCTGAAATTTCCTATTCAATAAAAACGCTCCGCTATGGATGCGACCGATGCGCAGAAGTATTCTGCAAGCTAAAGCTTGCGCGCATCGGCGCGCAAAGAGTCATTTTGAGAAAAGAATATGCTATGTAATTCATTAAAATCATATGCAGATTCAGCGCATAAATAATAAGATTGGAAGAGGATTTCTATGAGAAGATTGCCTTTGATGCTTTTATTGACAACATTTGCATTGTCAGCAATAAGTTGCCAGACTTCAGAAAGCGATGAGAATGTACTTGAATACTATGAGACCTGGAATGAAGAAGAATTCCCCGACACATATAGCGGTGGTGCTTCGCTTAGTAGATGTGAGTAAGTGATGAGCTACAGAGAAATGTACGTTGAGTTTGTGCGGTAGAGAAGGTGCACCGTACAGAGAGGTCGCGTAGAATGTGTGCGGTGCGAAATGCGAAAAAGTTACCGTACGGAAGGCATGTTTATGATATGTACGGTGCGAAATGCGAAAAAGTTACCGTACGGATGGCATGTTTATGATATGTACGGTACGAAATGCGAAAAAGTTACCGTACGGAAGGCAAGTTTATGAATTGTACGGTACAAAAAGTGAAAAAGTCACCGTACAGGCGGTATGTTTATGATACGTACGGTGTGAAAAGCGAAAGAGACACCGTACGAGCGGCAAGTTTATAAGCTGTACGGTGTACTTTATATCTTGCAAGGTTTTGATTATTCTTAAAGATGTGCTATTATATGTGGTGAAAATTTCATAAAAGCGGAAGGTGTCCGCAGTTCCTTTATGTATGGGGGTGAGAAGATTTACTGCCATTATTTCATATTTAGGAAGAGGACTGTGGGTGAAAAGGGAAGCAGGTGTAAGTCCTGCACGAACTCGTCACCGTGATTCGAGATTTTTTTACAAGTTTCGATCAGCCGGGAGACCGGCCTGTCGCTGTACATGGGATACCCAAGCCACGAGGAACTGGTTGTACGAAGATGTGGTTTGCTGTAGAACGCAGCAAATTGGATTCTTTTGCGCATTTTTACATCGTATGAACTATCAGCTCGTGCTTCGGCACGGGCTTTTTTCTTGGGAGAATTAGTGTGGAAGTTTCACATAAAAGATTAGGATGTAAAAAGATTGTACAGTAGTTGCAAAGGCAAGGATGTAAAAGCTTGTACATCTTGCCGTGATAACTACTACATGGCGCTTTTTCACCTTTCCTCACAGGCTTTCGTAATCATATATTTTCACGGAGGACTATTATGAAAAAGAAAACACTTGCATTAGTACTTGCAACAGCACTGGGTGTATCAATGCTTGCAGGATGTGGCAAGGCACAGACTGAGGCACCTGCTGACGGAGCATCTGCAGAAGTGTCATCCGAAGAGGCAGATGCAGCAACTTCAGAAACGTCAGATGCCGAGGTGGCAGACGGAGAGCTTGTAGACGGAACTTATACAGCTTCTTTTAACACAGACAGCTCAATGTTCCATGTAAATGAGGCAAATGACGGAAAAGGAACACTTACTGTTAAAGACGGTAAGATGACAATCCACGTATCACTTGCATCAAATGGTATTTTAAATCTGTTCTGCGGAACTGCAGAGGATGCGCAGAAGGAGGGAGCAGAGCTCCTTCAGCCTACAAATGATACAGTTACTTACGAAGACGGAACAACAGAAGAAGTTAATGGCTTCGATATTCCCGTTCCTGCAATTGATGAGGAGTTTGATGTGGCACTTATTGGAAAAAAGGGAAAATGGTACGATCATAAGGTTTCTGTTTCTGATGTTAAGTCCGAGGCTTCAAATGAAGATCAGGCGGCAGCAGATAACGTTGCAAAGCTGATCGATGCCATCTATGTTCAGGAGAGAACAGATAAGACAGACGAACAGTGTGCAGAAGCTAAGAAGGCTTGGGATGCGCTTACAGACAGCCAGAAGGAGCTTGTTGAAGGTGAAGAGGCAGATCCTGATTACTTCGGAAGAGATACAGGCGATGCATCCAAGGATGATGCCCTCAATGCCGATAAGATTGGGGATAAAGAGATTCTTGTAGTAAGTTTTGGAACTTCTTTTAACGAAAGCAGGGTTGAGGATATAAGCGGAGTGGAGAAGGCTCTTGCAGCAGCTTATCCTGATTATGCGGTAAGAAGAGCTTTCACAGCACAGATTATTATCAACCACGTTCTTGCAAGAGACAATGAAGCTATCGACAACGTGGATCAGGCACTTGAGAGAGCAGTAAATAACGGAGTAAAAGAGCTTATCGTTCAGCCCACACACCTTATGCACGGTGCAGAGTATGACGAACTTATGGATGCGCTTAAGAAATATGAGAGTAAATTTACTAAGGTGGCGGTAGCAGAGCCTCTTCTTGGTGAAGTTGGAAAAGATGCTTCAGTTATCAATAAGGATAAAGAAACTGTAGCAAAGGCAGTTGTTGCAGAAGCGGCTAAGACAGCAAAGTTTGACAGCATCGAAGCTGCTGATAAGGACGGCACAGCATTTGTTCTTATGGGACATGGGACATCACACACAGCAAATGTAACTTACAGCCAGATGCAGACACAGATGGATAAGCTTGGATAC
>JAEEGH010014278.1_pt1 | contig 17446 bp, 8 predicted proteins | sample 9134181 | NCBI WGS metagenome assembly JAEEGH01 (sample SAMN16246544, study PRJNA631951) | gut metagenome | biome: gut microbiome; feature: rumen; material: DP-attached | host: Bos | place: Iran: Karaj | collected 2018-10
ATATACGGAGGACCGCCCCAAGTGCCTGCTGCCCGTTGCTGGAAAGACCATTATCGACTGGATTGTGGAAGATTCTCTCCCGCTTAAGCCCAGCGAGACTATTTTCATTACGGGCTATAAGGCCGAGCAGATGGATGCCTTCCTCAAGGATCGTGAATGCTGGGGCAAGACCCGCACCGTCCGTCAGGAGAATCCCCAGGGGCTGGGCGGGGCCATATCCCTCGCGCTTCCGTATGTGGGTGACGACGAGCCCATGCTTATCATTCTGGGGGATACGCTTTTCGAGGCAGACCTGTCTATCTTGAAGAACGAGACCGAGAACGTACTCTATACCTTCAAGGTGAAGGACCCGTCCCGCTTTGGCGTGGCAGTGACCGACGAAACCGGATCCATCCAGAAGCTGGTGGAGAAGCCCCAGGAGTTCGTGTCCGACGAGGCCATCGTGGGCATTTACTTTATCAAGGATGTGAAGGTCCTGAAGGAATCCCTGAAGTACCTGATGGACAATAACGTTCGTACTAAGGATGAGTTCCAGCTGACCGATGCCCTGGAGATGATGCTCCAGAAGGGCTGCAAGTTCCATACGGCCCCGGTAAAGAAGTGGCTGGACTGCGGCCTTATCGAGACTCTGCTTGCCACCAACGCCGAAGTCCTTTCCCGTAACGACAACTCGGGCGATGCGTCCTTCCCCGGAACGACGGTCGAATGCCCCTGCCATATCGGTAAGGACGTGGTCATCGAGAACTGCAAGATCGGTCCCAACGTGGCCGTAGGTGACGGTTGCGTGCTGAAGAACTGCACTATCAAGAACGCTATCCTGTGGGACCGAGTCCAGGTGAAGTACGGCTCCATCCAGGATACCATTCTACACCGGTAGTCCGCTTTTTTAATCAAAAAACACCCCGCTATAGCGGGGTGTTTTGCGTTTTGAAAGGTTGCTTTAACGTTCCAGCTGGAAGAACACGGCGGCGAGCGGCGGCAGCTGGATGTTCAGGCTGCAATCGCGGTTCTGCCACGGGATGTCCTGTGTCCAGACTTCGCCGAAGTTCCCGACGTTGGAGCCGCCGAACATGTCCGCGTCCGTGTTGAAGATTTCCTTCCAGGCTCCGCGTGAGGGGGCGCCCAGGCGGTAGTCGTGGCGCACGACCGGCGTGAAGTTGAATACGCACAGGATCTGGTTTCCGTGGTCGTCCTTGCGTACGAAGCTCACGATGGAATTGTCGGCATCGTCGCACCAGATCCACTCGAAACCGGTGTGGTAATGGTCGATTTCCCAGAACGGCGCGTTTTCCTTGTAGAGGTGGTTCAGGACCTTCATCATCTCGAGCAGCTTGCCGTGGCTGTCCCAGCTGATGAGGTGCCAGTCGAGCGACTGCTTCTCGTTCCATTCACGCCACTGGCCGAACTCGTTGCCCATGAAGTTGAGCTTCTTGCCCGGATGCGCGTACTGGAAGGCATAGGTGAGGCGGAGGTTCGCAAACTGCTGCCAGTTGTCGCCCGGCATCTTGCGGAGCATGGAGCCCTTGCCGTGGACCACTTCGTCATGGCTGAACACCTGGATGAAGTTCTCGCTGTAGGCGTACATCATGCTGAAGGTCAGCTGGTTGTGGTGGTACTTGCGGTGGATGGGTTCGTGTTCGATGTAGGAGAGGAAGTCGTTCATCCAGCCCATGTTCCACTTGTAGTGGAAGCCGAGGCCGCCCTGTTCAGGCGGACGCGTGATGGAGGGGAAGCTCGTGGATTCCTCGGCGATGAGGATGGCGTGCGGAGTCAAGCGGCCCATGATGCTGTTCAGGTGCTTCAGGAACTCGAGCGTGTCGTAGTTGATGTTGCCGCCGTCCTTGTTCGGCACCCACTGGCCGGGGCCCTTGCCGTAGTCGAGGTAGAGCATGGAGGCCACGGCGTCGACGCGGAGGCCGTCGCAGTGGAATTCCTTGAGCCAGTACATCGCGTTCGCGATAAGGAAGTTCTTGACTTCGTTGCGGCCCAGGTTGAAGATGTAGGTGCCCCAGTGCGGGTGTTCGCCCTGGCGCGGGTCGGCATGCTCGTAGCAGGCGGTGCCGTCGAAACGGCCGAGCGCGTGCGCATCCTTCGGGAAGTGGGCGGGAACCCAGTCGAGGATCACGCCGATTTCGTTCTGGTGGCACAGGTCCACAAAGTGGCGGAACTGGTCGGGCGTGCCGTAGCGGCTCGTGGGGGAGTAGTACCCGGTCACCTGGTAGCCCCAGGATTCGTCGAGCGGGTGTTCCGCGAGCGGCAGGAATTCGACGTGCGTGTAGCCCATCTCCTTCAGGTAGGGGATGAGGCGTTCGGAAAGTTCGTCCCAGTTGAGGAAACGGTCTGGGTTGGCCGGGTCGCGGCGCCAGGAACCGGCGTGGACCTCGTATATGTTCATCGGGGAACCGAAGACCTTGGTGGCCCAGTGGGTCTTCATGTAGAGCTCGTCGCCCCATTCGTAGCCGTCGAGGTGGGTCGTGATGGAGGCTGTTGCCGGGCGGACTTCCGCAAGTTTTGCGAGCGGGTCCACCTTCACGTGCAGGTTGCCGTCTGCGCCGTGGATTTCGAAGCGGTAGAGTTCGTTCTCGCCGAGGTTCGGGATGAATATTTCCCAGATTCCGGAGCTGCCGAGCATGCGCATCTGGTGGCGGCGGCCATCCCAGCTGTTGAAGTTGCCCACGACGGAAACTGCGTGTGCGTTCGGGGCCCAGACGGCGAACTGCACGCCCTTGAATCCCTGGTGTTCCACGAGGTTCGCGCCCAGCTTGCGGTAGAGTTCGTAGTGCGTGCCGGTCGAAATCAGGTGGCGGTCGAATTCGGTGAGAACGGGCTGGAATGCGTACGGGTCGGTGAGCGTGTATTCGATGCCGTCGCCCTGCTTGATAATCAGGTTGTAGAAGAACGGCTCGTAGTCCATGTCGAGGATGGCTTCGAAGAATCCGGTATCGCCGAGCTTCATGAAGTCGAATTCCACTTCGCCATCGCAGGATTCACCGCGGATGAACGCTGCCTGCGGCTGGTACGTGCGGATGACCGTCTTGATACCCTTGTCCGTCTCGAGCGGGTGGATACCCAAAATAGAGAACGGGTCCTTGGTCTTGAAGTCCCAGATAGCCTGCATGTCCTCGGCAGAAAGGCTCGTAAAGTCGTTCCAATCCATACAATCTCCTGTTTTTTAACATCGTAAATATAACATAAAATTATGTATTTTTAGAAAAAAAGGAAATATTATGGCTATTGCGATGGAAGAAACGGTGAACCCGATGCAGTTCACGCAAGTGTTCAAGGTGACACCCGAGATGATTGACGACAACCATCACTTCAACAACGTCTGGTCGGTCAAGTGGATCCAGGATATCGCGATTGCCCATTCCGATTCCGTGGGCGGCACGCAGCTGATGAAGAGCGTTGGTGCCGGCTGGATGATACACGTACAGCACATCGAGTACAAGAACCAGGCTTTCTTGGACGATGAAATCCGCGGGACGACCTGGGTGGCGGCGTACGGTCGCGTGGCAAGCTTGCGCAAGTGCCGTTTCGAGCGCATCTCCGACGGCAAGGTCATCTTTGAATCCGAGACGCAGTGGGTGCTTGTGGACCTGAACCGCGGCCGCCCTATGGCCATCACCGACGAGATGAAGAAACTGTACGTCGAGGGCGTGTAGACCGCTTCGGCGTGACGCTAGCCTAGAACTTTTTTGGCAAGATGCTGGATTTTTGCGCGCCAGCCCTTGTCGCCTGCCTTGTGGTAGGGCGGGTACAGGAATGATAGCGGGTCGAATGCGCCCTGGTGCATCACGTTGCGTTCGTGGCTGAACGTCTTGAATCCGTAAATTCCGTGGTAATTGCCGGTGCCGCTCATGCCTACGCCCCCGAAGGGTACAGAGAGGTTCTCGATTTGCAAGATGCAGTGGTTCACGCAGGTTGAACCCGAGGTGGTTTCTCGCAGTACGCGGTCGATGTCACGGCTCGACTTCCCGAAGATGTAAAGTGCGAGCGGTTTCGGGCGTGATTGCACGAACTGGATTGCCTCGTCGAGCGAATCGTAGGCGACAATCGGGAGAATGGGGCCGAAGATTTCGCTTTGCATGATATCCATGTCGGGAGTGACGTCGGTAAGTACGGTCGCGGGCGTGTAGCGGTCTGCGCTCTCGCAATAGACGGCGCCGCCGATGACGGCCTTCGCGCCCTTCGCAATAGCATCTTCGATAAGCGCCTTGTGGCGTTCGACGGCCCTGCTCTCGACAATGCGCACAAAATTCTCGCAGCTGCGGCGGGCTTCTTCCGTGTCGCCGTACATCTGCTTTATGTTGTCTGCAACGGCTTCGGCGAGCGGTTGCACAAGACGGCGCGGGCATAGCACGTAGTCCGGCGCGATGCAGGTCTGGCCTGCGTTCAGGCACTTGCCCCAGGCGATTTTCCTGGCTGCATCTGCAATCTTCACATCGTCGAGGATGATGGTCGGGGACTTGCCGCCAAGTTCGAGCGTGACTCCGGCATGAACCTTCGCGGCGCATTCCGCGACGTGCGCGCCGACCTGCGGGCTACCCGTAAAGAACATGTGGTCGAAGGGGAGGGCGAGCAATCTATCTCCGACTTCGGCTCCGGCACCCTGCACTACGGCGATTTCGTGTTGTTCGAATATGCCTGCGATAAGCGATTTGAGGAATTCGCTCACATGGGGCGTCTTGTGGCTCGGTTTCGCGATAACGACGTTGCCTGCGGCTACGGCTGCCGCCACCGGGGCGATAAACAGCAGGAAGGGGTAGTTCCACGGCGCCATGATAAGCACGCGGCCCTTCGGCTCGAAGTGGCTTACGCTCCGGTTCAGCGGGAACATCCAGCTCCAGCTGGCGGGCTTGTCTTCCATCCAGTCGGGGAGGTGCGCGATGTTGTAGTCGATTTCTTCGAGGGCGGGGAAGACTTCGGTGAGCCAGGCTTCGGTTCTCGGCTTGTGAAAGTCGGCCCAGACGGCGTCGTAGAATTCCTGCTGGCGGTCTACAATCGCCTTGCGCAGTTTCTGCAGTTTGGCAATGCGTTCCCTAGCGGTCGTGTTCGCGACCGCCCAACGCATTTTACCCTGTGCCTCGAAAATTTCTTCTAGAGAGTTCATCGCTAGATATTATAGTAAAAGGACGCGTCGATCTTGAATGAGATTGCTTCGGGGCTATGCCCCTCGCAATGACATCCGGTAACGATTATCCGACAGAATGCTCCAACTTCAATGTCAGCAGTTGCCTTGCTTCCGTGGCGAATTCGCCCGGCAGTTCCTTGAACACGTCCTTGCAGAACCCGCCGACCATCGCCTGGATGGCGTCTTCGCGCTTGATGCCGCGGCTTTCGAAGTAGAAAAGCTGGTCTTCACTGATGCGGCTGGTGGTCGCCTCGTGCTCGGTGGTGGAACTGGCGTTCGCGACCGTGATGTAGGGGAACGTGTGTGCCGCACTCTTGTCGCCTACGAGCATGCTGTCGCACTGCGTGTAGTTGCGGGCTCCCGCGGCCGACTTGCGGATGCTCACTTCGCCGCGGTAGGCGTTGCTTGAGTAGTCGGCGCTGATCCCCTTGCTGATGATCGTGCTCTTGGTGTTCTTGCCAATGTGGATCATCTTGGTACCGGTATCGGCCTGCATGTGCCCGTTGGTGAGGGCCACGCTGTAGAATTCTCCGACGGAGTTGTCGCCCAGCAGCACGCAGCTCGGATACTTCCACGTGATGGCGGAACCCGTCTCGACCTGCGTCCAGCTGATGCGGCTGTTCTTGCCGGCGCACTTGCCGCGCTTGGTGACGAAGTTGTACACGCCGCCGGCGCCCGTTTCGCGGTCGCCCGCATACCAGTTCTGGACTGTTGAATATTTAATGCTGGCGTTGTCCTTCGCCACGAGTTCCACGATGGCGCTGTGCAGCTGCTTGCTCGAATATTCCGGTGCGGTGCAGCCTTCCATGTAGCTCACGCTCGCTCCTTCGTCGGCGATAATCAGGGTGCGTTCGAACTGGCCCGCTTCCTTGTTGTTGATGCGGAAGTAGGTGGAAAGGTCCATCGGGCACTTGACTCCGGGCGGAATGTAGACGAAGCTTCCGTCACCGAAGACTGCGCTGTTGAGCGCCGCGAAGTAGTTGTCGCCCGCCGGTACCACGCTTCCCAGGTATTCCTCGATGAGTTCGGGGTATTCCTTGATGGCGTCGCTGATGGAGCAGAACAATATGCCCATTTCCATGAGCTTCTTCTTGTGGCTGGTATAAATGCTTACCGAGTCGAATACCGCATCCACGGCCACGTTGGCGAGGCGCTTCTGCTCGTCGAGCGGGATGCCGAGCTTTTCGAAGGTGGCCAGGAGTTCCGGGTCCACGTCCTCGATCTTCTCGTGGCTCTTCTTGGTCTTCGGGGCGGAGTAGTAGACGATGTCCTGCAGGTCTACCGGCGCAAAATTCAGTTCGCCCCAGTTCGGCTGCTCCATGGTCTTGAGCTTCTCGTAGGCCTTCAGGCGAAAATCGAGCATGAACTGCGGTTCGCCGCGGAGCTTGGATGCCCTGCGGATGATATCTTCGTTCAGGCCCTTCTCGAAGGCCTCGTTCTCGATATCCGTGACGAATCCGTATTTGTAGTTTTCGCTCATTCTGGACCGGTTTGCTGAAAATGCGACACAAATATAATATATTTGATGCACATGAGTGAAAAACGCGAAGGATTTGGTTCTCGACTGGGATTCATCCTGGTCGCAGCGGGGTGCGCCATCGGGCTTGGCAACGTGTGGCGGTTCCCCTTCATCACGGGACAGTACGGCGGTGCCGCATTTATCCTTATCTATCTGCTCTTCCTCCTGATTTTCGGGTTCCCCATCCTGGTGATGGAATTTACCGTGGGCCGCGCTTCGCAGCGGGGCGTGGGGAAGGCGTTCAACCTCCTCGAAAAGCCCGGGCACAAGTGGCACTATGCGGGCATCCCGATGATTGTTGGCAACTACCTGCTCATGATGTTCTACACGACGGTCACGGGCTGGATGCTCTATTACTTCTACCGTATGGTTACGATGGGCGACCTCATGGGGATGACGCCTGAACAGGTTGGTGCCGCTTTCGGCGACATGCTCGGAAACGGGCCGCTTCTTTGCTTCTGGATGATTGTCGCGACATTCCTCGGACTTTCCATCGTGGCGCTCGGCGTGAAACGCGGTGTGGAGGGCGTCACCAAGGTCATGATGGTCGCTCTTTTGTTTATAATGCTTTTGCTCGTGGTGCGTGTACTTACGCTCCCGGGCGCGGGAGAAGGGCTCGAATTCTACCTCAAGCCCGATTTTGCGAAACTGAAGGAGGCGGGGATCGGGAAGGTCGTGTTTGCGGCGCTTGGTCAGAGTTTCTTTACTCTCAGCATCGGTATCGGGTCCATGGCCATTTTCGGAAGCTACATCGGTAAGACCCACAGCCTCCCGAAGGAGGCGGCGAACATCTGCGTGCTCGATACAGCGGTTGCGCTGCTCGCGGGCCTCATCATCATCCCGAGCTGCTTTGCTTTCGGCGTAAAACCCGGGGCGGGTCCCGGCCTCATTTTCGCTACGCTGCCGAACGTCTTTGCGCAGATGCCCGCGGGCCGTATTTGCGGAGCGGCGTTCTTCCTGTTCCTTTCGTTTGCGGCACTCTCGACGCTTGTCGCCGTGTTCGAGAACATCGTCGCTTACTGGATGGATGCCCGCGGGGTGGAACGCTCGCGCGCGGTGAAGTGGAATTTCGTTGCAATCGTGCTTTTGTCGCTTCCCTGTGCTCTGGGATTCAACGTGCTTTCTAGTTTTGAACCCTTCGGTGCAGGCAGCTGCGTGCTCGACCTGGAAGACTTCCTTGTTTCCAACACGTTCCTCCCGCTGGGTGCGCTCGTGTTCGTCTTGTTCTGCAACCACCGCTTTGGCTGGAAACAGAAGAACTTCCTCACCGAGGCGAATTTCGGCAAGGGATTCCATTTTCCCACGAATCCGGTTCTCTGCTTCTATTTCAAGTGGATTTTGCCCGCGATAATCGTCTTTATCCTCGCGATGGGCTATATCGAGAAGTTCGCGCCGGGGCTATATGCCCGTATTTTCGGCTAGTGGGAGGGTTGATTCCTCCTTTTTTGTTTATATTTTCATTACATAGAGTATTTAACGGAGCGTCGTAATATGTTCTTTAGACGATTGATGCTTTTGGGGGCTTGTGCTGTGTCCTTTGCGCTAGCCCAGCAGCCGGCGGAAACACCTGTACAGCCGGCAGCCCCGCAACCTGAGGCTTCTGCCGCCCCCGCACAACCGGCTGCACAGCCTGCGCCGGCAACCCCGCAAGTTGCAGAACCCGCTCCTGCCGCTGACCCCGGGGCTTCCGCTTCCGATGGCAAGGGCACGACGGTTTCCGTGTTCGTGAAGAGTCCCGAAGAAATCCAGAAGTTGAAGGACGACCTCAAGAATTTGCAGAACATGGCTGGCGATTCGAACCCGGAAGTGGCCGCCCTCCTGAAACGTGCGAACCGCATCGCCGAGATGAACGACCGGTGCGCATCCGTCTCTCTGAACGACCTCCTGGATACGACCTGTGCGAGATTCTACGAGGTGGAACTTCCCGCATTCGAAAACGACTACATGGAATTGACCGGTGAGGTTCGACTCGGCTCCATGCGCATGGCGACGACCTTCGAAGAAAGAATCCGCCAGCTGGCAAGCTGTTCCGAGGCCCTCACGAGCATTGTCAAGAGCCGTGAACAGCTCTTGCGTCTGCGCGGCAACGTGTACCTGGAACCCATCAACTTCGATGGCGATTTCGATGCCGAGTACGACTTCGCGCTTTCTTACGACTCGTCCCGCGTGAGCCAGCAGCAGAGGCTTGCGAACCTGTGGATCGAGAAGTGCGGCCCCATCGTGTTGCGCCAGTCGGGCAAGGAATTCGCGCCGATGTTTATCGCGACCTTGAAGGTGAAGAACGACTCCCTGAACAAGGCGGGGTCGAACGTGAAGTTCATGATGAACCAGAAGACGCTCTCCCTGCGTATCGACATGCGCCGTCCGGTGAGTGGCGCCTACTACTTGAACGGTGTTCGCCTGTTCGAGAAGACCATCGATGCCGACAAGAGGTATTCGAACCTGTTCTTCGACATCAAGAACAAGAAGGCGGACCTCATACAGCCGAAGGACGCCATACTCGAAAAGTTCAACGGCAAGCAGGTGTTCAAGAAACTGAAGAAGATGGAAATGGTGGGCCGCTGGGCCTGGGATTCCGAGAAACTGCCTGACGAGGCTGTGCAGCCCAATTCGCAGGATGAATCCGAAAAGATGACGGCCGAGGATTCCCTTGCTTACCAGCAGGGCCTTGCCGAACTCGAACGTGCTCTGGCTGAGGACGAGGCTGCGAAGGAAGCGAAGAGGCAGGCTGCCGCCGATGCGGCGAAGGATGCGGGTGAAAAGAAATCCGGCATCCACTGGGTCCCGCTCTCTATTTCTGCGGCCGTGGCTATCGGCGGTGGCGTGATGGCTGCCGTGTTCGACGGCAAGGCGAAGTCCGCGAGCGAGGAAACTCCGGTGAACCCCGACGAGTATAACGAACAGCACGACAAGATTCAAAAGAACCAGATGCTCCGTAATATAGGGTTGGGCATCGCCGCGCTAGGACTTGTGGGCGTGGGCGTAACATTCCTTTTCTAGGGAGGCGTGAAGATGAAGAAGTTTGCAAAGATATCCCTTGCGGCCGTGATGACGATGGGTCTTTTCGCCTGTACCGACTACGTGGACAAGTACGAGGGCGATTACAAGGAAGCCTACGGCGATGAAGAAGTGTTCAAGGCGAACCTCGACAAGGCCGACTGGGAATGGGCGGCCACCTGCGAGACGGGCGACTGGCTCTGGTGTGCTATCCGGGATGGCAAGTTCGTGAGCGAGTCGGTAACGGGTGCGAATTGGGAACAGTTCGTCTACGGCTCCGCCAAGCTGAGCTTCGCGGGTAAGGATGGCCGCGCGTATGACTTCTCGACGGACCTTCTGCCCGAGGACCTGACTCCGTTCATCCGCCTCAACGGCGGCATTTCTCTCAAGTTGGAAAAGGCGTCCGGTGATTTCGAGGCGGGCATCGGCATCTCGATCGACGGACTCAAGATAGACGAGAACTCCGCTGTGGTTTTAGCTTACGGCAACGAGTACCCGGGTGCGAAACTCTGCCTGAGGGATGTGGACGGTTCGGGCGATGTGAAGAGCGAATGGTGCTGGGCGCTTGAACAGGGCTCCGTCACCACGCAGACGTTTGCTTACAAGGACTTGGAGCATTCGATGGGCGAGACGGATTTGGAAAAGTTTATTGACGACGTCAACTACCTTGCGGTCGTGCTGACGCAGGATGCATCCGTTTCGAAGGGCCTGACTGTGGTCGCGTTCGGGTTCAGCGGGGACAGCTTCAGCATGGATTCCGACAAGTCTAGCTCCAGCGTGAAGGGCTCTACCTCCAGCTCCAGCGCGAAGGGATCTACATCCAGTTCTAGCACGGCGAAGTCGAGCAGTTCTGTGAAATCTAGTTCCAGTGTCTCGTTGACTTGCAAGGGAACGACTTCTGCCGATGCTATCCGTTGGGAATTTTCTGCTACTGGATTTACGGTGAGGGATCTTGCGTCAGCGACATACAAGTGGACATTTACGGGAGGAGACAAGACCAGCAGTACAGATGCGAAACCGTATGTCCTTTATTCTAAGAACGGGGAATACACGGCCAAACTTACGATTACGATTGCAGGAAATACGTCTACAATAACTTGTTCGCCCGCGAAGGTTACTGCGCATGCTACGATTTCCAGTTCCAGTTCTGCGACACCGGACGTCGGCTTCCTCTGGAAGGGTTCGGACAAGTCGAACAAGATAAAGTTCGATCTCGGTACCGTCGGAACCTGGTTCACCATCCTGGACGAGGATGAAGGTGGAACGACGTCCATCATTACGCCTTCGTCCAATCCCTATGATACCTGCAACGGCCTTTGCGGCGTCGTCAAGTTCGGCAAGAGCATGGGCGAACTGCAGTATCCGTGGGCGGAAAAATCGTTCGAACTGGACAACAACAGCAACACCTTTGACGTGTCTTCGTGGGAAGGCCTCTGCATTGTCTATGCATCCGAATTCGATGCGAAGTTGAAGATCAAGCCGGCAGACGAAAGCGTCTATGGCTACAATGTGCCGCAGGTCAGGGTGTATTCTCCGGCGGCCGGTAAAAAGTATAGGGTCGAAAACTTCAAGTGGGAAGAATTTGTGCAGGAAGATGGATGGGGCAACGGCGTTACGATAACGGGCCCGGAAGTCGCCATGGCCATGAAGGGCGTTTCCATAAACTTTAGCAGGATGTCTGGCGAGAACCAGTTCTTCAATATCTATCAGATCGGTAGCTATGGCAAGTGTAACGTGCCTCCCGATACGGTTGTGGCGAAGGATATCGACGTGAATTATTTCATGGACCGCCTGTACAGTACGGCAACGGATTTCCTGAATGCGCAAATCGATTACGACTCTATCCAGGATCCTCGCGATGGAAAGTGGTACAAGACAGTTGATGTCTATGGCACTACCTGGATGGCGCAGAACATGAATTACGAAACGGCGTACAGCTACTGCTACAATGGCCTGGATGAAAACTGCGACAAGTACGGTAGGCTCTACTCGTGGAATGAGGCCAAGGATGCTTGCCCCGCTGGCTGGCATCTGCCGAGCACTACGGAGTGGGATGCTCTTTGGTATGGTTATATCGAATCCGCCGGGTCGGTTATGAAGTCCAAGGTGGGGTGGCTTAACGACGGAAATGTCGATGGAAATGGCGTCGACAGGTTTGGCTTTGCAGCCCTGCCTGCGGGCGAGTGGGTTTCCAGTACGGGTGGCTTCGAAGAACTTGGCCGTTATGCGAATTTCTGGAGTTCTACACCGTACGATGCCAATGGTGCGTACTTTGTAAGCATGTTCTACGAAAATAAATATGCGGAGATTCTTCCCGACAACTTTGGTACCAACGGCTATTCCGTCCGCTGCATCAAGACGGAGGAAGTTACTGTCGATAGCACAGGCTGTGAAAGTACCGACCTCTGGTGCAAGAACACTTCGCGCGATAATAACTATCGTGTGAATACTGGAGTCGATGCTGGCAGCGCAACTTCGGGCTTCTGGTGGGACACATACGACAACGCCGACGGTGGTCAGTCGATAATTACATGGCCTGCTGCTCGTGGAAACGAATATAATGCCAGTGTGCTGGATTCCATTATTGACTATTGCAAGGGCCTGTGCGGTACCTATACCCTGACAAGGGGGACTTTGGAGTATGATCCGTATGTCATGCTCGGCTTCAGTGTTGCGGGCAAGCCCAATGAGTCCTCCGATAATGTTCCTGCCGATGTGTCTAGTTGGGAAGGCATCTGCATTACCTATACAGTTGACCATGAGGCAAAGCTGGAACTTCATCCGGATAGCGCAATGGAGAGAGAATACCTTGGCTATGCAGTACCGTATGTGGCTTTGCCTAAGGCCACGACTGCAACGGAAAAATGCTTTGAGTGGTCGGAATTCAAGCAGTCGGACTGGGCTAGTAAATTCATCATTTCGGGTGAAGAGGCGGCAAAGTACGTTAAGGATATTACCTTCAAGGTTGAGGATGAAACCGGTTCTACAGGTGAATTCAACATCATCAGGATTCGGAAGGTGAATACTAGTGGCGTCGCTACGTTGTCTACTTGGAATTACTTGAACCCGAATGTAAAATATGGCTTGGAGCAGGACGGCCGCGACGGGAAGCTCTTCAAGACCGTCAAGATCGGTAAACAGACCTGGATGGCCGAGAACTTGAACTATGAACCGGGCAGCGATACGACAAGTTTTTGCTATGATGGTGACTTCGATAACTGCAAGAAGTACGGTAGGCTCTATACGTGGGATGCTGCCAAGGATGTTTGCCCGGAAGGGTGGGTGTTGCCGAGTAATTCTGATTGGGAAACTCTGATTGAAACAGTTGGTGGTGAGTCTGTGGTGGGGTTGCAGCTGAAAACCACATCGGGATGGAATAGTAACGGCAATGGTACGGATGCTTTCGGGTTTTCGGTGCTCCCTGCTGGATACAGGTATTACGATGGCACTTACGGCTACGAGAACTTGTCCTCGTTCTTCTGGAGTTCTACGGAGAATAACGCTCGCGCGTTTTACATGACCTTGCTCTACTCCTGGGACGATGCGCCTGTGCGCGATTTGGAAAAGGATAATGCTATATCTGTCCGTTGCATCAAGGGACCCGTGACCGGAACCATGACGGATGACCGCGATGGTCAAACCTACAAAACGGTCAGAATCAAGAACCAGGTATGGATGGCGGAGAACCTGAACTATGCATATCTGGAACCTACTGCCGAAAAGGATTCCAGCAGCTTCTGCTATGATAACGACCCCGCAAACTGTGAAACATACGGCCGCTTGTATCTGTGGAGTGCCGCTATGGATAGCGTTGGTCAATATTCAGATGACGGTCTAAATTGCGGTGACGGCACAACGTGCACGCAAACAGAACCGGTACAGGGTGTCTGTCCCGAGGGCTGGCATTTGCCGGGCTATGCGGAATGGGAAACTTTGATAAGAGGTTCCGTTGACGCATCTGAAGTGGGAAGGCTGCTTAAGTTTACGTCCGGCTGGAAAGAAAATGGCAATGGTACAAATGCCCTTGGCTTTGCTGCGAAGCCTGCTGGTTACAGGACTGAGAGTGGGGATTACTTCTTCAATGAGGGCGAAAAAGCGGACTTTTGGAGTTCTACAGAGTCCGATAGTGAACTTGCGTATGCTATGCAATTGTACTATGCCAACGATGGAGCAAGCCATGCCGGCCACATTAAGATTGCTGGGTTTAGCGTCCGTTGCGTCAAGGACGAAATTTAAGATAGGCTACAATCTATAAAACCACAAAACCGGCTCGTTGGGCCGGTTTTGCTTTAGCGGAATTGCGAAAATAAGCTGAAATCGGCGTTTTTGATGCCATGAGGGGAGGTTGTCTACGTTTTTATGCAAAATGTAGACTTTTTATAGCTGCAAACTGTTGTAAAATGAGCTGATTTGTGTAAATAATTAAAAAATATGTGGACTTTTATTATAAAAAAGATTATATTTCGATAAGGGACAGAGGCTGTACCCTGTTCCCCGACTTGTGTGTATGCTGTGTATGGGTAATTTGTGTGTCTTTTTTTGACTTGTGGAATATATATTAAGTAATGGCCGGATGTTGAATCCGTGCTGTTTCTACTCTTAGATTGGAGAGTGAAATTATGGAGATTGGTTTCAAGAGTGTGGCCCTGTTCGCCTGTGCGGCAACGGTTTTCGGCCTTTCTACACCTTCGTCTGCGGCGGAACGCCAGATGGAAGCTCTGACCCGCGGACTTGCGGTGACGAACACGGGCAAGGGAATGCTCGTTTCCTGGCGCTTGCTGGGTACGGATGACCCCGCGACGGAATTCAACCTTTACCGCGATGGCGAGAAGGTCGCCTCTATCGGGAAGACCGATGGCACGAACTTCCTGGATGCCAATGGCAAGACTACTTCCAAGTACACGGTCGCTGCCGTGGTGGATGGCAAGGAAGGCGCCAAGGAGGGTGTCTCCGTCGTGCTCGACAAGACTGTCTCTAACAGCGGCAATGGCTTCCCGTACAAGACTATCAAGCTCGAGGTTCCTGCGGCGCAGACGATGCCCGATGGCGAAAAGTGCACCTATACCCCGAACGACATGAGCACCGCTGATCTCGATGGCGATGGCGAATACGAACTCATCTTGAAGTGGGACCCGAGCAACGCTCACGACAACTCGCAGACGGGTTACACGGGCACGGTGTTCATCGATGCCTACAAGCTCGACGGCACGCGCCTGTGGCGTATCGACCTCGGCAAGAACATCCGCGCGGGTGCTCACTACACGCAGTTCCAGGTCTATGACTACGATGGCGACGGCAAGGCCGAGATGATCGTGAAGACTGCCGACGGTACGATTGACGGTACGGGCAAGGCGATTGGCGACAAGTCCAAGGATTACCGCGATGCCGGTGGCACGGTCCTTAAGGGTCCCGAATACCTGACCGTTTTCCGTGGTGTCGATGGTGCTGCGATTTCGACGGTAGAATACCAGCCGAGCCGAGACATCAACCAGCATGTGAAGGGCAAAGACGCTCATGGCTACTGGGGCGATAACTACGGCAACCGCTGTGAACGCTATCTGGCGGCGACGGGCTACCTTGACGGTGTCCATCCGAGTGCAATCTTTGCACGCGGCTACTACAGCTCCTCTTATGTGGCTGCCTATGATTTTGACGGTAAGGACTTGAAGCTTCGCTGGCTCCACAAGTCGGAATATCCGGGCCAGGGCCTGTACGGCGAAGGAAACCACAGCCTTCAGGCGGTGGACCTTGACGGTGACGGCTACGACGAAATCTTCTTTGGTGCTGCGGCCTTGAACCACGACGGCACGCTGCGCTACCGCACTGGCCTCGGTCATGGTGACGCCCACCACATTGGCGACTTGGATCCGGATCTTCCGGGGCTTGAATCCTGGGACGTGCACGAACATACCGATGCTCAGTACACCGAGGAAATGCGCGCCCACGACGGCAAGATTATTTGGGGCACTCCGCAGCCTTCTTCCGGTGGCGTGGATAATGGCCGTGGCATGGCGGCGGACGTTGATTCTGAATATCGTGGCTATGAAATGTGGTCTGCAAAGGGCGGTGGAATGAAGACTGCTAAGGGCAAACTCATTGGAACGCCTGCAGTGTCTCAGAACTTCCGCATTTATTTTGACGGTGATGAATACGATGAACTCCTGGATGGCGCGTACGTGACCAAGTTCGATTCTAAGGCTAAGAAGTCGAATGTCTATTTCGATGGCCCGTCTGCTCTCGGCGCTGCGGGTTGCAACGGTACGAAGAATACGCCGAGTCTCGTGGCAGATCTCTTCGGTGACTGGCGCGAAGAACTAGTGGTGCGTAGCGAAAAGGACCCGACCACGATATACATCGTTTCGACTCCGGTGGAAAGCAAGTTCCGCGTCTATACGTTGATGCACGATGCCACCTACCGTACGGCGGTCGCCTCCGAAAATACGGCCTACAACCAGCCGCCGCATTTGGGCTACTACCTGCCCGACATGGTCAAGTCTCTCAAGCAGCCGAGTGTCTACTTGGCGGGAGAGGGGCTTGCCCCGGTCGATACGACTCCGGTGGTGAACGACGGCAAGTCGGAACTCGACGCTTCGACTCCCAAGGACGGCGACGGCTTTACGGAATCGACTAACGAAGGATTCCTCAAGAACGGCTACTTCAACTTTGCCAATACGCTTTCGAGCTACGGCACGTGGGAGATCTTCTCGCAGAAGGATGCGAAGACGACGCTCACCATCCGCTTCACGAATGGCGGCAACGGCGACCGCAACATGTCGCTGAACGTGAACGGCAAGTCTGCGGGTACCATCAGCTTCCCTTCGACAAGCGGCTGGACGACTTATTCCGAGGCTCAGGTCGATGTCACGCTCAAGGCGGGTGTGAATACGCTGAAATTCACTTCCATGACGAGTGATGGCGGCCCGAACTTCGATATGTTCACTTTCGGTATAGACGGTGTGGAAATCTACGACGGAACACAGGAACTGAAAGATACGACATCTATCGAGATGGCTGTCCCCTTCAAGACGGGCGTGATGTTCAATCCCTCGACGGGCGTGCTCTTTACCCCGAAGGCGGGTTTTGCCGAAGTCTACTTCTACGATATGGCCGGCAATATGCGCATGGGTGTGTCGCAGAATGTTTCGGCGGGCTCGAGCGTGCTTGCGCTTGACCGCGACATGCTCCCGAAGGGCATGTATGTCGTGAAGGTGAAACTTGACGGGAAGATGGTTTCTGCAACGAGGACGGTGAAGTAATGGGCGCGTTCTCCAAAATTTGGCAGTCTGCCGTAATTGCCTCGATGCTTGCCGCTCCCGCGGTGCTTGCGAAAGTGACCATCTACATGTGTGGCGACTCCACCATGCAGGACTGGAACGAAGGCTACTATCCCAAGCAGGGGCAGGGCCAGGATTTCCATTACTGGTTCGACCCGACCAAGGCGGCGGTGGTGAACCGTGGTCAGGGCGGCATGTCGCTCGGTGGCGGTGGTAAGGCCAAGGATGGCAGCACTGCTGTCGGTTATTATGACATGTTCTTCAAGAAGGGCTGTTCTGCCGGTAACTGCATTGCCGAAAAGTTGCAGGCGGGCGATTACGTCGTAATCCAGTTCGGAATCAATGACGTGAACTACAGTACCGAGGATTTCTTCGCTTCCAACATGAAGAAGATGGTGAGCGATGTCCGCGCGAAGGGTGCATACCCGATTATCATGAGCCCGATTCGCCGCCTGTATTACGATTCCCCGACGCAGATTCATAACAGCTACCGCGGTTATCCGGCGCTCAACAAGAGCCTCGCCG
>JAEEGH010014281.1_pt1 | contig 17442 bp, 16 predicted proteins | sample 9134181 | NCBI WGS metagenome assembly JAEEGH01 (sample SAMN16246544, study PRJNA631951) | gut metagenome | biome: gut microbiome; feature: rumen; material: DP-attached | host: Bos | place: Iran: Karaj | collected 2018-10
CATTAGACTTCCACATATGATTGGATCTTCTATGAGAATGGCTCACATTGTTACCGAAATGAGCGCCTTTTCCACAAACTGCACATTTTGCCATGATTGCACCTCCTTGTAAATTATTTCAAAAAACCAAGTGTGCGATTTTTCGCAACAAATGGATTATAGCAAAGCAAATTAGAAATTGCAATGACTTTTTATAGAATTATTCAAAATATGCCTCAAAAACTTTGGAAGCAAGAGGTGCTGCATATTTACTACCATATCCTGCACTCTCCATAATTACTGCAACAGCCAGCTTTTTGCCATTATCTCCCACTGCATAACCAACAAACCAAGAATGAGTGACACTTTTATTTTCGGAATATTCTGCCGTTCCAGTTTTGCCGTAAACAGTTAAATCTCCAAAATCCACTTTCTCAGCAGTTCCTTCCTCTACAACAGCTGCCATGTAGCTTTGTAGTAGTTCTGCTTCTTCTGAAGAAATCAATTGACCGTATTCAACAGGCTCTGTCTTACTGACCTCTGTTCCATCAGCACTAACTATTTTGTCAGCCATATATGGTTCCATAAGTACACCATCATTAGCAATGGCAGAAACAAGCATACACATATGTAGTGGCGAAACCGTTGTATCCCCCTGTCCTATGGCAGTTTGAGCTACTATAGTATCAGAGGTACTACTATCTATTTTAAAGCTGGACTTTTTAGTAGATTCAAGCATTGTAGGTAATGTTTCATTAAACAAAAGCTCCTCTGCTGTATCTACAAATTCTTGCCTGTCTATATTAATTCCTATATATGCATATGCACTGTTACAAGAATTAGAAAAAGCTTTTAATAAGTCTTCTGTGCCATGTGATTTATTTCCACTACAGTGGATTTTATAATCATCAACGTTAATAGAGCCTGAGCATTTATAATTAAACTCAGGATCACCGTCATTGGCCCTTAGATAAGCAATAGTTGTGACAATTTTAAATGTAGAGCCAGGCGGATATGCTCCTTGTATAGCTCTATTTACTAAGGATGATTTGTTCTTGGTAGAATCAGTTATGTCATCCCAATACTCAGCAATAGTATTAGGATCATAATCTGGTTTTGATACCATAGCAATTATTTTTCCTGTATCTGGTTCTATGGCAATAACAGCGCCATCATACATTCCAAGTCCATCAAAAGCTGCCAACTGGGTATTGTAATCAAAGGTTGTATATAAATTATCACCAGGATTTTTCACACCAGCCAGATTATTATCTATTTGATCAGAAAGCTCAATATTTGATTTCAGTAGATCAAATGTATATTGTGCTTCTAACCCTGCCATACCTTTATTTACATATCCAACAGCATGACAAAAAAGCCTCTCATCAGGATATACTCTGATTTCATTGCCCTCTTCGTCTGTTTTGGTTTCGGCAATAACAGTTCCATCCGATGTATAAATGCTCCCTCGCTTTACATCTTCAGAAAAAACTGAAAATCTAGAATTATAAGCATTGTATATAAAGTCCTTGGAACCTTTATTTACATACATAACAAAGTATCCAATCATAGCTCCAAATACAATTACAAAGAAAGCTGCAACTATATATATTTCTTTTCTGATTATTTTCTTTTTATTACCTTGCATGTCTACCTCTATGATGTACTCGTTCCCTGTATAATTCATTTGATGTTAAAACAATCATAAGCGATACCGTAAGAGATACCAAAGAATTGGAACCATAACTAATAAAAGGAAGGGTTACGCCTGTAGAAGGAATAAATTTAGTCACTCCTCCAATGTTTAATATGGTTTGAACCGCAAAAATAATTGCTGTTCCACAATCTACGAGCATGTAGTAGCTATTTGTACATTTAAATGCCATATTAAAAAGCATTATAACTGTTGCACAAAAACACAGGATTAAGCACACCCCTACTAGGGCTCCCATTTCTTCTGAAATGGCTGCAAAAATAAAATCATTAGTTACAACAGGAATTTTATTTGGCATCCCTTTATTAAGCCCAGAGCCTAGCCATCCTCCTGTACCAATGGCAAATAAAGACTGTGATATTTGGTAGCCCTTATCGTCAATAACAGAAAGTGGATCTGACCATGCCAAAAATCTAGTTTGAATATGTGGGAATAAATTATACGCCAAAATGCCACCGATAAATGCAGCTCCAAGCTCAACAGATAGGACTATATAGTTTTTGTAAGCAATAAATACTACAAACACGTAACATACTGCAAATATCAAGGCCATACCTAAATCTCTAGATAAAACCAGAAGAAGCACATGGATAGCCGTTCCAAGAGTGGCAATTAAAAGGCCTCTAAAATCCTTGTAGTTAGCTATACAGGCGCTTATAAATAAAACAAATGTTATCTTTACAAATTCACTAGGCTGAAACCTGAGACTCCCTATTGCTAAGGATAGTTTTGCACCATTTTCAACCTGCCCCATAAAGGCTACCAAGGATAATAATAGGATTCCAATTATCCCAAAATAGAACACAAATCGTTCTATCATAACTATTTTTTTCACAAGAATTACTACAGCTACAGCAATTACAAGCGCAAAAACAAGTGACATAAACTGTTTAACTGCAAGACTAATTTTTAAACGCTCAAGGGTAACAATGCCCATGGCCACAAACAAAAAGCAATTATTAATTAGTCCCTTTGAAATAAAATGCTCTTCATTTGTAAGCGTATGAATAATTATCGTAAATACGATATAAAAAATCATAAGTCCCGTAAACAAAAACCAAACAGTAGCATCCTCCTTGGCCATATAAAGAACGATGGAAGCGTTAACCAAAAAGAGCACCAGCATTACAGCTTGAATGGTGGCTAAAATACTTGCAACTACTTCATTTAATTTATATTCAAATATTTGAAATAAATCTATTACGGCAAATACAAGAATGAATACGAGTATTGTAATACGTGAAAAGGATGTAATAACATTTAGCAAAACTACTCAACTCCTCTTTTTAAGTGACCTTTAGTATAGTTTTCTTTTGACAAAAAGCTTCCATTTTCAATGAATACTCTTTCGTATTCATCAAGAACTGTCTTAACTTCCTTAGCATTTTCGACTGTAAAGTCTAATCGATATTCTAAAACGCCAAGATTATCTAATTCTTTTTTAACATCAAAAGCAAAATACTTCTTACTGTTATAAATTGTGTTATAGCAATATGTGCAATCACAGGCAACTGTAAGGTTTTCATTTTTTCGATCAACCAATGTAATAACATCATTTGCCTTACGGCAGCCAAGGGTATTTTTAACCGTACAATTAGCAGTTACCATCATTGGAATACGAGAATAAACAATCATCTGAGTATTGTAATTGTTTCGATGATTCATTTCCTTTAGTGATAACTCATATGGCATACAATTAAGTTTATATCCAAGCTTCTCGAAGCTGTTTATACTTCTGTTATTGAAGGTATAAATTCTATGATCAAGAATAATTTTATCCTTAGGGTAGCCTACAGACTCAAGGTATCCTAGCTGATCAAAGGAAGCAGCCAAAACGCCCGCGGCTCTAGAATCTATTTTTATATCAGAAATGTATTCGCTTCTAAGTACCGTTGGAAGATAAACATATATCTGACCCTTGAATTTATTATAGGCATCATCAAATAGCTGTTGTGGTACAGCAATTGCATCTACAAAACTATATTTTGAAACTGCATCAAGCTGTTCCCCTGTTTTAACAGTGATAAAGCATCGGTTATTAGATGGAAAATTTCTAGCAGCTTTTAACTCCTCAAAAGGTAATACTGTCTTTGGAAGCTCCTTTAATGAAACTAATTCTGATAATTTATCAATCGCATCTCTTCTTGCATTTTTAATAGTTGATAATGGAATAAAAATATTGTCATCATAATCAACATTAATGCTATTAAGAGTAAAAGGTGTGTTACCTAAACCAGATGCTGCCTTAACAATATCTTCTTTTGTTGTAGGCTTGTTCTGAGCTGTTTGAACCTCTCCAAGCACCGATGTAGATTCATTTCCATTTTCGTCTATAAATTTAATGGTAAATGCTTGTCCTATTAATGCTTTGATATGGCAATCTACAGATCTTTTTCGCTCAGAAATATCTACCTGTACATCGCCAACCTTTGTATGAGAAGGTGCCTCGAAGGTAATCATTTCTGGTCCATTATGTTTATGTAAATATAAATCAGTAAAACCACTACGATTCCCAAAATCTAAAAGCTTTTTTATGTCCTCTTCTGTAACTTTATAGCCACGTTCACCCTTGTACAAGAATTGATCTAAATAATGACGATATACAGAAACAACACCAGTAGCGTATTCTATTTGTTTCATTCTTCCTTCAATTTTAAAGGAATTAACACCAGCCTTTATCATATCTGGCAGATAATTAATGGTACAAAAATCCTTTGGACTAAGTATATATTGTCCCTTTTTATTTAATTTATTGCCATCTTTGTCAAAGGCATCATAAGGCAAACGACATGGTTGTGCGCAACGTCCTCTATTTCCAGAACGCCCACCTAAAATAGATGACATCAAGCATTGACCTGAATAGCATACACATAGAGCACCATGAATAAATGATTCAATTTCCAAATCAGGACACATCTGATGAATCTTTGAGATTTCATCAATCGAAATTTCTCTAGCAGTAACTATTCTTTTGGCTCCTAGCTCTTCAAAAAATCTTGCGCCATAACCAGTACACAAGCTAGCCTGCGTACTAATGTGTGTATGAGTATCTGGAAAATATTCTCTGATGAAATTAAACACACCAAAATCTTGAACTATAAAAGCATCGATTCCAGCCTCTACATAAGACTTTAAGTATGGATATAAATTCTTTTCTATTTCAGTATTTTTAAGAAGTGTATTAACTGTTAAATAAGCTCTAGCTCCATGAAGATGAGCATATTTAATAGCTTCCTCTGCCTCCTCTATAGTGAAATTTTTGGCATATGCTCTGGCGCCAAATAAATCTCCACCAAAATAGACAGCATCAGCTCCCGCGTTAACTACTGCTTTAAAAATTTGTAAATCACCAGCTGGCGATAATAATTCCAATTGATTCATATAATAATCCTTTATAAAAAAATTTAGAGCCCCAATCATGGGACTCTTTAATCATCTGATAACGAACCTAGAAGCGCGTCCTCTAAGGAAGCCTCAAGCTTAGTTTTGTTGAGAAGAAGTTCTTTATTCTCCCTCTCTAGCTTTGAAATTGTCTCTTCTAAAGTTTCTGTTTTTAACTGAGCTGAAATTAAATCATGCTTAAGATTGTAAATCTCTTTATCTCTAATCTCTAAATCTGACTCAAGGGATTCGACCTGTGTCTTTGCTTTGAAATAGTCGTCTGCAATATTCAGCTCAAGCAGTGTGGCCTTTAGGTCAGCTGAAATACGCTTGTAATCATCAATTGAATTAAACTCATCAAGTTTTGAATTGATGTAATTAGCTACCTTCTGAAGGTATTCTTCAGACTCGTAGCCACTTAACGTATATACTTTTCCGCCTATAAGCACCTTTGCGCTCTTTTCGGAAACCATAACGCATCCTCCCGTCAGAAATTCAAGTATAATTATATATATATTTAGCCTTAAAAACAAGACTTAGAGTGAGTATAATCCCACAATTTATATATCTTTTTTTGATTTTCAAATGAATATCAAAAACCTATAAGATTTCTGGAACAGGCATATTAAAATGCTCATAAGCAACCTTTGTAGCCACTCTTCCTTTTGGCGTACGTATAATTAAACCATTTTGTAATAGATAAGGCTCATAAACATCCTCTATTGTGCCAGAATCCTCTCCTACTGTTGCAGCAAGATTATCAAGACCTACAGGGCCTCCATTAAATCTCTCGATAATGGCTAAAAGAATATTTCTATCGTTATTATCAAGTCCTAAAGTATCCACCTCTAAAGAATCAAGTGTAGTGGCAGCTACTTCTTTAGTGATTTCACCGTCGAACTTAACCTGAGCGTAATCCCTAACTCGTTTTAAGTATCTATTAGCCAAACGAGGGGTTCCTCTAGATCTAAGAGCTATCTGGTATGCCCCCTCATAATCTATTGGTGCATCAAGCTTTGCCGCTGATGCAGTAACTATTGTAGAAAGCTCCTCTGGTGTGTAGTAATCCATGTGTCCAATAATACCAAATCTATCTCTAAGAGGTGCAGAAAGAAGTCCCGGTCTTGTAGTTGCACCAATAAGAGTAAATCTAGGTAATTTGGTATGGATAGAACGAGCTGTAGTATCTTTGCCCATTACAATATCCACTGCAAAATCTTCCATTGCAGAATATAGAGTCTCCTCTACAGGCTTTGACAATCTATGAATTTCATCAATAAATAATATGTCTCCATCCTTTAAGGTCATAAGAACAGCTACAATCTCACCTGGAATTGTAATAGCAGGACCTGATGTGACCTTGATGTTTGACCCCATTTCACCAGCCACAATGCCGGCAAGTGTGGTCTTTCCAAGTCCCGGTGGACCATACAACAAAACATGGTCCAGTGCATCACCACGCTGTTTTGCAGCCTCAATGTAGATTTTCATATTTTCTTTGACCTTTGACTGACCAATATAGCCATCAAATGTCTTAGGTCTAAGTGCATTATCATTTACCAAGTCTTCATGACTTGCTATTGTCGAAGTTATTTGCTTGTTACTTAACATTTATTTTCCCCATTTATAAGAACGACATTTGCTTTAATGTATCTGAAAGCAATTGTTCTGTAGTAGTAGATTCTGTGATAGTCATCTTATCTAAAGCACGAGCCGCATTACTTGGAGAGTACCCAAGTGATACAAGAGCTTCAAGAACCTCTTCCTTGACTGTTGTAGTTGGGGCTGCCGACTTTTTGCCAGATAAATCAGAAGTGATTTTGGCCTCAAATGCTCCGATAATATCAACCTTGTCCTTAAGATCGATAATTGCACGCTCTGCAGTTTTCTTTCCTACACCAGGAACAGCGGAAAACGCCTTGGCGTCAGATCCTGCAACTGCAAACTGAATATCACTAACAGTCATGGAGCTAAGAATTGCAAGAGCCCCCTTAGGACCTATTCCACTAACAGAAAGAAGAAGCTCAAACATCTTAAGCTCCTCCTTATCACAAAATCCATATAAAGTAAGAGAATCTTCTTTAGGAATTAGCTTAGTTTCAAGTTTGATTTCTGAACCAATATTAGGTAATTGTCTAATTGTGTTCATAGATGAACTGATACCATAACCAATTCCATTATTCTCAACTATAATTGTATTCTCATCAATATCAGAAAGTATACCTCTAATAAAAGAAATCAATGTTATTCTCCCTTTGATTAAACTTGTTCTCCAATGAAGTAGAACCCTTTACAACAGTTTAACCTAACATCGACTAATTTTCCAATTAAAGATTCATCTCCTGGGAAATGAACTGTAACATTATTAGCAAGCTTTCCTGACACAAGAGAGCTATCCTGCTCGTTAACATCCTCAACAAGAACCTTTTGAACAGTACCTTCAAGGGCTTTAACCTTATCATGACCATGCTTTTGAACCAAAGCAAGAAGTCTATCGAATCTATCCTTTACAACATCCTCTGGGACCTGATTATCCATTGCAGCAGCAGGTGTACCAGTTCTCTTTGAATAAATAAATGTAAATGCAGAATCATAATGAACCTTGTCAACTACATCCATTGTCTCAAGGAAGTCCTCTTCTGTCTCTCCAGGGAATCCAACAATAATATCAGTTGTAATGGCAACATCAGGAATTCTGGCGCGAAGCTTTTCTACCAATCCAAGATAATGCTCCTTTGTGTAGCGACGATTCATCTTCTTGAGAATCTCTGTACTTCCTGACTGTAATGGTAAATGCATGTGATGACAAACCTTTGGAAGTGTAGCCATTGCCTCAATAAGCTCATCTGACAAATCCTTTGGATGAGGAGTCATAAAACGAATTCTCTCAAGGCCTTCAATGTCATTAACCATCTTTAATAATTCTGCAAATGTAGTCTTTTCCTCAAGGCCAACTCCATAAGAATTAACATTTTGTCCGAGAAGCATAACCTCAACTACACCGTCAGCAACTAATCCCTTGATTTCATTTACAATGTCCTCTGGCTTTCTTGAACGCTCACGACCTCTTACATATGGCACGATGCAATATGTACAGAAGTTGTTGCAGCCAAAGCTAATATTTACACCTGACTTGAAAGGATATTTTCTTGAGATAGGTAAATTTTCAACAATTTTGTCTGTATCCTTCCAAATATCGATAATCATACCCTTTTTATTTAAAAGGGCTGTTGTAAATAACTCCGCAAACTTGTAAAGATTATGAGTACCAAAAATAAGGTCTACGAACCTGTAATTAGCCTTAAGATGCTCAATAACAGTAGGTTCCTGCATCATACAGCCGCAAAGACCAATCATCATGTCTTTGTTTTTCTTTTTATAACCATGAAGAATACCAAGGTGACCATATACCTTGTTATTTGCATTCTCTCTAACAGTACAAGTGTTGTAAATTACAAAATCAGCATTCTCATTTTCTGTTTCTACATAACCGATTTCCTTGAGAACACCTAGAAGCTTCTCTGAATCTCTAGCATTCATCTGGCAACCAAAGGTTGTAACACAGCATGTTAGCTTACGTCCAAGCTCAGCTTCCTTTTTTGCAATAATCTTTTTTGCCTCAGCAATAAAATAATACTGACGCTCTGGCTCCTGCTCTGGAGCATTGTTTAATAAATCTGTAATACTCATTTATAAATTCCTATCTAATTATTTTCTAACCTGTCCATCTCCATAGATGGTGTATTTATAGCTTGTAAGAGCCATAAGTCCCATAGGACCTCTAGCATGAAGCTTCTGGGTACTGATACCAATTTCAGCTCCAAAACCAAACTCAAAGCCATCTGTAAATCGAGTTGATGCGTTTACGTATACGCAAGCAGCATCAATTCCATTTAAGAATTTCTCAGCATTATCTTTATCATTTGTGATAATAGCTTCTGAGTGGCCTGTGTTATATTTGTTAATATGTTCAATAGCCTCTTCTACAGACGCTACAGTTTTAACAGAAATAATATAGTCTAAATACTCTGTTGCAAAGTCTTGCTCAGTAGCAGCATCAGCGCCTTCCATAAGAGCCTTTGCTTTCTCATCTGCAAAAATCTGTACTCCCTTTGCTCTAAGTTCTTTATTTAAAACAGGAAGCAATTTACTTGCAATATTTTCATTTATAACAAGAGACTCACATGCATTACATACGCCAATACGTTGAGTCTTCGCATTTACGATAATATTTACAGCCATATCAATGTCTGCATCATAATCAACATAGATATGACAATTGCCAGAGCCTGTTTCAATTACTGGAACAGATGCATTCTCAACAACTGATTTAATTAAACCAGCACTACCTCTAGGAATAAGCACATCAATATATCCATTTAAACGCATCATTTCTTTGGCTGTCTCACGACTAGTATCCTCAATAAGAGTGATTGCATCCTCAGGAAAACCACCCACTCTAAGAGCATCCTTTATAACCTTAACGATTGCCTTATTAGATTCGAGCGCATCACTACCGCCCTTTAAAATGACAGCGTTACCTGTTTTAAAGCAAAGTCCAAAAACATCAGCAGTTACATTAGGTCTAGCCTCATAAATAACACCTACAACACCAATTGGTACAAGTCGCTTTTTAATATCAAGTCCATTAGGACGTGTAAACTCTTCAACAACTTTTCCGATTGGGTCCTCAAGCGCTACAACCTCACGAAGGCCATCTGCCATCCCCTTGATTCTTGACTCATCTAATTTAAGTCTATCTAAAAGTCCTTGGGATAATCCCTTTTGGGCTCCATTTTCCATATCAATAGCATTAGCAGAAATAATTGAAGCAGCATTTGCTTCTAATGCGTCAGCCACAGCTGTGATTGCAGCATTCTTTTTTTCTGTAGATAGTGAAGCTACACTATATTTAACATTTTTTGCTTTAGTAGCTAGTTCAAGTAAAGTCATTATGCACCCCTTTTTATAAGCCTGTCATTAGTTACAATATAGTCTAAAGGCATGTCATGCGCCTCTATCTTCAAATTATCAACCATCTGTTGTTCAAATCCAACACCGATTTTAATATAGTTAGAATGTTGTTCAAAAAATCTATCATAGTAACCGCCACCATATCCAATGCGATTACAGCTATTATCAAAGGACACCCCAGGCGTAATAACCACCACCTCATCCTGCATTGCTTCTAACAATGGTAAATCCTTGCAGGGCTCCATTATTCCATAAGCTCCTGTACTAAAATCCTTTGAAAAATCATTAACTTCATGAAACGATAATTCATGTCTATCAGAATCAGATATAGGGAAAAATATACGCTTTCCTTTACTTTTTAAAGTATTATACAGTCCACGTAAATCAACCTCTGAGCCAAAGGGATAGAAACATAAAAAAATATTAGCTCCTTTAAAATCAGATTCTAAAAGAGCCAAAATGTTTTCTGTAATATCCTGAGACATAGATTCTCTTTGTTCCAAAGAAATATTGTCTCGTACGCTTTTAATTTTTTTCCTAAGTTCTTTATTATTTAGAAACTTTTCCATATTTTTCGCCAAGATTCTCCACCTTGCCATTTTCATCAACTATATCAATATTGTTGAGCTGAGCTCTAATATTGCCTCTGATAGCTTCTATATATGCTTTTCTAAGCTTTGCCTGCTCTTCCTTTTCAGCGTCTGTAAGTCCTTCTGCTTTTTGCTTGTGATAAAGCTCATTTATTCTCGCAATATCTTTCTCTGTAATCATAATTAATCCTCTAACAAATCTAATATTCGAACATCATCGCGCTTATTAGCAACAAACAATGTTCCTTTATCTTTATTTTCAAAAATCCTATGTATATTACCTATATGGGCACCATTTGTTATAACCATGTCTGCGCCGCTATATGTAGCAATCTGAGCTGCACGAAGCTTTGCAGTCATACCACCTGTTCCAACATTTGATGAGCTTTCAGAACTAGCCATGTTCATTACATCATCAACGCTCTCAACTATAGGTACAAACTCTGCATCAGGATTGGTAGCAGGATTATCTGTATATAATCCCTCTATGTCTGAAAGTAAAACTAATGCATCAGCCTTAACAAGAGCCGTAACAATGGCAGACAAAGAATCATTATCGCCAAACTGAATCTCATGAGTGGCAACAGTATCATTTTCATTTACAACAGGAATGACACCAAGAGAAAATAGCTCTTCAAATGTATTTCGTGCATTTTCTCTAGATTCTGGATCAGTCATAGTCTTTTTAGTCATTAGAATCTGACCTGCTCTTTGATTGTACTCAGAAAAAAGCTTTTGATATACAGACATCAGATAGGCCTGTCCAATGGACGCACACGCTTGTTTAGTAGCCAAATCCTTGGGACGCTCCTTTAGCCCAATAGCATAACGTCCAACAGCTATTGCTCCGGAGGAAACAAGACAAACATCCTTTCCTTGAGCTCTTAAGTCACATAACTGTCTAACTAAACGCTCTAGCTTTGTGTAATCAATATTGCCTGTAGCATCATGTGTAATAGTTGAAGAACCAACTTTTACAACTACTCTTTGTTTCTTTGTAAAATCTCGACCGTACATAATTATCTCCCAAAATATTTCCGCATAATCATACCACTAAAGGCTATACAAGCGCAAGAAACATTATAAATTAAATGAGGCACAATTAATTTACCTTGATGTATTCCAAAAACTCCTTTTTCGAAAGAGGCTCAGAAAAATAATAGCCTTGGAAATAATCAACTCCATATTTTTGTAGTTCTTGTATTTGATTATCCGTTTCTACACCTTCAACTAGGACTTTACAGCCCAAACCATGAACCATATTAATACTATTCTCAAGAATAACTCGTCCTCGTTCTGCCCTCATGGCATTCCATAAAATACTCTTATCAATTTTTACAATATCAAAATCAAGAGAAAATATTCCTTCAACATTTGAATAGCCTGTGCCGTAATCATCCATTGAAAGAGAAAATCCTGCACCCTTTAATTGATGAGCCACCTTTGATAATACAGAGTAATTTTCTGCCCCAACAGATTCAGTAATCTCAAAATTAATAGATGAATGCTTTACTTTATATTGGTCTACTATGGCGATTATGTGATTAAAAAATCCAGGTCTCAAGCATTGAACAACAGACAGATTTACATTAATGCAATCAAGATTGTTTTTCTCAAGAACTCCAGTCTGAATCAATTGGCAAACCTGATGTAATACAAAATCATCTATTTGATCAACGAATCCAATTTGCTCAGCAATAGGAATAAATTCTTCTGGTGAAATATCACCTATGTTTTCGTCATGCATACGCACTAATGCTTCTGCCCCATGAAGCACCTTGCCATCACCACAGAATGTAGGCTGATAGAAAACTTCAAATTTTCGATTGTTAATACTATTTTTGATAGCCCTTTCTATTTCAGAACGGCGAGTAATCCATTCGATTTCACTATGCTCACTTATTACGCTTTGAGGGATAATACTGTCAGCTATATAAGCAATATCTTCATGTGAATGAATCTGTTCTGGAATAACTGCTTTAAACACAGAAGCATTTAATTTGAAGGCGTTATCGTAAATGTCCCAAAGATTATTAAATCTCTCTACTATTTTGGATAAGTATCCATCGGCTTTATCTAGATCGTTACTATCGCAAATAATCACAAAGCACTCTTTGCTTGGACTATATATTTTATATCTAGGTACCAAAGTCTTTAGAAAATCTGCAACAGCAATAGCTAAAGCATCATAATTATTGGAACGAGTGACCCTTTCAATAATATTTGCATTAGAAATTTTAATAAATATCAAGCTAGCCTTTTCATTCATAATTAGCATATTATGAACATCATTGTGGAGTGCAATACGATTATATATTCCTGTGTCCACGTGCATTCTATCGTCTTCATTTTCTATTGCAAGCATGGCACCCATTAATGCTAATGCTTCTGAGAAAAGCTCTGTTTTCAAATCAATATTAAGCAGCTGAATTACAACCCCTGCCATAGTTAATAAAAACAGATATGATAAGGCGACACTTCTACGTGGTGTAATAGCCTTCCAAGAGAATAAAAGCTCAAACACAGATAGCGCAAAATAAAATACTGCAACCCAATAAATAATGTATTCGCCCCAGTTTCTATGGAACTTGAATAAGAAATCATAGTAGAAAATGCAATTATAAAATGGGTTAAGTAAAACAAGTATTTCTGTGCATATAAACGGAATATGGAGTAAAAATGATTTAAATAATGAACGTCTCCTGCTTTTACCAGTTACACAAGATACATAGTCGTATAACATAGGACAAAGAGCAGAATGAAACAAGAAATATATATTCTGGGAAACTATAAGGCCCCAGTAGCTAGTGATTGACTTAGCATAATCAGTTTCAAAAACGGCTGTAGTCAATTCGGAAATCGAATTAATAAGAATGATAAATAATACAATAAGAAACCATCTATTTTGTGGCTTATCTGTTCTCTTTTGAATAAGGGTAAATACAAGAACAAATACAGTTATCGCTAAAGCAGTTGCAAAAAATGCCATGTGAAATTGATTAATCATAATGACCATCTTTATCAATATCCTCCAAAATCATTTAATGCAGACGTTTCTTTAAAAAATCCCTTTGATTATGTTAACATTAAATTAGCTCCTCGACAATAATCGAGGAGCCTTTTTGTAATAATCTAGAGAATTATCTTTCTAGGACAAACTTCAGCACACTTGCCACAGCTTGTACATTTTTCTTGATCTATATGAGCATAAAAACCATCAACGGTAATTGCACCAAATTCACAAGTCTTTTCGCATTTGTGACATCCGATACAACCCACCTTACAAACGCTCATAACATCCTTACCTTTATCGTTGTTATGACATTGAACAGCATGTCCAAAATCATAAGGAATAAGCTCAATAAGGTGATTAGGACAAGTTGCAACGCATTTTCCGCAAGCCTTGCAGGCTTCTTTATCTACCACTGCAACTCCATCAACAATATGGATTGCATCAAATGGACAAGCCTTTACACATGAGCCAAAGCCCATACAACCATAGGAACAAGCTTTTGGTCCTCCACCAGGAACAAAAGCCATTGCCTTACAATCCTCAACTCCGGTGTAATCATAAAGCTGTTTAGCATTCTCACAAGTACCATTACACATAACAAAGGCAACTTTGCGAACACCTTCTTCTGCAGCCACACCCATAATTTCGGAAATCTGAGCAGCTACAGGAGCGCCACCAACTGGACATTGGTTAACCGGAGCTTCTCCTTTAGCTATAGCAGCTGCCAAACCTGAACAACCAGCATATCCGCAACCACCGCAGTTATTTCCTGGTAAGACTCCAAGTACAGCCTCCTCTTTTGGATCAACCTCAACCTTAAACTTCTCTGCTGAGAAGCAAAGGAAGAATCCTATAATACAACCAGTAGCGCCAACAATAACAGCTGCCAGTAAAATTCCTGTTATACTCATTTGTCAGCCCTCCTTATAATGATATAACTCCTGAGAATCCAAGAAATGCCATAGCCATAAGTCCTGATGTAATGAGGACAATAGCTGAGCCCTTGAATGTCTCTGGAATATCGTTGTATTCGATTTTCTCACGTATACCAGCCATAATTACGATTGCAATTGTAAAACCAACTGCTACGCCAAAGCCGTTAATAACTGATTTGAGAATATCGTATTCTTTAGTAACATTATTAATTGCTGTACCAAGTACTGCACAGTTTGTTGTAATAAGCGGAAGGTAAACTCCCAATGATTCATAAAGTGAAGGTACACTCTTTTTAAGGAACATCTCAACAAACTGAACTAAGGCTGCTATTACAAGAATAAATACAATTGTCTGCATGTATTCAAATCCTGTAGGTGCCAAAATAAATTTATAAATTACACTTGATACAAATGAAGCTATCGTAATTACGAATATTACGGCACCGCCCATACCAGCTGCTGTTTCTACTCGTTTTGAAACTCCAAGGAAAGGACAAAGTCCTAGGAACTGAGAAAGAACAACGTTATTTACAATAGCCGAAGAAACAAGTAATAAAATTAATCCTGTAACATAACTCATTATTTATTCTCCTCCTTTCCTTCAATATCATCATCAGCATAGGACGAATCTGAACCTGATTTTTCAACATCCTCTGTATTTTTTGTGTTTGCTGTCTGTTTAACTGCATCCTTAGCAGGCTCTGGCTTAGCAACATCCTTTGGATCTACTGGAATCTCTTCTTTTGTAACATGAACCATTGATTTTCCAGTACATGCAGAAGAAAGTGTACAGCCTGAGCAATCTCCGCCTAAACAGCCTTGAACTGCAGGAAGTGGCTTGCCTGCTGCTTCCATTTTTCTTCTGACAACATTCATGATTGCTACTAAGAATCCAAGAACAATAAATGCACCTGGAGCAAGTCCAAATAATGTAATATGGAAATCATTGAGAGCTGAAATAGTAACACCAAATACTGAACCATTTCCAAGTATCTCTCTAACGATACCTATTAATGTAAGACCAACTGTAAAGCCAAGTCCCATTCCAATACCATCAAACATTGAAGGAATAACTGGATTTTTAGAAGCATAGCTTTCAGCACGTCCAAGAATAATACAGTTAACAACAATAAGTGGAATATAGATTCCAAGAGATGCGTAAAGCGAAGGAGTAAAACCTTGCATTAAAAACTGTACTATTGTAACAAATGAAGCAACTACAACTATAAATGCAGGCATTCTCACTCTATCAGGAATGATATTTCTAAGTGCTGAAATCATCATATTTGAAAGAACAAGTACCACTGTTGTAGATAGACCCATACCAATACCATTGATAGCTGATGTTGTAACAGCAAGTGTTGGACACATACCAAGCATCAATACAAAGGTAGGATTTTCCTTCCAAAGACCATTATAAAGTCGTTCTAAATTTTTATTCATTGTGCACCTCCTACTAAAGAATTAAAGTAGGTAACGCCAGCGTTAATGCCATTGGTTACTGCCTTTGAAGTAATTGTGGCAGCCGAAATAGCATCAATCTCTGATGAAGAGGACGCACCAGTCTTTGTAACAGTAAATGTCTCAGCATTTCTATTGATGAACTGTGATGAAAATGTTCCATCACCTGTATCTCTAGCCTTCATGCCAAGACCAGCAGTCTCTGAAATACTTGTAATTGAATAACCATTAATCACTGCATCATTGGTAATTCCCATTGAAAATGTAATATTTCCACCATATCCAGCAGATGTTGTTACCGTAATTACGTATCCGATAGGATTACCAGAAGAATCCTTTGCAACTACACAGTTATCAATTTTCTCTTTGTCATAGCCAGCATTTTTAACAATAGCTGTTGCTGCATCAGAATCGAAATCTTCAATGTCTTCAAAGGAAGCAGCATCTGCAAATACAGTTTGGTATGCAGTCTGTAAGGCCTCTGCCTCAGCCTTTGCGATAGGTGCTTTTGTAATTTCATACACAAGTCCGAGTGCAAATCCTGCAATAACTGTGATGCAGGTAAGAACCAAAGCGTCTTTAACTAATTTATTCATTAGCCTTCACCTCCTTTGGTTTTTTCTCTCGAGTAATACCGAAAGCACGTGGAACAGTTACCCTTTCAATGAGAGGAACAAGTAAATTGCTAAATATAATTGCAAAGCTAACTCCCTCTGCACTGTTACCGAAAATACGGAATATGCCTGTCAAAAGGCCAAGGCATATACCAAATATCACCTTTCCTGAAGGTGTAATTGGTGAAGTAACATAATCGGTCGCCATGAAGAATGCACCAAGCATAAGACCGCCACCGCAAAGGTGTGCAACTAAATAAGTTGTATCAAATCCATGTCCACCAAATAGAATGATAAAAATTGAAAATGTAACAATGTATACACCAGGAATAGTAAGATCAATAACTCCAAGCAAAATTAAAATGATTGCTCCAATAAGAATGCAAAGAGCTGAGGTCTCACCGATTGTACCTCCAGTATGACCAATAAGCATATCAAGAGTATTTACCGCCTCTCCACTTTTTAAAAGCTGAAGTGGTGTAGCTCCTGCAACGCCATCATACTCGAAATGTGTCATAGTAGCTGCGAAGGAAATAACAAGGAATGCTCTTCCACCAAGGGCTGGATTCATAAAGTTTTGTCCCAATCCGCCAAATAACATTTTAACAACTACTATCGCAAATACGGAACCAAGAACTGCCTGCCAAATTGGCAAAGAAAATGGTAAATTAAGTGCTAATAACAATCCTGTTACAGCTGCACTAAAATCGCCAATAGTGTTCTTTTTCCCTACTGCTTTTTCAAATAAGAATTCTGAAATCACACATGTAAATACACAAAC
>JAEEGH010014282.1_pt1 | contig 17440 bp, 15 predicted proteins | sample 9134181 | NCBI WGS metagenome assembly JAEEGH01 (sample SAMN16246544, study PRJNA631951) | gut metagenome | biome: gut microbiome; feature: rumen; material: DP-attached | host: Bos | place: Iran: Karaj | collected 2018-10
CTCAGCCTCCAGCACACTCATCCGTAGCACTATCAGCGGTGTCATCCTAGACGTGCCTGTCAAAGTGGGTAACTCGGTCATCCTCTCCAACACCTTCAATGACGGTACGACCATCGCCAGCGTTGCCAACATGAACGACCTCATCTTCCGTGGCAACATCGACGAGACGGAGGTGGGACAGCTCGTTACGGGCATGCCCATGAAGATTACCATCGGTGCCCTGCAGAATGTCTCCTTCGATGCCTCCTTGGAGTATATCTCACCCAAGGCTGTCGAGAGCAATGGTGCTAACCAGTTTGAAATCAAGGCTGCCGTGAGTGTGCCTGCCGCTTCTTCGGCTTCCGCCCCTGCTCTCCGTTCCGGCTACTCCGCCAATGCGGAGATAGTGTTGGCACGCGCCCAGAACGTGCTCACCATCCCCGAGAGTGCCATTGAATTCCAGGGGGACTCCACCTTTGTCTATATCGTCAAGAGTGATGGCCCAAAGCCGGAGTACGAGCGTCGTGCCGTGACCACGGGCCTCTCTGACGGTGTGAACATCGAAATCAAGAAGGGCCTGACAGCCAAGGACCGTGTACGTGGTCCCGAAATAATTACTGAAGACAAGGAACAGTAAAAAAGTAATAAGGTGCAAAAGAAACTATATGATGACAAAGAATGATAACACCATAAAGGTATGGAGGAAGGTAATAAGTGTTTTACTTTTTTACCTTGTTACCTTTTTACCTTTAAGCGCCCAGCCGAAGCTATGGACGCTCCGTGAGTGCTGCGACTATGCCGTGGCCCATAACATCAGCATCAAACACCAGGATAACCGATGCCGACAGCAGGAACTGCAGCTCTCGACCGCCAAGAACTCCCGTCTGCCGGACCTTAGTGCCAGCATTGGCGAAAACTTCTCCTTCGGTCGCGGACTGACGGCAGAGAACACCTACACCAATACCAACACCAGCTCGACATCGTTCTCGCTGGGTACCAGCGTGCCTCTGTTTACGGGTTTTCAGATTCCCAACAACATCAAACTCAACCAACTGAACCTGGAGGCTGCCACGCAGGACTTGGAGAAAGCTAAGAACGACATCCGCACACAGGTGGCACAGGCTTATGTCCAGATTCTCTATGACATGGAAATCAGGGACGTGGCACAGCGCCAGATTGCCATCGACTCCCAGCAGGTACACCGTCTGCAGATGATGCTCAACAACGGCAAGGCCAGTCCTGCCGAGTTGTCACAGCAGCAGGCGACGCTTGCTCAGAGCCGTCTGACGGCTACGCAGGCAGACAACCAGCTGCAGTTAGACATCCTCGCCCTGACACAACTGCTGGAACTGCCCTCACCCGAGGGCTTCTCGATTGTGCGTCCCGACCTCTCTTCAGCTTCCTCTCTTTGGGAGAGTGAGGCCATTTCCCCTGAACTCATCTATCAGGAGGCGCTTACGACCCGTCCTGAGGTGGCTGCCGAGCAGCTGCGTTTGCAAGGTACGGAGAACAGCATCAAGATAGCCAAGGCTGCGCTTTATCCCTCGCTTTCTTTCTCGGCAGGACTCGGTACCAACTATTACAAGACCAGTGGTTTTGCGGCTGATGCCTTCGGCAAACAGCTGAAGAACAACTTCTCACAGTACCTTGGCCTGAACCTGAACATTCCTATCTTCAACCGTTTCTCTACCCGTAACAACATCCGCTCTGCCCGCATTGATCAGGAGACGCAACAGCTGCAGCTCGACAATGTCAGGAAGTCACTCTACAAGGAAATCCAGCAGGTGTATTACAATGCCATTGCCGCAAAACAGAAGTGGGAGAGCAGTCAGCAGGCCATGCTTGCCGCACAGGATGCCTTCACCTTGATGCAGGCGAAGTATGAGAACGGTAAGGCTAACCTCACTGAGTTCAACGAGGCGAAGAATGCTTACCTCAAGTCTGAGAGTGACCTTGTCCAGGCACAATACGAATACCTCTACCAGTCACGTCTCCTCGACTTCTACCGAGGACGCACCCTGGACTTCTAATCTTTCGACAGCGAAAGAAATCGAATCATCATTATCTTGGTAGTTCGATGATGAAGCGACAGCCTTCCGTGTAGGTCTCGTCAAGCGTTAGTTCACCGCCTAAGTTGCTGATGTGACGCTTGGACAGGGGCAGACCCAACCCAAGACCTTCTGAAAGGTCATTGATTTTTGTGAAAGGCTCATAAATCATCTTGTGGTATGCCTTGTCAATGCCTGGACCCGTGTCTTCAAAGATGAAGCGCACGGTGGAGGCAGTTAGGGTGACGCGCAACGAGATGTGATTGCCGTCGGAATATTTGGCGGAGTTATAGAGAATCTCTCGGATGCTGCGCATCAGGTAGAGGCGGTTGGTATGAATGCAGAAGTCGTCAGTTACCTCTGTCATGAATTCGATAGGCAGTTCCGGGAAGTGTCCATTGGAATGCTCTATACCCTCACGTGCCACTTCATTGCACGACACAACCTCGTTTTTATTACTGATGAGATCTTTGGTGATACCATACTCCGAACTGTCGAAGAGCATCATCACCATGCGGCTTAAGGTCTTGGCGTTGTGGTCCATCAGACCCGTAAGATTCCTGGCTTCCTCCTCGGGCATCTGTCCGAAACTGCCACGTAGCACCTGTGCAAAGCCCATGATGATGTTCAGCGGCGTACGGATCTGGTGGGAGATGTTCTGGATGAAGACGGCTTTCTGCCTGCTGGCTTCCTCGGCCAGACGGGTAGCTTCTACCAATTCCTCATTATGGCGCTGCGCCTCGTCATTTCCCTGACGGATGTCGTTGACGTGTCGGGCCAGCGACTCCTGCATGACGGCAAAGTTGTCCTGTAATTCTCCTATGGCATTCTTATGTTTACTGCGAGCAATGGTTTGGTCATAGTTTCCCTCACCAATCTGCTGTGTCATTTCTGCCAGTTTGCCGATGGGCTTGATGGCCGAGGATGTGACCCTGTAGCAGAAGGCGAAAATGACAATCAGTCCGATGACAATCAGAGCGATAATGATGAAGGCCAGCTTGTAGTAGGCTTGCAGAATGTCTTTGTCAGGGCAGATGAGTGCGAGGCACCATTTCGTGCCGGGTACTGGCTGATAGCAGGCCAGACAGGGCTGGTTGTCGATGTTGACGTGCATATTCCCCCGCTTGCCGGCTGTCATCTCGTGTCCCAAAGCCACAATGTCGGGGTGCAGCTTGGGGTCAATGTCGGTGAAGATGGTCTTCGTGAACAGACAGGTAGAGTCAGGATGAATCAGGTAGTGCCCCTCTTCGTCAATCATCATGTAGTAGGCATTGGGGTAGGGCTTCTCAGCGGAAAAAACCTTTGAGAAGTGCAACAGAGCCAGGTCGGTTGAGATGATACCGACAAACTTGTTTTCCTTGTACAGCGGTTTGCTGTAAGAGGCAATCATGCCGTCAAGCGTTAGCTCCAGCGAGTCGCTCTCGTCAAAATACACCACCCAGCACGGCTCGTCCTGCATGCGTGGTTTCTTGTACCATACCTTGGAGAAGTATTCGTACTCCTCTTCAATGACGGTCGTGATGGTGTCGGGCTCTCTGACGGTGTAGGCTGAGAAGTAACGTCCGAATTTGGGAAATACGTCGGGCTCGGTACTGATGGAACAGCCGTCAATGTAGCTGTTGAGCTGCACAACACGATGGGAGACCGTCAGCATGGTGTCGGGGTCCAGTTGTTCCTCTACAATCCAGCTGTTGGAATTGGTAGCCACCTCCACCGTGGTCAGATGAAGCACTATGCGCTGCATCATGGTGTTCAAAGTGCCATTGACACGGATCATGGCTTCATGAAGAAGGATGTTGCGTGACTGCTGATAGAACACTCCCAGCGAAATGAGGAAGATGGGCACGGTCATCAACAGGATGCCGAGACAGAGCTTCATGGAGAGATTGTGGCGAATGTTTATCATGGGGCGTCCACCTCCTTTCTGGTGTCACTCTCTGAATCAGCAATCAGCTGGTTGAGCAGTTTGGTAATGTCTTCTCCGTGCTTCTGTATGCTGTCCGTCATGTCGTCAGCTTCCTCTTGTGAGATCTTCTTGTAAGAATGATGCAGGTGGTACACATCGTTTTCAATGGCATTGGTCGGAGCTATCATGCGGTTGGTCATGTTGTTGAGGACGGCCGTCTTCATACGGTCAGCCTCTTTTGCCATGCGGTAGGTCTCATGCAGCCTTTCTCCACGCTCGTTCAGTGTGGCCTTCACCTGTTCCAGTTCGTTGACGTGGGTGGCCAGCTTCTGCTGCATCTGCCGGAAGTTACCCTGCAGACGTCCCAGCTCGTCGCGCCGATGGGTTTCGGGAATGTTCTCGTTGTATTCCCCTTCGGCAATTCTCTTGGCCGAGTTGCTCAACAGGTTCAGCGGCCGTAACATGTGGTGGATGATGAAGGTACAGAGCACAAAGAGCAGCAGCAGTCCTGCGATGGCTATGCCCAGGACATCGTAAAACAGCTGGTTGTACTCACCGAAGATGTCGTCCTCCGGATAGATGACTCCCACGCTCCATCCGAGCTTGTCCATGGCACGGCCAGGGACGACTGCCTGTTCATAAGGCTTGTAGAATATGTAGCTGTCAAGTCCGTTCAGTTTAAAATACTTATAGCCCGTTTCGCCGTTCACCATGGCGTTAGCCGCTTCCAGCACGCTGGGGTCGGCACCGTTCTTCGTCTGTGTGAAGACGGTTTGGTGGAAGAGCTTGTTCGTATCGGGATGAACAATATAGGAACCATTGCGGCCCAGCAGGGTGCAATAGCCGTTGTCGGAGGGCTTGGCATCGAGCACCACTTTTGAGAGCAGGGCAATGCTCACGTCGGATGCCATGACACCGATGCACTTGCCCTGGGCATTGTAGAAAGGAATGCTGAAAGTGGTGAGGGCTTCGTCTTCCGTGTCTTCTTCCTTCAGCGGGTCAATCCAGCAGGTTCTTCCTTTCTCCATGGCCTCCTTGTACCATGTCTGTTCGGTATAGGGTCTGTTACCAAAGGTATCTGATCTGATTAGCTCCGACTCCTTATCGGTGACAGGACTGTTGCCGCTACGGTGACAGTAAGCCATGAAATATTCCTTTCCCGGATAGTAGTTGGGCTCCATGGCGATGGCACAGCCTACGATGTAGGGGTTGGCTTCTACCAGTTTACAGCAGAAGTCATTCAGGCGTTGCGGCTCGTTCAGATGGGGCAGCACGTAGAAGTACATGTTGCCTGTAGCTTGTTCTACGCTTAGCAGGATATTGTCGATATGCCGGACTGTACCGTCCAGCGTCTGCACGGCATAATTCAGTGCTTCTTCCTTGACTGTCTTTCGTGAGAAATAAAACATCACCCCGAGTGATGCCAACAGCAGAAAAGCTATGGCTCCGACGACCATCATACTCAGACGGACGGACACACTCTTGGTGAATCTTGGCAGTCGTATCATGCGGCTTACTTTATAATGATTTTCTTTCCGTTCTGGATGTAGATACCTTTCTGCGTAGGCATGGTGGGCAGGCGTCGGCCATCAAGCGTGTAATACTGGTGGGTGGTGAGTGGTGAGTAGTGAGTGGTTTCGATGCCCGAGGTTCCGACAAAGTTTTGCAACTCGTAGAGTGCCTTCATGGCACAGCCCGTCTCGTTGTCGAAAAGACTGGCGTTGTACCACCCGCTGGGAGTAACGGCATTCTGCCAGGGCACCCCAAACTCGTTGGCCTCGGGGAACCACCAGTAGAGTCCATCCACGCTGTCGTGCGCATTCAGCGTCTCTATCAGATCTTGCGTAAACTTCAGCTGTCCGTTATCGGTATCAGGCCAGTCGGGGAAGGTGCTGATAGGATAACTGGCGTCACTGGGATACCACTTATGGTAGTAGCCTGTCTCCACAATCTGAATCTTCTTGTCAGGATACCCCTGCTCCAATTTCTTGATGAGGCTGTTGAGTGTAGCCAGTGTGCCGTGGTAGTAGGGATAGTAGCTGATGCCAATGACGTCATAGTCATTCGTGTAATTCTTCAGCGTCAGGTAGAAATTGGTGACATTGGTCGATTTGCTCATCTCTGTCTGGATGACAATCTTGGCCTGCGGACACGTCTCGCGGATGGCCTGAATGCCAGCCTTCAGGTACTTGGCAAAGTTGGCAAACGTGCCAGTGCCATAGTTGCCGCCGTCAGGATAGCAATGGCCGGTGGGCCAGAGCATGCCATAGGTAATCTCATTGCCCGGCTGCACAAAGTCGGGTTCAGCACCTGCTGCCTTCAGCTCGTTCAGACAGTCCTTTGTGTAGTTGTAGAGCATGGCTTTCAGTTCTTCTGGATCGCTGCTGTTCCAGCTGCTCGGTGTGCTGTGCTTGCCCGGGTCTGTCCAGGTATCACTATAGTGGAAGTCAAGCAGAAACGCCAGTCCGGCATCCTTGATGCGCTTGCCCAGAGTCTTGACATACTCCAGGTCCTGACGTACGCCCTGGTCCTGATGGGCGGCAGGAGCCTTCGACGGATCCACAAACAATCTGACGCGCATGGCATTCCATCCCTGCTGCTTGAAGTACTGGATCATGTCGCCTGTAATAAGGGTTCCGTTCTTGTCCTTATACTTGGCATTGGCATTCTCATAGTCGGGTAGCAGCGAGATGTCTCCACCCACGTATTTTTGTGCATTGACCGTTGACCAATTGCCATTGACCATTGTCAGCACGGTTAACATTGTTAGTAGAATAGTTCTTTTCATTGTTTGTTCTTTTTATCTTGTTCTTTATATGTAATCTGTAGTCTATAGTCTATAGTCAGAAAAACTGTAGTCCTATTCATTTCTTGTGCCTGTTGGCGCGCTGCTCGCGGTACTTGGCTTTCTGCCGGGCAGAGCCACTGCCGTGGGCACCGGTGATATACTTCTTTTTCTTGGCCTTCGTCTTCACCTTGTCGTCCTCCTTGCGAGGTCCGCCTCCTCGGCCAAACTTGATGCCGTTCTCCAATATCAGGCTGAAATCGTCTTCTTTACTCATCGTATTCTCTATTAACTCCCCTCCCTCAAGGGAGGGGTAGGGGGTGGGTCTTTTAATGATGGAACAGTCTTACGCCCGTAAACGCCATGGCGATGCCGTACTTGTCGCAGGTCATGATGACATGGTCGTCGCGAACCGAGCCGCCAGCCTGTGCAATATACTCTACGCCGCTCTTGTGGGCACGCTCAATGTTGTCGCCGAAGGGGAAGAAGGCATCTGAGCCCAGTGCCACCTTCGTGTTCTTGGCAATCCACTCCTTCTTCTCTTCCAAGGTCAGCACCTCAGGCTGACGGGTGAAGAACTGCTGCCATGCTCCGTCGCGCAGCACGTCGTCGTGCTCGTCCTCCGAGATATACACGTCGATGGTGTTGTCGCGGTCGGCACGGCGGATGCCCTCCTTGAAGGGCAGTGCCATCACTTTCGGGTGCTGGCGCAGCCACCAGATGTCGGCCTTGTTGCCGGCCAGACGGGTGCAGTGGATGCGGCTCTGCTGTCCGGCACCAATGCCAATGGCCTGTCCGTCCTTGACGTAGCAGACGCTGTTCGACTGCGTGTATTTCAGCGTGATGAGTGCGATGATGAGGTCGCGCTTCGCCTCTGGGGTAAACGTCTTGTTCTCGGTGGGGATGTTCTCAAACAGGGCGGGGTCGTCCAGCTTGATCTCATTGCGTCCCTGCTCAAACGTCACGCCGAAGCACTGCTTGCGTTCAATGGGCTCAGGCTTGTACGTCGGGTCAATCTTGATGACGTTGTACGTGCCCTTGCGCTTGTCCTTCAGCACCTCGATGGCCTCGGGGGTGAAGTCAGGGGCAATCACGCCGTCGCTTACCTCGCGCTTCAGTAGCAGGGCCGTCGTCTTGTCGCAGGTGTCGCTCAGTGCCACGAAGTCACCGTAGCTCGACATGCGGTCGGCACCGCGTGCACGGGCGTAGGCACAGGCTACGGGACTTTCGTCCAGTCCCTTCACGTCATCGACAAAGTAAATCTTCTTCAGCGTGTCGCTCAGCGGCAGGCCGACTGCAGCGCCGGCAGGACTCACGTGCTTGAACGAGGCGGCAGCGGGTAGTCCCGTAGCCTCCTTCAGCTCCTTCACCAACTGCCACGCGTTCAGTGCGTCCAGGAAATTGATGTAGCCAGGACGGCCGTTAATCACTTCAATGGGTAACTCTCCCTCCGTCATGAAAATACGCGAAGGTTTCTGGTTCGGATTGCATCCGTACTTTAACTGTAACTCTTTCATATCGCCTACAAAGGTACGATTTAGCGAGCAAAAAACCAAGAAAATCTTGAGTTTTTTCGAGCGAGAGTACCTTCGACGAAGTCAAAGCTAGTGCAAACCGAGCGAAATGCAAAATAAATTAGTATTTATTTTCATTTCCGAGGTGCAGCCTACCTTCAACGAAGTCAGAGGTACGATTAAGCGAGGAAAAAACAATTATTGTTAGCAAAAAAAAGAGACACCCTTTGATGAGTGTCTCTTGTTGTTTGTAAGAACCGAGGAGATGTTACTCTTCAACTTCTTCTGCTGCTTCTTCCAGCTCTTCACCTGCAGCCTCGATTTCCTCCTTTGCCTGCAGCAACTCATTAGCCTTCTGGATAACGGGAGCGCATGCCTCGCACATGGTCTTGAAGCTGTCAGCCTGCTCGGGAGTAATCTCCAGAACGTAGTCCTGAATCTTCTTGGTAGCCTCTACAAATGCCTCATGACCAGCCTTGAATGATGCCTCATCAGCATAGTTAGCCTCTATGGCCTCTTCGCTCTCAAAAGTAGCTGCAAGCTGCTTGAAGTTGTCCCAAGCCTTCTGGCCCTCGGGGCTCAGACCGCTGTTACAAGAAACCATCATCAGCGCACCGGCTGCCAACACAAAAAATAACTTTTTCATAATAATTATTGCAATAATTAAAAAATTGATTTGCCTACTCCCTTCCAAGCGTTTCGGCTTTCTCTTTTTATTCTTAATTTCTTATTCGTCTTAGATAAAAAGAGACACTCCTCGAAATGAGTGCCTCTTATGGTCTGCCTGCCGCTCGGAATTACTCTGCAGCAGTGTTCTGGCGCTTCTCCTTGATGCGGGCAGCCTTACCAGTGAGCTTGCGCAGGTAGTACAGCTTAGCACGACGTACCTTACCAACCTTGTTCACCTGGATGCTGTCAATGTTGGGAGACTCGAGGGGGAAGATACGCTCTACACCCACGGTACCTGACATCTTGCGAACTGTGAAACGCTTCTTCTCGCCGTGGCCGCAAATCTTAATGACCACACCGCGATAGAGCTGGATACGCTCCTTGGAGCCTTCGATAATTTTGTAAGCGACAGTTACAGTGTCACCAGCCTTGAAATTGGGGTGCTGCTTGCCGGTTGCAAATGCTTCTTCAGCAACTTTAATTAAATCCATTTCTCTTTTTAAATTAAACGGTTGTTGTTATCGTTCCTACGCAACATAACAGGCAACTCTCCTATCTTCCTGCCAGCGATTACGCGGAAAGCGGCTGCAAAGGTACTAATTTTAAGTGAAAAGTGAAGAGTGAAGAGTGAAGAATTTGCTGTCGTCATACGAGATTTAACAATTTTTATGGATTGTAGAGAAAAAACTATCAACACTCAACGCTCAACTCTCAACCTTTTTTATTACCTTTGCAGCATAATCTATTAATAACGATATGAAGAAAACAATGATTTTTGCGGTCATCGCCGCAGCGTTGATGACCTTGTCAGCTTGCCGCCATCACTATGAGGTGACAAGCGTGGAGCGTTCACGCATCATGATTGATAGCCGCTGGGACGCCGCGCCTGACGCTCAGGCAGCCCAATTTCTGGCTCCCTACAAGCATGATGTGGATAGCGTGTTAGGACCTATCATGGGACATGTTGCCCGTAACATGAGCCCCTATCGTCCTGAGAGTGAGTTGTCTAACTTGTTGCCCGACATCCTCATGTGGGCAGCCAAGGCGTACAACGAGGAACCTGTGTTTGGCGTCTATAACATGGGTGGCATCCGTGCTGACCTGACGCGTGGCGCTGTTACCTACGGCGATGTGCTGGACATTGCACCGTTTGAGAACAAGATTGCCTTCACTACCATGAAAGGCTCTGACGTGCTGGAGCTGTTCTCTCAGATTGCCTTGCGTGGAGGCGAGGGCGTGAGCAAGGCCGTCCACCTGGAGATCACCAAAGACGGCAAACTGCTGAAGGCTACGCTGAACGGCGAGCCCGTTGACCCTGAAAAGGAGTACCGCGTGACTACCATCGACTACCTCTTGGGCGGCAACGACAAGATGATGGCCTTCACCAAGGGCTACAACGTCAACTCTCCTCAGGAGGCTGCCAACAACACCCGTTTCATCATCATGGATTATTTCCGTGCTATGGAAAAAGAGGGAAAAGTAGTTGATGCCCAGATTGAGGGACGAATTGTCGTTAAGGAGTAAAATGGTAAATGATTAATTCACAAAAAGAAAAAGGTTATGTACAGTTATAAGAATATTTTGAAGGGAAAATGGATAATGGTGATAGGTTTGTCATTTCTCATCTGCCATTTATCATATAGCCCTGTAAGTGCACAAAAGCAGTTGCTTATTCTGCATACCAACGATACCCACAGCACCGTGCTGCCCCTGAACCCCAACCTGGGTGACCCCGTGAAGGCTGGTAACGGAGGATACCTGCGCCGCATCAACATGCTGAAGGACGAACGCAAGAAAGACCCCGAGTTGTTGCTCATTGACAGCGGTGACTTCTCGCAGGGCTCCGGCTACTATACCATGTTCAAGGGTGACGTGGAGGTAGGACTGATGAATCAGATGGGCTACGATGCTGCTACCATCGGCAACCATGAGTTTGACTTCGGTCTGGACAACATGGCACGCCTCTTCAAGATGGCTAAGTTTCCCATTGTCTGCACCAATTACGACTTCACGGGTACGGTGTGTGAAGGACTGGTGAAGCCCTACGTCATCCTGAAGCGCAAGGGCGTCAAGATAGGTCTGTTCGGACTGTCTCCCAAGATGAAGGGACTGGTTTCCGACAAGAACTGCGTGGGTGTGAAGTACCTTGACCCTGCAAAGGTGGCATTGGAGACGGCTGCCATGCTGAAGAAGGAGAAGAAGTGTGACGTGGTCATCTGCATCTCGCACTTAGGGTGGGAGATAGGCGGTGACGATGACAGCTACATGATCAAGAATTCACGTGACATCGACCTCGTGCTGGGCGGACACTCCCACACCTATCTGGAGAACCTGGAGTACGTCAACAACCTGGACGGCAAGCCCGTTCCCGTTGACCAGAATGGCAAGCACGGCATCTTCATCGGCCGCGTAGTGATGAACCTGAAATAAGAAGAAAATAGTGTGCTGACCGGTTCTGCCGGTCAGAAAGTATGCTGGCCGGTTTTGCCGGCCAGTGTTTTTTTACTCGAAGTAGAACGTCAAGGTAATCATCTTGGCGTGGGCACTGCGGACGGAGTTTGCATAGACGCGCAAATTGGCGTCGCGGAGTTCGTCCGCATGTTTTGTGTCCAGACTGTTCACCAGGCTGTAGCTGAACTTCAACTCAGGGTTCAGCTTGAAGAATGGCAGGTAGAAGTCACAGCCAAGACCAATCTCCAGCATCACGTCGTAGCGCTTCAGTTGGATGTAGTCCTGATCCTTGTGTGTCAGGTTGATCATGGGGTTGATGCCCGCCACCAGGTACGGACGGTAGTTGTTGAAACGCTGCGCACTGAACTTGATGTCAATGGGTACGGAGATGTACGTGTTCTTCAGGTCTTGCGTGGTCTGCTGGATGCTGTCCGTCAGGTTACGGAACACCAGGTGCTTGGCACCGAAGTGCATTGTCGGTGCAATGCGCAGGGCAATGTTGTTACTGATACGGCCTTCGGCCAACACTCCCACCGAGAACCCCGGATTCCACTTGTCGGCATCCGTCAAAATGGTCTTTTCCGTCACCGTACCGTCATCCAGCGTCACCGTCTGAGGCCCCACGTTCTCAAACTCCACGTCCTGGAAGTTTGTTCCCACGAGGATACCAAAATGCAAGGGGCGCAGGTCGATGTATGGTTTGTTCATCGGCTTGCGTTCCTGCCCGTTGGCTGTCAGCGTTACCAGCAGCAAGACAACGGCTCCTAACATTCGTAATCCGTATTCTCTCATCCGTATCACATATTTATAACGTAAAAACCACCATCTTATTATATGTGGCACTATTTCGACAGAGTATAAATAACAAATATTTCTCACGAAAAGTAGGTATTATTCCAAAATAATGCTTACCTTTGCATCATCATTATTAAGTATTAATTTTAAATTTGTAAAGATTATGGCTTACGTTATTGGTGACGATTGTATCGCTTGCGGTACTTGTATCGATGAATGCCCCGCTGGAGCTATCTCTGAGGGCGATAAGTATTCAATTAACCCTGACATGTGCACCGAGTGTGGCACTTGCGCAGATGTTTGTCCGTCTGAGGCTATCAGCCTGCCCTAATTGAAACTACTTATTCAAGATACCAAGAGGATGCATCGATGCATCCTCTTTTGTTTTTTTAACCCTCTGCCTCTTAAACCCTCTTCCCTATAGCACGTCAAATAATCAGTTGCGTGACTAAAAATACATTAAGTTAAACAATTAAAGAAAGGTTTTAAGATGAAAAGGATAATCATGGCTGTAGCAGCCACCATCGCCATCAGTACCTCCGTCATGGCTCAGCCGGACGCAGCACGTCGTAGAACACCCGACAAAGCAGAAATGGCAAAACACCGTACAGAACGCATGGTGAAAGAGTATAACCTCAACGATGAGCAGGCAAGCAGACTCCTGGAGCTCAACACCAAGTTTGCCGATAAGATGGGCCCTGGCCCCAGAATGCATAGGAGACGTCCGGAAATGGCTCCTGACGCAACACCCCAAACACCAGATGCAACTACCGGAGCAACCGAGCGAGCTCAGCCCGTCAAGAAACTGGATGAGCGCCGTCCGCCCGAAATGGAGGAATATGACAAGGAACTGAAGGAAATCCTGACCCCCGAGCAGTATACCCAGTATCAGGACAACATGAAGAAGCGCCGCGAATTCCGCAACCGTCCTGAAGGCCCCCGTCCTCCACGCAGACAATAAGACAACTTCCTGTCAATCCCATAGCAAAGGGACGATTCCACATCGGAGTCGTCCCTTTGTTAGTTGAATGTTGAGAGTTCTTCGCAGAGAGATGTGGCAGAGCCGAGCGGAGCAAATGCGAAACTTAAAGAAGGTTATATATCTATAAGACTTCGTTGATACAGCATTTGCTTGGCATAGCTGATGCAAGCATCGCTCAGCTCTCGCTTAATCGCAGCATTCTTCATTCTTCATTCTTAATTCTTCATTCTTCCCTCTTCCTTCTTCCTTCTTCATTCTTCATTCTTCATTCTTCATTCTTCATTCTTCATTCTTCCCTTATCATTGAGTCCCCCAAACAAAAAAGGGTATCCCTATGATAGGAATACCCTTGTTATTGGTTCATTGAATACTGTTTACTGCAGGAACTGGTCGGCCTCAGTATTGGTGGGATCAAGCTCCTTCACCTTGCGCCAGTAGCTCTGGCACTGCTCCTTGTCGGCCTTCTCGTTGTAGTACCAGCCGAGGTAGCGGTAGCACTCCACGAGACGGGTGGTCTCAGCTGCCGAGCGGTCAGCCTTGGCCTGCAGGATGTTGGCGGCTGCCTCGTAGTAGGGCTTGGCCAGTCCACGGGTCATGTCGGCATCGATACCGGCATTGAGGCGAGCACGGAGGATGTTGAGGTACTCAGCGTTGGCAGGGAACTTCTGGATGGCCTCGCCGTAGGTGGCATCGGCCTTCATGAGCCACTGCTCCTTCTCTGCCTCGGGCACTTCCTCTGCATGCTTAGTGTACATGCGGGCCAGTGAGTTGTAGTCGTTGGCGTTGGGGTTGCCCTTGGCTGCCAAGTATTCGTTATAATACTTGATGGCATTGTCGAAGTCGCCCTTTGCGGAGTATGACGAGTAGATAGTCTGAATAAGACTGATCTTGTTGCTGGCAGGAACTTCCATGCTCAGAGCTGTCTTGAACTTCTGAATGGCTGCATCGTAGTCGTTGTTTGCGCTCTGCAGGCAGAGTCCGTGATAGAAGTGGTCCATCCAGGAGGCCTTCAGACTGTCAGAAGCGGTGAACAGACGGTTGGCGAAGTCAAGCGACTTGTCAAAGTTGCCCAGCTCGTAGTTGAAGAACATGCCCAGACGGTTGAACGGGGCGTGGCGCGGGAAGCGCTTGATGCCTTCATCAACGATGGGCAGACCCTCTGCGTGCTTGCCCGTGAAGTAGAGGGCGGTAGCGTAGTTGGTCAGGTCGCCGCGGTCGAGCTTGGCAAGGGGAGCCTTCTGGTAGGTCTCGATGGCACCGTCGAAATCCTTGGCATCGAAGAGGAAACGGGCTGCCATGGCGTCAACGGCTACGTCGGGACGCTGTACGCGGAGCTCCTCGAGCTTGGCGATGGCGAGCTTCGGGCTTACCTTACGATACACGCTGGCATACTTGAAGTAGGCCTCGGGGCTCTTCGGGTCGTCGTCGATGGCGCTCTGGTACATCTGTGCAGCAGGACCTGGCCTGTCGGCAATGGCCTCGATGTCACCCAGCAGCAGGTGTGCGGGGGCATAGTGGTTCTTGGCTGCCTTCAGCGCGTACTCTGCATACTCGCGGGCACTTGCCGTGTCGTTGACTTCCTTGAAGGCTACGCCCATGGCGGTAAGCACCTTGGCGTTCTTCTTGTTCTTTTTGTAAACGGCCTTCACTTCATCCTTAATAGCCTCGGTGTTACCCTTGCTGTCCTTGATGACTTTTGTGATGGCATTGATGGTAGCCTGGTCTTCGTCCTGGGCTACGGCGGGAACGCTGAATACTAACATCAGGGCTCCGATAAACAGATATTTGATTGCTTTCATAATCATTTAAGTTTTTAAAGTGTGAAACATTCAGTTGTCAATGGTATGACGTTTCCAATCTGCAATAGTTTATCTTATTTACTTACATTAACTTCTCTGACGGTCAGGTCTCCACGGTAGGGCAGCAGGCTCGAACGGAAGATGATGAGCTGTCCCTTGGGTGACGACACGAACTGTGTAAAGCCCCAGGGCAGGCCGTGGATGGGGTCGGTACAGAGTGCGTAGATAGTACGGATCAATGGATAGTTTCCGTTATATAAATAATATTGGTAAGGCTTCCAACTGTTCATCTCAGTGGCCGTATCCATGCGGCTTACCGACATTACCTGAATATTCTTCTTGAAGGTGACGTTCGTTGTGTCGCGCTTGTCGTTGAGCCAGTTGGAACCAATGATTCCAATAGAGTTGGCATGACGCTCAACATAGTTGACAACCTCGGCACTCGTCTTGACTGCGCTGATATTGGGACTATTGATGGGTTTACCGTCAAGAATCGAATCAACGCACCAGCGAACGGTACTGGAGTTCTTGTTGTCAAAGACAACATCGATGCTATCCAGTCTGGAGTTTGGATAGAGTTGTTTCCACTTCGACACTTCTCCGCTGAGTATGCGGCGTAAGTCCTTCACCGTGATGCAGGTGTCGGGGTTGGCGGTGTTGACAATCAGCGACAGTCCGTCGTAGCCGATGGGCATGGAGACGGGTGCGCCGCCGATGGCTTTCAGTGCCTTTTCCTCTTTCTCAGTGTAGGTGCGTGAAGCGAAGATCAGACATACAGAGTCATTCAGAAGCATCTCCATGGCAGCATACTCGTCGGTATAGACGGGGTGTAGTATGGCGTCACGGTAGGTAGCTTCGAAGACTTTAACTTCTTCATTGATGATAGGACTGAAACTCTCGTCGGCAGCAAACGATATCTCGCCTGCTGAATAGGTGTCAGTACGGGTATATTTACTATGTTTAGGTTTGCTGTCGCCACAAGCCGACAGCAAACCTAAAATGAGAGTTAATCCAACAGTTACGTTGAATAAGCGGTTCATCTTACTGCAGTTTAAATTGAACAGGAACGTTGTACTTTACACGAACGGGTGAACCATTCTGCATACCAGGATTCCACTTCGGCATGGACTTCACCACGCGAACGGCCTCCTTGTCAAGCGACGGGTCAACACCGCGGAGTACCTGAACGTGAGAGATGGAGCCGTCTTTCTCAACGACGAAGCCAACGACGACACGTCCTGAGATACCGTTCTCAGCTGCCACCGGGGGATACTGCATGTTACGTGCAAGCCATGCACGAACATCACCTTCCTTGAACGACGGAGCCTGTTCAACGACATCGAAGATCTTGTCCTCAGCGGGTTTCGGTTCGGGCTGGGCCACTTCCTCGACGGCTTTCAGCACCTGGGCATCAGCATCGTCGGTGTTACCCTTCACGTCGAAACCACCGATGGCGGTCTTCGTCTCATTCAACTCGTCCTGACTCTTCAACTCCTTATCCTCATGTACGTCCTTATCTTCCTTAACTACAGGGGGAACGAACTTAATAGAGCTCTTTACCTGCTCAACGGGCTTTGCCTCTTCAATCTTCACAGGTGCCTTGTCTTCTACCTCGGGCTTCTTCTCAGCCAGAGCAGAGAGGTTCACATCTGCTGCGATATCGGCATCTTCCTCGCCAGCAGCACTGATGATGGCGTTAGCGCCTACAACGGCGGCAATGAGAGCAGCGGCAACGAGCATAATGAAGATCGACCACAGATTACGCTTGCCAGTGTTTTTGCGCAGCTGATAAGCGCCGTAGGCCTGGTTCTTGCCTTCGAAGACAAGATCGACCCAACCATTGTCTATAAGATCAATTTTAGCCATAATTCTTAATGCTTTTAATAGTTATACAATCATTCATACTTGATGCCCTTCAACGTCAGAAGCTTCTGGTCGTCTTCGGTCACCTTATCAATGACGTACGTATTAATACCGCTAATCTGCATTTCATCGAGAACCGTCACCATGTTGTCATAGGTAGCAACGTCCAACGGCTTGATGATGATGGTCATCGTAGGAACTTTCTTGGGCTCGCCTTCAATGTTACCCTTCTTGATTTCGTTGAGTTTCTTCTCCCAAACAGAATCGGGTACGTCGGGCTTCTCCTTCTTTTCCTTTTCCAGCTCGTTCATTGCCTTCCTGATTTTAGCAACCGGGTAGGTTCCATCTTCAGTCTTGTGGTTCAAGAGAACGCTACGAATGCCATCCTCACCATAGGTGGTCTCCTGCAGGCAGTTGGGATCGTCGTACTTGGTAATACCTTCCACATAGTACAACTTGTCATTTCCTGCGAGGTAGAACGTCATGGTCTGTGAGGCCTTCGCTTCGTTACGGTCTTCATCCTGAATGTTCTTGTCGTTACTTGGCATGGTCAACTGCATCGCCTGTGGCTTCTGGAGCGTTGTACACAGCATGAAGAACGTAATCAGAAGCATCATCATGTCCACCATCGGCGTGAAGTCAACGCGGA
>JAEEGH010014283.1_pt1 | contig 17439 bp, 17 predicted proteins | sample 9134181 | NCBI WGS metagenome assembly JAEEGH01 (sample SAMN16246544, study PRJNA631951) | gut metagenome | biome: gut microbiome; feature: rumen; material: DP-attached | host: Bos | place: Iran: Karaj | collected 2018-10
GGTTTAAAATATTGTGTTATAAAAATGATGAGATCGTATATAACGAAGAGGGTTATTTTTCAATCTATGCGGAGAATTTAGGTAAGAAAGGCTCTACAGATGTTGCCTCCATATGGATTTACGGCAAAGATTTTGACCGGATCGAGTATATATATGAGCCGTAACAGTCAAAATCTCAGTAGATGTCTCCATCTACGCCTTCTTTTACATTTCCAAAATGTGGGGAGAAAAATTCCAAACTACCGGAGTATAAGTAAATTGTAACATGAAGCACCTGCTTCACATCAAAGGTAAAAACGGAGGTATCGTATGAATGGAATAGCAAAAGGAATGATCATTGTACTCGTAATACTTTATGTGGTTTCTCCTGTGGATCTCGCTCCGGGCCCGATAGATGACCTGATAGTGATGCTTCTCGGGGTGGCGGCTATGAGCGGGAAAAAGAGGCTCGAGAGAAATAACGGATAGAACCACACGTAAAAAGAACACGAGCCGGATGAAAGCAATAAGCTGCAATCCGGCTTATTTTTTAAGATCAGAATCACTTGGTTTTTTGTGATGGCAACAAAGCAGAAAAAACTGTGGACAACAATATTGCAATGGGATAACATTTAGTGAGAAGCCATGCTGAAAATATTGGGGGAAAACCATGATCTATCTTAAGAAAAACCATTACCTCGGCCAACTTTCCGACATCACGTTTGTTGTGATACTCACAAGATATATGGACAAGTGGGTGTTTTGCTGGCACAGGAAAAGACAGAGCTTTGAAAATCCGGGCGGACATGTGGAGCCGGGGGAGAGCGCAATGCAGGCGGCAAAGCGCGAGCTGTATGAGGAGACGGGGATCACGGATTGCCGGATGATACCGCTCTGGGACTATGAGCAGCCGTGGGATGACGGAGTGCACAAGAATAACGGCCGTTTTTACCTGGCTGTTGCAAATTCTCTTGGGGAACTTCCGACAAACAGCGAGATGGAGCGTATTGAGCTGTTTGACACGGTGCCGGAGAATTTCACCTATGACAGGGAAGACGCGCTGAAAGACCTTGAGATGGCAAAGAAGATGCTTGATGCATGGGAGTAAAAAATGAGCCTTCGTGACATCTTCAGACGTAAAGAAAAATATCTTTCCGACGAGGCGCCGACGGATTATTGCACTTCGTGTTTTGCGGATCTCACAAAGCAGGAGGGCTTTGACAGGACAGCGCCTTACTGGGTGTGCACGGGCTGCAGGCAGGTGCTGATAAGGCCCGATCTTGACTGGAAGGTTATCTGGAAGTGTGACGGCTGCAACGACCTTTTGAATGCGCAGGAAGGCTTCAGTGAGGACTGCGGAGAGTGGACCTGCAGGGCATGCGGAAGGGTCAATCCCATAACGAAAAAAGAGATCTACACTTCCGAAGCGGAATATCTTTCCGACATGAACGATCCTTTACGCGGGATCTCCGATGAGGCGGCTCTGGAACTTTCGCGTTACATGGAAGTTGATACACTTGGAAATACAGGAAATATAAGGCTTGTGCGAAACGTTGAAGACGGAAAGCTTTATGTGGAAAAGTTCCTTGAAGTTTACGATAAAAATGTGTATTTACGCCTGATGGACGAACCTTTGAAAAATATGCCCCGGATCAAGGCTGTCTATGAGGGAAACGGCAGGCTTACAGTAGTTGAGGAATATATCCCGGGAAAGACACTTGAGGAAACACTTGGAAACACAACGCTCAGCATAGCTGAGGCTGTGGACATGGCAAAAAAGGTGTGCAATATACTTAAAAACCTGCATGAGCTTTCGACTCCCATCATCCACAGGGATGTGAAGCCTTCAAACATCATCCTGACACCGGACGGAGAAGTGTATCTCCTTGATATGAATGCTTCAAAGATGTACAAGCAGGACGAGAACAACGACACGAGGTATCTGGGGACAATGGGCTACGCCGCGCCGGAACAGGTGGGATACGGCTTTTCCGCATCGTCTCCGAAGACCGATATCTATGCACTCGGGATGCTTTTGAACGTCATGGTGACAGGGCATTTTCCAAAGGACAAAAAGGCTCCAGAGCCGCTTTTTTCTGTGATAGAAAAGTGCATAAAGCTTGACGCAGACGAAAGGTATTCAGATGCCGAGCTTATCGAAGCGCTTGAAAACATCGGGTGAACACATGGAAGACAAAAAGACCGAAGAACTGAACGATCTTCTGCTGAACGCAGCGCCAAAGGACCTGAGCGGAGTGCTTAAGGAAAACAGGAAATATATGACAAACGGTGGTCGTGAGTTTTACGACTACTACACAGATATCCTTCACAAAAAGCATATAAAGCTGAAGGATGTGTATACCTTTGCAGACTTAAGCGAATCCTACGGCGGTCAGATCGTCAGGATGGAAAAGTCCACATCGGACCGCGATCTCATCATCAGGCTTTGCATGGGAGGGCATTTCACCTTGCTTGAAATGAACCGCGCGCTGAAGCTCTACGGGATGCGTGAACTCTACGCAAAAGAACCTCGGGACGCCTGCCTCATCGTTGCCGTGAACAATCGCGTGTATGACCTTGGGGATATCGACGACATGCTCGAAGCCCAGGGACTCAAAAAACTCAGTAAAAACACCTGAAAAGGTCTTCGTTTGCAACTTACCCCCTTAAAAATACAACTTACCATAAAAACTGTTTCCTTTTGGAAGCAGTTTTTTTATTATACGCATGCAAAGAGAAAACAGGTTGCACAAGGAGGCATCTATGAAGGTACTTGAAATAAAAGGACTTACCAAAAGATACGGGGAATTTGAAGCGGTGAAAAACATTTCCTTTGACGTGGAAGCGGGATCGATGCTGGGATTCCTCGGGGTGAACGGAGCGGGAAAGAGCACAACGATAAACATGCTGTCCACGATACTCACTCCGTCCGGCGGAGAGGTCGAGATCTGCGGACACAGGCTCGGAAAGGATGACATGGACATCCGAAGGGCGATAGGCGTCGTTTATCAGTCAAATGTCCTTGACGATATCCTGACGGTCAAAGAAAACCTGTATCTGCGGTCAGGGATAAAGGGACTCACAAAAGAAGAGATAAGAGCGAGACTTAAAGAACTTGACGATCTGCTCCACATTTCTCCCATAATGAACAAAAGATATGCGCTGCTTTCGGGCGGACAAAAGAGAAGATGCGAGATCGCGCTTGCGCTCATGAATTCGCCAAAGATCCTTTTCCTTGACGAACCTACGACAGGGCTTGACCCCGCGACAAGAGCGGATGTCTGGGAAGCGGTAAAAAGGCTCAGACGAAGCGAAGAAATGACGGTGTTCCTCACAACGCACTACATGGAGGAAGCGGCATCGGCAGATAAGATAATCATCATCGACAAGGGCGAGATACTTGCGGAAGGCACGCCGTTCGCACTGAAGGAAAAATATGCGAAAGACAAGCTCAAACTGTATTTCTCACAGGAAAAATATGACGAGATAACAGAAAAGCTCAAAGGCACAGAAACCAAAAAGACAAAATACGGTGCAAAGTGCCTGCTCACAGATTCGCTCGAAGCGATCGAAAAGATCAACAGAGTAAAAGATATGATAGACGGATTTGAAGTTATCCAGGGAAATATGGACGATGTGTTCTTAAATGTTACGGGACAAGGGAAGGAGACGGTATGAAACAGTTTTTTGCACTTAATTCAAGGAATCTCAAGATCTATTTTAAAGACATCTCGGCAGTGTTCTTTTCGTTTCTGTCGGTGTTTATCGTGATAGGACTTATGGTGCTTTTCCTCGGGAACGTGGCAAACGGCTCCATCATGAGGCTTGTCGAAGGCGTACCCGGAAGAGATCCGGAGGCTGACGCGGAGACCGTAAAACGCATAGTATATCTCTGGACCGTGGGCGGGATACTTACCATCAGCTCCGCCAGCGTGACGCACGCATTTTACGCAAACATGATAAAGGACAGAAAAGACAACAGGCTGAATTCCATTCTTGTGATGCCGATAAAGCGAAACCTCATCGTATCCTCGTTCGTTTTCGGAGCATGGCTCACCAGCGTGCTGACAGGCGCTGTGACACTTGCGATCACTGAGATCATCGGCGTTGTCAAAGGATACCCTGTGTTCACATTCACTGAGCATCTGCAGATACTTCTTCTCATCTGCGCAAATTCATTTGTATACGCATCGATACTTTTTCTCCTTGCGAGCCTCGGAAAGAGCGAGAGCGCATGGGGTGCGATCGGGATCATCATCGGCACGCTCTCGGGCTTCCTCGGCGGTATCTACCTTCCCATCGGAGATCTGGGCAGCGGGATAGCCAAGGTCATCAAATGCTTCCCGTTCATTTACGGAACTTCGGCATTCAGAGACGTCATGCTGAAAAAAGTGGAAGACGGCTTTTTTGCAGGACTTCCTGAGGAAATGAGGCTTGGCGTGGACAGCAATATGGGAACTTCACTGTCACTTTTTGAAAAAGAATTGTCATTGGGCGTAAAAATCGGTATACTTGTAGCGACAGGTCTGGTATTCTGCCTCGCCTCGACCATTATCCTGAAATACGGAAAAAAGAAAGACAGATGATCGATGAAGATAACCATTTTGACACCGGAGCCCGGTGAAGAAGACGAAATAATCGTAAAAGTGAAGGACCTTTCCGATGACACATTAAGCCTTTTACGACGCCTTAAGGAAGGCGGGGAGAAGGACAGCATCGCAGGGTACACCGGGGAAAGCATTGTGATGCTCCCGGTCGCGGAAATATTCTATTTTGACGCGGTGGACAACAAAGTTTTTTCCTACACGAAAGACAAGTGCTTCGAAGTAAAAAAGAAGCTGTTTGAGATTGAGGAAGAATACGGGAATGCGTCGTTTATCCGCGTTTCGAAAAATGCGATAGTGAACATCAGAAAGATCGAGAGACTGGTGCCGGAATTTAACGGAAGGCTCGAAGCAAAGCTTAAAAACGGCGAGAGCATCATAATCTCAAGAGGCTACGTGCCTCAGCTTAAAAATAAGCTCGGGATTGGAAAGTAGGACGGAAATGGCAGCATTCATAAAAAAATTTCTCTGGTTTTTTATAATAATCAACAGTGGTATACTTTTAGTATTCGGGATAAGCTCCGTTTCCTACGAGACGATCCTGACCGTAAATATCTGGAGGATATTCGGTATGTCTTCGGCAACGGCCCTTGTGACCGCAGGAGTCTTTTCCATTGAGCCCAGAAAGCCGATGAAGCGGGCGGTGAACATACTTCTTATGGCGGCACATTTTCTGAGCCTCTGCGCGATAGTTTTCTTTGGAGGCACGCAGTTTGGATGGTTTGAGACTTCGTTTTCAGGCTTCATTTCGGTCATAGTGAGTGTCGGAATAGTCTATGCTTTTACGGCCGGAGTGTACATCCTTCTCGCAAAAAAGGAAGCCGAAGACCTGAACAAGGCACTTGAAAAGTACGGCAAAGAAGACGGAAAGCAGGAATAAGGTGAATGATATGAGCTATGTTGAACTTCGCGATGTGAGAAAAGAATACAAAATGGGTGAAGTCACGATAAATGCCGCGGATGGCATAAACTTTTCCATAGAAAAGGGCGAATTTGCGGTGATCGTAGGCCCTTCTGGCGCAGGAAAGACTACAGTTCTCAACATCCTGGGAGGAATGGACACCGCGACCTCGGGAGAGGTCTGGGTGGACGGAAATAACATAGCGGGATACAAAGGGCGCGACCTTGTGCGCTACAGAAGAGACGATATAGGCTTTGTCTTCCAGTTTTACAATCTGGTCCAGAACCTCACCGCTCTGGAAAACGTGGAGCTGGCTCTTGAGATATGCAAGGATCCGCTTGATGCGGGAAAGGTCCTTGAAGAAGTGGGGCTTTCGGACAGAAAGGACAATTTCCCGGCGCAGCTTTCCGGAGGGGAACAGCAGCGCGTATCGATAGCAAGGGCGCTCGCGAAGAACCCAAAGCTTCTTCTCTGCGATGAGCCTACGGGCGCGCTCGACTATCAGACCGGAAAACAGATCCTTTCGCTCCTGCAGAAGACCTGCCGTGAGAAAAAAGTGACCGTGCTCGTCATTACGCACAATTCGGCCATTGTTCCCATGGCGGACCGTGTGATAAAGATAAAGAACGGCAAGGCTGTAAGCGTTAAGACTAACGACCACCCCGTGGACGTTGAGACCATCGACTGGTAAGGAAAAGGGGTGGCGCATGATCTTTCTTGATCTTTTAAGGACAATAAAACGAACATTTTCGAGATTCCTTTCCATTCTTCTCATGGTGAGCCTCGGAGTCGCTTTTTACACGGGAGTGCGCTCCTCGGAGCCCGACATGAGGCTTACCGCGGACAAGCTCTACGATGACACCGACTTTATGGACATCAGGGTGATGAGCACTCTTGGGCTTACGGAGGACGACCTTGACGCGATAAGGCAGATCGAGGGCGTAAGCCGCGCGGAAGGCGGATCCCAGGCAGAACTCATAGCGCTTGACGGTGATTCAAAGCGCGTCTTTTTTGTTTTTTCACTCGGAAATGAAATAAACAGGATGGTGGTGGAAGGAGGAAGGCTCCCCGAAAAAGAGGGTGAGTGCTTCCTTGATGGTTTTTATTACAAAAACAACAGGATTTCCCTCGGGGACAGCATAGTGCTTAAGACCGACGACAGCAGCGATGACAGCATCGAGGACATACTGACGACCGACACATACACTGTGGTGGGCTATGGGACATATCCCTGGTATACGACATTCGACAGAGGCACATCGTCTGTCGGAGACGGCACTACCAACGCATTCCTCGGCATTCCCGCAGGGGATTTTGTAAAAGTGAGCATTTACGACGACGAGGAGCCGGAGACTGTTTTTCACCAGATATTTGTGCAAGTCGAAGGCGCAAAAAAGCCCGTCACATACAGTGATGCGTACGAGGATACGGTGGACGCCGTCCTTGACAGGATAAAGGCCATCGAGAACGAGCGGTGCGAAGCGCGTTACGGCGCAATAAAGAAAACCGGTGACGGTAAGATCGCGGAAGCGAGGGAAAAGCTCGAGGACGCGAAGGCTCAGATCGCGGATGGTGAAAAGAAACTTTCCGACGCAAAGGAAGAATATGAAAAAACCATAGCTTCCGCCGAAAGGGATATCGCGGACGCAAAGGAAAAGCTTGAAAAAGGCCGGAAAGAATATGAAGACGGTGTTGCGGAAGTCGAGAAAAACAAGGCGGATATTGCAAAGGCAAAAGAGGAACTTGAAAACGCAAAGGCTGAGCTTGATGAAAAAACAGCTCTTGTCGGGACGGGAATGCTTCCTGCCGTGATGGAAGAGGCCATTTTACAGGGCGCGCGCGAATGGCAGGAAAATTGGGATAAAGTGGCGGCAGGCGAAAATGAGATAAAAGAAGCGGAAAAAGAACTCGAAAAAGCGGCAGCGGAGCTTGAAAACGCCGAAAAACAGATAGCGGACGGCGAAAAAGAGCTGGCAGACGGTAAGGTGACATTTGAGGAGGAGACCGCAAAGGCTGAAAAGGACATTGAAGAAGGTAAACAGAAGGTTGCGGACGGTGAAAAGGAAGTTGCCGATGCCGAAGAAAAACTTGAAGAAATAGATTATCCTGAGTGGTATGTGCTGAAGCGCAGCGACTCCGTTCAGAGCTTCATAGAATACGGGAAAGACGCCGAAAGGATCGGAGCCGTCGGAAAGCTTTTCCCTGCCATTTTTTTCCTTGTGGCGGCGCTTGTGAGCCTTACCACGATGACGAGAATGGTGGAAGAAGAGCGCACGCAGATCGGCACACTGAAGGCCCTTGGCTATTCAAAGGGCGCGATAGCAAGCAAATACTTTTTGTATGCGATAAGCGCGAGTCTCATTGGCGGAATTGCGGGCGTGGCTGTGGGGCATATCTCGCTTCCCTATGTCATAATCAAAGCGTACAGGATCCTTTATATAGGGCTTCCCGAGCCCATCATGCCCATAGAATGGACGATCGCTATCGTATCTGTGATCATAGCGGTCGGGAGTACGGTGCTGGCAGCGCTTCTTTCGTGCTACGCAGAGCTTTCGGGAGTTCCCGCGGAACTCATGCGTCCGGAGGCGCCAAAGGTGGGAAAGAGAGTATTTCTTGAGCACATTCCGGCTCTGTGGAAGCATTTCAGCTTCACCTGGAAATCGACCGTACGAAACCTTTTCCGCTATAAAAAGCGCCTGTTCATGACCATGTTCGGCATCGGCGGCTGCATGGCTCTCCTCATGGTGGGCTTTGGCCTCAGAGATTCCATACAGCAGATCGTGGACAACCAATACCGCACCATCTGGACGTACGATGCATATCTTGCGGTCGATGAGAAGAAGGATCCCACGCCTGTGTTTGAGGAACGAAGAGAAATACAGGGATATCTCAGAGCGCGTATAGTCGCTATGGATGCCGAAAAGGCCGGAACGACAAAGAGCGTGAACCTCATGGTGCCTGAAGACACGGTAAAATTCCCGGCTTTTGTGAAACTAAAGAATCGCGTGAGCAGAGAAAGCTATACTCTTTCTGACAATGGTGCCGCGATCTCAGAGAAACTCGCAAAAATGCTTGATATCAAGGTGGGCGATACTTTTGAGATCTCGGACGGCGGACTTGACAAAAAGACCGTAAGAGTGGATGTCATAACGGAAAACTATCTGTACTACTATGTTTATATGACAAGAAACTATTACCATGAGATATTTGGCTCTGAACCGCTTTACAACCAAGCGATGCTTAAGCTTACGACTCTTACGGACATTGAAAAATCAAGGCTTTCCACAGAGATACTTTCAAAAGACGAGATACTGACATACTCAGATGTGCAGTCACTTGAAAAAAAGGTCACAAACATGATGCACAGCCTGGATCTTGTGATCTGGGTGCTGATAATCTCGGCGGGGCTCCTGGCTTTTGTGGTATTGTATAACCTGAACAACATCAGCATACTTGAGAGAAAGCGGGAACTTGCGACGCTTAAAGTCCTGGGCTTTTATGACCTTGAAGTCGCGGAATATGTCTACAGAGAGAACATTTTGCTCACTGTCCTCGGAGTGGTACTTGGGATCGGCCTCGGCCTTGTGCTTCACCAGTTTGTGATAAGGACCTGCGAGATAGACATGATAATGTTCGGGCGGAGGATCAAGCCGCTCAGCTATCTCTGGAGCACGCTTCTCACGTTTTTCTTTGCTGTGATCGTGAATGCGTCGATGTTTTACAGGCTTCGCAAAGTGGACATGGTGGAATCGCTAAGGAGCGGGGAATGAACAGAAAACATTTAAAGACCATCAAGGCAGCGGCCTTTGCTTTTGTATTTCTTTTTTCTCTTTCGGGAAGAACGATCGCATTCGCGGAAGTAAGCGAGCCGGACAATACGGTCCCGAAGGATTACGAGGTGAACAAGGATACTCAGGGAGATGCGCTGTACGGGCTGTATGATCGGTTTTTCCTGAAGGACGATATTCAGGAGATCAGGATCGAAATAAAAGAAGAAAATCTCAAATATCTTTTGAACAATGCTGCGGACAAGGTGTCCGTGCTGGCGGATAAGGTCACGATAGGGGACGAGAGCGTGATGTACACGGGGCTCAAGACCAAGGGCGATTACACACTGCAGCACGGTGTTACGGACAACCACAGCAACAGATATTCCTTCACGATAAACTTCGGAAAATATGTCAAAAAGGCTGATTTCGGCGAAAAGCAGGATTTCTACGGCCTCAGGAAACTTAGCCTCAACAATTTCTTTTTTGACAAGAGCATGCTGAAGGAATATACGGCATATTACCTGATATCCCGCATGGGGCTTCCCTGCTCACAGTACGGGCTCACAAAGCTTTATGTGAACGATAAGTATTACGGCGTGTATTTTATGGTCGAGGCTTTTGACTATTCCATACTTGAGCAGTATTACGGGAAGAAAAAAGGGGAACTCGGAAAGTTCCTTACGAAGCCGATCGGCACGGACCTGGAATACAATGATATTGCAAGGGATCCGGGGCTTTTGTGGGATCATGACGAGGATACCTATAAAGACATCGAGGAAGATGTCCCAATGGCGCTTGAAAGCATAAAGAAGCTGAATGCGCTGAGTAACGGCAAAGATTTTGACGGAAATGCCATCGATGTGAACAGCGCCGAATATGTCGATCTTCTCGGCACGGTGCTTGATCTCGACGAGGCTCTCAGGTATTTTGCGGTCCACAGCTTCCTTGTGCAGACCGACAATATGTTCACGGTGCAGCATAATTACGGGCTTTACTGCGATCCTGAGGGGCGGCTTGTCGTGATCCCGTGGGATTATGATCTGAGCTACGGCACATATTTTCCGTCCACTGCGGAAAATACGACAAATTACGATGTGGATATCATGTACAACATGTACGTGAGCTGGCAGGATTACGACAACAGTGAGTATTCCGCCGAGACTTATGCGGGCTTTCCGCTTTTCAACGTGATATATCAAAATGATGAGCTGATGAAGCAGTACCACACATATATGCTGGACTGCGCAAAGATCATGGCGCTCGGAGGAACAACTTCGGACGGGGAAACTTTTGCACCCGCAAATATGTACAAAATCCTTGACGGGCTGTCGGAAAAGCTGATCGCCGCCGCATCTCTTAAGAATGCTGCGGGCGCGGCATATATGAACCGGATAAGCCAGCCTTCGGATGTGAAAAAGGGCATTCCAAACATCGAAAAGATCATAGCGCAGAGGGCAGTGGGCGTTTATTCACAGCTGAGTGGCGAATGCGGCTGGGTTTCCGCCCAAAATTGCGATCTTTCCGCAGTGGGGAACGGTCAGCGCGGTAATGGAAAACGAAGCGGTGACCTTACCGTTGTGGATGAAAAAACATCCGCGTTTTTTACGGCAACATACAGAGGAGGCGCGCCGGTGGCAGGTTTTTCATGGCACGAAACCGAAAGTGAGGAATACAAGGCTTTTATTACTGCTTATGAGGAGCAGATAAAAGGCGAGATCTTTGGCGAGAACTCGCGGAAACAAAAGGAAAACAGGTTTGAGATCAGTTTGTTTGACATGACCGACAAAGGAGTGCCGGTCTCTGAGTACAGGATAGGCGTGCCGGTGGAAGAGATGCCGGACGGTCAGGATGAGGTGCTTTACATTTATCATGCGGATGAAGAGGGAAAGCTTCAAAAACTGGAGTATTCCACGGATGGCAATATCGTGCTGTTTGATTCCGAGACGCTTGGGAAATTTGCGATCGTGCAGGCCTCGCTGAAAGCGGGAACGGAAGAGGAGCCTTCGGATCCGGCAGGTGATAACGACGAAAAGAACGCGGACAAGAAAAAACCGGGCGCCATTTTCTCCGCGGCAGCTGCAGGCATGGCGGCAGTCGCTGCGGCAGCGTTTCTGGCGATACGAAGGAAAAAGAAACAATGAAGATCAGGATGATCGGCGGAGAGAAGATATGACAGTCAAAGAACAGGTGCTTCTCATACTTTTGGAAAACAAGAATGATCCGGTTTCGGGACAGGAACTTGCCAACAGGCTTAATTGCAGCCGCGGGGCGGTATGGAAAGCAGTGAAGGAGCTCGAGGCGGAAGGATATGAGATCAGTGGCGTGAACAAAAAGGGATACACACTGAGAAGATCCGGGGATAACCTTTCAAGGGCGTTCATTGAAGAACGGCTTGGAAAAAGCGGTGCCGGGCTTAAGGTGGAGACCTATGCAGTGATCGATTCCACAAACAGTCTGCTAAAGCGTTATGCTACAAACGGTGAGACAGGTGACATGCTCGCAGCGTCCGAGGAACAGACTGCGGGCCGCGGAAGGCGGGGGAGAAGCTTTTATTCTCCTAAAGGGACCGGCGTATATATGAGTTTTTTGCTCCATCCCACCATGCCTGCGGGTGAAGCGGCGAGGCTTACAACGCTTGCGGCTGTCGCAACAGCCGAGGCGATAGAAACCGTCACAGGAGAAACTACTGAGATAAAATGGGTGAATGACATAAGAGTCAGGGGGAAAAAGGTGTGCGGGATCCTCACGGAAGCGCAGACTTCGATGGAAGACGGGACTCTCGACCACTGTATCGTGGGGATTGGGATCAACCTTTATGAGCCCTGCGGGGGATTTCCTGATGAGATAAAAGATATCGCGGGAGCCCTGTGCAGTGAAGAAAAAAAGGAAAACCTCAAAAACGAGATCGTTTCCGAAGTGACTCTGAGACTGTTAAAGTATTATTCCGAGCTTTCCGAAAAAACATATCTTGAGGGCTACAGGAAAAGGTGTTTCTGCATAGGACGGGATGTGTGCGTCATGACTGCGGATCACGAGGCAAGAGAGAGCAATGGCCCTGACAGGGTACATGCTCATGTGCTTGGGATCGACGATGAATGTCATCTGCATGTGAGGTACAATGACGGCTTTGAGGAATACCTGTCGAGCGGTGAGATAAGCATAAAAGCGTGATCTTTTTGAAACAGACAGAAATGTCAACTTGAAATTAATTAGAGGTTGACATTTCTTTTTTTATTGCTATAATCCGTAGATGGGTTTCGGGGTAACGGTGTGAAAGCCGCAGGCCCATCCCGAATGTTTGGTGCATGGAGTGAGTTATGAAAAAGAATGGTAACAGTGCTATAGTGAACATGGTTTTTATCGCGATGATGGCTGCGATAATGGCGGTGTGTGCGTGGATAACGATACCCGCCGCGGTGCCTTTTACTTTGCAGACGTTTGCGGTGTTTCTCGCGATATGTGTGCTTGGCGGAAAAAACGGCACGATCTCGGTTTTGGTATATATACTGCTTGGCGCGGTGGGGCTTCCTGTGTTTTCGGGCTTTAAGGGAGGCATAGGCGTGCTTCTCGGAAACACGGGCGGATATATCATCGGCTTTTTGTTCTCGGCGCTTGTCATGTGGCTTCTGGAGGGCGTTTTTGGCAGGAAGTTTTCGGGAAAGTCAAAGGGTGTTGCGATCGCTGCGGAGTTTGTGACGATGCTGATCGGGCTCATTGTCTGCTATGCCTTTGGAACGGCGTGGTTTATGGTGGTATACACGAGGAGCAAGGGGGCTCTCAGTCTTCTCACATGCCTCGGGTGGTGCGTTTTTCCGTTCATCATACCCGATGGGATAAAGATCGTGCTTGCGCTTTTTATCGGGAGAAGAGTGAAAAAAGCGATCGGAAGATAAGTCAAAAAAACCTTGACGATGCCGTGATTTCGAATTATCATTATTGTGTCAAAAATTCGAATGATAATGCCCGAAGCGTGTATTTTTCCGTATGGGCCCGGAGGTTGCCATGGAAGACAGAGAACTGACCGAAAACCGCGAAGAAGACCTTAAAAACCAGATTCTGGAGATCATCAACAGCGGCAAGAGTAACGAAGAGATCAGAGAAGCGCTGTCAGATTTCCATGAGAACGATATTGCTGAGATCCTTGAGGAAATGGAGGCTGACGAAAGAAAGCGTCTCTATCAGATCCTTGGCGTAGAGGGCGTTTCCGAGGTCCTGACATATGTTGACGACGCTTCGGATTACATTTCCGAGATCGATCCCGAAAAGGCTGCGGATGTCCTGGAAAACATGGATGCCGACGATGCAGCCGAAGTCCTCGAGAACATCGATGACGAAAAGCAGAGGGAGAAACTCCTTGGTCTCATGGACCAGGAAGCCGCCGATGATGTACGACTCATCTCATCGTATGATGATGATGAGATCGGAAGCATGATGACGACAAACTTCGTCACGATCCCCGAACATTTTACGATAAAGCAGGCCATGAGATCGCTCGTGGCTCAGGCTGAAGAAAATGACAACATCATGACGCTGTATGTTACCGACAAGGAGGGAAAATACAGCGGCGCGATAGAACTAAGGGATCTTGTGGTTGCGCGCGCGGATGTGCCGCTTGAGGACATCATAAGCCGTAATTACCCTCATGTTTACGACCATGAGAAGATAACCGAAAACATCGAAAGCCTGAAGGATTACGCTGAGGACTCCATCCCGGTGCTCAATGAAAAAGATGAGATACTGGGCGTCATCACAGCGCAGGACATCACTGAAGCCATTGACGAAGCGATGGCTGAGGACTATGCAAAGCTGGCAGGTCTTACTGCGGAAGAGGATTTAAACGAGAAGCTTGCCGACAGTGTGAAAAAGAGGATCCCATGGCTGATATTGCTGCTTTTCCTTGGGATCGGCGTTTCGACTGTGGTAGGTGTGTTTGAGGGTGTTGTTGCGCAGATCGCGATCGTTATGTGTTTCCAGTCGCTGATACTGGACATGGCGGGAAATGTGGGAACGCAGTCTCTTGCCGTTACGATACGTGTGCTGATGGACGAGGGCGCGAGTGGCGCGGAAAAGATCAAGTTTGTTTTCAAGGAAATGCTGATCGGCGCGACAAACGGTGCAATACTTGGAAGTGCAGCAATCTGTTTCGTAGGGCTTTATCTGCATTTTCTGAAGGGGTACATCTGGTTCAAGGCTTTTGAGATATCGGGCTGTGTGGGGCTTGCGCTGCTTCTTGCGATGATAGTGTCGAGTCTTATGGGAACGCTTATCCCTATGTTTTTCCACAAGATCAAGGTGGATCCTGCGGTGGCTTCGGGGCCGCTCATCACGACGGTGAACGATCTGGTCGCGGTAGTGACGTATTATGGGCTTGCGTCGCTGTTGCTCGCCGGGAGGATATAGAAGATAATATAAAAGTGTAGGGCGCTCCCGGTTGGGAGCGTCTTTTTGTGTGATGCGCAGAATGTGCATCGCGTGGCCCGGGCGGCCTGTTGACCTTGGGAAGCATTTGGCTGACGCTTCGTGCAGAGATTCTAATGCGTGGGTACAAGCCTTAAAGCAGTCACGGCGTCGAGGACTCGCTTCGCTCAGACAAACTCGACGTCGTGACTTGGCTTGTCCTGCCACGCAAAGAATCTCTAGCACTTGGTCAGAGAATGTTCCCAAGGTACAGGCTCGCCCGGGCCGTGGAGCACAGTCTGCTTCTCGCAGGGGAAAAACGGGGTGGTCGCTTGATTTGATAATTATAATGCTTGTAAAAATAAACATTATATGATATGATGTGTATAAATACAGACATTATGGAGAGCAATATGGGTAAGAGAAAAGCGCTTGTATATCCGCAGGCAGAGAAAAAACTGAAGATTGTCGGGGAACAGATTAAGTTAGCGAGATTAAGGCGGCATCTGACTGAACTGGATGTTGCAGAAAGGGCAAGGATAGGGCGGTCATCTGTCATACAGATAGAGAAAGGAGCACCCTCGGTATCGATGGGGATATACCTTGCCGTGTTAAGTGTTCTGGGGTTACAAGATGATATTTTGCTACTTGCAAGGGATGATGTTATGGGCAGGACGTTCCAGGACTTGGAGTTGAAGACTCCGAGAAGAGGTAAAAAGCATGAAACAAAACCGGAATGAAATATATGTATATGCGGGATGGGAAGAAGACAAAAAAATCGGAACTATATACTCGAATGTGATAAATGGGGAGGAAGTAGTTTCTTTTGAGTATGATCCCGGTTGGCTTGGTATTCATCCTGAACTAGTGCTTGACCCTGAAATCCCTTTGTCGCCATATCGCGAGTATTCAAAAGACAAAATGCTTTTCGGAGCTTTTACGGATTCTTGTCCCGACAGGTGGGGAAGAAAGCTGATCGAACGAAGAGAAGCTGAATACGCATCACGGGAGGGAAGAAGTCCGAGGAAATTTTTTGAAACTGACTATTTACTAGCGGTACAGGATTCGTGTCGAAATGGGGGATTAAGGTACACAACGGCTGATGATACAGAATTTGTCAGTCATGATGATCTGCCAATTCCGCCTATCACCAGTATCAGAGAACTTGAGCAGATTTCCTTGGGATATGAAAGTAATAGGGATAACCGGTGGGTTGAGAGATTGGTTTATCCGGGCTCATCACTTGGAGGCGCACGACCGAAATCGAATGTGACTGATGTTGACGGTACATTATGGATAGCCTAGTTCCCATCAAGGCTTGATGATTACGATGTTGGCGCGTGGGAAAAAGTGGTTCATGATTTGGCAGGTATGTGTGGCATAAATGTGCCTGCATCAAAAACCTGTAAATATAGCGAACTCGGGAGTACATTTTTGGTAAAAAGATTTGACAGAGAATATACTGAAGGCACTAATCGTATTCATTTTGCTTCGGGAATGACCATGCTTGGATTACGTGACGGAAAAACTGATGGGACGAGTTTCATTGACCTGGCGGAAATTATAGATCGGATCTCGTGCAATCCTTCCGAGGATCTTACGGAGTTGTTTCGTAGAGTGGTTTTTGATATTGCGGTGTCTAATCAAGATGATCATCTCAGAAATCATGGATTTTTACTTACTGAAAGGGGATGGCGTCTTTCGCCGGCATATGATATCAACCCTGTTAATAATGCAAGGCATCTTTCGCTGTATATTGATATGGATGATGGGATCAGATCGTTTGAAAAGGCTTTGAGTACTTGTGAGTTTTACCATCTGGGCATCGAGGCGGCAAAAGAGATCATAGGACGGACTGCTGAAACCGTGGCGGGAACGTGGCAAAAACTGGCCGACAGGTATGAGATTAAGAAAGCTGAGCAAAGGTATATGGCATCGGCGTTTGAAATGGCGAAGGAATACAAGGCGCTCCCTTGATAGGGAGCGTTTTTCTGTGTGATGCGCAGATTGTGCATCGCGTGGCTCGGTCAGAGAATGTTCCCAGGGTACAGGCTCGCCCGGGCCGTGGAGCACAGTCTGCTTCTCGCACGGGAAAAACGCGGTGGTCGCTGGGGGCACACGGTGATTTTACGCTGGGAGCGTAAGACTTTAGGGGGCTCAAAAGATATAATTATTTTCCATGGGGCATGATAGAAATGTGGTATAATAAATTACCAACGATAAAACTCAAAAAGAAGAAGGAAAATGAATATAACTCCGAAAACGTGCCATCCGGAGATAGTGATGACGATATCGGAAGGTGAGAGGACATCGGTTTATGTGGCTTCGGATGAAAACGGCGACCCTTTGATCTTCAAGACGATCAAGGGGAATGACAAAAGAAAATTGTATGAGGCTCTATCGCGGTGTGAAAGTGCCTACTTTCCCAAAATAATAGAATGCAGGTTTGAGAACGGAGATACTTGCGTTATTGAGGAGTATATAGAGGGGAAAACCTTGGATAAGGTTATTTCAGAGGGACTTTCTTTCAAAGACGCCATGTCTGTGATAAGACAGCTTATGGAAGCAGTCGGGACACTGCATTCTATGGATCCGCCTCTTCTTCACCGTGATATAAAGCCTGAAAACATACTGATAACTCCTGAGGGCGTTTTGAAACTCATTGATTTTGAGGCATCCCGGGAATACAAAAAAGAGGACAAAGAGCAGAATACACGTCCGAACGCTCATCTGGCTGATTGTACCCGAACTGTTCCGGTGCGGCATATCCACGCGGCCCAAGAAGGAT
>JAEEGH010014284.1_pt1 | contig 17438 bp, 16 predicted proteins | sample 9134181 | NCBI WGS metagenome assembly JAEEGH01 (sample SAMN16246544, study PRJNA631951) | gut metagenome | biome: gut microbiome; feature: rumen; material: DP-attached | host: Bos | place: Iran: Karaj | collected 2018-10
GGCATCGTATTTTTCCGCATATTTGCGAAGAAGCGATACAATCTTTTCCTTTTCATTTGGATTGAAAATAGTGGAATCAACCAACGACCCGTCTTTCTTCGAGAAGGTCCGATGATACTCGTAATTGTATCCTCCGGCGGCACCGGCTTGGTAACCGGCATTTGAAATATAATAAGTCGTCCACAGCTGTGAATTGAACGCGACATCTATACTGTCTAGGCGTTTGTATTTGAGGGTGGCGGCGACTTCCGTATGGGTGCTGTCATAGTACCAGTCATTGGGATAATTCCTGAGTTCGGACTCAATGAACCTCTTGTATTCTTCCACCTGACGGTAAAGGGCTCTTTTTTGAATTTCTCCTAAATGTCTGGCATCAAGGATTGTGTCTGCATCGGTCAAGTCATCGCCCAGCAACCCCTTGATGATTTTCCGGTGGACCCACTTAGGATAAACCTGGAACCTCGGCAATTCCCAGTGCAAGGAAACCGTGTAAAACCTGCTGCTGTCGCGTTCCGTTCCATAATTGGTGAATTGCATACAGCCTTTCTCTTTTGTGGGGTCGCACTCAATCAATTCGTCGTCATATATGGCTATCTCTGCCTTGACCCGTTCCAAATCGCTTTTTCCAATCAGGCTGTATTCCATTTTCATGGCAGCAAGCATGGAATAGATTTTATCCACCTTCTCCGCTATATCGGATAAGTCCTTGCAATCCGGAGCCTGCAATGCAACTGTCGGTTCCTTTTTGGGGGCGTCTTCCGATTCTTTGGAACCGCTTTTTAACAAAATAAGCGGGCAGGCAATTACTGCGACAAGGTATGCCGCCGTTAAGATACCGATCAGCCGTTTCATGACGTCTCCTTTTTTCTATGAAGGTCTCTAACATAATTATCGACCAAAGGAGCGCAAATGTAAAGTGGAAATAAAAAAATCAGCCCCACGGGCTGATGTCGCCATTAAAGGGATAAGGCAAACAGATTACACTCCGCGGAGGTCCGGATCCCAGACAACCTTATGGAGCTGCACCTGGAACCGTGCGTCGTTTTTAACCATCACGTCGCTTGCGAGCATCCAGTTCACGATTTCCACATTCGAAAGTTTTCCGAATACGGGCGACACGAAAATAGAGGGCATCCCTTGCGGAACCCCATCGGGTAAATTTTTCTGTAAAGCCTGGGCGGATTTTTTGGCAGCGAGGCGTTCCACCACGGATTCCGTTTCTTCCAGGTCCTCGACGCTCCCGACCACGAACTTGAGGACATCGCCTTCGCCAATCGTCTCCATGTTTTCAAGTTTCATGTGCGAAGACATCGCGCTACTTTTGCATTTCCAGTCCATCGTGTAGAAAAGCCCCGGGAATCTCCACTTGGCAGGAACGGTCCCGTTCGTCTCGACATTCACGCGGAACCCCTCGCGACTCAGGGTTTCCAGAAGTTCGGCCACACCCTGATGCAGTAGCGGTTCCCCTCCGGTGAGGGTCACGTTTTTAACGCCGTAGCCTTTTACCGCCTCAAGAACCTGTTGCAGGTCCATCGTCTTGTAATCGGAACCTTCGACCGCGTACATGGAATCGCAATAGGAACAGCGCAGGTTGCAGCCGTGCAGGCGCACGAACACGGCGGGGAGCCCCGTCCGTATGCCTTCGCCCTCGATACTCTTGAAAATTTCGCAGACTTTCATAAGACCGCGCTCATGCCTCTTATGCTTCGTACTCGACGATGTTGCCTTCGCTTTCCTGAATCTGCACCTTGTAGCAGTGCGGCACCTGTTCGCAAATCCAGCGGGCCATGTTTTCGGCAGTCGGGTTCAGGTCCATCACGTCATTTAAGAACTTGTGGTCGAGCTGTCCCTTCACGATTTCCTTAATCTTCGAAAAATCGACCACCATTCCGTTCTCGTCGAGCGTTTCGCTCTGGCAGAACACCGTGATGATCCAGTTATGCCCGTGGAGTCCGCAGCACTTGCTTTCGTAAGGGAGCGAAAGACGGTGCGCTCCCGAAATTTCAAGACGCTTGATTACCCTGTACATACTCATGCCCTGTACTCCGTCGTATCTTCGATTCCTGCCTCGGCAAGCGCCGCCTTGCGTTCGATACAGGTTGCGCACTTACCGCAATGAATGTTCTCGCCCTTGTAGCAGGACCAGGTTTCGGCGTAGTTGATTCCAAGGAGCTTTCCACGGCGAGCGATGTCGGCCTTGGAAATCTGCGTGTAGGGAGCGTCGATGGTGATTTTCGCGTAGGTGCCCGCGGAAATGGCCGCCGACATGTTGTCCACGAATTCCTTTCTGCAGTCCGGGTAAATGTCATGGTCGCCAAAGTGGTTCGCCATCATCACCTTCGAAAGGCCGCGGCTTTCGGCAAGACCTGCCGCCACGGAAAGCATAATCCCGTTGCGGAAAGGCACCACGGTCGACTTCATGTTTTCGTTCGCGTAGTTCCCTTCGGGAATCGCGTCCGCACCCGACAACAGCGACGACGTAAAATAGTCGTGCATGAACTTCAGCGGAATCGTGATATGCGGAATCCCGAGCCGTTCGCAGTGGAGGCCCGCAAAGGGGATTTCCTTGTCGTTGTGGTTGCTGCCATAGTCAAACGAAACCGCAAGCGCAATGTCTTCGGCACGCTCGTAGAGCAACGTGGTGCTGTCCATTCCTCCGGAGAGGATCAATAGAGAATCTTTCATGGGGCTCCTAGTTTTGTTTAGAGTCAGGATGGATTTCGAACTGACTTGCCCAAAGATAGAAAAAATCCCCGCCGCATTCTTTATATATTTTACGGCCATGAAAAAGAAAACGTTCCTTTCCGTAGCTTTATCGATTGTAGCGCTCCTTTCCGGCTGTTCCAAGGGAATCAAGCCGAGCGACCCCGATGTTTACCGCAACAAGACCGGCATCATTGGCGTATTCCGCCAGTCCGCCTTCTACTGCGAAAACGTGATGCCGCAGTTCATGACGCTTGGCCAGCAGAAAATCATGGTCAAGTCCGGCTGGAGCAACGAGCAGGACAACCTCTTTATCAGCGAAATGAAGCCGGGAATCGCCCCGCTCTACACCTACGAATATTCCTGCGGAGAAGACGAAACCAAGCTTACGCTCGACACGACCGACCACGGCAAGAAGGCTTTCCCCTACGCCGTGAAGATTCCCGACCAGGGTTTCTGCAAGATCGTCATTTCTTTCCTCGAAAACGACAACCTGTTTTCCCATAACGACGCCCTGCTGCTCGACTTCTTCAAGAAAAACGAAGTCGCCGCAGGTTTCCCGAACATTCCCTACTGCGACGTCATTGACACCAAGGGGAACGTGGTCACCTTCATGGACCGCGACTCGCTCAACCGCGAACAGTTCAACGCCGCCGTCAAGGACGCAAAGCAGCTGACCGCCGAAAACATCTACCCGCTCGTTTCTATCGAAGGAAGTTCCGATATGGCGACCCTGAGCGGCGACAACTCGCAGGTGATTCTTGTGACCTGGCACAACAACCCCGAAGCCTTCAAGGACGGGCAGACGGTAACGCATACCGAAAAGGTCATTTGGGGATTCACCGACAAGGAATTCGTGAAATGGTTCCGCGAAAACCACGAGAAGGTCGATAACTGGGACCTGCGACTCAAGCAGCTTCTGGGCATGTCGCCCGAAACGAACAACAGCCATTTCACCGTGTTCTGGGCAAACGTTTCCGACGTTTTCCGCCCGGCCTACTACCCCGAAATCAACAGCGGACTGATGAACAACGCGTTCTCCAACTCGCTCGAGGAAGACACGAGCGAAAACGCCATGTGGTTCAAGAACTGGTTCGACAAGATGAGTTCCATCGCCTACCGCAAGGACGGAGGGTACCCCTGGACGCGCCTCGGCTACACCTACGACTGGGGGAATCCGAACAGCAAGTACGGGCTTTCGGAATTTATCGTGAAGGATGGCGCCACTATAGAAGTCAAGTTCACCAGGAACAACAAGGCGTTCCTCAAGTGGATTAAGGACAGGATGTAATTAATTCGGATTTCGGATTTCAGAATTATGGCGGACTAGGACGCGAAAAAGCGACTGGCCCGCATTTTTATACTTGCGTTCGAAAGCGGTTTCTGGGACGTCGGGGGTGAATTCGTCACATTCTACGGACAAACAAAGTGAAAGCGCCCCGCCCGCTACGCGGGCGGCTTCCGCGAATTCGCGGGCGTAGATTTCCCAGTTGGTCCGCAACTCCGTTGCGGCCCCCAGACGCAAGAGCGTCGGGAAAATCGGATGCAGGTGGAATCGCCTTGTCGCCTCGCTTTCCTTGGGCCACGGATTCGGATAGTAGAGCGCATGATGCAGAATTTTCCACTCCCCCGCCACGACCTTTTCGAGTGCGAGGCGCCAGAAATCGAGCAGTTCCGCGCGGACCCAGAAGGCGTTCGGCGGAACCTGCATCTGGTCTAGCTCAGCGGATTCACCTGCGGCATCTTCCATCGCATTTTCTAGCTGGCGACTATTTCCCGCCTTCGAGAGGCGCACCGACGACTTGTCGATTCCGATCACCGGAATTCCCGGGAAACGCTTTGCCAGATGGATGGTACTCTCCCCCGTACCGCACCCTGAATCCAGAACCAGCGAAAGAGGGACAGGCGCTTCGCAATCCCTAGCGGCATAGTTACGTACAAATTTACACGCACTTTCAAACGATTCGCGGGTATGGTCCGCCACCGGGCGCAAGAAAGTCGTGGAGGCGTACTTGCGCACCACGACTTCCAAATTCCTGTAGATGTCAACCTGGTTGCTTGTAACCGAATGGACTATGTTTCCATTAGATTGCTTCGTCACTTCGTTCCTCGCAACGACGAAGGAAATTACTTTTCCCAGATAGAGAGGCGGTCGCCACCGATAAGTTCGATATCGTCGAGCCAGAATTCAACGGTCGGGTCAAGAACGGTCGCCTTGAAATTCCAGTTCAGCTGGTTCACGCACTTGTACGAAGCGTTCGGGGCAATAATATCGGCAAGCGGCACACTCACGCGTTCCCAGTCCGCAGACATCGCGTGTTCGTACTGAGCAATTATTTTCTGCTTTTCTAGCTGAGGTTTCGCTTCGATAACGGCAAAGACAATGGCGCCCTTGCCCCTGATACGGAATGCAATCGAGTCGACCGAGGAAATGTCGTTGCAGAGAGCCTTGTCGCTCTTGCCCAGTTCTATACCGACGGTAGCCCAAGGATAATGCACTCCCGCGGAATCCTCGACAGCGTCCCCAAATTCGGCTTCCACATGAGCCACGATGTTGCCGTCCAAGTCTTCGAGCGTAAAGCGGTGTTCCTTGCCAACAATAAAACTCGGGGTCACGTTCTTGGAGGAATAATCAAAATACCACCAGCCGCCATCGTATGTACGCGCGGGCATAAAGCGGTTCTGGTAGTTGGAATCCTGGAAATCGTCCAGCAAAAGCGCACGGGATTCTTCGGCGAACGTACTGGAAGTCGACTTTTTCCCGGCAACCACCTTGAGGTAGGTGCTGCTGGTGTCATGCCCCGCATCGGGAATGAAAACAAGACTCAGCGCCCCTTCGGGAAGCGAATCCAGGGAGAAAGAGCCGTTTTCGACCTTCGCGGAATGTTCCATACCGCGAACCTTGACCGTTCCGTTCGCAGATTCGTCACCTACGTTGCCCGAGACCTTAGCCATCTTTTTAAGCTGGTCCTGTCCAAGGTCGACGACGCTGTCGCCTTCTACCTTGACCTGCAGCTGCAAGGCTTCGCCATCGAGCTTAGCTTCAAACGTATAGTCGCCATCGGCAACGCCTTCGATTGTCACGTAGCCCTTCTTGTCGGTTTCGGCTTCATAGGCGTCGGCACCGTCTAGGCTTTCGCTATCCATGAGGCGCACCCTTGCCTGGGCAGCCGGCTTTTTATCCGCCGTCATAATCTGTGCCGTAATGGCATTACCGGCCTCGGAACCACTGGAGCCACCTCCCGCCGTCTTGGTTTCGCCGCACGCCAAAAGACCCCATCCCAAAGAAAGGGTCAGCGCAGCAGAAGACGCCGTTTTTACCATACGGGAAATGTTCAAGTTTTTGCGGAACACATCCGAAAGATACAAAAATAAAGGTGTACTGCGCATTATACCCCCTTGTTTTGCGGGGTAGAGCCCGTGTCAGGGTCGTCCACCTTGTCGGACAGGGGGAACATCGCTATGTTCAATGCGTATACACGGTCGGCACGTTCGCTCTGGCGGGCGAACTGCAAAAGGCCACGACGGAATTCCTCGATACGGTGGCGGATTTCGGGCAGGTCCGCTTCTTCGGCGGTAAACACGACCGACGAAATATCGCGTTCTTCGGGTTTATGGCGGTCGATCGATTCCTGGGCAAGTTCAAGCGTATGCCTGTGGAAATCGCGCACGGCCTGGCTCTTGACTTCGCCACCGGTACTGATGATCTGGTCGGTAATGTTCCAGCCGCCCTTATTGTCGGGGACCACGAGCCCGAGCTGTTTCAGGATGCCGAGGGCGGAACGCGCCTCGTCCTGCGAAATGGGCGGATTCAGCCCCTTGGCAAGCTTGCCTACGTCGCTTGTGTCCTTGGAAATGCCGATAAGGGCGCGAAGGGCAGCACAGGCCCAGCTGCCAAAATACGAAAGCTCGGGAGTCGAAAGGATACGGGTTTCCATGGAACGGAGTTCCATCAGCCTGTAATACAGCTCAGAGAGAGTCTGCTTCGCCTTCGTCTTGTTGAAACGGTATAAAGTCTTGAAATATTCGGCGCGGCGATCGTCCAGGCCGCACAACCGGATGAACGCGGGGAGCGTGCCCTCGTTCAAATGCCCCTCTTTCTGGAACACACGTACAAGCCAGGCCGGGTCCACGCCGGTTTTCTGGCCAAGGTAGCGGTACGAGGTGAAAGGGCTGCCTTTCTTGGTTTCGACAAACCAGTCTCTCAAGAACTCGCGGTATTCCAAATAGTCTAATACTTCGGGCATACCCATAATTTACCCAAAAAAAGATAGGAAATGTTTACATATTTTAAAATTCTTACTATTTCCGTTGCAATTTTTTCAACATTGCCTGCACAAATGTGTATTTTTGGCTTGAGACCTTCCTATATTTAATACAATGCCCCGCACTTACGCTGCCATAGACCTCAAGTCGTTTTTCGCCTCGGTGGAATGTATCCTCCGGGGGCTAGACCCGTTAAAGGCAAAGCTCGTGGTCGCAGACGAAAGCCGCACCGAAAAGACGATTTGCCTCGCGGTGACGCCTGCGTTAAAGGCATACGGGATTCCCGGGCGAGCGCGACTTTTCGAGGTGAACCAGAAGGTGCGCGAGGTGCAGCGGAAAACCGGCGAAAAGATCGAATTCACGATTGCAAAGCCGCAGATGGCAAAATACGTGGAATACTCCACCAAGGTTTACAATGTCTACTTGAAATACGTAAGCGCCGAGGATATCCACGCGTATTCCATTGACGAATGCTTTCTGGACCTGACGCAATACCTCAAGCTTTACAAGAAATCGGCCCGCGAACTGGTAAAGACGATTATCCAGGATGTGTTCACGACCACGGGAATTACGGCGACAGGCGGAATCGGCACCAATCTGTACCTCTGCAAGATCGCAATGGACGTGATGGCAAAGCACGTCGAGGCCGACAGCGACGGTGTCCGAATCGCAGAACTCGACGAGATGAGTTACCGACGGCAGCTATGGGCGCACCGGCCGATTACGAGTTTTTGGCAGGTGGGCCGCGGCATTGCGGAGCGGCTGGAGAATTGCAGGCTGAATGCGGGGCGCGGAATCTACACGATGGGAGACATCGCCCGCGTGAGCGTGAAAAATCCCGAAGGCCTGTACAAGCTTTTCGGCGTCAATGCGGAAATTTTGATTGACCACGCCTGGGGTTACGAACCCTGCACGATTGCAGACATCAAGAAGGCAAAACCGCGCAACAGGAGCACAGGCGAAGGCCAGGTGCTACAGGACCCGTATCCGTTCGACAAGGCGCGACTTGTGGTGCGCGAGATGGTCGATACCGTTTCGATGACCTTAGTGGCGCACGACCTGGTGACAAACGCCATGGTGCTTACAGTCGGCTACGACCGCGAAAACGTGGACAAGGGGATTTACCACGGCGAAACCGTGATGGATGTTTACGGGCGCATTCTCCCGAAACCTGCCCACGGTACGGCAAACATCGGCTACTACACCAGCTCGCAGACGGTGATGGCCGATGCCGTGATGAAACTTTTTGACCGCATCGTGAACCCGAAGCTGACGGTGCGGCGATTGAATCTTGTGGCCGCCGACATCGTGGATGCAAGCCACGAACAGTACGACCTATTCACCGACGTGCAGAAACAGGAACGCGAAAAGAAACGCCTGAAGGCGGAACTTTTGATTAAGAAACGGTTCGGCAAGAATGCCATCGTGAAGGGAATGGACCTGCAAGAAGGCGCCACGACCGTGGAACGCAACGGACAAATCGGGGGACACCGTGCCTAATTTAGACGAAAGAACGGCTCTCCGAGCCTACAGACGAGAGACGAGAGACAATTACTCAGACATAATCGATTTGCCGTATCCGCGGAACGACTGGAACTTCCTTATGAAGCACCCGCGGATGAACGTGGAAGACCGCGCGAAGATTTTCCACCCGTTTGCAGCACTGCGCGGACATGCCGAGGCGCTCGACGCAACGGCGGAGCGCAAGCAGGTGGCGATCGAGAACGAGTTAAGCCTTGACGAAAACGAATTCGGCGCATAAGGCGGTTGCGGTTTTTCTACATTAATTTATAGGATTCCTTTACACGAGGTCATTATGAATCTTGAAGAAGAACAAATTCGTGAGCTCCAGCGTAAAGACCAGGAACATGATGCGCGCCTGGATATGCAAAAGGAAAAGGATGACGAACACGATGTTCGCATTGACGCACTGTACAGCAAGGAACGCGAACAGGATTTCAGGTTGAAGGCCCAGGTGGCCAAGGATGCGGAACACGATTTCCGCCTGAATTCCGTAGACAGCGTCAACAAGATGCAGGATTCGGAACTGCGCCGCCAATCGGAAAAGGACCGTGAACACGACGCCCGACTGAATGCACTCGAAAAGCTTTGTGCTGAACTGTCGCAACGAATTGCCGCCCTTGAAGAACAACTGAAAAAGTAGGGCGCATGACTCAGCCGATTCGAAACATCGCAATCCTTGCCCACGTGGACGCCGGAAAGACGACCCTTTCCGAGCGGATCCTTTTTGCGGCGGGCGAAGTTCGCCGGCCGGGCCGCGTGGAAGAAGGCCTTGCCACGATGGATTACCTGCCCGAAGAAAAGGACCGCGGCATCACCATCGAGAGCGGCGTTGCACATTTCGAATGGAAGAACACCTGGTTCAACTTTATCGACACGCCGGGGCACGTGGACTTTGGCGCCGAAGTAGATACGGCACTCACGGCGGTCGAAGGCGCCGTACTCGTGGTGAGTGCTGCGAGCGGAGTCGAGACACAGACCGTCGCCGCCTTCCGTAAACTCCGCGAAGCGGGCGTCCGCACGATTCTTTTCGTGAACAAGCTGGACAACCCCGACTATTCGCTAGACGAAACGCTGATCAACATCGAAGAAGTCCTGGGCGTACGCCCGGTACTCATGACCCTCCCCGAATACAAGGGCGGAAAGATTAGCGGTGTACTCGACATACTGAGCAGAAGCCGCCTGGTACATTCGGAATCCGGAGAAGAAATTATCGACGACAGCTGGCCGCAACCGGGCGAAGTGAGCGATTCAACCGAGAAAGTCAAGAAGCATTACGCGGAGGCGGTGGAATTCGCGAGCAACTTCGACGACGAAATCTTGCAGCTTGCACTCGAAGGAAAGGCGGTCGCGCCGAAACAGCTTTTGCGCGGGCTCAAGGAACTAGCGAAGAATGACGACTACGCCCTCTGCTATGCAGGCTCTGCGATGGAAGGCTTCGGAGTCCGCAGCCTCTTGACAGCGCTTTCCTTCTTTTTACCCGACGCGCCCCAGTTTAGCGAAAACGAGCTTGGCCAGGTGATTCGTCTTAGGCACTTTAAGGGCGTAGGCGAAATTTCGCTTTTCCGCAGCCACACGGACATGGAACGCAAGGAATGGCCCGCGGGGTTTGAATTTTCGCGCCTGAAAGCCAACTTGTTGCAGCCCGTGGACGAAATCCGCTCCGGCGACATTTACGCGATGCGAACGCCGTTCGAAACGGAACTTGGACAGGTGATTTATTTAGACGAGAGACGAGAGGCGAGAGACGAGAGAGAGGAGACGCAACCAGACTCCTCTATCCGCGACAAGTACCAGCCGCTTCTGCAGACACGCGTGGAGTGCCTGGGCTCCGATGATTACCATCACGTGGAAAAGAGTCTAGGCACGCTCAGCCGCATGGACCCCTCTTTCCGCGTTCAGAAGGACGACGGCGGATTCTGGTACCTGCATACCGTAGGCGAAGTGCAGCTGGACGTGCTGCTTGCCCGCCTCAAGCGCGAGTTCGGCTGCGAGGTGCGTGCAGGAAAACCCGAGGTGCGTTGGCAGGAACGCCTCTGCCGAAATGTCGGCCCCGTCGAAAACACGTTCCAGATTGGCCCGCATAAAATTTCGATAAAGCTTTCGGCGACACCGCTCGAAGGTGACGCGCACGATATCCGTCTCGCCGCAGAATTCCTCGAAAACGCCCCGCGTGAAATCTTGGCGGGCGTGCGCTCGGCGCTCCTCGAATCGACCGAAATCGGCGTTCTCGGCAAGGGGCCCCTTGTAGGCGTCTGCTTTGAAGTCCACGAGTTCACCTGGACCGAAGGGGCGCTGCCGCCCATGATCAAGAAGGCATGCGCCGACGCGGTCGTCAAGCTGATTAAACCCGCCGACGTGCAGCTTTTCGAACCCATCATGGAACTTTCGCTCGAATGCCCCGTCAACTTCGCAGGACTCGTGACCGGAGACATCCAGTCGCGCGACGGCAAGGTGAAAGAAATCGGCGGTGACGGCAAGACGCATTTTTTGAAGGCGGACGTCCCGCTGCGAAAGATTTTCGGCTACGCCACGGGTGTACGCAGCATCAGCAAAGGGACGGCCCTTTACAGCATGAAACTGCTCGGGTACAAGCCCGCAATCATTTAAATTTTTTGAAAATTACTTCTGGACTTTTTCGTAGACGGCAATCTGACGTTCTACGATGCGGTCCCAGTTGAAACATTCGTCGATTCGCTTCTGGGCGCCCGCCAGCAGCTTTTTCACAAGTTCATTATCCGAAGCTAGACGCTTGTAAGCTTCGGCAAGAGCCTTCGGATCTTTTTCGGGAACGAGGATTCCTGTTTCGCCATCGACGACAACATCGGGAATGCCGCCCACGTTACTTGCGACGACGGGGAGCCCGAGTTCCATCGCCTCGATCAGCACGACGCCGAGACCTTCGGTATCGCCCTTGCTATCGACAATGGCCGGGAGCGTGAAGACATTTGCGGTCTTGTATTCGTTCGCGAGTGCCTCGGGAGAAAGCTTGCCAGTGAAAATGATCTCTGCAGCGTTTGACGCGGCAATCGCGGTAGCTTGCTTCTTTAATTGTTCCGTCAGGTCACCGACGCCCACGATGCGGATTTCGAACTGGTCGCGCGGCAGGTACTTCGCGGCTTCAATCAGGTAGCAGATTCCCTTGCGTTCAATATGACGGCCCACGAAGAGGATTTTGAATTTGCTATTTACCGGATGCGGATCGGGGCGTTGCGGGGTGTCCCCGCTAGAAGGGGTAGCGGATGCTACAGGGAGATCCCCGCCTTCGCGGGGATGACATGGAGCAGGAGCGAGGGGGAGACTTCCCCCATCTCTCGTCTCTTGTCTTTCGTCTTTCGTCTCTAGCGTTGTTCCGTACGGGCTCCACTCGACGTCGACATCGCGGAGCGCCTTGATTTTACCGGCCGTAAAGCTTGAATTCGCGAAAACGGCCTGCGCCTGGCCGATGGCAAACTTGAGGAGAGGTTTCACCCACTTTTTCTTGCGGATGAGCAGGAGTTCCGCCCCGTGGAAATTGAGGACCAGCGGGATTCTGAACAACTTAGCGGCACCGAGCGCAATGTAGGCGTGCGGGAAAGGCCAGTGGGCATGAATCACGTCGGGCCGGAACTTGCGGCAAATGTTGATGCACTTGAAAAAACCGCTGATGATGTAGGGAATCGCCAAAAGCTGCAGCCAGGGCTTGCTCGCCATTTTGCTGGGAGCGCCTTCTTCGTGAGTGAGCATTTCCCATTCGGCGGGCGCGTAGCGGAAACGGTTTACCTTGACGCCGTCGATTTCGTGGCTTTTCAGGCCCTTGTACGCGGGAGCGAGAACTTGTATGTCAAGTCCTGCCTTTTTGAGGTGCGCAATCGAGGTGCGCAACCAGGGGACTTCGGCGTCTTCGTGAAAGCGCGGATAGACGGAACCGATAACGAGGACTTTCTTGACCATTGAACTTAAGCCTGGGCGGCACTCGGCTGCGGTTCAGCATTTTCGATGTTCTGGATGCATGCCGGGTAGATGATGGGCCTTACGACCTTGTTCAGAAGGTCCTGCATGTCGATCTTGAAATCGTGCACGACGGCCATCTGTTCGATACGGCCCCTGACGCGATTCCAGCCTTCGATCTTTGTGTCCAGGAGCAACAGGCCCAAGCCGGAGTCATGTTCCAAAAATCCGATGATGTCGCTGCTGCGTCCACCCTTGCTCTGCGCGGCAAGGAAAATATCCCAGAAAAGGTTGAAGTCGTCTTCTTCCGGCATTTCCTTGCGAAGGGTCTCAAAATCAAATTCCAGATACACAAAGTAGCTGTTGTCTTCGTCGCTTCGAATGATTTCCTCTTGACAACGGCGTTCGAATATTTCTTCGGTGTAGATAGAAATATCATACTTGCGTTTTCTGATTAAATTGAATAGGAACTTTTTCATCATCGAGTCAAATTTAGGCTATTTTTGAGTCATGCAACGATTGTTGAAATTGAAAAAAGCGCTCAAGGCTAGTGTTTTGGCCTCCTCGGTCGAAAACTTCAGGACCATTCTCGCATCGAGAACCAAATATCGTCCCCTGACATCCGACGAAATCCAGATTCTTGAAAGAAACGGCAACCGTTCCGAATCCTGGGAAAAGGTCATGGTCGAAAACGAGTTCGACCCGAACCGCATTATCCGTTCGTCGTTCATGGGCGAAGTCTACCTGCCAAAGTTTTTCGGAACGCTTTTGCTGCCGGGCGACGTGTCTTTCCCGACAGGCATCTACGACAGCCTGGTCCACAACTGCATCATCGAAAACGCGCTGGTCCACAAGGTGGCCATGCTCAGCAACATCCTGGTCCGAAGCAGCGCTGTCATCCAGAACGTAGGTTCTATCGTCAGTAGCGGAAAAATCAGCTACATGGTCGGAAACGCCATGCACGTGGGGAACGAAATGGGTGGACGCAAGGTTACCGTTTTCCCCGAAATCACGACGGAACTTATCGAGGCGCAGCTTTTCCATAAGCCGGACCCCGAAGTCGCGGCGGCATTCGACGAACAGCTCCGCGCCTACCGCGAAGAAACCGCGTTCCCGTTCGGCGTGGTGGGCAAGGGTGCCGTGGTCTGCAACACAAACATTATTCGCAACAGCTGGATCGGAGCTCACGCCCGCATCGAGGGCGCCGAAAAAATCAGGAACTCCGTGGTGCTTTCGTCCCTCGAAGAACCGAGCCACGTCTACGACTCCGTGATTCTTGAAAATTCGAACGTGCAAAAAAGCGTTACGATCCATACGGGCGCGGAAGTGCAGGGATCGGTCCTCATGAGCCGTACCACCATCGCATGCAAGGCAATCGTCAAGTCGTCGATTATCGCTCCATGCTGCCACATCGAGGAAGGCGAAGTGAACAGTTCATACGTGGGCCCCCTGACCCAGATGCACCACCACTCGCTCTTGATTGCAGCCCTTTGGCCCGACGGATGCGGCAACCTGGGCTACGGCGCAAATGTCGGCAGCAACCACACCGGACGCATGCCCGACCAGGAAGTAATGCCAGGACTTGGCATGTTCTTTGGACTCGGCGTGAACATCAAGTTCCCCGCGAACTTCCGAGAATCGCCCTTTACCCTGATTGCGACCGGACTTACAACGCTCCCGCAGCGCGTCAAGTTCCCGTTCTCGCTCATTCGCCCCGGCGACCCGCAACTCGTAGGAGTCGCCCCGCGCTTAAATGAAATCGTACCCGGCTGGAACTACGCGAACAACGCCTACGCGCTCGACCGCAACCTCTACAAGTATTCGCTGCGCGGCAAGGGAATCATTCCGTCTTCTTTCTACACGATCTTTAGCCCCGATACCGTTCGCTACGTCTACGACGCCTACCAGCGCCTGCAAGTGACAACCGTCCGCGACATATACACCAAGGAACACATCGACGGACTCGGAGAAAATTTCCTGCGTGAACGCGTACGCCAACAGGCTCTCAGGACTTACCAGGAATACCTCGCACGCTACGCCCTGGAACAGATCATATCCCTCGTCATTAACGACGTGAACCTGCAAACGCAACCGGTCAAGGAACTGCGCCGCCTTGCGACAAACGATACCAACAAGGACGTGATGCGCACGGTGTCGCTCCCCGAGACATTCGACGAACTTTTCAAGCGTTACCGCCAGCTGGAAAAGGACTGGTACGAACGCGTGACCCACGGGCTCGACAAGGACAACGAACGCGGACGCGCCATCTTTGACGACTACGACGACGCACACCCCATTGACAAGGGTTTCTCGGAATGGGAAAAGGCCCGCGTCGAAGAAAAGCTGCGTCGGCTCGGAACCATCGTGAAAACGGCAAGGCCTGAATGAACCTGTCGTGGACATTGCTCGGAATCCTCTTGATTCTGGAAATTGCCGCGAGGCTTACGCTCGAAATTCGTGAACGCAGACTCACGCAGATGCGCGGAGGCGTTTTTGCCCTGCTGCGCCTGATTCCCCTGCTAAACGACATCGTTCCGTTACCGGAACACCGGAAGGCCCCTGCCGAAAGCGAATTTCAGAAAAAGCACGAAGAAGGACATGCGGAACTGCGACACGGGATTCTGCGGAACCTCGCCAAGATCGCCCTGCTTCTGCTTGCCGTGTGGCTGTTCGCGTTCTTGCTCGCAAGCCGCGAAATGTCACTTGTCGAAGCGGTACTGTGGCTGCACCTGGCCGCAATTCCGTTCCGCACGGTATTTCACCTGTACTGTTGGCACCAGGAATACGAAGCCGATCACTATGCCTTTGAAAAGCTCGGCAAGAAAGTGGCGAAGGCCGCAATGCGTGACCTTGCCACAAGCGAGATTCCCTACACGAAACTTTTTGCGGCCATCTATCGCGAACATCCGACAGTCGCCATCCGTAGCCAGAAAATTTTAAACAAGGAAATCAAGGCGTAGAGCCGTTTTGCGGACAGCACCTTATTCAGATTGCGCGGACCGAATCCTATTCCGGTTTTGCGGAAGCGCGAATCAGCATGAGCTGGGCCGGCACGTAGAACCACCAGATTAGGTTATTTGCAATTTCGGCCACGGCCTGCAAGGCACTGTGATTTTCGCCCGTAACCATGGAAAGGCCTACACATGCATCGCAGCAGAAAAAGGCGACCATACCCCAACGGACAAACAGGGCGTTTTTAGACGGGAAATATTCCTTTCGCGGAGCAAGGATACCCACGATCATGGAGGTAACGACAAACACGCCGTAAACAACGACGATCGCTACCGTGAGTTCCAGGGTTCCTGTCGCAAGCAAGATAATCCCCGCAAGAACAGCGATCGCAAGCAAAGCATATACCCGCGGAAGTTTAGTATCCGATTCGGAGGTGCGGGAATGCCTATAAATCAGGACCGTCTGAAACACCATAAAAAAGGATATTCCCAAAAGGGTGCCGAGGGATCCAGAATTAGGGGCGATTACCGTAGTCAAGCTGAAACAATAATCGGCGATGAGCGAAAACACAAACGCAATACGCAGCAGCTTACCGTCCCTGCTACAGAAAGCACTCGGCGCCTTCATAAAGGCAAGCACCGTCAGCAACGTCGTCATGACGGACTTGGTATAAAGCTGGAGGGTTCCGGCATCGGAAAGGCACTGGCTTACCGCGCCGCAGGAATAGAAGTCGAACCAGTCCTTGCCCGTGGTAACGAGGAGAAACAGGGCGAGAAGGGAAAAGACGATTTTTTGAGCGGTTGTTTGTAAAAGCATAAACAAAGGATAGCAAAATTTTTGACTATCCTCATTATTTTATCAAAAAAAACGTGAAAATTACTTGATTCGGATTTGGCGCAGGCGGGAACCTTCGCGGACAAGGTAATTTCCCGGAGCCAGCTTTAGCGATTTGCCCAGGAATCGGCCCTGCATGTCAAAGACCTGAATCGGCTCGTTCGGACGGATTTCGAGACCCACAAGATTGCGGTTCCCTATCGCCGTGGTAGAGTCTTCCTTGGTCGTGTCCGGTTCCACGAACGGATTTTCCGGATCATCCACCACCACCTTGATGGTTACGGAGGCTTCGCAGCCCGAGGCATTCGTGTGGACGGCCTTGTAGTAGCCGCTTGATTTTCCATCAAGATTCTTGAAGCGGATTTCGCGGTCGGTCGAAGTAAAATTGTTCGGGCCGCTCCAAACCCAGCGGCCACCTTCCCACGGATGCGGGCCAATTACCAGCGAGTCGCCCTTGTTCGGCTTCACGTCAGTGGTTTCGTTCCAGCCGCCGTCATGCACCTTCACGTACGGGACAATCGTATCCGGCTTGCAGACGCCACCTTCGGCGCCGTCAATCACCATCGTCGTAATCGTCTGTGCAGGTGCCGTCATCGAAAGCGTCTTCCCCGATACCGCGATATCGGATTGCGCCGTTAAACTGCCCGGCAATTCAAACCGTACTACCTTCGCGCTTGCGCCGATTTTGTCAAACCCGCGCAAGTCGAATTCATACTTCACGTCGCTTTCGCCACTGTTGCGAACCACAAGCACCAAGGCGCCATCTTCGCGCAATGCCGCGAGCGTATTGCCGTTATCGCTGTCGATAATGCGCGACCCCGGCCGAATAAAGCGGCTGAATGATGCATGCATGTAAAAGCGGGCATTCGGCGTGAAAGTTTCCTTTTTATGATCCAGTGCAAAGGTGCGCCAGTTTTCCGCCGGGTCTCCGAGCTGCCAGTCCACCCAGGCATTCGCCTTCATGTCGCGCAAGTCCGCAAGAATCACGCCCGCCATCCAGAGCGCGATATTTTCGTTGCCACTCTTGTGGAGCGGTCCCGTTTCGGATTGCCACACGCGCTTATTCTTGGCGAACGCCGCGTTGAATAGCTTTGCGCGGTTGTCGCCACCGGAATAGCTGTGCGTGTTCACCTGGAACATGTAAGAGAGCGCTTCGCCGCTGTACTTGTTGAACTGATTCAAGGCATCGCCAATGTTCGTCTCGTCGGCGGCACTCACCGAAGTCTCGGGGA
>JAEEGH010014288.1_pt1 | contig 17435 bp, 14 predicted proteins | sample 9134181 | NCBI WGS metagenome assembly JAEEGH01 (sample SAMN16246544, study PRJNA631951) | gut metagenome | biome: gut microbiome; feature: rumen; material: DP-attached | host: Bos | place: Iran: Karaj | collected 2018-10
GTATTACATGTTACATGGTATTATCACCGATGTACGTTCCCCGGGCTATCCTGATGCGGCTATAACACTGGCAATTTCTGCTAGTGCGGAAGGACCTTTTTATCCTGCAAGCATTGCTGCTTCCAAAGATGAAAATATAAAATCTGCTTTAGATAAAATTGGAGTCACTTATTATCAGTCTAATTTGGTTCGCTACTCCTACCATGACCGAAGCTTCGATTTTGATGCTCCGGAAAGTGTAACTGAATTTGACTGCTATAATACCGGTTCCTATGATACGCAGAATGCAATGGAAGCAGATATTAGCAGTATGGCTTATGGCTTTGGCTGTATTGATCCGGATTTTGTAACCGATGTTGCAAGTGGTCGTAATTTAATCTTTAAGGTTGGTGGACGCGAGTGTTACGGACTGACCTACGGTTCATGGAAGGGTGGAATTGCGCTTATGTATGTTGATAAAACCTCTCTAAAGCCAGTTTCTCCTTCCGGACAGGAACTGAATGCCCCGGCAGACTCCTGTGAAGGCGCTTTTGGCCTTGCTATTGCCGGTGGTTACGGTGCGGCTTATGAAGGTGCTCAGGTAATCTTCAATTCCGATAATGGCTATTACTACTGCTTTGTTTCTATGGGGAACCTTGAAAACGAGTATCGCGTAGGGGTTGGGCGTTCAAAAAATGTTACCGGTCCTTATCTGGATGCAGGTGGGCAGAGTATGTATCTTACAGCGCTGAATTCCAACCGTTACCATGAAATAGGAAGTAAGATTATGGGGGCGGAAGTGCTTAAAGGTGAGTTCGGATGGCGCTGTCCGGGCGGTCAGAGTATTTTGCGTACAAAGGACGGTAAGATTGTTTTTGCCTGCCATACAAGAACAAATTTTAAGCCGGGATATTTCTTCTTCCTGCAGGTAAGACAGCTCTTTTTTACAGAGGAAGGCTGGCCTGTACTGAATCACAATGAATATTACCAGGATGCAGACTTTGAAGAAAAATTGACCCCTCTTTCCAAAGAGGATATTGTCGGAAATTACGAGGCAATTCTGACTGTCCGCAGTTCTAAGATGGAGCGTTATACTCCTTACGGAGAAGGTGAGCCTGCTGATGTTCATATTGATGATGCCGTGCCAACAGTCTCTTTGGAGCTTTCTCTTAATGCTGATGGTTCTGTTGGCGGTAAGAATTACAGCGGGAACTGGACACTTGCAGAAGACGGCTATTCACTCCAGATAAACTTAAAAAATTCTAAGGGAAAAGAGATTGGAATATTTAAGGGCTATGTACTTAATGCCGTTGACTGGGCAATCAGAAATCCTGTAGCCAGAAAAACAATTTCATTTACAACAATTGATGATACAAAAACTGGTGAGTATTTCTGGGGTAACAAAAAAACAAAGTAAAAATTGCAAAGAATATAATAAATAACGGAAATAATTGATAAAGAAACAAAAAAAGCCGATTTTTAATCAGATTTTATCTAAGAAATCTCTTAAAATCGGCTTTTTTCGTTAAAAATGTTGATTTATATCAAAAAAAATCAAAATAAAGTTTGACAGGTGAAAAAATCCGTTTTACAATTTAATTAAATTAAGAAATGAAAGTGTAGGAGGAAATACACATGAAAAAACTAATTATTGCACTGGCAGCGTTATTTGCGCTTTCAGCTGGAATCTTTGCTGAGGAAATCACTCTTATGATTTATGCTCAGCCTCAGGAAAAAGCTATTCTTGATAAAGTGGTTGCTCGCTTTGAACAGACTCACAAAGGAACTAAAGTAAACTTTATTTCTGTTACTGGTGATGAATACGATGCAAAAATTCAGGCTCAGCTTGCTGCTAATCAGCTTCCTGATGTATTTTACCTTGGACCTGGAGCTGTAAGACAGTATGTTGATAACGGCAAAGTTCTTGATTTGGCTCCTTATGTAAAAAATGTAAATGGCGTTAATTTTGATGACCTTTATGAAAGTGCAGTAGATACCTACCGCTATGACGGAAAAACACTTGGTAAGGGTGCATCTATTTGGGCTCTTCCAAAAGACTTTGGACCATTTGCATTTGCATACAACAAAACTTTGTTTGAAAAATATGGAATCCCTCTTCCGTCAAAAGATAAGCCTTATACATGGCAGGAATTCATTGATGTTTGTACAAAGCTTACAAAAGACAATAACCGTGACGGTTTGAACGACACTTTTGGTACTGGTCTTAATGTTCACTGGGCATTTATTCAGTTTGTTTGGGGTAACGGTGCAGATTTTATTGATGAAACACACACAAAAGTTACTGTAACAGATCCAAAATTTGTTGAAGCACTTCAGTTCTGGGCAGATATGACCCTGGGTGGAAAGGTTGATGGAAAATCTTTCAAGCCTGTTACACCTACAGCTTCTCAGGCTCAGTCACTGGATACTTATCAGCGCTGGATTAAGGGTGAACTTGGATTCTTCCCTGCTGGTCCATGGGATTTGGCAAAGTTCAATGACCCGGAAGTTATTAAGTTTGAATATGATTTGATTCCTTGGCCGGTTCATACATCTGCTAATCAGACTGCTACATACCGTGGTGGTGTAGGATATGCCGTTGCGGCAAATACAAAATCTCCTAAGGCTGCAGCAGAACTTGCCCTTTTCCTTTCTGCAGACCGTGAAGCTAACGAAATGTACAGCGACCTTGACCTTCAGATTCCTAACTTGAAGTCTCTTGCAAGCCGCTACACTTCAAAACCAGGAAAACCTGCTAACCGCCAGGAATATATCAACATCATTGAAAAAACTGGTCGCGCATGGCCTTCTGACTATACTTACAATTCAGTTTGGTATGATGATTTCTATGTTGGAATTCAGAAAGTTCTGGATGGAAAAATGACAGCAAAAGAATACTGCGAAAAGATTGCACCAAAGATGCAGAAAGACCTTGATAAGGCTCTTGCTCGTGCTCGTCAGAAAAAGTAATTAAAAAATACATTTAAGAGGTTGCTGGCTTATACCGGCAGCCTCTTGTAAGAGGTAAAATTATGGAAAAAGATGCTGTAGTTTTGAATAAAAAGAAAAAGTGGAATGAGGAGGCAGTTGCCGGTCTTATTTTTGTACTTCCACCTGTAATTGGATTTTTCTTGTTTACAGCAGGTCCATTCTTGTTTTCAATTTTTGCAAGTTTTACATCGTGGGATTCAATGGTGGATCTTACAAGCCTGTTTTCTATGGATGAAGTGGACAGGGAATTTTTTTACGTTGGATTTGAAAACTATGTTGAGCTCTTCCAGGATAGCGATTTCTGGCGCGCTCTTTTTAATACATTCTGGTATATGATTGGTATTCCAATTGGAATTGTCTGGGCATTTTTCCTTGCAATGGCATATAACAAGAGCCTTCCAGGAACAAAGGTTTTCCGTGTTATTTACTATATTCCAGTTGTATCATCAATTGTAGCAATTTCTTTGCTCTGGCGATGGCTTTATAACGGAGATTACGGTCTTTTGAACCAGCTTTTAAGAAGCGTATTCAATATTCAGGGGCCTAACTGGCTTGAAAATGCCCACACTGTAAAGCCTGCAATTATGATGATGTGTGTATGGCGTGGTGTTGGAGGAACAGCCTTGCTTTACCTGGGCGGCTTGCAGAATCTTCCTAAATCTGTTTATGAGGCTGCCGTAATTGACGGTGCAAAACCATTTACAATCTTTAGAAAAATAACCTGGCCTTTAATGAAGCCAATTACCTTCTATATAATTATTACTGGAATTATTGGTGGGGCACAGATGTTCGTTGAACCGCAGATTATGGCTCCGAACGGAGGTCCGGATTACAGTGCGGCAACAATCGTTTTCTACATCTGGCAGAAAGCTTTTGGTTCAGCTGATGCTAAAGGTTTTGCCTGTGCGGCTGCCTGGGTTCTTGCAATTATCATCTTTGTTGTAACTGCAATTCAATTCAAATTATATCCAGAAAACGAAAATTATCTTGAATAGGGGACTGACATGGAAAACTCAAATAAAAAAATGAAATCAAATAAACAGCAGTCAATGATTCTGAATTTCTGGGTTTATCTCTTCCTGATTATTGGTGCTGTGGTGATGATAATCCCTTTAATCTGGATGTTCTTTTCTTCTTTGAAAAGTCCGGGGCAGTTTTTGACAACGCAGCTTTCTTTAAAGATGCCGGAAAATCCTCATTGGGAAAATTATTTTAAGCGGGTGTGGCAGATGGAGCCTGCCTTGCAGAGAGGTGTACTGAACTCTCTGATTATTTCCTTTAGTACAATCATTGTTGGTACTTTTGTTTCTTCTTTGGCAGCTTTTTCTTATTCTAAGCTGCGTTTCCCTGGAAAACAGAAGCTCTTTCTGGCTGAACTTGCAACAATGATGATTCCATTTGCCATCATCATGATACCTCAGTTTATTATTTATGCGAGAATCGGATGGTTGAACACCTGGCTTCCTTTGATTGTTCCAGGAATGCTTGGTAACGTTGCTATGATTTTCTTTTTGCGACAGTATATGTCGGGCATTCCTACTTCCTTGATTGAATCTGCCCGAATTGACGGCGCAAATTATTTATACATTTTTATTAAGGTAATTTTACCAAATGCCAAGCCTGCAATTGCAGCTCAGGCTATTCTTTGGTTCATGGGTGCCTGGAACGACTACTTTGCTCCTAGTATCTACCTGAATGAACCAAAAAAACTGACTGTTCAGGTTATGATTTCGCAGTTAAATGCCATGTACGCCATTCAGACTGATTATCCACTTTTGCTTACTGCTTCTGTTCTGGCCTTGCTTCCATGTCTGATTATGTTCATGGTCTTCCAAAAACAGATTATCGCATCTGTTGCAATGACTGGTTTGAAATAAGTCCTCCATAATGCTGGGGCTGTCCTAAAAAGGGGCAGCCCCTTTTTGTAGGCTGCTTTTGGCCATTGATCGGCCTCTGGCCTAAAAATCGCACTGTTCAAGTAAGTTGTAGCAGCGGACCAGGAGTTTGCTTTCTTCATCGCCTTCGCTTTCATCCAGGTCCAAGAGCTCGTAAATCTTTTTGATGCGGTAGCGGATTGTGTTTGTATGCTGGAAACATTCTTCACTGGTAGCGGCATAATCCCCATGATTTTTGACAAAGGAACTAAGGGTTTTCATTAAGTTGGAATCGTGCTTCTTGTCGTAAGAGTGAAGGATGTTTATTTTGTTTTTAATTTCATTGCGGACAATGTCGTCCTGCAGCATATTGTAGGCGTACTTGTAAACGCCGGTAAACTTGTAGGAAAGCGAGTTTGACTTGTTGAACTTGCAAACCTCCGCCGCGGTGTAAGCCTTTTTTACAGACTCGCGGATATCAGAAAGATTCAGCACTTCTTCATCATAACCAATGTAAAAATCTTCGCAGGCAAAACCGTTTTCTATCAGAATGTCCTGAAAGTAGTGGAACTTCATCAGATTTTTTGCTTCGTCCTTGTTAAAACTGCAGATAAGCACAATGTTGTACTTTAGTTTGACGAAGGACCAGGAAGTCTGACTTTCCAATTTTGCCCTGTGGTACATAAGACTGTCAAAAAAAGTATGTACCCTTAAGTTTGTGGAATCTTTTTTGGGAATTAAAACTGCGCTGATTATTTTTTCTTTGAAATCGGGGTTTATTTCTTTGGCGATGGTAACGGCTTTGTTTTTGTCGGTGCAGTCGTTCAGGATTCGGGTCAGTTTTTCTTCATGAACAATGTACTGGGCGCGGGTTTTCATGGACTCGTTAATGTTTATAATCAGGTCTTCCATGAATTCATCATAAAAAGTAAGGATTGGAACGTGGTTGTCTTTTGCGCACTTGATAATTTCCGGGGGAAGTTCTTCTTCCGGCAGCATTTTTATGGCAATGCCCGAAACCTTTTTCTGTATTAATTTTTTGATTGAGCCGTTTACCAGCTCCGGATTGGTTGAGGCAAAAAAGTAAGAGATTAAAACAAAGTAGCCAAAACAATAACCGGCGTAATTTATTCTGCTGCTTTCGTATTCAAGAATGACAGCTGTTGTTACTGTGTTTGAAAGGTATTCCTTTCCGGTGAGAATCTTAAAGTTTTTGAAAAGAGTAAGATCCAGAATTTCGTTTACGGTTATCATTTAGCACTCCGGGCATAAAAAAAGAGCGCAACGGAAATGCTTTCGCACGCCATTGCGCTCATTGCCCTTATTATGCATAAAAGCAGGTTTTTATGCAAGTTTCTTTTTGCAGGATTTATCAAGAATATAAGTCATAACGCTTAAAAACTTGTCATTCATCTCTGCAGTGCCAAGACTAACCCTGTTCATGCCAAGCGGGCAGCCAATTAAAACCTTATTTTCTGCAAGGGTAGAATAGATTTCGGTATTTTCAACTCCGGGAGCCTTAAACAAAATAAAGTTTGTCTGGCTTTCGTAGACTGTACAACCGAGTGCTTTTAATCCTTCTGTTACCTTGTCGCGTTCTAGGGCGTTCAGCTTTGCAACCTGGCTCAGGTACTCCTGATCTTTAAGTGCTTCTGTTGCCATCTTCTGACCAAGAATGTTGATGTTCCAAGCGGCACCAGATTTTGCAAGAGAAGAAATCAGTTCTGGTACGCCTGCTGCCATACCAATTCTTAAACCAGCCATTCCATAAGCTTTAGAGAAGGTCTTAAGAACCAAGAGGGGTTTTGTGTAGCCTTCTTTAATCAGCTTGATCATGGAATAGGTTTCCGGGCGGCTTACGAATTCAAGGTATGCTTCGTCAACAACGACCAGAACTGATTCGGGAACTTTTTTAATAAACTCTTCAAGCTTCTTTGAATCTATAAAGGTGCCTGTAGGGTTGTTAGGGTTACAGATAACTGTCATTTTTGTTTTTGGGGTGATTGCCCCAAGCATGGCATCCAGGTCGTAGCGCATTTCTGAGTCTAGTGGAACCATCACCGGAACGGCTCCTGCAACATTTGTTACATCGCGGAAGGCTTCGTAGCTTGGGTCTCCAAGAACAACTTCGTCTCCCGGGTTCAAAAAGATTTCTCCAAGAATATTAATGATTGATGATGAACCAGTTGCGGTACAAACATGCATCATGTCTGGAAGTCCGTGTAATTTTGCAAATTCAGACTTAAGATCAACAGAAAACCAGTCCGGGTAAATGTTTGGACGTTTGCAGGCTTCATACAAGGCATCCATTGCTTTTGGACTTGGTCCGTAAGGACTTTCATTGTAATTCAGTCTAAAAACATCTGGAGTTGTGTAGCTTGAAACAGGCTGGCGTGCAGCTCTCTTGCTTTCTGGTAAAGCATTAATTGAATCTCTTAAAAGTGTCTTATAATCCATATCTAACTCCTGATTAAGGTCCCCGTGGGCGACCAGCTTTATTTCTTGACCCAACATTAGCAGAACTAATTTCAGAAAACTAGAAATTATTTACAAAAAAAAGGCCGGCTCTTTTGTAAGGATTACAAATTTTGATATGAAAAATTGACCATTTGCCCTCAGATTCCTTATTATGCAGAAAAAATTGAGATGCCATGGAGGTGCGTATGGGAACAATTCAGTTTGACAGGAAGTTTTTAATAAAACTTGTAACGCCGCTCATTATAGAGCAGATTCTGGCGGTTTCTGTTGGCATGGCAGATATGATTATGGTTTCCGGGACAGGAGAAACTGCCGTATCTGGAGTTTCGCTGGTAAATACAATTTCAAACCTTTTGATTTATGTTTTTACTGCGCTTGCAACAGGAGGGGCTGTGGTAGCGGCCCAGGCCGTGGGCGCTAAACGCAAAGACACGGCAAACGTGGTTTCTAATCAGCTGGTTTTAATCTGTTTTGCGGTGTCAGTAGTAATCACAGTTCTTTGTCTGCTCTTGAACCGTCAGATTCTGGGGCTCATTTACGGTTCGGTAGAAGCTGAAGTTATGGAACAGGCGGTTTTGTATTTTTACATAACTTCTTTTTCGTTCCCCTTTATTGCGGTTTACTACGGAGCAACGGCACTTTTCCGATCTATGGGCAATTCTAAACTGAGCCTTTACGTTTCTGCCAGCATGAATATTCTGAACATAATCGGAAACGCAATTTTTGTATTCGGCTTTAACATGGGAATTGCGGGCGTGGGCTATTCAACTTTAATTTCCAGGGCGGTTGCCGGAATAATCGTTATCCTGACTCTTAGAAATCAGGAGCTGGAACTGCATATAGATAAATACTTAAGGCTTGGCTGGAACTGGGCAATCCAAAAAAAGATTCTTGCTTTGGGAATTCCAAGTGGAATAGACAGTGCCATGTTCCAGATTGGTAAACTTTTTACCCAGGCCCTTATTGTAAGTTTTGGAACTGCCAGTATTGCGGCAAATGCCACCGCCAGCACAATAGAACTGCTTGCAACCATTCCCGCTTCTGCAACCGGGCTTGCCATTACAACAATTGTAGGTCAGTGCGTGGGCGCGGGCGATTACACTTCTGCCAAAAAGTATATTAAAAAGCTTATGTTCTGGGCTTACGCAATGCTCTGGGTAGAAAACATAATTATCGTCTTCCTGACTCCGACTATCGCAAGCTGGTACCATCTTTCTGCAGAGGGAGACAGACTGGCCCGCATTTTAATCTGGTACCACAGTGCCTGCTGCGTCTTAATGTGGCCTGCTGCATGGACCCTTCAGTCTGTTTTAAGGGCAAGTGGAGATGTAAAATACCTGATGACTGCGTCAATTTTAATTATGTGGGTATTCAGAATTGGTTTTGCTTATCTTTTGACCTGGGCTAACAGAATGCTTGGTTCTCCGCTTCCGGGAGTTCTCTGTGTTTGGATTGCTATGACAATAGACTGGCTTGCACGCTGTGTAAGCAATATTGCCAGAATACACAGCGGCAAGTGGATGCGTGGTGCAGTGATTTAGTTAATCACGCTAGTAGGAATGCCGTTTAAGTAGTGAACGTAGTTTTCAATCGCCATATCTACGGCACGAAGGCGGCTTTCCTTTGTGAGCCATGCGATGTGCCCTGTAATGGCGGTCTTTTCTGTGTGGAAAAGCGGATTATCACTTCTTGGCGGTTCTTCGCGCAAAACATCAAGTCCTGCGGCATAAACCTTTCCGCTCTTAAGAGCATCCAGCATAGCGCCTTCATCAATCAGACCACCGCGTGCGGTATTAATCAGAATTACACCGTCCTTCATTTTTGCAAAGGCCTCCTTATCAAAAGTGTCGGCAGTTTCTGAAGTAAATGGCGCGTGGATGGAAATTACGTCTGACTCTTTCAGCAGTGTGTCAAAATCAACCTGTTCCACAAAGTTATAAATGGCACCAACTTTTTTGTGACGGCTGTAAGAAATTACCCTCATACCAAAGCCGGCTGCCATTTTTGCAAAAGCAAGGCCAATTGAACCAAGCCCGAAAATACCGCAGGTTTTGCCGTAAAGTTCAATCTGAGGAGTAAGAACATAATCAAACTTTGCGCGTTCAAGAGGCATTCCGTTTTCGTCCAGCTTGGTCCAATCAGTTTGCTTAATTAAGTCTGAATGAAGATTTACATGGTGGCACACTTCCATAAGCAGTGCCCAGCCGTATTCTGCAATGGTCTGTGCGCCATAAACGGTATTTGTGATTGTCAGTCCCCGGCGGCGGGTCATGTCTACGTCAAATTCCTGCCAGCCGTGACCAAGTGTTGCAATGTATTTTAAATTAGGATGATGGCTCAGCCATTCTTCGTTTATAATGCGGTCGCTAATCCAGAGACCAAAAACTGCGTCTGCATCACCAATTATTTCGTGAAGCTCGTCCGGACTTGGAAAACCCTGGGGAATTTTAATTTCTACCTGAGCGCCAGGCAGGGCTTCCAGCTTCTTCCAATGCTCTGTAACTTCAGCCGAATTCAGATTTGGCATCTTTATGCTTTCTTGAATTACTACAATTTTCATATTTTCACCTCACTAAGAATTTTTTGCTACTTTTAGTGTTTAAAAATATGTGTGTCAATTTAATTTGCGAAAAATTGTAATTGTTACAAGGACGAAAAAACTTTTTTGTGGCTCTTACAAATTGCTGAAAATTGCATTGACCTTTGGTGGGATTTTTTTTATAAAGGCTGTGAACTTATTCAGGTGGCAAAGATGTCCGAATCAAAGACATTTTTGCCACCTTTTTTTTGTTTTAAAACAAAAGTTTTGAGCGGTAAAGCTAAAAAATGCGGTGCATTTTTTTTAACGCTTTTCTATCTATCAGCGGCCGCCTGCCGGGCGGCCTTGCTCAGGAGGATCAAATGATAAAGTACATCTTAAAAAGATTGGCACTTGGCGTTCTAACTTTATTCATTCTGATTGTTATTACATTCACTATGACAAAGCTTATGCCTGGAAGCCCTCTTCAGTCTAAAAATATTTCTGGTGACTTACTGTTAAAAATGGAAGCACAGTATGGTCTTGATAAACCTGTTATTCAGCAGCTCTTCATTTACTGCGGAAATATCTTAAAGGGTGATTTGGGAACTTCCTATAAGAAGATTGGAACTTCTGTTACTTCAATCATCAAACAGTCAATGGTTCCAACCATGAAGTTAGGACTTGTAACTACAGTGCTTGTTCTGGTTGTGGGAATCTTTTCTGGAATTATGATGGCAAAGGCTAAGTCGCCGGTGGTAAAGGGAGCCTGGCTTACAGGACTTACACTTGGCGTAAGTATTCCAAACTTTCTGGTTGCCCTGCTTCTTATGATTTTGTTTGGAGTTGTTTTTAAGAGCCTGCCAATTATTGGTTTGAGCACTCCGGCTCACTACATTCTGCCGGCAGTTGCCCAGGGACTTTACCCAATCAGTGCGGTTGCCCGCCTGACACAAAGTTCCTACGAAGAAGTTATCCGTCAGGATTACATCACAATGGCAAAGGCAAAGGGTATAAGCAATGCAACAATCCTTTTCCGCCATGTGCTAAAAAATGCAATGCTGCCGGTTGTAACTTACATTGGTCCAATGGTTGCCTTCCTGCTTACCGGTTCTGTAACAATCGAAAAGATTTTTACGATTCCAGGGCTTGGACGCGAGTTTACCAATGCAATTATGAATCATGATTATACGGTTGTAATGGGAATAACAATTTTTATGGGCGCAATAATTATTGTGTGTAACCTGCTGGCAGATGTCTTCTGTGCGGTGATTGATCCACGAACCCGCAAGAGTCTGTAGAAAGAAAGTAAAGCAGTATTGAGAGGTGAGCTATGGAAGTAAGTGAATATAAGGAAGTGCAAAAGGAACAGCTTTTTAGAAAGCTGACTAAAGAAGAAAAGAATGATGAGTTCATCGCCATTGAAAGTAAAACCTTTTTTCAGTCGGTGCGCGCTGAATTCAAAAAGAATAAAAGAGCCGTTGTGGGGCTGGTAATTCTTGTAATTGTTGTGATTATGGCAATTCTGGGACCTGTTTTTTCACCTTTTTCTTATGAAGAACAGAACATGGCTTTTAGAAATGCCAACCCGACAGCCCAGCACATTTTTGGAACCGACAAGATGGGACGCGACATTTTTGTGCGCATCCTCTACGGAGCAAGAATCAGCCTTGGAGTAGGTGCTGTAGCGGCACTGGTAAACCTGGTAATAGGCAGCCTTTACGGCGGAATTGCAGGTTATGTGGGCGGCAAGGTAGACATGATAATGATGCGAATTGTAGACATCATTTATTCGGTACCGTCAATGCTCTACATTGTTTTGATTATGCTCTGGCTGGGCGCGGGCGTTGGTTCCATTATCCTGGGTATTTCAATTACCTGCTGGATTGGAATGGCGCGAATTGTAAGGGCAGAAGTAAAAAGCTTAAGGGAACAGGAGTTTACAATGGCAGCCTTTGTTCTTGGTGCCTCTTCAAAAAGAATCCTACTTAAGCACCTTCTGGTAAATGCAATGGGGCCAATCATCGTAAATATTACCCTGCAGGTGCCACAGGCAATCTTTACAGAAGCATGGCTTTCCTTCCTGGGAGTTGGTATTTCGGCTCCAAAGGCAAGCTGGGGAACCTTGTGTGAAGCAGCCCGCGAGCTGATTCTGGTTTATCCAATGCAGACAGTTTACCCGCTGGTTGCAATCTGTCTGACAATTATTTCCTTCAACTTTGTGGGCGAAGGTCTTGAACGCGCGCTTGATCCAAAGAGAAAGCGCTAAGTGAGGAGTGAAAATATGAGTTTACTAGAAATAAAGGGATTAACAACAGAATTCAAGACCGACGGCGGAGTTGTAAAGGCAGTTCGCGGTGTAGATTACCACCTGGAAAAGGGAGAAATACTTGGAATTGTAGGCGAATCTGGTTCGGGAAAGTCACAGGGTATGCTTTCGCTGATGGGCCTGCTTGCCGGAAACGGAAAGGTAACCTCTGGTTCCATCACCTTTGACGGAAAAGATCTTAGTCCTAACCACTACAATACCCGTCAGGAAAAGAAGGCATACGAAAAAATGCTGAGGGACATTCGTGGAAACGAAATTTCCATGATTTTCCAGGACCCAATGAGTTATCTGAACCCTATTGTAACAATAGAAAAGCAGATGACAGAGGGCATTTTGTACCATACAAAGTGCACAAAAAAAGAGGCGCGGGCTCGTGTCATCAAACTTATGGAAATTGTTGGAATCCCAGCTCCGGAAACAAGACTTAAGCAGTATCCTTTTGAGTTTTCGGGCGGAATGAGACAGCGAATTATTATTGCAATTGCACTTGCCTGCAATCCAAAGCTTTTAATTTGCGATGAACCAACTACCGCTCTGGACGTTACCGTCCAGGCTCAGATTCTGGAACTTATAAAGCAGCTTACCAAGGATGCGGGCACTGGAGTAATCCTCATTACCCATGACCTGGGCGTAGTTGCAAGCCTCTGCGACAGAATCAGCATTATGTACGGTGGAAACATCATGGAAGAGGGCACTGTAAACGAAATCTTCTATGAAGCAAAGCATCCATATACAAAAGGACTTTTGAATTCCATCGCGAACTCAAATGTAGATAACAAGGAGCCTTTGAAGCCGATTCCTGGAACTCCTCCAGATTTAATTAAGCTTGGTAACGAGTGCCCATTCGCCCCACGCTGCAGTGAGGCCATGGAAATCTGTACCAAGTACGGTCCGGTTTCAACAGAGTTCAGTGCAACCCACAAGTGTAAGTGCTGGCTGCACTGTGCAGATAAGTACGAAGAAGTAATTGCAGGCGGGAGGTAAGATATGTCAGATGTAAAGCCAATTTTGGAAGTGCAGAAGCTTACAAAGTATTTTGATGCCGCACACGGAAAGAAGGTGCACGCCGTAGAAGACGTTTCCTTTGTGCTTGAACGCGGCGAAACTTTGGGAATTGTAGGCGAATCAGGCTGCGGAAAGTCCAGCATGGGCCGCACAATCTTAAAGATTCACGATTCAACAAGCGGAAAAATTATATTTGACGGCACAGACATCACAAATTATTCAAACCGCCAGATGACACCTTACCGCAAGCGCATGCAGATGATTTTCCAGGACCCTTATGCCTCTCTGAACCCTCGTATGACAGTCGGCGAAATTATTGAAGAGCCAATGGTCATTCATAAGATGGGTACTTCAAAGGAACGTAAGGCCATTGTCCAGGAACTTATACAAACAGTCGGCTTAAAGCCAGACCACATCCGCCGCTATCCTTTTGAGTTTTCCGGCGGACAGAGACAGAGAATTGGAATTGCCCGCGCACTTGCCTTAAACCCAGAGTTTATTGTATGCGACGAGCCGATATCTGCCCTGGATGTTTCAATTCAGGCTCAGGTAATCAACCTGCTGGAAAAGCTCCAGCACGAAAGAGGCTTTTCTTACCTCTTTATTGCACACGACCTGGAAATGGTACATCACATCAGCCATAAAATTGGCGTAATGTACCTGGGAAATATGGTTGAGTATGGTACCAGCGATGAAGTTTACAAAACTCCGCTTCACCCGTACACAAAAGCACTTATTTCGGCGTCTCCTGTTCCAGACCCGGAATTGGCAAAGACAAAAAAGCGAATACTACTGGAAGGTGAAGTTCCTTCTCCGCTTAATCCGCCTAAGGGTTGTCCTTTTTCTGCTCGATGCCCTCATTGCACGGAACGCTGTACTCAGGAAAAGCCTGGTACATATTCGGTTAATGGCCATAAAGTTGCCTGCTTTTTGTATGCAACAGAATAATATTTTTGGAGGTTCTTTATGAAGATGAATCGTAAGACAACATGTGGATGGATTGCAGTTTTAATTGGCGCTGTAATGATGAATGGACTTATTTCCTGCGGAGGAAAAACTTCGAGCCGAGTAAAGACAAATGAGAAAGGTGAAATAGAAGAAATAGTTGTTGCAAACCAGTCGGAGACAGATGAATATGACCCGGCAGGTGCGGCAGCCTTCGTATATTTCTCTCATCAGACCTATACACTCGACCCGCTTGTAACTTATACACCAGACGGACTTTTTAAAGCCGCTACTGCAGAAAAGTGGGAAGTTAGTAAGGACTTACTGACATATACCTTCTGGATTCGCGATGACGCAAAGTGGTCAGATGGTTCAAATGTAACTTCTATGGATTATAAGAACACAATGATGCGTGCTTTGCTTCCAGAAAATGGAGCATGGTATGTAGACTTCCTCTTCCCGATTAAGGGTGCGTCAGCAGCTTTCAATGGAACTGGCAGCCTTGATGATGTAGCAGTTGATGCAAGTGATCCAAAAGTTTTGAAGGTAACACTTGAAAAGCCATGTGCTTACTTTCTTGATATGTTTGCAAACGTTCCAACCTTTATGCCTTCAAGCTGCAAGTATGCAAAGGATGAAGATAAGCTTTGGGATATGGATCCTGCAAAGAACCTTGGAAATGGTCCATGGTATATGGCAGAGCGTAAGCCAGGAGAGTACATTCTCTACAAGAAAAATCCATATTACTACGATGCAGACAGCGTAAATCTTCTTTCAATCAAGATGCGCTTTATGGATGATAACCAGGCAAAGGCTGCGGCTTATCAGACTGGTGAACTTACAATTCTGACTGGAGCTCCTTCTTCAATTGCAGAACGTTATCAGGGTAAGCCGGACTTGAAAATCACAGAGGTTCCTCAGACAAACTACATCATGATGAACCCTAACATTGCACCATTTGATAATCCTAAGGTTCGTAAGGCTTTTGCCCTTGCCCTTAAGAGAAAGGATATTGCAACAGTTGTCGGAATGTCTTGTGTTCCATCAACAACTTTCGTAGGCCGTTTCTATCACTCTAAGGTTGATGGAACTCAGTGGGGAGAACTTCAGGGAGACCTTCTTGATGAAGACCTTGAAGAAGCAAAGAAGCTTCTTGCCGAAGCCGGATATCCGGATGGAAAGGGACTTCCAAAGATTACTTATACATATCCTTCAATGAACTACGAAGGTGATGTTGCCCAGGTTCTTCAGCAGCAGTGGAAGCTTCTTGGAGTTGATGTAGAACTTCAGGCTCTTGAAAATGAAGTTTATGTTGCCCAGCGCCGTGAAAAGAAGGATATGATGATTCGTATGCAGTGGTATGCAGATTACAACGATCCTACAACCTGGCTCATGATGTATGTAACTGGAAACAGCCTGAATGATATCAACTGGAACAACAAAAAGTATGATGATTTAATTGCTAAGTCAAACCTTGAACTGGATGCTCAGAAGCGTCAGGACATGATGCTTGCTGCAGAAAAAATTGCAGTCAGCGAAGATACAGTAATTGTTCCGCTCTTTACAAATAACAGTACAAACCTTTATCCACCGGAGCTTACAAACTATTACAATGACGTAATCGGTTATCCAAACTACACTGGCATGAAGGTTGAGCAGAAGTAAATAAAATCCGGTGTCGGTGGTTGAGTGCTTCGCGAAGCGAAGTGTATCGAAACCACCCCACCGGTAACCTGGAGGAGTAGGTTATGACAACAGAAAAAGTAAATGATCTTGAGATAGTTCCCTTGCTTTCATATTTCGATCCAAAGAAGTTTCGTCTTATTCCGGCAGATGCCCAGATGTTTTCCGGCGGAATAAGCGAGGTTCCGGTTCATATAAATCTTCATGCTGATTTTGGAAAGCAGCTTGATTTTGATACAAGAAACCTTCAGAAGCTTTATGGCTTTGGAATAATCTGCAAGGAGATGATTGTAGTAAATCAGGGAGTCTATTATTCGCCAAAGCGCGGCGGTAAATTACGGCTCGTTGAACTCAATGATTGCGGTGACCTCTGGATTATGAAATTTGATTTTTATGATGCCACTTCAAAACTCTATGCAGTAAAACCAAATGTGGTAAAAGAGCTTTTGAACGAAGCAAGAAAACCAGCATTCTTAGATTATACAGTTCTTTAGGCCTATGAATATTTTTGAAATTATCGGGCCGGTAATGGTAGGTCCTTCTTCTTCGCATACGGCTGGCGCGGTCAAAATCGGCTATGCCAGTCGTAAGCTGCTGGGAGAAAAACTTAAGGCTGCGGAAATCCTACTGCACGGAAGTTTTCTTGCAACTGGAAAAGGACATGGTACAAACTTCGCTCTCGTAGCTGGGCTTTTGGGAATGAAAGAAGATAATCCTCTCATTCCCGAAAGTCTTCAGCTTGCAAAAGAGCAGGGCATAGAAATAAAGTTTGGTCGTGCAGATTTAAGTGATTATCATCCTAATTCGGTTCTCATGAATCTTACCGGAATTAACGGTCGTAAGTTACAGGTAATCGGAGAATCAGTCGGCGGATCAATTATAAACATTGCAAGTATAGACGGGCTGAGAACAAATTTTTCGGGAGAGAATCCTACTCTTATTGTTCACAACAAAGACCAGCCAGGTCACGTCAGCGAGGTTACAAGTATGCTTGCACATAAATCGGTGAACATTGCGGCTATGCAGCTCTATCGTGCTAAGCGGGGTGGAGATGCGGTTATGGTTCTTGAGCTGGATAGTGAGATTCCCCAGGAGTCTCTGCACTGGCTTACAAAATTAGAAGGCGTTGAAAAAGTAACTTACTACAGCTGCCTGGAGAATTAAAATGTCTTTCTCAACAATGTCAGAAATCATGGAAGCTTCTCAGTCAAAAAATCTTCCCCTGTGGAAGGTGATTATGGACGATGATGTTCAGGAGCGTAAGGTAACAGAAGCAGAAAGTTTTTCCCGCATGGAAAAGATGCTGGATGCCATGATTGAAGCTGATAAAAAATATAATCCTGATTTACGTTCTCAAAGCGGGCTCAGCGGTGGAGACGGCGCAAAGCTCGAGACTTTCAGAAAAAATGAAAACCGTCTCATAGGCACTTTCCTCGCAATGGTTATGGAAAAGGCCGTTAAGATGGCAGAATCAAATGCCTGTATGGGAAGAATTGTTGCAGCTCCTACTGCCGGTTCCTGCGGTGTAATTCCCGCAGTTTTACTTACTTATCTTGAAGAAAAAAATGCAGATAAGGCGCGGGTAGTTGAAGCCCTTTTTGTTGCTGCCGGCGTGGGACAGGTAATTGCAGAG
>JAEEGH010014290.1_pt1 | contig 17434 bp, 19 predicted proteins | sample 9134181 | NCBI WGS metagenome assembly JAEEGH01 (sample SAMN16246544, study PRJNA631951) | gut metagenome | biome: gut microbiome; feature: rumen; material: DP-attached | host: Bos | place: Iran: Karaj | collected 2018-10
AACAGCCTCAATGCCGAAACGAGGTGACCCAAAACGACCCACTATCTGGACATAACTGTCTTATTTACAGTAAAATGATTTTTTTATGACAAAATCCTGCGGAAAACAGGAAGTGTTGCGTTATAGTCCAGTCCGCCATACAGCACGGCGCGATTGTTGGTCTCTTCTTTCCTTCCTGAAGCCAGCTCACGTGTGGATGACAGCCGGTAGATGTTGTAGTCCTCCATCCCCGGCAGATATTCTATACCTATATTATATAAGGCACCGGATGGAGAGAAGTAAATAGTCTTGACTCCTTCCAGCTCCGCCCGCAATGGCTTCCAGACCAAATCGGCCATCTCGCTGCATTGATAATAGAGTGTATCGGATGCGTGTTTCAAATTATCTTCAAAAAACAATTTGGTAATTTTGGGGTTTTCATACCCACTACGAATAGCGACAGCAAGATAAACTGGAATGTCAGGATAAAGATTGACCCTAACAAACTCTATCGCTATGTCATCTTCTTTAAGCTTGTCCTGAACATCTCGCCAGTTTAGAAAGAATGGTTTTACAAAATCATCAACTTGCGCATATCCTTGCGTTAGATTTCTCTTCAACCTTTCCGTATTTAATAATAGTCCTTTACTTAACAGGGATGCGTCAAACATTAATCCAGAGAAATGGGGATTATCAGCTGCATAACACATTTTAGGTAAAGACTCACTAAAAATGGAAATATATTTATTCCAAAACTCAGTCCTTTCCTTGTCCTCAAGCATGAAAAAGGATTTTGCTAAAGAACTCCGCATGATGGGCAGAGCATCCATTATATTCGTTATCGCACTCTCATAATCATGTAACAAATAATAAAGTTCTGATAGTCGATATTCGATATTGGCATAATCCACACTATTTTCTCCTTTTTCTTGCAAGATCAAGTTCTTCAACATCAGAAAATAGGATAACCCACCTTGCAGGTCATTTGCCAATACAGCCGAATATGAAAGGATTTCAAGATCGTCTATGTCGGTTGTGTCAAGAAAAGATTTTTGAAGACAGTAAACACGCTTGTATATTTCCTGGGCACGTTCCGACAAATCAAGAGAGCGATAGGCTTCTGCTTTTGTCATTAAAGAGTGAATATATTCGTCAGATAGCGTATCGTTTGCGCTTTCAAAAAACTTAGCAGATTCCTCCGCAATCTGAATTGCCTCAATCTTTCTTTTGGTTTCATTCGTATGAATATAGATAGATGCTTTATCACATAGTGCTGATGCGTAAAACATACTAGCCCCAAACATTCTTAACGTATCGCAGACTTCATCTATTGTTTGTATAGCCTCTTGATGTAGGCCATTATTGTCGTAAAGCAAGGCAAGATTCTGTTTTAGCTCCCAGTAATTTGCAGACTTTTTATCTTTGTATAAACGTAATGCCTTAATTGTATATATTTGAGCCATAGTATAATTATTTAAGTTTGAATAACTCGTAGCTATACTACGCAATACAATTGCCAATCTTTCAGATGGTATTTCATGTGACTCCATAAGCTTAAGAGCCCTCCTCAACATCTCTATGCTTTCTGGATATTGATTATTCTCTCCGTAATATTGATTCAGCATGATAACAGCCATAAGGTAGGGCTCGTCCTCAATTTCTTTAAGGTCTTCATACATCTGTACAGATTGATTTCCATACTCTATAGCTAACTGAATCTGTTGATTTTGAGCATAACTTAAACCGAGAAGGTTTAATAACATTGCAACTTCTTTATGCTTTGGGCCAAAACAATCTTTTGCTTTGTCTATTGCGCTTATGCTCAATGCAATGGCTTCTTCATAGCATTGGGTTGATATATAGTTGTTGATAGCAAAACCGTATACAAGGAAACGAGTTTCTAAGTCTTCTATTTTATCAACAAACAGAAGTATTTCATTCTGCAACTCACGAACTTTTTCTATGTCTCCCTCGACAATAAGTTCGTCTATCTGCTTGAATTTACGATTGGCTGTGCTGATGTAATCGAACTCTTGGGCAAGCCCCATCGTAGAACACATTGTAAATAGTATAACGGCAAATATCTTTCTGACCATAATCATTTATTTATTGATTGCAAAGTTACAGCATTTTTGTCATTTTTCATCTTTATTCTCAAAAAAAACTTCACCTTGATGTTTACCTTTTCCCGAATACGGGTAATATAAGACGTAAACAACAAACAAAAAGCTCACATTATTTAAATAGAAGACATGACGCAACAGCCGATGCTCACCATCAAGAACAAGAGCGAAATACTCTACTTGCGACAGGACAACATCCTGTTTATCCAGGCCGACGGGAACTACTGCGACATCCATCTGGCTGATGGGGGCGTGATTAACACGCTCACCTATCAGCGGGCGGAAATAGCACGGATGATGGACGAACAGCTGCCAGATGACTGCAGGAAACGGTTCGTGTTGGTCGGCCGATCCTACATGGTGAATACCGACTACGTGCTCCGCATCCAGCCAAGCAAGCAACTGCTCACCTTCAGAGTCAACCAATTAGGGACGACCCAGAAAATAACAATCAAGGCAACCGCGAAGGCCCTTGATACGCTAATCGTGGAGATGGAGAAGTTGTCAGAAACAGCAGGGAGCATGTAGTTCCGTACCCGCTCCGCCACGTTTCGTACATTGAATAATAAAATAGAAGCACCTCATTAGAGTTTCTTACTACTTTTGCATAAACGAAGAAGAACGATTGGCCCATCTACGCACAAGGGCCGGTAGTCCCTCGTTCTGGAACAATCATTGCCGATGTCTGGGGATTGGTCGGCACAAAAAGGTTTTCAAACAACATGAAAAAGTTTTTCATTTGCATGGCTATGTGCCTGTTGTCCGCCACGATGATGGCTCAAAAAGAAGTAACAGTGAAGGCTGGAACACTGGTTCCCCTTCAGATTTCAGCCCCGACAAGGGCCTCTGAAGTACAAGTAGGCCAGAAGGTGTCCTTCAAGGTGAATCGTGACATCAACGTTGAAGGCGTTACCGCCATCCCATTCGGAACCATTGTCAACGGCACCGTCTATGAAGCTAAGAGGTCATCTTGGTGGGGAACCAAAGGCCGCCTCGGCATCAGGATAACAGAGCTGTATGGTCCGAATGGAGAGATGATTCCCCTCACCAATGGCGATGTCTATGTGACGGGAAAGAACCGCACGCCACTGACAGTTGTCCTGAGTCTCTGCTTGGTGTGGCCTGCATGCTTCATCTGCGGCTCAAGGGCTGAACTGCCTGCCGGCTATGAGGTCCAGGCCAACGTGGCATCGAACACCACGGTAAAGGTGTTTTAAGCGGCATCTCTGAACGTCCGTCACCCTGGCATCCTATAATTGAAAGAGATGCAGTGTACCCCAAAAAACATCTAACACCCTAAGGTCATTTCTTACAATGTTATGAAAAAAATGTATGTTTTATTTGCTTGGTAGAAAAAGAATCACTACCTTTGCCAAGTCTTTCCGTAAGATGCAATCCCATGGTTGGTATGGCAAGTCCAAAGCGACTTGAGGAGTAATCACCTGCGGCGGGGCACATACATACTAAAGGCGTTTTCTGGACGCTTTGGGTTTGACGTGTTGGAATCTCGCAACCTCTGACTGATAGTCAAAACCAAAGCAACGGGAACGCCCCTTGGGGGTGTAGTATCCTTACACATTATTATATATGTGTATTCTTACATACATCAACGTGGGGCTTTCAGCGTTGCTCGGTAGACTATCAGGGCAATGCGAGAGCCTCAACACGTGGACCGGGCACAGAACTGGCTCCACGATTGAACCAGAATTAAATTTTGCCGATATTGATTATCAGTACGTTACAAGTGACGACTTGATGCACTGATACCACAATGTTCCCAAGTTATAACACCTATAGCAATTGATTCACAAGAGATGACTATGAGACTTTTTACTACGGAATGGCAATTTGCAGTTGTTCACACATCAAATTGCCGTTTTGCTGTTATCACTTTTTAATCTGTTCTTGGGCGACAGTGATTGCATCATTACTAAGTTCATCATCGCCTACTGCATCGAGTACTTTGTCTGCTAGCCATAATGTAAGCATCTCCTTCTCGTCCTGATGCAAGTATTTTGCGAGCTTGATTACATGTTCGCGCTTTGCCCGTCTGTCACCTCGCTCAATTTTGCTGAACATTGGTGTGTCAATCTCTAATAGTGCCGCCAACTGTCGTTGCAGCACTCCTTGCTCATCTCTGAGCTCTCTTATTTTCTTTCCGAATATCATATTTTGTTTCTTTTCGTCTTATACTTCGACTAAACTTCGACTAATAGTTCGACTAAACTATTGGAAAATGACTACTTTTACGACTAGAAGCCTTCGATTAGTCATTTACTAGTCGTTATTTATGGCCAACTAGTCGTGTCTTGCCCATTAATTTGGCCATATTTTAGTTCTTGGCTATAATTTGGCCATAAGTTTAGCTTTTATAGCCATTTTCAAACCAAGTACGGCCATTGACCTGAATCATATTCTCATTTTTCATTTCTTCCAATATGTGTCGAAGCAGCCTGCGCTTTTGTTCCATGGACTTCGTTGAAGGAAGAACGTCTTTTATGTATTCCAGGATTGCATCAAGTTTAGTTCCTTCCTCTCCAGCATTTTGGATGAACTGCAAAGCCATTTGCTTTATCTTGTCGCGTTCAAGTCCTTTCACCTTGGTATATTCTGGCAATTGTTTCGTTTGCCTTGCAATGCTCAGGGATATGGTCAGGTCTGGATATTCACCCTCTACCAAACCACGCTCCAATAGGTTCTTGGCATCACTTTCATTCAGTCGGTGCCCTTTCTACACAGCATCAAGCAAAATGCAGTCTTCCAAAGACAAATCTTTGTTCTCTTTCAGGAGTTTGGTGTACTTCTCATTGATAGCGTTACCATACAGACGGACGGCAACCTCCTTATTGGCTGCGTCAATCTCATAATCCGGCATGGGGAAATGGCGTTTCCACTGCTCATTGAATATCTTGCGGATGCCACGGCCAACGATGTCTATCATATTGAAGTTCACCATCGCATTACAAAGGCACTCGTTGCGGTAATGACGCTGTGGTCCATGTGTAGCCAATGCCTTTTGCAGGGAGCCAGGAATAAAGCTGCCGCCATTGGCATAATACAGGAATCCGGGATTCTCCACCAGATTGATTCTCTCTTGCAGGGTATAGTCTTGATGGGCAATACAGTTATGAAGCACTTCGCGCATGGAATAGTCATCGTATTGCTGCATCACATCGGGGAACATCGTACCGCCTGGCATCTCACGCATCGTCAGGTTATGCACTTTGGCAAGTATCTGGTCAACTGTCAGGATGAATGGTGCGGTGAAATGCTCATAGTCAATTACATCTTCGTGTTCATCACGCAATGACCAAGTAACTCTCACTACGGCAGGACGGAGTTTAAACACAGACACAGGCTTGCCCAGCAGAATGATAGCGGCACGAGTTATTCCTCCATCAATCATTACTCCTGCATTACTTAGGAATTCTTCTACAGACCATGCATTCACCTCTGCTGCAGGAATACGACTGTGTACCTTCTTGAACATCACCTTTGCCTTGGCAATGGCCACCTCATCCAAATCATCGATCGTGGCATTAGGCACGATTACGGCCGACCAGTCAGTATCTGTGAACAACGGTTCATCCAAGATGGCATTCAATCGTTCTTGTGTCAGCTCTACTAAAGAGTCCTCAATCCGTTGCCAAGCTTTATCGTGTGCATAGACAGGACGCTTAGGCAGATGTTTGGGGACACAAATCACCCACACCACCTTTTGGGTGTCATCTGTGATATACTCCTCGATGTCCAGCCCTTCGCTCGACAGGTTCGTGCAACGTTCCGTCAATCGAAGGATTGCCTTCTGGCGGTCATAGTTATAGTTATTTGTGCCGACAATCTCCAGTGTCTTGTCATGCACACCCACCACAAGGAAACCTCCCTCCATGTTGGCGATAGCCGACACGTAGGAAATCACGTCATCCTTCTCGTCCCCGCAGAACGAGTTCTTCAGATTCTTAAATTCCTTCCACTCACATCGAGCATTCTCCTGTGGGTACTCGTGAAGCAGGTATTGCTGTAGTTCAAGTTCGGTCATACATCAATATTTATAAAGGTCTTTGAAATTATAGTAATTGTAGAACCTATTATGCAAATTTTCCAATAACTGTTTAATGTAATAAGCCATTATTGACTTCGTTGAATCAGTAATGGGGATGTTTAATTGTTTTAACTGATTATCCACCAGACTAGAAATATTCCTATTGGGATTAAATGTTTCATCAAAAACGCTTTCAGCTGATAACGCTTGAAAAGGAGAATACCCATTATCATCCTTCACTTCATTTTGCAAGCCAGCAAGGGCTTGTGAAATATCTCGTAAATTGAAGTATTTTTCGTAAAAGGCAAGAAAGCCTCTACATATTTCGTCAGAAGTAACATTTCTCGTCGTACAGATAAACGCTCTATATGGAGCACGCTCTTCAGGGTTGATAGCTGAAATCATAGCAATACTCTTGCACATTGCCATCACAACAAATAACAAGTGTCCAGTTTTAATATTGAGAGGTCTAATAATGTTGTAGAAGTCCTTCCATTTAAGAATTTCTCCATTATTGAAACCGATACCTTCGTCACAGCCATGTGTTTCTATCTGAAGGGTAAGAATATCGCCTTCCGACAATGAATCCTCAATACCCTGCACTGCCAAACGAAATTCTTTCGAAGAATTAACATCATAGAAGGATGAGAATGATTCTCTTTTATGATATTCTTTATATTGGAGAACATCATGATACAGAATCTCCCCAGTTTTGACATCGTTGGGATAAAGTGACTGTATCACCACAATGCCCCATCGCTTAATCTCTGTATTAGGTTTGTTCATGTTGAAATATCAATCTATATTCCAGTAAGCATCTGGATCGCCATCGAAAATTGTATCAATATCATCATCGCTATATCCCATTTCATCCTGAGCATATGAACCATTATATTTGTCATAAGTTGGTTCCTCTTGTTCAGACGAATAGTTATCAAAATCACCATCTTCGTATTCATCATTATCTTCTCCATCATAAATATCACGATATATTGATGAATTATCATCCCAAGTTCCTACTTCTTCTGATTCATCCAAAGGCTTACTGCATATATTTCTTTCATTCGATTTAACAACTTGCTCGTAATCACAAATAAATTGTGATACTTCTCCATTTACTCTCCACACAGATTCTCTTACTTCGGGTGACTGTCCTAAAGCAATATAGAGCAGGTCTGCAAAACTATATTTTTCCCATTCTGATGGAGGAAGTAAGAGATGGGCTCTTCTAACACACATCTTCTTATTACACCAGAAGAATGGAATGCCATTACTGGGGTCAGAGCCTCCAAAGCTTCCACATCGACAAACGTAATGATCGGAATCGTCGTATATCCTTATATAGTTAGTATAAAGTGGCTGATATGCATTATTTCTCGGTAGCCAACCCAATTCAATCATTCTTTCTTTATCACTCACCAATCCGCATTTGTCATCTATATCATATGCCATTACGAACTGCTTAACAAAGAATTCTTGAGATTCATGAATATAATACTTGTCACTGATTACTTCTACATTAGCGTTCTTTAGAAGAACCTGTTTGGCTATTTCTACTTCTTCAGAATCCAGCAGCCAGTCAATTGTTCTTCCAAATAGGTCTACTGGTGAATCATAGAATTTTATAACATAGTATAATTCATCGTTTTTATTTTCTTTTGTCAAAATGCCATTAAAAGATTGATATTCGATATCATGTTTGTTACCACTAATAGCAAGATAACCATGACAAGGATAGAAGAGAGCCTTGGAATCTTTCAAAAAATCAATTCGTCGTATTTCTTCTTCTCCGATTACTGATTCTATAATTGATGGAGTTATGCTTAAATCCAAGTCGTTTCTCTTTGCTTTGAGCATGCAAAGAATTCCACAGATTGCAGGACATGCAGGTGTGGCTGTTTCAACAAATTCGGAATATAAATCATCAAAGGATAATGAAAAATCTCCTGACGACATTTTTCCAAAGATATAACGAAGTATTTTTATCTGGGCTTCAGCAGACAATTCATGATAATGCGACTTTATCAGATTCCAGTCATAATTATCTGATGGTTGTTTCTGCCATAAGTACAATTTCATAAACCCCGTAGCCTTTTGTTCCATCAAGGTTTGGTGGTTTGAATCAAGATTATCAGCAATGAACAATTTGAGATCTGGGTCACTTGCTGTTTCCAAATCTGATAACAATACATCCTGAAAACAGGAGTGTTTGAATAGTCCTATTTCTTTTTTAGTGATTATATTATATAATAATCTATTCTTGTATACATTATCTAACCGTTCACGGATGTTTTCTGTTCCAGGTGATTGAATAATCTTTTCTTCAAACAATGTCCATCTTTCTTCCTTGGATAAAACAGAGCATATTTTGTCTTTTGCTTTCTTTAAAACAGTTTCATTTAAATGCCCATAACTTGCAAGCCATTTTAGCAGGCTTCTGATGTTGTATATTGGCTCCTGATATTCACCCTTTACATACTTATACGAGTTAAGACTTTTAAATCCAAGTTGATTGATTATATTTGAAACAACATACCACTGAAGCTCTATTGGAGAATCCTTTATTTTGTAGTCTGACAACTCCTTTAATAACTGATATGTACCGAAGTCACGTGTAATTTGTTCGTATTTGGAACAATACTGCTGACTTGTGATATAATCAGCTTTATACGCTTCACTAAGATCTTCCAAATCATCAAGTTTAGAAAACCTATCGTTTACAAGTTCTTTTATCCGTTGTTTTGTTGATGCAAGTATCCAGCTACCACTCTTTTCCACATAATAACTCAACCTAAATGGGGTTAGCTCATCTGATTGGGTCGCAATAATGGCGGATTCGTTGAAACAGTTGAGAAGAGATTGTTTTAATGCATCCTTGTATGATTCTGAAAGTTTTTCATAACTGTCTAAGACTTTATCACACACCTTATATTCAAGAAAATTACTCTTTAGTTTATTGTAATTCTCAATGAATACAGCAACATGTTCAAAATTATCTGGTGTAGAATGATTGAAATCTTCCATCACATTTGCATCTGTGCATAATTGGGAAAATTTTGCTATAACATTCTGTTTTATTACTTTTTCGTATTGTTCTTCCAATCGTTTTTCCAAATATCTAATACGCGTTTTCCCCATCTTGCACATAGGTGTACCTTCGCCTTCAAGATGGGTTGCAGTACAATTACGGTAAACATAAAATTTATGTTTAAGGTCTTTGTAATCTGATATATATTCTGCATTCGAGATTTTGTATAAACAATATACCTTACATATCTCGACATTTGGCATACCCTGATCTTCAGTCAAGATGTCTGCATTGTTTTTACAGAAATCTGCGGGCAAAGCTGGTTGCAACTTGGGAGCTTCATATATAATTTCCTTCAAATCACTCTCATTGAACTTTGACAACAACAACGACCATGTGGGCGAAATACAGTCATTTTCAAGTTTAACAGGGATTACATGGCCATTTTTATTATAATGCATTTTCAAAACAAATATTTTGTATAGAGATAAAAGTTCATCCACTTTTTTCCCATAATACTCATCGCTTAGGACTTCAGCATCTACCCATAATGACAAATCAAAAACATTCAGTGAAGTACTTTCTTTTCCCCCCTCATGTTTATATTTGCCAAAGCAATCATATAATTCTTTAATAGATTCAGGCAAATTGTCTGTGGTCTTAATAATTGCTGACAAGTCGTTACCTGCAGTAGTTGAAGAATCTGCTGCATCATCAAACTCATCGAGGTCAAAATCCCAAAAGTCAAATTCTTCATCATCTTCTGAATTTTTTTCTGTTTGATTTAAATTATCCTCATTTGGTATAATAATGTTATCTAAGCGTTCAAAAGATATATAAGTATTATCACTATAAAACGAATATTCCGATTCGTTGCTTTTACACGTAATGAGGCTGTTTATATATTCAAGTTTGAAATTTGATAAAGAAGCACGTTCTATATTAGAAGCCGTATTCTTATCATTTAGATCAAAAAATACAAGTTGACCTGTGCTTACTTCCGACAATAAATCATTATTAGAAAATAGAATAGGAGCGTTTTTAATCGTAGAACCCCAACTACTTCTTATTTTCCAAACACCAAACACCAAAATGCCCATTCCTTCAGATGGGTTATATTTGTATATGTACCCAAATTTCTTCATTTTATGAAATTTCTTATTTCCCGTTATAAAAAAACTATTCAGAATACAGGAATTTTTCTACTCCTGCTTGCTGAGATTATCATCGGTACCTGCATCGGTACCACCTCTCCATTTTCTTTCGGAAGATTCTCTTGCACCATATTGTCACAAAACATTGTGGACTTTCCTTGCTTAAGATTGTCATATTTTGGACACAAAATTACAAATATAATTTGAAAAAATATCTATAAATGGCAAAAATCAGCGCCTTTTAACAGATATTTTATCAGAATCGTATAAAAGCAGTCCCGGTTTATCAGAAATCGCTACTAAATGCAAGCACCCACACCTGAAGTTACAGATGTGGGCGCTCCGTTATTTGCTGATATAATGTTACGATGGCGGCAATACGTCAAAGGCCATACCCTTTCCTCTTTGTCGGCACATATCGCGAAGCCTTGATGGTCTTTGCTTCATGAAGCCAACAACGTAGTCGGAAGTCCTCGTTCTCCTCGTCTTTCTTGCGGCCGTCCCAACCAGTCTCGCTACTGACAGAACCTCCACCTGCACAAGTAATACTGACATAGTGACCTCCCATGAGAGCAACAGCGACCTCTCGAACCAGCTTCGCAGTGTCAGGTTTTTCAAAGAGGGCGAGAAGCTCAAGCGTTTCATGTATCTGCTGATGTCGGAGATATTTCTCTGTGTGACAATCCTCGTTCAGTTTCTCCATGTCGCGCTGATTCATCAACCGAAACTTACGTTCTCCGAGGATGCTATTCTAGGCTGCATCCATGACAGTCTGCCGAATGAATTTAGAGCATTATGGAATTGTTGGCTGATATTTGCGTTCTGAGCCTTCATCCAATCGTCAATGTTCCCAAAGCGAGGTGGACGCTCTGTAATTTTTGGAGGCCTCACCTTAATCTCTGGCACATCAAAGCGGACATAAGCAACATCGTAGAAGTTCACCTTGTCTTTGATGTCCTGTAATTCTGTCATCTTTTGTTCAAGTTTCTACTGCTTGTCAGCGAGTTTTGCATCGTAATTGGAAATCTGCTTTTCCAAATCAGCCTTCTTGCGGTTGTATTCGTCAAGTGTAATTCTATCCTTTTGTCACGTAAAGCGTTATAATGAGGGTGGAAAGAGAGCCGAAAATGTAGAACTGTTTCTTGGATATCCAGTCATAGAATTTGCGAACAAATGAAGCATGCCTTTAGCATGCAAAATAGAGAAAGATGGTCGGAATATTTATCAACAGAGTTCCGTTTTCTACCAATCAGTTTTATGGACAAGTAGGTGTTTTCTTGTAAAAGCTATCATATTGCGTCGCTAAAACTAACTTTTTATGTTGCAAAAGCATAGCTTTCAGAGTGTAAAAGCTATCTGATTACATTGTAAAAGCTATGCTTTTACAACAGATTACCTTGTCTGGCACTTTCTTATTTTATATTTGCCGCTGATTATCAATATATTACACAAAACGAAAAATCCTTGCAATTTTTAGCACCAAAATTGAGTTTGGTGATTTCTATCGCAAGGATTCGCAAGTTAAATACGAACAGTTTATGGCTAATTACTCTAATTCGTTTCTAAAAATATAATTTAAGCCCCTCTTAACCTTTCCATGCAAGGAGTGATTAAGAGGGGCTTTATGTTTATTCGCTCTTAAAGAGGGACTGTTACTCGCTCTTGAACAGATCCTTTATGCCGCCGATAGAGCCCATGAGGTTAGTAGCCTCGTAAGGCAGGTAAACGGTCTTGGTGTCGTTGCCGCTGGCGATGTCCTGCAGAGTCTGTATGTATTTCTGTGCCAGGAGGTAGTTGGCAGGGTTGGTACTCTTACCCACTGCCTCAGTAATCTTGTCGATGGCTACAGCCTCAGCCTCAGCCTTACGTATGCGAGCCTGCGCCTCACCTTCTGCCTGCAGAATCTGCTGCTGCTTGGCAGCCTCAGCGCGGTTGATGACAGCGGTCTTGTCGGCCTCAGACTTCAGGATGACAGCCTGCTTCTCACCCTCAGAGGTAAGGATGGTGGCACGCTTGTTGCGCTCTGCCTGCATCTGCTTCTCCATGGCCTGCAATACGGTAGCAGGAGGTATGATGTCCTGCAGTTCTACGCGGTTCACCTTGATACCCCACTTGTTAGTCGCGTCGTCAAGGACAAGACGCAACTTAGAGTTGATGGTATCGCGTGAAGTCAGCGTCTGGTCGAGCTCCATCTCACCGATGATGTTACGCAGGGTAGTCTGTGTAAGCTTCTCGATAGCGTTAGGCAGGTTACTGATTTCATACATGGCCTTGAACGGATCGACGATCTGGAAATACAGCAGTGCATTGATTTCCATCTGGATGTTATCCTTGGTGATAACATTCTGAGAAGGGAAGTCGTACACCTGCTCACGAAGGTCGATGCGGTCGGTAAGCACATAGCGTCCGCGTGCCATTGCCACCATATCCTTTGCCTTGTCGATGAAAGGAATGATGATATTGATGCCCGGTTCAAGGGTGTTGTAATACTTACCCAGTCGTTCAATGATTTTGGTTTCCGACTGAGGAATAATCACGATTGTCTTTTTCAAGACTACTATTGCCAATACTACAATGACAATAAGAAATGTTGTTAAAAATCCCATAGTAATAAATAAGTTATGAGTTATGAGACCCTCCCCGACCCTCCCTGTGAGGGAGGGAGATTGGGCGATGAGTTATGAGACCCTCCCCAGCCCTCCCTGTGAGGGAGGGAGATTGGGCGATGAATTATGAGTTAAGAATTAAGAATTATGAGTTAAGAATTGTGAATTATGAATTAAGAAGAGGTTTGTGGAAACGAACGTAACTTGTATTTTTCACTTTTCACTCTTCACTTCTCGTTTTTCACTCAGAGCATAGCGAGGACAAGCGTAACTTGTATTTTTCACTCTTCACTTTTCACTTTTCACTCAGAGCTTACTGTTAGAATGATGCTGTCGCGCGAGATGACAGTCACGTTGGTGCCTACTGGTATCTCCTGACCGTCGGAAGAAACGGAGCGCCACTCGTCGCCGTCAATCTTCACATAGCCGAAGCCACCGGCAGCTATAGTATCAATTACTACACCTCGTCTGCCAACGAGGGCATCGACATTGCTCTTACGTTCGTTCTCCTTGCCATGTAACCTTCTGACGAGCGAAGGTCTGACGAAATAAAGGCACAGCACGGAGCATACTGCCCATATCAACACCTGCACCCACAGGGGGAGACCTATGGCAGCACCGACGATTGAAGCTACGGCACCGAAGGCGAAGCAGATAACATAGAAGTCGCCGCTGGTAAGTTCGAGCAGCAACAGCCCGATGCTGACTATCAGCCATGCGAGCCACATATTTCCTACAAAATAGTCTATCATAGCGTTATGAGGTGTTTGGTTATTTCTCTATAAGTGCCACGGCATAGGCAGACATGCCTTCCTTACGCCCCGTAAAACCGAGTTTCTCCGTTGTAGTGGCTTTTATCGATATATTGTCGATGTCAGTGCGCATCACCTCTGCTAGACACTGCTTCATGGCGTCGATGTGAGGATTCAGCTTTGGCTGTTCGGCGCATACAGTGCAATCTATGTTGCCCAGTCTGTAGCCTTTGGTGGCTATAAGATCGATGGTCTTCGACAGTAATATCTTGGAGTCGATGCCGTCGGTCTCTGCCGCCGTATCGGGGAAGTGATAGCCTATATCGCGCATGTTGGCTGCGCCGAGCAATGCGTCGCATATGGCATGAATCAACACGTCGGCATCACTATGACCGAGCAGTCCGTGTGTGTGTGCTATCTTAATGCCACCGAGCCAAAGATCTCTGCCTTCCACAAGCTGGTGGACGTCGTATCCCATTCCTATTCTAAACATAATGTAAGTTCTTGTGAAAAAAGTTCGACCCTCCCTGTGAGTGAAGAGTGAAAAGTGAAAAGTGAAAAATACTGCTTCGCCCCTGAATTATGAATTATGCATTATGAATTCTCTTAAATTTTCGTCTTCAGTTTGTTAATCACCACAGAGCATACCTTGCTTATGATCCATGCCACAGGCAGTGATATCGCCAGTGTGGCGAAGAAGGTGGGCCAGTAACCCAAGCGGTATTGCTGCAGAGGATTAAGCACAAACTGCACATGAACGAGGTATATCTCTAACGATATGCCACCCACCCACGCAAACCATTTGTTTACGTACGTGCCTGCCTTGCTGCCGCAAAGCCAGTCGAAGACCTTCGACATTATCAATATGGTGGTGATGGCAAGTACTATATAGAGCATACGCTCAGTGTAGAGAGGAAACCTGCCATGCCTCATCTGCTCAAGCCATATACATGCCCAAAGGCTGAGAGCGAATAGTCCGATGATCATCCACCATGCCTGCTTGTCAATCTCACGCTTCTGCCTTACGGCCTCTGCGAAGTTGATACCGAGGAAGAAAATCGGCACACGGCTCCAGAATATCTCTATATGGCCTACCGCCTGATGCACCGGAGCTACATACTGCACTATGATACACCACATAAGTGGCAACACTACAAGCCATCGGTATATAGGATGACGGCGTACCAGTTCCATGTATGGCGGTGCAAAGAGATATAGCATCATGGTTGCAGGAACATACCAGAACGTAAGTTCGTCGTGAAGCCAGAAGTCCCAGTTTACTATAATGTCGCCTGCGAGGTCCACATAGCTCGCAGTGGTGGTACCATGGAAACGGCTTATATAGAAATAGCCTGCCACGATGAGCCATGCCGGATATATGCGCAAAGCACGGTTAAGGTAGAAACGACGCCAGTCTTGCTGCTTTGCCCATGAATACCATAAGCCTATGCCTGAGAGGAAGAAGAAGATGTCAACACCAAGGTTGCCCATCCTACGCAGTCCGAAGAAGGGATCGAGACGCGACAGCGGTACATGGAACAGCATCACGATGATTATCGCGAAGCCCATCAACTCGCTTCTGTATTTTGATATCTTTCCGAGTTCTACCATGAGCGAAACAAAAATGTAATGTGTTTATATATGGTGGTTAATAGTCCGTAGTGTCGTCTCATTATACTGAAACGCTCCAGCAACGAGGCACGGTGGTTAGTGACTGACATTCCGCCTTCGAGATAGTCGCACAGCACCATGCCGGTATTAAGCATGGGCAATCCCTGCGCATCGGCTTCTTTCATCACCCTTATGCACCAATCGACGTCTGCCGAAAGGCGGTAACGCACATCGTAGCCTGTCTGCCTCGCTATATCAACGTTGGCATAGAATGCCTGATGGCACACGAGCATGCCGTCGCGAAACGACTTCCACGTGAGATGCTCCGGCGGACGCAGACGACGCGGTGCAATGAAATGGCCTTCCGCATCAACGATGTCGGTATCACCATATACCACACCGTAGCGATTGTTGCCAATCTTGTCAGCCATACGTTCCAGGGTATCGTCGGCATGCAGCATATCGCCGGCATTGAGGAATACCACATAGTCGCCCTTTGCCAACTGCAAAGCCTTGTTCATGGCATCGTACAGGCCATTATCGCGCTCGCTCACCACGACGATATCGTGGCGACGGTTCTCACTTTCATATTTGCGCACCATAGCCATGGTGGCATCGGTGGAAGCTCCGTCCATTATGACATGCCGCACATCAGCATAGCCTTGACGGGCTACGCTGTCGAGCGTACGCTGCAGCACAGCCTCTGCGTTATATGTGCAGGTTATTATGGTGAATAACATTGTCTATGGTTTATCTACATAATAGCATTCGCTGATGCAAAAGTAATAATATTTTCTGAAACTGCAAAATATCTCAGATTATTTTTACGGCAAAACCACGAAAAACAAAAAAGCCGTCATGTCTCACGACATAACGACTCCATAAAAAATACGAAATTACTTCAAATGTATTGAGAAACGAGTTGTATTACGTCTCCCTACCATGAAGAAAGGAATAAACTGCACATCTGTGCAAGCACAGTGGCTATTCCTTTATTATTCTGCTTTCTCAAAAATCTCATCACGATTCCACTGACTCCAGTACTTCAATGCGAGTTGCCGCACATAGCTCCAGTATCGTGGCGAATGACCGTATGCCTCTACGCCATGCCTGATGTCATTTTGTATAGTCTGGGCATACTCGCTTCGCAGTCGGAGGAGCAGGGTCTCATCCTTCCATGTAAAACGTGCCTCTATACGTTTCTCGTCTTCGTCTGACAGAAAGAACAGTCCGTGCCCCATCGTAGCACCCGTGCTAACCTGAAGACCGTCATTGAAGCAACTTACCGGCGGCTGACTTCCTGCATACGACAACACCTTCGGTTCATCATCACCCTCATGCAGCGACATGGCATAACACCCCATCTTGGCTCCCAGGGTAGAGTATATGCCGAGGTGCCCGTGAATCTCATTTGTCAGGACTACCTTATGCCACTCTTCTTTTCCGAAACGCTCTATGGTGTCGCTCATTATCTCACGCACGTCAGGTGCGTAGCAGTCGCATGGTAATTCCATGCCATTAAACACGCAGGACATCATTCTGATATTCTTTTTATAACAAAATAGCCGAGCAACACCTGCATAAGCAGTCCCGGTATGCCGAGACGCACATCTTGCAGTGCCGCACTAAGACTATTTGTATAGATATATTCAAACACCATGCCGATGGCTTGATACGCAACTACCACCAGAGCCAGCAGTCCTATACTGACACGCTGGGTACGATGAGCTACGTAGCTTGCTGCTATCGCCAACGACACCGACTTCACCAATATAGCCGGCAAGGCAGTTGTTGGTGGCATACCGAAAAGCAAGTTGTTGACTACCGGAGACAAGAGTGCCGTAAGCAGTCCTAAGTTAATGCCGTAGCAATATGCACCGACAAGGGTGAAGAAATATATAGGGAGCAACATTAGCCCGCCCTGTGGAACAAGGTGGCATAACTGTGGCAGCAAGATGTTGCCTATTATGAACATTGCACTGAAGATGTATGTTTTCTTCTGCAGGATATGCAGTGTAGGATATGATGTATATTGCATTTTTGTCATTTTTTTAAATATAATATTCAATGTTACTTTCTTTTATTGAGAAGAGTTTGTTATATATGTCCTTACGATAGAGACCGAAGCCGCTGGAGTTG
>JAEEGH010014291.1_pt1 | contig 17434 bp, 14 predicted proteins | sample 9134181 | NCBI WGS metagenome assembly JAEEGH01 (sample SAMN16246544, study PRJNA631951) | gut metagenome | biome: gut microbiome; feature: rumen; material: DP-attached | host: Bos | place: Iran: Karaj | collected 2018-10
TGGGTGAGGACCAGCGCCGTACGTGGCAAAAATTTGTGAAGAAGTTTATCGAAACCCTAATGGAGGTCTACAATGGGTAAGAACAAGAAGAACAAGAACCGGAATAACTCGGCGGAGAATGCCGAGATCCAGGCGATCATGCAGCAGACCGCTGTGGACAAGTCGGAAGTCGCTCCGGTCGAAGCTCCGGCGGCAATTGAAAAGACGGAGAGGCTATCCACACTGGATGACGAAATTGCCAAGTTGCGTGCGCAGCGGATGGCGTCGCTTGACGAAGAGATAAGGCGTTTCCGTGAAGATCAAATGAAGGTGGTCAGCGCAACGATTGCTTCGCAGATCGCTGCGAATCAGCAGCTGTTGGCTGAGCAGAAGAAGTCGGTCCTTGAAGAATTGAAGTCGTTTAGATCGGCGGCGAAGGATCAGATTGAGGCCCAAAAGACCGAGGCCCAAAAGCTTGTGGAAATCTTTAAAACACGGCAGGCCGAGCTGGACGCCCGACAGGCGCAGTTGAAGGAACAGTCAGAAGAGCTAGCCAAACGAGAGAAAAGCATTGCCGAGCGCGAGGCGGCAGTTACCGTCAGAGAATCTGGTGTCGCTGAAAAGACCGCCGAGGCCGATGCCAGCAAGATGAAAAGCGACAAGGTCCGCGAGATTTACCGGGCGAAAATCAATGCGTCGAATGACGACGTTGAGAAGAGGGCGCAGGCACTTATCGAAGAAAGAGAGAAGACTTTTTCGAGCGACCTCAACGCAGCTCGTGCCGAATGTGAGCGTCTGCGAGATGAGCTTGCGCAATGCAAATCTGATTTTGACGCATTGCGGATTAAGTTTGGGGATGATCCGCAGAACGTTGAGGCAATTACTGCCAAATACGAGGCTACTATCGCTGAATTGCGAAAGCGTATCGGTACGGTTCCTGCGGAAGAGGTGATTGCGGATAGAGATCGTCTTTCACAAGAGAATAACGGTTTGAACGAGCGGAATCAGAAACTCCAAGATGAGTTGAGCCGTCGTAGATTGGAAGCGGGGGAAATCCTGCAGCTTCGTGCCGAGTGTGAGAAGTGCAGGGCCGAGGCGGAGTTGGCCAAGAGCATTTCGCAGATCAACAAAGACGCCAAGGCCGTTGTGGAGCAGGAGCTTGAGAAACTGAAAGCCATCTATCAGCCCGCGAAGGGGGCGAATGTTCGCTATGCACAGATTGAAGCCCCTTATGTCACCGCCAAGCGTGTGCCGAAATGTCCGACTGAACAGGGGAATGGAATCAGCGAAGATGCATGGCTCAATAACATCAAGGCGAAGTGCGACGAATACGGGATTGTGTTCAACGAGCGCATCCTGAAGGCGTTTCACACGGCTCTGAAAACGGCGGAGTGGTCGCCGCTGACGATTCTTGCCGGAGTCTCCGGGACGGGCAAGTCCGAGCTTCCGCGCCTCTATTCGCACTTTGGTGGAATAGTGTTCGAGCCGGTTCCCGTGCAGCCGAATTGGGACAGTCAGGAGGCAATGCTTGGTTACTTCAATTCCATCGACAACCGTTTCGCGGCGCAACCGTTGCTTCAGTTCTTGGCACAATCGCAAAAGGACTGGACCGAGGATTATCACGGTCTCCGTGATGCTGTTTGCATGGTGTTGTTGGACGAAATGAACCTAGCGCATCCGGAACTATATTTTGCTCAGTTCTTGAGCAAACTCGAGTCCCGTCGTGGCTGCACCGGAGATGATGTGCCGATTCTGCCGATTGATGCAGGAGCAGGTGTTGCCAAGTACCAGCTCGAACTCGGTCGGAATGTTCTCTGGACGGGAACGATGAACCAGGACGAGACGACGCAGTCACTTTCGGACAAGGTCCTTGACCGCTCGATTGTTATCCATTTCCCGCGGCCTGTTACGCTTAAACGTCGAACCGTGCTTAACACACTTAATGACGAGAATCGCGGTGAGCTTTTGCATCGCGCTGATTGGGAGTCTTGGTGGGTGAAGGAGTCGATCTTTGGAACTGACGACGGGGATGATCCCTATCAGATCGGTAAGTACAAACGTTTCGTAGAAAAGATCAATCTGGCGCTTGGAGAGGCCGGTCGGGCGTTGGGGCATCGTGTTTGGCAGTCGATTGAGTATTACATGTCAAACTATCCTGACGTGCTGACTGCAATTCGGAATGGTGGGAGTGCAGCCGATATCGATCGTGCCATGCACACAGCGTTCGAGGACCAGATCGTCCAGAAGATCATGCCGAAACTGCGCGGCATCGATACACGTGGCGATTTCAAGCGCGACTGCCTCGACGTAATCCTGGGATACCTGAACGAGGGCGTTGAAGGACCCGATGGCAAATCGTGCGTTCCGTTTAAGCTTGAGAAGGACTTCCAGTTAGCGTGCAAGCTTGGGTTTGGTCAGTTTGTCTGGCAATCGGCAAACTATCTCAATGAAGAGGAGAAGATGGTTGTTGAAATGCCGCAGGGGCCTTCCGTAAACGAGGTAAAGCCGACTAAAGCTGCGAAGTCAGAAAGGGCCCCGGTGGCCCCAGTGCAAGAAAAACGCCCCGCACAAGCCCCCGAAAACAATTTCGGAGCTGCCTTTGATGCGGCATCTAGCGTTGGGGCAAAGACAAATGTAGACGATGGGGAAAAGATTGCTCGCTTGCGTGAAAAGGCGGTTGCACTGGGAATTAATTTGAACCAATTGACGACTTGGCAAATCGCGCAAGAGTTGTCCTGTGATGGGCGTGAAGCGCATAGACTCCGTGAACTCTGCAAGAACGCCTACGAGAGGTCGCTGTGACACTCGAGGAACTCTATCGGGAATATCCGCTGGGTACAAAACTCGGCGATGAGGCGCAGCGAATCATATACCAGACGAACTGGTTCTTGAACGCGCTGGAGTTCGACCCTGTCACTGGGGAGGCGCTCCCCATGTCGCTGTCCGAGTTCCTTACGCGGATATTGCGAGACGCTTCCGACGACGGGCTACATGACAGACTCTGGAAGATTGTCGATTATTGCGAAGAGTCATTCCGTCGGATTGTACGGGCGCTGAACGAACAGCCTCGCACGGAACATGCGAGGATGCATATCTCCAGGGTTAGAGAGATGGACGCATCTTCGTTCATGAAGTTGGCGAATCGGACGGGACGAACAATCCGCGAGAAACTGGCGGTAAATCCTTACGTCACGTCAGTCCGGCACTTCCAGTCGATCGACCTTGCGGAGAATCAGCTACTCAAGGCGTATGCCATCCGGTTGGAGGAGCTCCTTTCCGAGCGAGAAAAAGCGTTTGACAGACCGGAGCCGTTCCTGGTGGATATTCGGAAATGGTTGCGAACGGAAGAGGCGCGGACGATCTCCCGGTGGAATAACATTCCCCCTAACAACGTCCTTCTGGCTCATCGCGATTATCGCCGGATTTGGAATGCCTGGCGTTGGCTACAAGCGCTCGACGACGATATCGAACGAGATCGGCGTGCGCTTCAGCGCAGGCAGAATACGATGGAATTCTGGAATCGCGCTGCTGCCGTGTTCTCGAACGCATCGGCGCTCATGGCCGATATTCCACTCGAGTTCAGTTTCGACGAGTTTGAGGTCCGGACATTTAAGGGCCTGGGGCTGAACTTTTCATTCGGTAAGAATTATGCCGTAGCGCTGGACGATTTGGCGCATATGCCAGAGGTGAAATCTGCAGCTGTAGCGGCTGAACCTCGTGAGGAGACCGAGCCAGTCTGCATCGATTTGTTTCCTTTGGAGCCCATAATGGCTGTGGGTAAGTCGGTAAAGAAGTTTGGGCAGAAGTTTGTCTGGCAGAAGTGGGACTGCCACGGAGATACCCTCGATATCGTGCCACTTCCGACGAAGGGGGTCTGGCTGAATGACAGAGCTTTGACTGTTACGGCGGAGGACCTGTTCATTGCCGGAGAGAAGCCGACGAATGCCCTTGGGCTGGCTGCTAGAAGTTTTTGCTCTGCTCTTAAGCGCCGCGTCCCGTGCGCCGGGATCGCATGGCTGGTTCCAGACTGTGCGAATGACTTTGATTTGGGAGAGTTGCGACGAGCCGTGAACTCACACTATCGAGAAGCTATCCCGGTTCCGCGCAGTATCGCAACGATTTATCAGGAACTCGGTCGGGACATCGTGAACGGAAAGGTTTACGATGGAATGTCGGTCGTTGTCATCGACATGGTAGGCACGCGTGTCTTCGCGACGCGATTGGTTGCACGAGCGTGGAGTGACGATGAGTTACGGGAGCGCGTCCCTCAGACCGGTGGGTTTTTCTGGGTGCGACATCCCATTATTGAGCTGGGAGAAGAGCGAGGAGGTAATTTCTCGCAGCTGGGTATGATTGCAACGCTGGATGCACAGCGCCGCTGGGTTCGGTCTCGGGAGGATGCTTTGTCACGAGAGCGGGTCGACGTTATGAAGCGCTATGCACGAGCCCCCCGTTTTACCAAGGACCGTATCATCATTCTTGGCGGGAGTCCGGTCGTTGGAGGGCTTAAGATTGCGCAGTATCAGAAGTTGGCTGGAGGAATACCTCTTTGGCGCGACATTTTGCCTGACCTTTCGATTGGCGCACCGACTTCCACGGGCGAAATCGTGAAAGTGGCCCTCGTCTCTCAGAAGACATCGGATCGTGACATTGTACCAATTCCCGGCTATGAACGAAAAATCAAGATTGATGATGACGAGTGTGTGACGCTTCCTGCGGGCAAGTCCAGTTATCGGTTCAAGGTGTTCCAGGGAACCGGGGCGGGACAGCTTCGTTATTGCGCCGTGGTTTCGTGTCCGCAGATCTTCCCTTATCCCCAAAACATCCGCTGTGGACTGGAACTCACGTACAGATATGGCGCGAACGATCCCTATACATTGCGTCTGAAGCCGATAGAGGAACTTCCGGGATTGCCCGCAAATTTTGACGTCGAGTGGAAGTTGATCTCGGCTGACGATGTCGACTTGGATTCAATGCCGACTCCTGGATTCCCGAAGGCCTCTTCTTGGATTGAGTTTGAACACTTCAGGGGAAAAAACAATTCCGATACAAGTCTTGTCGAGCGACTATGGCTCGGTGTCGATCAGATGGAGCAGTACCTGAAGTTTCTTCGCGGCGAACCGTCAAATCGTAAGACGCAGAGGTTTTCAGACGATGTTTCGTGGCAGACTGATCAACGAGGTCATTCGTATTTTGTGGCCAACGTGAGTGGCGTTCCCGTCTTGTTTTACGAAGATAGGTTCAAGGATCTGCCAGATAACCTTGAGGAAATCTCGTTTGATATCAAGTCCCGGTTTGATGTCGAGTCCCGTAGAAGGTACTACGTTGCGAATAATGTTTCGGTCGGGCATTCTTTGCCTGAGCGTCCGCAGTGGCTGTTCTGGCAATTACGATTCCCGATGTCGGTAATGTTTGCAGTATGCCGCGACGATGAGATGCCGCTGAAACTTCGAGATACGATATCTCGTGGGATTAGAATTGCCTCAGAGTTGATGAGTGAAGAAGGAGTGCCGCAAGCTATTGCAGACGAAGCGATATTGTTCCTGAGTTATTTTTCAGATTCGACCGCTAGTCATGTTGAACCGCTGTTACGAGCTGTTGTTTGCGGTAGAAATCCGTATCGTTTTGCAAGTTGCCGTAAGGCTATTGGTGTTGCACTGTGTGGGCTTGGACAACAGTGGCAGTTTGATATCTATAACACACTTTTGGGGCTCTTAGGGTGGGACTTGAGATGGAAGTCTCATGCACTTGAGGTATTGTCGATTGCGCTTTGGCGCAATGTAGACCTCCTAGGCTATCTCCGCATTGATCAGATACAGCGAATTGCTACAATCATGAATCCTGTAATAAGAAACGATAAGGAACGAATCGCGAGTGCGATGAGCAAAGATGATAAACCTTGGGAACTTAAGAGCGCCGTCAACACACTGCGTTCGCATCTTGAGCTCATGTTGGCGTTGTTACGCGCGCGAGGAAGCGATGATGTGGCGATTAAAAAGTTACTTGTTCCTAACGGGGTAATCGCGCAGTCGTTCGAGCAGACGATTGACGATCATGTCATGCCATTGATTAGAAACAATGTTCAGATGGAGTCGAATCTTGAATTGAACGTAGTAAAGCCGGAGGCCTATCGTAACACGCCGGACTTGATCTATGCGTTGAAGATGTACCTTACTGGAGATTCGGGCGCAGACTCAATTGTCATTGAACGCAACGTTGGAGGAGAGTGATTCTATGAAATCAGTATTGTTAACATGGTATGGAATAACGGACCTACGGGCTTCTCTTGGATTTGAGTGCGATGGCCCAGTGTCTGGTGCGCTTACAGCTGAGGAATACGATCAAGTTGTTATCTTAGGCTATTCCGACGATTCCAAACAATTGTCAGTCGGTACATTTGATGATAGTATTTTTGTGGCAGGATTGCAAAAGGTCACCACAGCAGACTATCGGCAGACGCAAGAGTTCGTCAGAAAGTATTCTAATACCTGTCAGGCACACAAATGGTACTGTGAGTGGCTAGAGTCGCGAATCGCTTCTTTGGGGCGTAAGACGGAACTGGTCTTCAGACCTGTTCACCTAAAAGAACTGAACGACACGGAAGGCATATATGATGCGGCACTTGCTGCACTAGGTGACATTGCATCATGCCCAGAAGAATGCCTCATCACGCTATTCTTAAGCCCTGGAACGCCTGTGATGGCCTTTGTATGGGCGTTCGCGGCATTGAATTTCCCAAGGGTCAAGAAAAGGTTGGTCTCATCGTCTAGGCCCGGTGTTCCTCCGGAAGAGATTCTCTTGCCACAGGAGTGGATGGAGTGGAATGGAAAGCGGGTTGTTGAACCTGGGACAGAACGCGTGGAACTAGACATGTGCTTCCATCTGTTTGGTGAACAGCGGCTACCGTCTTATTGGGGAATAGCTCAGTATCCGGCTCGATACCATGTATTCGTTACGACTGCACAGTTTGATCCCACATCCTTGGCCCCGTTCTTGGGACCGGCCAAGGCCCTGGTCTTGAAGGTAAATGCATATGATCCCGAAGATGTTAGGTCGAAGATCATTCATGCACTTGAATCTGCCAAGGTTCCTGCAACGGCGAAGATTGGATTCAATTTGACGGGTGGCACAAAGCTCATGTATGCGGGAGCGATGGCTGCGTGCCGAAAACTAAACGGTTTCCCATTTTACTTTAATCAGCAAGAGAACAGCGTGATTGATCTATTGACCTTTGAAAAGAAAGCCATTAAACCTATAATTTCGGTTGAAACTTATTTGCGACTTAATAGTAACGGGTTGCATCTCTTGAATGCGGGACATTGGGCGGATATTCCTGATATTGATGCGTTAGGGCGAGACGAAATTACGGAATTTCTTTGGCAGCACAAAAAAGAGGTCGCTGACATATATAAGCCAATATCAGTTTTGACGGATGTAAGAAACATGTCAGGACGTGATGCAAAGAGGAAAGCCAGAGAGGGCCGAGCACCATTCACCTATCCCGAACCTGGTTCCGGTTTGGGTATTCACCAAATATCTGCTGCGGCAGAATGGGATGGAAGTGCCGAATTCGTGATGGGAAGTCAGTCCTATCAGTTTGATAGCTTCCCGTATTTCCAGAAGTTCATAACAGGGGGATGGTTCGAAGAGTATTCATATCGACAATTGAAGGAATTGGAAAATCAGGGTGTGATCTTTGATCTTCGTATTGGAACTATGCTTTCGTATGATGCAGCCATCTCTTCTCATCCGGGAAAGACCGGACGCCATATTCATGCTCGTACTGAGGAACGTCCTTTCCAGGAGTTTGATCTGTTGTTTACAGATGGGAGTCGATTGTATATCGTCGAATGTAAGGCTGGTGCCGTTACGAGCGATCATGTTGTGAAGTTAAATGATGAGGTACGTCGGTATGGTGGTATTGGGGGCCGGGGATTGCTTGTTTGTTGTTTCCAACCGAGAGACCCCATCATCAACAAGAGAATATCAGAATGTCCTTCTTGTAGACTAGTTGTAGCTCAGACACTATGTAGCCAAGTTAGGAATCTAATTCTCGCAGATAGAAGTTCATACGTTTGATATTATGGATATCCATAGATGTCCAAGATTGTACATGACGAGAACGAATATGCGATAATGTCCTCGCTTTCGCCAAGGAATGCGAAGCAAGGAGATTATCATGTACAACAATCTATTCGATGACTTTGACTACGACAGCGGGCTGCTTGACGGTAGCGGCTGGGATGCCGATCAGGAGTGTTACTGCTATGACGGCTTCCCGTGCCCTGATGCAAGCGACATGGAGGAGGCGGAAATGGAGTATTGGAACACGCATTGAACAGTGAGCGGATGTATACGTTGGGATAGCGGCTATCATTCTGTATCGTTGACGGTGGCGAGATTGGGAGAGGGAAGGGTGGAACTGTAAGAAATCGCGGGGTGGCACGTTTTGTGCTCATGACAGCACGTAAGATTGCGCTGCGAGAGACGAGTAAGGAACAGAGACAGGAAAGGAAGATGCTGATGTACGAGTTCATAGGAAAGGTGAAGGCCATAGGCGAGCTGCAGACGTTCGCGAGCGGGTTCTCGAAGCGGGAGCTGGTCGTCGAGGAGGAGCGGGCAGGGAACTGGCCGAACGTGGTGGCGTTTGCCTTCAAGAAGGACAATGCCGCCAAGCTCGACGGCATTGTGCCGGGCATGCGCGTGAAGGTGGGGTTCGCAGTGGACGGCCGCGAGTGGACCGACCCGAAGACGGGGAAGGTGCGCTACTTCTCGGATTTGACGGCGTTGAGGCTGGAGCGGCTTGACGGGATGGTGGAGGTGCCGGAGCCTGCTGTTCCTGACAACGTGACATCCGGGCGCGATGATGACCCCGAAATCCCATTTTGAGGTCAATGAAGACAGGTAATGACATTTCCAGGGGACACCGTAGCGGCCTGCCGAGGGCAGGAATCCAGCGGAAACAAAGGCTGAATGCCGCAAGGCAGGACGCTCCCGCGCTAAGGTGATTCGGATTCGCGGTCCTGAAACACGGACCATTCATCCGCAGCGGTCAATCCCCCTTTTTTAGTGGCTAGTGGTTAGTAGTTAGTGGCTGGTGGTTAGTTGGTTGAGGTTAGCTGATGATAAGTGAGACAGTGGGAGATCTTGCGGGATATATCTCGCTGGATGAGGTGGCGATGGCGCTCGCCAAGATGCGGATGCGTCGGACGGTCAGGAATGCCGGCGAGGAGTTTGTGCGGCGGTACATGGCTGTGGGCGGGACGTCCGAGAACAAGAGCCGCGCCTGCGCTTTTCTGCCGCCGAGGCGGCAGTGGGTACGTCAGGGCCCGTGTACGCGCGGAAGGAAAAGCTCGGCGCAGTTGCAGGTGGGCGCGATCATGCGTCGCGTGCGCGCGTGCGAGAGGGACGGCACTCTCGAGAATACGGAGTGGGGACGGCGTCTCATCGGCCTTGTGGAGAATCTGCAGGGGCAGGTGGCGCGGCAGGAGTTTACCGTCGTGCCGCCGCGCAGCGCCAAGGTCCCGAAGTTCTCCGTGGACGGGACGCGTGGCGAGCGCGAGATTTCCGTCTTCGACGACCCCGCGACGGCGGTTCTGATCTCGCGCACGGGCGTGTACCTCCGCGACTGGTTCGAGCCGATTCTGAAGCGCGGCAGGTGCTGCTACTCGTTCAGGAAGAATCCGAAGATCAGTCATCAGTCCGCGGTCAGGGATCTCTGCGCGTGGCGGAAGGCGCATGCGGACGCGTCCGCCTTCGTCGCCGAATGCGACATCCGGAAGTTTTTCGACAACATCCGACACGATGTGGTTGAAGAATCGATCCGACACTACATCGCCGAACTCGGCGCACCAGATTCGTCCGCCATGGGCGTTGTGCGCGCGTACTTGGCGTGTTACTGCAAGGACGAGTCGGACGGCGTCCGGCGCGGCATTCCGCAGGGCGGTGCGCTTTCGCCGGCTCTCGCCAACATCGTCATGGCGCGGGTCGACGACGCGGTATTCGCGGCTGTGCAGCGGGATGTGTTCTACGCTCGGTACTGCGACGACATGGTGATAGCGTCCGTCGATGAGGACGTCTGTCGTCGCGCCATGGATGCGTATCTCGGCGCGCTTGACGCGCTGGGCCTTCCGCCGCATCCCGTGACGGAATTCGCCTATGGCCTTGAGTACTTCGAGGCGAAGAGCAAGGGACCGTTCCGCTGGGACTGGGCGAAGGACGGCGAGCGGAACGTAGCGCCGTGGGTTTCGTTCCTCGGCAACCAGGTCAGGTGCGACGGCGAGGTGCGCGTGCGCTGGGACACCGTGGCGAAGCATGTGCTGAAGCTGAAGAAAGAGACGGGTGAGACGATCGACCGCCTCGCGAACGAGGGCGTGCCTCTTCGCGCGGGAATGAATCCACGGAAGTTCTACACGGCGTTCATGCGCCGGATCGTCGCGAAGGGCGTGGGGTACATGAGGTCGGGGACGATCCCGAACGACGGTCTCTGCTGGGCGGCGGCGTTTCCGAACATGACGAAGAGCGCGGCCTGTGCGCGGCAGATGAGGATGCTGGATCGCATGCGGGGGCGTTGCCTCGGGGCGCTGAGGCGGGTGTTGGGCCTGAAGGGAGCGGTCGTGCGTTTCGCCGGGCGTCCGTACAGCTATTTCGGCTACTTGATGAAGATGATGCGCCCGGCACGCGGCCCGAGAAGGACGCCTATGGTCGTGCGCCTGCCGTATTCGGAGCTGTGAAGAAGATGTGCGGGCCATTGTCTTCACGCGGGAGACATTTGCCGGGCGGTGCGTTGAAACAGGTACGAGTGTAGTATCATATCCACCGCCAAGGCGACAGGTTTCTGTCCGCGGTTGGATGGAGTCGTATGGCAAGATGAACAGAAAGGTTATTAATGAGAGAGTTATGGGTTACGGTAGGGGCAATGGTCCTGGGATACTTGATGTATCTCGGGTTGAGGTCTATGTTCAAGAAGTGAAAGGAGTCTGGAGATGGAACGTTGGCTTGCCTATACGATTGCGTTTGCAATCATAGCGTTGATCGGGATCATCGCATCTGTTTTCCGCAAGAAATGAGTTCGCGTGGCGGCGTCGGTGAAGGACGTGATCGTGGTCGTGCCGTTCCCCGGCGTCGCCTTCCAGTGAGGAGTTTGAAATGTTGGATTCGTATGAGGATGATTTCGAAGAAGAGGATATTCCTGATGAAGAGGTGGACAGTCCTGATAGGTCACGAAGAGAATTCCAGCAGGCGAAGCTGGATTTCGAGACGTCGGGCAGGGACAAATACGATTCCATGCTGGACGAAGTCCGGCGCTCGCCGTCCTCAAACGGCATGGTCTTGCCTACGCCAGAAGAGACTGCCTGGATGACGGAGGAGGAGCGACGGTGCGTGGAATGGTTTGACCGTCGCGAGTACGACACGTTCATGAAGCGCTCCGCCTGGTACGAGGGTGACGGGTGGATCATTCCCTATTGTCGCATGGTCTGCGAGGAGTTCAAGCGGGCGTCGCCGGAGCTGCTGGAGGATTACGCAAATGACTACATCAAGTGCTTTTGGTGGCCGGAAGATCTTGGTGGCAATATCTACGTTGGTGGCGAGATGTCGCGCAAAGACCGCTTCCTCCGCGTCGCCGACAAGGTTTTCGAGGCGGCAAGGGGCGGAAATGCGCGGGCGCAGAATGTCGTGGGGACGTTCTGCGAAAGCGGGCGGCCAGAGTACGTCGTACCAGTCGTAGAGAAGCAGCTGGGCATCAAGTTGTGCGATGGCCCTGCCGCGCGCGAGTGGTACAGGAAATCTGCCGAGGGCGGATGTCTCCAAGGGCAGCGGAACTACGCGAGAGTCCTGTTGAAGGGAATCGGCGGGGGATGGCGCACCATTGAAGAGTCGGGTAGCACCACGTGGCATCGGGACAGGATCCTTGCCGACAGGCAACTTGGCGTGGAATGGTACCGAAAGGTCGCGGATCGCGGTGACGGCAGGACGCAATACTGCTTGGCGTGCCTGTACGCGGACAACAGGACACTTCCCCGTGACGTGGCAAAGTGTGCGGAATGGATGCGGCGAGCAGCCGCGAGCGGATGGAAGCAGGCCGTCGACATCATAGAGACTGCCGGCGGCGATATGTCCGATGAACGTATCTGCGTCGAACTTCTGATTGCTTGGGCGAAAGAGGGGATCCGGAGATCGCAACAGGGTGACGTGCATGATGTCGCTTACTGCATCGGCAACATCCCTCCGGCGGAACGGCGCGATCCGGCGAAGGAACGTGACAAGGAATGGCTTTTGAAGGACAAGCCGGAAGGAACCGTTGTGCCGCCGGCGAGCAGTCGCGAGACGGTGCGAACGCCCAATCTTACGAGCGCCAATCCGTCGTTCGCGGCACAGCTGATCATATACGTCCGTGACAGGTTCGGCGGCGACGCACCGCTTGTCTATCGTGCCGCGCAGGTCAGCCGCAAGACGTATTCGTCCATTGTGAGCAATGAGCTGCGTCCGGTCTCGAAGCGGACGGCCATGGCCTTTGCGCTTGCGCTGAAGCTCTCATGGATCGAATCATTCCGGCTTCTGAAGGCTGCGGGATTCTCGTTTTCCGACTTCCTCCTGGAGGACATGATTGTTCGCGCCTGCATCATTTCCGGCATTTATGACGTGCAGAGGGTAAACGAGATCCTGAAAGCCCATGGCGCCGAACCGTTGGGCTGCTAACGGCGGCTCGTTCGCCAGATGTGAAAGCGTGAAATGGAATGATCGGCGCGATCGTCGGCGACAGCGAGATATCGTTCTGATGTAGGAGAATCGATGAACAGAAAAATGGTCATGTTGGTTTTGTGTGCCGTTGCGCTGGCCGTAGTTGTGGGGTGCGCGCCAGACGGCGGCAGGGGATCCGCCGCGCCGCTTTCGGGAGAGAGGCTGGCGATGCTCGGGACGTCGTATCAGGCGGGGCCGAAGGACGCCAGCCACCTCTATGAATCCGGCGAACTTGCCCTTTTTGTGGGCGAAACGGAGGCGGACGCCGCCTTTAACGTTGACAAGCAGGACTATCGCCGCAATTCACTTTTCTTGCGGCGGCGCACGAAAGAAGGAAGGGATGAGTGGCGACTGTTGCTGACTTCCCGCGGCGACTGGAAGGACGCCGACGGCATGGACAAATGGAGCAAAGGCTGTGCGGATGATATCCGTGAAAATTTTTACGTTTGGAGAGCCAGCTTGTCAAAGGACAGACGTTATATTTGGCTTGTCTGCGAGCGACATCTCTGCTCGTACGACGTTGTGTGCCGCTTCGACATAGGCGAAAACACTTTGTGCGTGCTGACTGACGGCGACTCGGCGGACGAGGAACCTGACGGCACGATCTGGGTGCTGAACAAGAAGATCTACCTCTATGATAAAAACGGAGAACCGGACGGCGCGGCCTGGGTTGAGGAATGGATTACCCCCAACGGCGAGGTCGTCAGGACAGGCGAGCCGAAGAGGCAAGAAGATGTGCTGGATTACGATGAGGCAGTCCGTAAGAAGAATTCTAAATGAAGTGACTAACCACGCAACCTCGGCATTCTCTTTGAGAATCGCGGCCAAATGGACAAAGCGAAGGTAGCGGAGAAATGAAGAAGAAAATGACGTTGGCGGACTGGATATTGGTTTCGATACTGGTTATGTTGGCCGTTCTGGTTCTCGCTATTATAGTAATCGCATCGCCTGTGCTGGGTATTTCCGTTCCCATCGCGGGGGTGGTAATTGCGTTCAGGCGGCGTCTGGGACGGTTGAAGGTCGGTTTGATCCTGCTGGTGCTGGGGATTGCGCTTGCGGTTGCGGCTTTGACAAGTTCCGAGGAGTGGGAAAGAGCGGAAGACAACGAATACCGTGCGTGGGTTGCCGACCGTCGGCGCAGCCCGTGCGGACCACGGGAGGCTATGTTGCTCCTCGCTGCTCTCTTTCTGGCTGGCGGCGGCGGGATGTCGGTTGCCGGGAAGTTCGCAAAGCGAAAAGAATAGACAACGAAGGGACGGGGCATGATCGCCGCCAAGATGGCGGCTGTCCTAGTCAGGAAGCCGTCGGGATGTTCTAATTTGCGCGAGACAATTTTGAGACAAATTTGAGACATTTTTGAGACAATTCGGTTCGGGGAAACTGGTATCCTCTTTCCTGCTTGCGGAAAACAGGCAGAAAAGAAGGATACAGAACATGAAGAAAAGCACAGTATCGGCACAGAAAATTCCCGCGCCCGCCATGGCGCGGAACGAGATCGTCGTCTACCAGCCCGACGAGACCACACGTCTTGATGTTCGGCTGGAGGAGGATACGGTCTGGCTTACGCAAGGCCAGATGACAGATCTGTTTGAACGAGACAGAACTGTAATCACGCGCCACATTAACAATGTCTTTGCGGAAGGGGAACTGGATGAGAAAAGCAATGTGCATTTTTTGCACATTCCTTTTTCTGACAAGCCAGTAAAGGCGTATAGCCTGAATGTAATTATTTCCATCGGATATCGCGTCAAGTCACTTAGGGGCACGCAATTCCGTATCTGGGCGACAAATGTTCTTCGTGAATACCTTCTTCGCGGTTATGCGTTTAACCAGCGTCTGAACCAGCTGGAGGACAAGGTCGACCGGCGCATGGCCAAGACCGAGGCCGATGTGGTGGAACTGAAGGACAAGGTCGATTTCTTTGTCCAGACCTCCATGCCGCCGGTGCGGGGCGTGTTCTACAACGACCAGGTATTTGACGCGAGCGTGTTCGCGGCGCGGCACATCCTCTCCGCGAAGAAGTCGATCTTCCTCATCGACAGCTGGGTGGACGTGGTGACGCTGGAGCTCCTGGCGAAGAAGGCGAAGGGCGTGACTGTGGAGATAGTCACGTCGCGGCGGGGAAACAAGATATCGACTAGCGACATCGCGAAGTTCAACGCGCAGCACGGCGGACTCACGATCCGCACGAGCAAGAACTTCCATGACCGCTTCTTGATCATCGACGATACGACGCTCTTCCTCGTGGGCGCGTCTCTGAAGGACTTAGGTAGCAAGTGCTTCGCTTTCGCGAAACTCGATGCCTCTTCGATCCCGCTCCTGAAGGCTAGGGTGTGAGAAATGCCGAAGCGCTGAAGTGGCACCACAAGGTCTCCACCCAATGATGCAGGTCTGTGGACGATATGATAAACTTGCTGACAAAGAAGAAATAGGCCCGCCATGCGGGCACGAGGGACACGCGACCCTACTGGCGGCGCGTCCTGAAACAATCGGCGTTAAAGGGCTGTCTGACGGCGCGGCACAACCTTGGCATTCTCTTTGAGAATCGCGGTGAGACGGAGAAAGCGAGTGGCACGATAGATCTATATGGTATATAATATCTGCGACAGGAGAATTTATGGTCAAGAGTCTTCTTATAGCGGGGAAAGTTGCGCTGTGTGTCGTCGGGCTTCTTGCCGCGTACGCGCTGGTCGGTACGATCTTGTCGCTCATACCCGTCAACCGCCATGCGGAGGAGGGCGAGGACGTCGTCGTCTATCTGGAAAGGAACAATGTCCACACGGACATTATCGTGCCGACGCGGACGGATCGGATCGACTGGACGACCGTTGTGCCGCCCGGCGACACGTCCGCCAAGATGGCAAGGGCGTATCTTGCCTTTGGCTGGGGATCGCAGGACTTCTACCTGAATGTCCCGAGGTGGAAAGATCTGTTTTGTGGCGTCGCCCCGCTCATGGCCGCCCTCAAGGCGATTTCGGGAATGGGAGAGACGGCATTGCACACGACCTATCAGTACGAGCCTGTCGTCGGCACGGACTGTTTCCGCCTCCCGCTTTCTTCTGCGCAATACGACGCGCTTGTCGAATACATTCTTTCAAGCGGGAAGCGCGGTGAATCGGGTGCCTTCATCCGCATCGATCATGCGGGCTATGTTCAATCGGATGCCTTCTACGAGGGGAATGGGTGTTATAGTCCATTCTTTACTTGCAACACGTGGGCGAACTCGGCGCTCAAGGCCTGTGGGCGGAAATGTTGTCTCTGGACGGCATTCCAGCAGCCGATCTTCTGGAAATACCAGGATCGTTAGTTCTGGAACTCCGTGTACTGCACGAGCTTCTTCTGCAGACGCTCCAGCGCGCGGACGTAGCGGATGGACGCGGCCTTCGGCTCGATGCCGAGGACCTGTGCGCACTCGGCGTTGTCCATGTCCCAGTCGAGGTCGCTGGACGGTCCATGTTCATGGCTGGTCACTTCTCGAGCGCGAGTAGCAAGGGCTTATCGCTCGGCTGGAGCGTGACGGACATCACGTTGCCGTGGAACCTGAACGGCACCGCCGCGCCGTCCGCCTTGACGGCGGAGGGCTTCCGCACGCGCGAGAAGAACACCTTGTACGGAGCCTTCGGCCATCCGGTGATCTCCACGCGCGCAAGCTCGCCCGCCTGCGGCTCTTTCGCTCTCGCGCGGCCCGGCACATGGACGAGCGTCTTGCCGTGCGCGCGGATGACACGGTAGTACGGCAGGCCGATGAAGTTACTCACGTTCTCCTGCACGGTGCCCGGGTTGATCGGCGGGGCATTGCGTATCTGCGTGACGAGCTGGAAGGAGTCCGGCAGCAGCCCCACCTTCTCACCGTCGCTCGGCAGGTAGCTCTGGTCCACGCCGCTCGCCGTGATGCCTTTCGCGAGATGCCGCCAGAGGGCTGCCAGCTCGGCGTCCGTCTCGATATCCGCCAAATCGGCGAGAGCGGCGGCATAGACGAGCCCGCACCATTGGACGGGCAGGCCGATCCAGTTGGGGGCCGCCCAGTTCGTCGCGCCCATGACGCCGATCGTGGCGTAGCGTCCAATCGGGTTCGGCGCGTCCGTGGGCGGATCGACGAAGTAGATCATCGTCATGCCGGTGAGTGCCCAGTAGCGCGCCCGCTCCAGGTAGCGCGGATTGCCCGAAAGCAGGTAGCCCCTCACGTAGCAGTTGACGATGTTGCCTGACGCGAGGATATCCGGCGTGTGGAGCGGCATCTCCCACGGCTGTGCGCCGCGCGGCACGTCGTTGCCGTAGATCTCGGTGAACTTGTCGAGGACGGCCAGCGTCTCTGCGATCAGCCCCTCGTCGCCCGTCCAGAGCGCGCAGCCGAGCATGCCGCTCGCCAACATGGCCGTGTAGCCGTTGCAGTGGTCGGTCCCGAGCGTCTCGCCGTAGTCGGGTTTCTTGTCATTCGGCTTGCGCCAGATGCGCTTGCCGCTCGCGAGCTGGCGCGCGATGCCCTTCGCGGTGCCACCCGCCGAGATGGCGTAGGCGATCGGGTCGCCGAACACGAGCGGCGCGGCCGGACGGCGCACGTGCGACACGCCGCTGCCCACACCCTTCCGCTCGGCGGATTTTTCGGGCAAGGCCGCAATCATCTCGTTCGCTGCGGCAGTCAGGCGCGCCGCCTTGTCGGCGTCCGGCGTGGCGGACGCGAGCCAGAGCATGAGCGCCGGCACGTCCGAGACGC
>JAEEGH010014294.1_pt1 | contig 17430 bp, 15 predicted proteins | sample 9134181 | NCBI WGS metagenome assembly JAEEGH01 (sample SAMN16246544, study PRJNA631951) | gut metagenome | biome: gut microbiome; feature: rumen; material: DP-attached | host: Bos | place: Iran: Karaj | collected 2018-10
TTGCCAATCTTCTGCAACTTTTCCTGTGCTTTAACTTTCAATGCCATAATTCTAATTTTGTTTTTGTGTTGTTGTTAAATTTTTTAATTGTTACATTTTTACATTTTGCTTGTCTCAACTCCGATGTTGGTTTTGCGCTCACGTGAGGGAGATTTTCTTAGTGCACGTGGGAGAATCTTTTTCCTCGTGTGGGAGCCTCATCTCCATCTTCATCTTGACAATGCAAAGGTACGAAATTTACGTCATACTGTGAAATATCAACTGTTAATAAATTGTTAAAATGGTAATACGTATTCAGTTATTCAGTATTCAGTTTTCTCATGAGCACCTAAAAATGCACGTCAAAAATTTACTCTATATATAATATATATATTATATATAGAGTAATAACTATTTACATTTATATCACTTTTCTATACCCCTCGCCCTAAAAAACTGAATAACTGAATACTGAATACATTTACTGTAACAGCGTGGCTTTTTTCGTATCTTTGCGATAGAAATCGCGAAGATACTCACGCTCGGCATAAAAAAGATTGAAAATCTTTTGTTCTGCTCTCGACTTTTTCGTATCTTTGCATCTGCAATACAAGAAAGGATAAGAATGAACATCGATATACTACGCGAACTAAATGACAGTCAGCGCGTTGCAGTGGAGTACTGCGACGGCGCAAGTCTGGTGATTGCTGGTGCAGGATCGGGTAAAACACGTGTGCTGACGTATAAGATTGCCTGGCTGCTGGAACAGGGGATGAAGCCCTGGCAGATACTGGCGCTGACATTTACCAACAAGGCGGCACGCGAGATGAAGGACCGTATAGGACGGCTGGTAGGCGAGGAGCAGGCTCGCTACCTGCAGATGGGCACCTTCCACAGTGTGTTTGCACGCATACTGAGGGCCGAAGCGGATAAGATAGGTTACAACGCGAACTTTACGATTTACGACCAAACGGATGCACGATCGCTGGTGAAGACCATCATTAAAGAAATGGGACTGGATGACAAGGTGTACAAGCCATCATCGGTGGCCGACCGTATATCGCTGGCCAAAAACCACTTGCTGTTGCCGCAGGCGTACCAACAGAGTGCCTGGGCTGCGGATGATGCCACACAGAAGCGCCCGCAAGTGGCCAATATATATATAAGGTATGCGGAGCGTTGCCGACAGGCGAATGCGATGGACTTTGACGACCTGCTGGTGCAGACATGGGTGCTGTTTGAGAAGAACGAGGACGTAAGACAGAAATACGTAGAGAAATTCGGGTTTGTGCTGGTGGATGAGTATCAGGACACGAACTACGCGCAGCAATCGATTGTGTATCAGCTTACCAAGGAGCGACAGAAGGTTTGCGTGGTGGGCGACGATGCGCAGAGTATCTACAGCTTTCGTGGTGCCAACATTGATAACATCCTGAATTTCCAAAGCCAGTATAACAATGCCAAGCTGTTTAAGCTGGAGCAGAACTACCGATCGACACAGCTAATAGTACAGGCGGCGAACTCGCTGATACGACGCAACGAGCGACAGATACCGAAGAACGTATTCTCGAAAAACGAGCATGGAGAAAAACTGCAGCTGAAGCCTGCCTACAGCGACCGTGAGGAGGCCTTGATAGTGACACAGGACATTAAGAAGCTGAAACGACAGGACAACTGCAACTGGAGCGACTTTGCGATACTGTACCGCACTAACTCGCAAAGCCGAAGCTTTGAGGAGCAGATGCGCAAGGACGGCATACCATACCGCATTTACGGCGGACTGAGCTTTTACCAGCGTAAGGAAATAAAGGATGTGATAGCTTACTTCCGCCTGATAGCGAACCCGGATGATGAGGAGGCCTTTAAGCGCATTATCAACTACCCGGCGCGCGGCATTGGCGACACCACGGTGGGCAAAATCATACAAACGGCGCAGGCTTACGGGGTAAGCTTGTGGCGGGTAATAAAGGACCCGGTGCTGTTCCCGATGGACGTGAGCAAGGGCACGATGACGAAGATACAGAACTTCCGCCAGCTGATAGAGGGCTGGATAGAGCGCCTGCAAACGGAGGATGCCTACACGCTGGGCCACGATATCATTATGAACTCGGGCATCAGCAAGGACATCTACAGCGGACGCAACCCTGAGGACATATCGCGACAGGAGAACCTGGAGGAGTTCTTAGGTGGTATGCAGGACTTTGTGGAGAGTCGACGCGAGGAGGATATGGGCGACGAGGTGTATCTGCCTGATTTCCTGCAGGAGGTGGCGCTGCTGACAGATCTGGACAGCGACGATGGCGACAGCAACGACAAGGTGGTGCTGATGACGGTACACGCTGCCAAGGGACTGGAGTTCCCAACGGTGTTTGTGGTGGGACTGGAAGAAAACATCTTCCCAAGTCCGATGTGTACCAATTCGATGCGCGAACTGGAGGAGGAGCGACGCCTGCTGTACGTGGCGATTACACGAGCCGAGAAGCACTGTATATTGACCTGTGCACAGAACCGATTCCGCTACGGACGTATGGAGTACGACACACCATCGCGCTTTATTCGTGATATCGACCCTGAACTGCTGCAGGTACACAGCGAGGCGGGTGGGGCAGGCAGCTTTGGTGCACCCCAGCGTAAGGCTTACAACCGCTACGACGGCGGGGCTTACGGCACTGGTACCACAGGTGGTTACAGCCGTAGCAGCAGGTATGAGAGCGAGGGCCCGGAGTGGATGCAGAACCCACGCCCGGTAGCCACGCAGTTTAAGGCCGACCCGAAGCCGAGAGCGGTGGCTCCACGACAGCCAGAAAAGCCCGTGAACCCGTTTGGTGCCAACTTTAAGCGTGTGTATAACGCGGTGGCACCACGACCCATGGCGAGCGACCCGAGTGCGAGCGACCTGCGCGAGGGAGCACGTATAGAGCACATGCGCTTTGGTGTGGGGACGGTGGTACGTATAGAGGGTACGGGTGAGAACACCAAGGCAACGGTAGAATTTACCAATGCGGGCACCAAGCAGCTGCTGCTGAAATTTGCTAAGTTCAAGGTGATAGGTTAAGGCCTACGCAAGGCATAAAAAATTAGAGCGACTCGTCATCGGGTCGCTCTATTTGTCTTTTACCGGCTTTCGGCAGATGCTTCTTCTTACGGATCCAAGCCGCCTTGCGGGCTTCGTAATCCTCGTGATGCTTCTCTAAAAATCCGTCGGCCATATCTGTTTACTGCTTAAATTTGGCATAGATTACCTTTACCTCGATAGGCGAGTTAGCGCCACCAACAAGCTTGGTACTTGAGAGTCCGAGCTGGTTGTGAACATCCGAGATAACTGTGGTGCTATAGCCGTAGCTATCGTAAGATGTCTTGCTGGTGGTAGCAACTGGTACCAGTACCACCTTGTTCCAATCGGGGTGCTTGGCCTCCCAGGCAGCATCGCTCTTAAGGCCCTCGGCCTTCTGGCGTGCCATCTGTGTAATCAGGTTACCAATATTACTAAAGGTGTAAGCATTGGTACTGAGTGTGGCCATAAATGATGTGGTGTAATCGTACATGGTCTTATTCTCGAAGAACGAGTACAGGCTATCCTTCTGCACCATCAGAATATTCTGTGGGGTACCGATGGGGTACTTGGTGTTCTGTACGCCGCTGTTCTCGCGCTCGAAAGTAACGCTTACCGACAGCAGTGAGTCGTTGGCATGAGCCAGCGAGATATCGTCAACAGGCAGTGTTACCTCGGTAAAGATGCCGGCAGGCGACTTGAGGTAAGTGCAGCTGTTGTCGGCTATCAGACGGTTAAGCGCTGCCTTATCATTCTCGATATGTGAAGTCTGCAATACCTCAGGAGTTGACGACAGATAGATAGAGGCTGTGTAAGTAGAATCTTCCTCCTTATAGCGGAACTGCGAAACCAGGTCGATCTGACTGATATTGGCCATCACGCCCAGACCATCCGACACCTCGAAGTTGAAGCCAGGAACCAATGTGTGGATAAAGGTGTAGGCATTCTTGAACTTCTCAGGGTTAGAATAATACTGGCGCATGAGATAGGTGCCAAAGTTATTATAGGTATTGCCGTCCTTATCGGTATAAGGATCGTTGAGCGAAATGCTTGCAAACTCGGCGTAACCTGATGTGCTGCGAAGACTATCGGAGAAGTGCAGGTTTGAGAGTGCGAACGACGAGCTCTTGTTGATGCCATCCTTACGTACATAGCCCTCGACAACGGGGTCGAAATTGCTGTAGTACGAACCATCCTCGACGGGCACAGCCAGCTCCTTAACCTTTACCTTGAGTGGTGTGAGCGAGTCGCCATAGCACTTGCTACGGTCGAAGATGAGCCAGATTTCGCACGAGTCGGCAGCGATATCGCCATCGCTCTCGCTAAGAATGGTGCTCTTATCGGGCAGTGAAAAGCCTTCGAGCATATTAAACTGAGCCATAAACTCGTTCTTTACGTACGAGTTAGTCTCAGGATCCTTTACCTTTCCGAAATAGCAATCAAAGGTTTTTGAGTAAACCGAATCGGCCATGATGGAACGTGATGTAGCCTGGTACACACCAGTAGAGAACACCATCTTATCGCTCTCGTTGGTAATCGACGAGCCGATAGTTTCGGTATCCTCGCTACAAGATGCCATCGCCATTGCGGTGATTGCAATCGCTGTAAACAATCTAAGTTTCATGTATCGTTGTTTTGGACTTTATTTCTCTTACTTGGCCTCGTCGGCATACAGCGACTCATAGAATGCCTCGTAGGCATCGCCAAAGTCCTCCTGATAACCGAGCAGTGGCTTGTTCTTGGCTGCTGCATAATCGCTAAGCACCTTGCTTGCATCGGGCACAGCCTGGATAACACCATCGCTATAGTCGATTGCCAACTTACCTAACTCGTCGAAGTCGAATGTATCCTTATATTCGGTAAGCAACTCGGGCTTGGCATCGCGGAACTCCATGAACTGCTTGAAATCAGAACCGAAATCCTTCTCGATGCTCTTATTGTAAAGCGAGGTTACAACCTTGGTCTCGGCAAACGAAGGCTCGTCGCGATAGGCGGTCTTTACATAGAAAGGCACTACGCCAGCCATCCAACCCTGACAGTGAATGATATCGGGCACCCAGCGCAGCTTCTTAACGGTTTCGAGTACACCACGTGCGAAGAAAATAGCACGCTCGCCATTATCGTCGTACTCTACACCTTGCTCGTCGCGCTCTATCAGGCGCTTACCAAAGTAATCGTCGTTATCGATGAAATACACCTGCACACGAGCAGACTGGATTGAGGCAACCTTGATGATAAGAGGGTGATCGGTGTCGTTAATGATAAGGTTCATACCCGAAAGTCGGATGACTTCGTGTAACTGACCACGACGCTCATTAATATTACCCCACTTTGGCATGAAGGTACGAATCTCGTGACTGCGTTCCTGCATAACCTTTGGAAGGTTCTTTCCCATGAGTGACAATGCATTGTCGGGGACGTAAGGAGTGATCTCCTGATTGATAAATAGTATCTTCTTTTTAGCCATCTTTGGATGATTTTACCATGCAAAGGTACTAATATTTTTGCACAAAAATGCGAATTTGTGCTCGTTTTTAGCAAAAATTAGGCACTTTATGCCCCTTTTTTTAGTTTCTTTGTTGCTTTTATTATAAATAAGGTGTAAAAACGCCCTTAAACGTACTTTTGAATGAGTGATACAAAACGTTCGCCATACTTGCCTTTTTTGTGCTCGCCGATGCCCTGGATGTTGCCAAACTGAGCCAGCGAGGTGGGCTTGATGGTGGCCAATGAATGGAGCACCTTATCGCTGAAAACGATGTATGGAGGGAAGCCTTCTTCTTCGGCACACTGCTTGCGCAGCTGACGGAGGGCTTCGAACAGTTTGGGATCCTCGATACCGGTGGTTGGGGGCAATCCGGGGATGGTGATGGTGGGTATCTCCAAACGCAACTTGGGTTTCTTCTTAGGTGCCTCTTTGGCGCTATGATCTACCACACACAGCTGGGCGGTTTTTCGACCGTAAAGCACATCGTCGCCAATGGCGGTTACCTTTACCTTGTTGCCATCGTTATAGGCTATCTCGATAAAGCCCATCTGCAGCATCTGCAACAGATAGTCCTGCCAGTCGGTCAGGCTCAGGTCATGTCCCACACCAAAGGTTTTCAGGCGGTCGAACCCCTGGCGCATCACAGCAGGCGAGCGCATACCTTTCAGTATCTCGATGATGGTTGAAATGCGGATATCCTCGTTGGCACGTTTGGCGGCGCTCAGGGCCATCTGCACATAACGGGTGCCGTCAAAGCGCTGGGGTGGGTTGTCGCACACATCGCAGTTGCCGCAGTCGTGGTCGGTCTGCTCACTAAAATAGTTCAACAGTATGCGGCGGCGGCACACGTTGGATTCGGCATACTCCTGCATGCGTTTCAGCTTGTCCATATTCACATCCTGCTGACCACTCTGACGGGCAAACTCAGTAAGCTGGATGATATCGGCCAGCGAGTAGAACAGCACGGTATCGGCGGGGGCACCATCGCGACCGGCACGACCAATCTCCTGATAAAAACTCTCGATGCTTTTGGGCATGTTGTAATGGATTACCCAGCGCACGTTGCTCTTATCGATACCCATACCAAAGGCGATGGTGGCGCATACCACCAGCAGCTGATCGTTCTTGAACTGCTCTTGTGTCTGACTGCGCTCTAACGACGACAAACCGGCATGATAGGCAGCGGCGTTGATACCTTTTTTACGCAGGTCGGCAGCTACCTTCTCAGTGGTTTTACGACTGAGACAGTAGATGATGCCCGCATCGTTGGGGCGCGCCTTGATGAAGTTGAGAATAAAGTGCATTTTCTCGGCCGATTTGTAGCCTCTTTTTACCGACAAACTAAGGTTGGGGCGATCGAAGCTTGACACAAACTCGCGCGCGTTCCTTAATTTAAGTTGCGTAAGAATATCTTGGCGGGTAATCTTATCGGCGGTGGCCGTTAATGCCATCATGGGCACATTGGGAAATTTTTCGCGCAGCACACCCAACTGGGTATATTCGGGACGGAAATCATGACCCCACTGACTGATGCAGTGGGCCTCGTCGATGGCAAAGAGCGATATCTGCAGATGCTGCATAAAATAATCCATCTCGGCCAGCAGTTTCTCGGGTGATATATACAGCAGTTTTATCTGTCCGGCTAAGCATTTGCGACGAATCACGGTATCCAGCGTGGGGTCGTTTCCACTGTTCAGGGCTTCGGCCTCGATACCATTCGAACGCAGCGTCTCGACCTGATCCTTCATCAAACTGATGAGCGGCGAGATAACGATGGTGATGCCAGGCAGCGCCAAAGCGGGAATCTGATAGCAAATACTTTTACCTCCACCCGTAGGCATGAGCACCAACGCATCATTGCCCGCAATCACGTGGCGGATGATTTCTTCTTGGTTCTGACGGAAGGAAGAATAGCCGAAATATTGTCGTAAAATGCCAAAAATATCCATATTTTTTCAATTTTTCGGCAAAGGTAATACTTTTTTTGCAAATTTTCGGTATTTGTCTTTGTTAAATGAAAAAAAGTTTTTATCTTTGCACATCGTTAAAAATAAAGGTCAAAAAAGCAAATGGCAAAGTACAACATTATTGAAAAGAAAGAGAAGGCAGCGGCTTACAGAAGTTTGGTAAGCCCCAAAATGATGGACGAGATGCAGGAAAAAATCATGAACATCATCGTCATGCAGAAGAAGTATCGCGACAAGGATTATTCGGCAAAGAAGCTTGCCGAGGATTTAGGCACAAACACACGTTACATCTCGGCTGTGGTAAACGTTCGTTTCCACATGAACTATACTTCGTTTGTAAATAAGTATAGAATCGACGAGGCTATGAGTATTCTGGTTGACAAGCGCTATCAGGATTTGCGCATGGAGGAGGTGAGTGATATGGTAGGTTTTGCTAACCGCCAGTCGTTCTACGCTTCGTTCTATCGCGTGATGGGTATGACTCCACGCGACTACCGTCTGCAGCACCTGGAGCAGCACCCAACCATGAAGGCAACAAACGTAAAACGTGGTCGCAAACCCAAAAATGCAAAATAAGCGTGGGATTTAACTATCAAGACGAGCGTTTTGCAGATCTGCAAATGCTCCGTTATCGTTTGAACGGGTTTGAAAAGCTATCGTTACAGCAGAAAAAGTTAGTTTACTACCTGTCGAAAGCAACACTGTTCGGACGAGACATTACATTTGATCAGTTTGGTAAATACAACCTCCGCATCCGCAAGATGTTGGAGGTTGTATATGTTGATATGAGTATGCCGCACGATAACGATGACTTCAAGGCGCTTGAAGTGTATCTGAAGCGTGTGTGGTTCTCAAGTGGTATTCACCACCACTATGGTTGCGAAAAGTTCAAGCCAGGATTCTCGGCCGAGTATCTGCGCGAGGCACTGCATCAGGTTGAAGCATGCAAGCTGCCACTGAAATCGGGCGAAACCATCGACGAGATGTGCGACGAACTCTTCCCTGTGATCTTCAACGAGGAGGTGATGCCCAAACGCGTGAATCAGGCCGACGGCGAGGATTTGCTGCTGACATCGGCCATGAACTTCTACGATGGTGTGACACAGGCCGAAGCCGAAGCTTTTTACGAGCAGCAGAAGCAGCAGAACAAAATGCACGACACACCACCTTCGTACGGTTTGAACTCTACCTTGGTAAAGGAGAACGGCGAAGTGAAGGAGCAGGTGTGGAAAGCCGACGGCAAGTATGGCAACACCATCCGCCATATTATATATTGGTTAAGAAAAGCCTACGATGTGGCCGAGAACGATAAGCAGAAATCAAGCATTACTTTATTGATAATGTATTATCTGACAGGCGACTTGCAGTTCTTTTATCACTATTGTATAGAATGGCTGCAGGATAAGGAATCGAAAATCGACTTTATCAACGGATTCATCGAGGTGTATGGCGACCCATTAGGACTGAAAGGTTCGTGGGAAGGCTTGGTGGAGTATATCGACGAAGAGGCCACTCATCGCACACAGACCATCAGCCAGAACGCCCAGTGGTTCGAGGATCACTCGCCTGTAGATGCGCGTTTCCGCAAGCCTGTAGTAAAAGGTGTGTCGGCCAACGTGATTTGTGCCGCTATGCTGGGTGGCGACGAATATCCCGCTACGGCCATCGGCATTAACCTGCCAAACGCCGACTGGATTCGTGCTGCTTACGGCAGTAAGAGCATTACCATCAGCAATATTACCGATGCGTATAACAAGGCTTCGAAGGGCAGCGGTTTCAAGGAGGAGTTTGTAAGCGACGAAGAGACGCTGCGCCTGATTGAGAAATACGGCGACGTGTGCGACGACCTGCATACCGACCTGCACGAGTGCCTGGGTCATGGTAGCGGACAGTTGTTGCCTGGCGTTGATCCCGATGCGCTGAAGGCTTACAGCAGCACGATAGAGGAGGCGAGAGCCGACCTGTTCGGACTGTACTATATAGCCGACAAGAAGCTGGTAGAGTTAGGCTTGGTACCCGACGAAGAGGCGTACAAATCGCAGTATTATACGTATATGATGAACGGCTTGATGACACAGCTGATACGTATTACCCCAGGCAACCAGCTGGAGGAGGCGCACATGCGTAACCGCGCACTGATAGCCCACTGGTGCTACGAGAACGGCGACGTAATCAAGCTGGTGAAGCGCGAGGGTAAAACCTACGTTGAAATCAGCGATTATGCCGAACTGCGCTCGCTGATTGCCCGCTTGCTGGCTGAGATTCAGCGTATTAAGAGCGAGGGTGACTACGAGGCTGCCCGCGACCTGGTGGAGCGTTATGCCGTAAAGGTAGATGCCGAGCTGCACGCTGAAGTATTAGACAGATACAAGAAGCTGAACCTGGCACCTTACAAGGGCTTTATCAATCCGCAGCTGATGCCCGTTTACGATGAAAACGGCGAAATAAGCGACATTACTGTAAGCTACAGCGAAAGTTATGCCCACCAGATGCTGCGCTACAGCGCGGAGTACGGAACACTGATTTGATGAAACATTAAACATTAAAGATTAAACATTATACTTTAAGATTAATGGATTTAAACCAACAGATAAAAGAGATTAAGCAATCATTCCGCCAGATGATGGACGGAATGGTTGCTGCTTCTATGCGCAATAAAGGCGCCAACTACAAACTGAACTGGGGTGCCACCTTGCCACGATTGAAGGCTAAGGCCGATGAAATCGGACAGAACTACGACTTAGCGATTGCGTTGTGGAAGGAAAACGTGCGCGAATGCAAGATATTGGCCACCATGCTGATGCCCGCCGACAAGATGCTGCCAGAAGTAGTAGATATTTGGATGGAACAAACTGATAGTCAGGAGATTGCAGAGCAAGCTTCATTTAATTTATATCAGTATCTGCCTTATGCTGCCGACAAGGCTTACACCTGGATGGCATCGGATAAGGAGCTGTATCAGCTATGCGGATTCCATATTCTGTCGCGTCTGTTTATGAATAAACAGGAGCCTAACGAGCGTGGCATCAACGAGTTTATCGATCAGGCATTGGCTGCCCTCGAAGGCGACAGCTTGATGGTGAAGAAAGCAGCCATGAATGCCATGATTAGATTTGCAGAAATTGGATTAGTATACGAACGTCTTGCAAAAAGTGCATTAAAAAGGGCTAATTTAGAATTTTTTTAAATAAAGTTTCTTTTATCTGCCCGAAAATGCGTACCTTTGTGCGGTTTTCTTGATAGATTCAGATGAAAGAAAGTGTAATTGTGGCCGTAGAAAGGCTTTTGGACAACTATCTTGAGATGAACAATCATCGCAAGACACCTGAGCGATACACCATCCTCAGAGCCATCTACAGCATCAACGGGCACTTTACACTCGACGACCTGAAAGCCCGACTGGCACAGGAGATGGATTTCCCCGTTAGCAGGGCTACCTTATATAATACGCTGAATCTGTTTATGTCGCTCCGACTGGTAGTTAGGCACCGTTTTCAAGGTACGACCAAATACGAGGCCTGCTACGATAACCAAAGTCATTGTCATCAGATTTGCACCATGTGCGGTAAGGTTACTGAGGTTAAATCGCCTGAGATCAAAGCTGCTGTGGAGAATATGCATCTGAAACGATTCAGAAAAGACGGCTTTACGCTGTATGTTTACGGCGTGTGCAGTACCTGTCAGACTAAGATGACAAAGCGCAAGAAGACAACAACCACGACAAAAAAGAGTAACAACAAGAATAAAACTGAAAAATGAACAAAGGTAAAGTTGATGTCCTGCTGGGCTTGCAGTGGGGCGACGAAGGAAAAGGTAAGGTGGTCGACGTGCTGACCCCTAAGTACGATGTGGTTGCCCGTTTTCAGGGTGGTCCTAACGCTGGTCATACACTGGAGTTTGAGGGTCAGAAGTATGTGCTTCGCTCAATCCCTTCAGGTATTTTCCAGGGCGACAAGGTAAACATTATCGGTAATGGTGTAGTGCTGGCTCCAGACTTGTTTATGGAAGAGGCCAAGGCACTCGAGGCAAGCGGACACGAGCTGCGTAGCCGTCTGCACATCTCAAAGAAAGCCCATCTTATCATGCCTACCCACCGTGTGCTGGATGCTGCATACGAGGCTCAGAAGGGTAAGGATAAGGTAGGTACTACCGGTAAGGGTATCGGTCCTACTTATACCGACAAGGTAAGCCGCACAGGTTTGCGCGTTGGTGATATCCTTGAGAACTTTGAGGAGAAGTACGCTAAGGCAAAGGCTCGCCACGAGGCTATCCTGAAGTCGCTCAACTTTGAGTACGACATCACCGAGGTAGAGAAGAAGTGGCTGGAGGGTATCGAGTACCTGCGCCAGTTCCCCATCGTAGATTCAGAGCACGAGCTGAACAACCTGCTGAAGAGCGGTAAGAGCGTGCTGTGCGAGGGTGCTCAGGGTACTATGCTCGACGTCGACTTTGGTTCGTATCCTTTCGTTACATCATCTAACACCATTTGCGCTGGTGCTTGCACTGGTCTGGGTATCGGTCCCAACAAGATTGGCGACGTTTACGGTATCATGAAGGCTTACTGCACACGTGTAGGTGCTGGTCCATTCCCCACAGAGCTGTTCGACGAGACAGGTAAGAAGATTCGCGACCTGGGTCATGAGTACGGTGCTGTTACCGGTCGTGAGCGTCGTTGCGGTTGGATCGACCTGGTAGCCCTGAAGTACTCTATCATGGTGAACGGTGTTACCCAGCTGATTATGATGAAGAGCGACGTGCTGGATGGTTTCGACACCATCAAGGCTTGCGTGGCTTACAAGCAGAACGGACAGGAGATCGATTACTTCCCATACAACATCGAGGATGGTATCGAGCCCGTATATCAGGAGCTGCCAGGCTGGAAGACCGACATGACCAAGTTTACCAGCGAGGATCAGTTCCCCAAAGAGTTCAACGATTACATCAAATTCCTCGAGGCCCAGTTAGAGACTCCTATCAAGATTATCTCTATCGGCCCCGACCGCGATCAAACAATTGTAAGAAAGTAATAAATGGCACAGAAACCAAGTATTCCTAAAGGAACGCGCGATTTCTCGCCAATGGAGATGGCGAAGCGCAATTATATTTTTGATACCATCAAACAGGTGTATCAGCTCTACGGCTTTCAGCAGATAGAGACCCCCGCTATGGAAACCCTCGGCACACTGATGGGTAAATACGGCGAAGAGGGCGACAAACTGCTGTTTAAGGTGCTGAACTCGGGCGACTACCTCTCGAAGGTTACACCCGAGGAACTGGCTGAGCGTAACTCGCTGCGACTGGCAGCCAAACTCTGCGAAAAGGGTTTGCGTTACGACCTTACCGTACCTTTTGCCCGCTACGTGGTGATGCATCGCGAAGAACTGCAGTTGCCTTTTAAGCGCTACCAGATGCAGCCCGTTTGGCGCGCCGACCGCCCACAGAAGGGTCGCTACCGTGAGTTCTGGCAGTTTGATGGCGACATCGTAGGTTCCGACTCGTTGCTGAACGAGGTGGAGCTGATGCAGATTGTAGATACCGTATTCAGCCGTTTTGGCGTACGTGTTCAGATCAAGATCAACAACCGCAAGATTCTGACTGGTATCGCCGAGGTAATCGGTGCTGCCGAGAAGATTGTAGATATTACCGTTGCTATCGACAAGCTGGATAAGATCGGACTCGACAACGTGAACCAGGAGCTGCGCGAGGACGGCCTGAGTGACGAGCAGATTGAGAAGCTGCAGCCTATCATCTCGCTCGAGGGCACCAACGACGAGAAGCTGAACACCATCGCCGAGGTGCTGGCTACCAGCGAGACTGGACTGAAGGGCGTTGAGGAAACACGCTTTATTCTCGACACACTGAAGACTCTCGGACTGAAGAACGAGATTCAGCTCGACCTGACTCTGGCTCGTGGTTTGAACTACTACACAGGTGCCATCTTCGAGGTTAAGGCACTCGACGTACAGATTGGTTCGATTACTGGTGGTGGTCGTTACGACAACCTGACTGGTATCTTCGGTATGCCTGGTATCTCGGGTGTAGGTATCAGCTTTGGTGTAGACCGTATCTTCGACGTGTTGAACGCACTCGACTGCTATCCAAAGGATGCTACCAACGGCACCCAGCTGCTGTTTATCAACTTTGGCGATAAGGAGACAGCTTACTGTCTGCCATCAGTTGCTAAGGCTCGCGAGGCTGGCATCCGCACAGAGATATTCCCCGATTCGACCAAGATGAAGAAGCAGATGTCGTATGCTAACGCTAAGCAGATTCCATTTGTAGCACTTGCTGGTGAGAACGAGATGGCTGCCGGCAAGCTGACACTGAAGAATATGGAAACTGGTGAGCAGAGTCTGATCACCATCGACGAAATCATCAAAACGATTCTTGCATAATCGTTGATATAACTATCCAATCCCCCTCCGCATGTTGGAGGGGGATTTCTACTAAAACAATTAAAACAATGAAGAAACTTACCTTTTTATTCTTTTGGGGCGGATTGTTGCTCTTTACGGCGATGACTCCCGACAAGCATACCACCATTTTTGTGATTGGCGACTCGACAGCTGCCAACAAGGATACAACTGGTGGTAAGCAGGAGCGCGGGTGGGCCATGATGCTGCAGGAGTGCTTTGATGCCGATTACATTGTGGTAGACAACCACGCTGTGAACGGTCGCAGTTCGAAGAGTTTCATCGACGAAGGTCGCTGGGACAAGGTTCTGGAGCGTATCAAACCAGGCGACTATGTGATTATCCAGTTCGGTCATAACGACGAGAAGCCCAAAGCCGACCGCCATACCGATCCAGGTTCTACGTTCGACTACAATCTGGCCAAATACGTACGCGAAACCCGCGAGCGTGGCGGCATACCCGTACTGATGAACCCGGTGGTGCGCCGCAACTTTTTTGTGGTAGCACCTCAGAACGACGACGACGAGAAGCTGCGCACATCAACCTTTAAGGATGGCGTAAAAATGATTGAGGGCGACACGCTTTACGATACCCACGGCCTGTATCGTGTGGCACCAAAGGATGTGGCCACCCGCATGAACTGCCACTTTGTAGATGCCAACACCATTACCCACAACCTGGAGCAGGGTTTGGGAACCGAGGCGTCGAAGAAGCTGCACATGTGGTATCGACCCGGCGAAGAGCCATCGGAGCCAAAGGGCAAGCAGGACAATACACATTATAATATATATGGCGCCAGAGTGGTAGCCAATCTGCTGGCCGATGCACTCTGCCAAGAGGTTCCCATACTGAGTAAATATCGTAAGAAATAACATAATTGCGCAACATTTTAAAATAAATCCTGCAAAATACTTGCGGGATTTATTTTTTATGCGTATATTTGCAGCAGAAGAATATTGTACTAACATAATATCATGTATTAATAACTAAACAAATTACAATTATGAAAAAGAAATTTATCTGTGCTGTTTGTGGTTACATCTACGAAGGTGAGAATCCTCCCGAGAAGTGTCCAATCTGTAAGGCTCCAGCCTCTAAGTTCTCTGAGCTGAAGGACGATGGCGACGTAACTTATGCTACCGTTCATCGTATTGGCGATGGTAAGCCCGAGGGTGTATCGGAAGAGATGATTAACGACCTGCGTGCACACTTCAATGGTGAGTGCGGCGAAGTTGGTATGTATCTGGCTATGGCTCGTCAGGCCGACCGTGAGGGTTATCCTGAGATTGCAGAGGCATTTAAGCGTTATGCTTTCGAGGAGGCTGATCACGCTTCACGTTTTGCTGAGTTGCTGGGCGAGTGCGTATGGGACACCAAGACCAATCTGGAGAAGCGTGCTGCTGCCGAGGCTGGTGCTTGCGAGGATAAGTTCCGTATTGCCAAGAACGCTAAGGCTGCCGGATTCGATGCTATCCACGACACCGTTCACGAAATGGCTAAGGACGAGGCCCGTCATGGTGCAGGCTTTGCTGGATTGCTAAAACGCTATTTTGGCAAGTAATCTACACAATAAATTAAAGAATAATCCGTTTTATCATTAAGATGAAACGGATTTTCTTTTTTATATCACTGATATTAGGCTTTGTGGCCTGCGCCGATGACAACTCGTTCTCGACCAGTACAGGTTTGCGCCTCGATTTTCCTTCGGACACTATCAAACTGGATACCGTATTCAGTCGTACGGCATCTTCTACCTATACCTTCTGGGTAAACAACCGCAATGACAATGGCGTAAAACTGCAAAGCGTACGCTTGAAACGCGGCAACCAGACCGGCTTTCGCGTAAATGTGGATGGCATGTATCTGGACAACAATAATGGTTCGCAAACCAACGATGTAGAGATTCGTAAGAACGACAGCGTTCTGGTGGTTGTAGAGATAACGCCGTATGAAACCTATCAGACTGCACCCAAAGAGATTACCGATGAATTGGTGTTTTTAATGGAGAGCGGTACCGAACAGAGCGTTTGTTTGAAGGCATGGGCTTGGGATGCCATCAAGTGCGAGCAGCCTGTGATTGAGCGCGACTCGGTGATAGAATCAGATAAGCCCTTGGTGATTTACGGCGATTTCATCGTAAAGGAAGGAGCACACCTCACCATCCGTAACACCACACTTTACTTCCACGCCGACGCCGGTATGGAGGTATACGGAACACTGCATACCGACAACTGTACCATGCGTGGCGACCGTCTGGATCGTATGTTCTCGTATCTACCATACGATCGGGTACCTGGACAGTGGAAGGGTATCAGATTCTACAACATATCAAACAATAACGTATTGAACACCACACAGATACGTAATTCTAATCAAGGTTTGATTTGTGATTCTTCAGCCATCGACAGCACGCATTATCGCCTTAAAATGCAGCAATGTGTGGTACATAATTGTCAGGGCGACGGCATAAAGTTAACTAATGCGCACGTGCGCTTGGAGAACTGTCAGCTGACGAATGCGATGGGCGACTGCGTGAATATTAACGGTGGAATGGTAGAAATAGTGTATTGCACCCTGGCGCAATTCTATCCCTTTACAGGTGGGCGTGGAGCAGCCTTGCGTTTTACCAACCAAACATCACCTTTATATAATATGATGTGCGAAGGCACCATCATCACAGGTTACGACGATGATGTACTGATAGGCGAACAGGCCAAAGATGGCGCAGCGTTTAACTATACGTTCACCCACAGCTTGCTACGAACACCCAAGATTGACGATACAGCCCATTTCAACGATATTATCTGGGAATCACCCGATGACGAGATTCAAGGAAAAGCCCATTTCATCAAGATTGATGAAGACAACCTTGACTACGATTTCCACCTCGATGTTTTATCGACGGCGGCGGGATTGGGATGTTATCGTTAAAATTCAGAGAAAGTGAGCGGCATCAGCTCTTTTATGCCATCAATCACATATACGTACTTTTTTCCGTACAGCAGAATGCGTATGGGGGCTTTGGCACGGGTCTCAGATTCGATGATGACCTGACGACATGAGCCACAAGGACCAACGGGTTCTTCTTCCAGATCGCCATGAGTACCACGAGCGGCAATAGCCAGCATACGTACGGGCTGATCGGGATACTGAGCACCGGCTGCAAACAAGGCGGTACGCTCGGCGCATAAGCCTGATGGATAAGCTGCATTCTCCTGATTGCAACCTATAATTTCAACACCATTATCCAAACGTACTGCTGCACCTACACAAAACTTAGAGTAGGGGGCATAGCTGCGGCTTGTAGCCTCGATAGCCAGCTCTACCAAGTGGCGTTCTTCAGCACTCAGTTCTTCCATGGCGTACACTTTAATTACCGACTTTAGCTCCAGTTCTCTCATAAAAATCCTATATTTTTCTGCAAAAATACAAATAATTCGAGAGAAATCATTACTTTTGCACAAATAAAATGCATAATATGAGAAAATTTATAGTATTCATAGCTTTTTTCCTGTCGGTTTCGGCGTTTTC
>JAEEGH010014295.1_pt1 | contig 17430 bp, 20 predicted proteins | sample 9134181 | NCBI WGS metagenome assembly JAEEGH01 (sample SAMN16246544, study PRJNA631951) | gut metagenome | biome: gut microbiome; feature: rumen; material: DP-attached | host: Bos | place: Iran: Karaj | collected 2018-10
TCCCCCGCCGCACGCCTCCTCGCCGAACACGCCCTCCCCCTCTGAGCCCCCCGAGCCCCCCCCCCCCCCCCCGGAATCGCCCGCAAATTGCTGTGAATTTACGGTAGTTTCCTAGCATTTTTCATCGATTGCAATCGACGGCATTCGATTGCAACCGACTGCAATCGCCCCCCCGGCCATTCGTCATTCGTCATTCGTCATTCCCTCTCGTCACTCGTCACTCGTCACTCTTACTTCTTACTTCTTACTTCATCCTCTCGCGCTTGCCCTCCCTCCCCCCCTGTGCTATCTTCCGCTCGCCATGCCTCCCCGCGCAAAAACCGCCAAGTCCGACGCCCCCGCAGCCGCCACGAACGCCGCCGTCCACGTCTTCTACGGAACCGACGACTTCGCCGCCAACAAGGCCGCCGACGCCCTCCTCGACCAGATCTGCCCCCCCGCCGACCGCGACTTCTCCCTCGAAATCATCGAGCCCTCCGTCCCCGACCCCGACGCCGCCGAGTCCGCCGCCGTCCTCGACCGCGCCATGGGCGCCATCCTCACCCCCTCCTTCCTCGGCACCCCCAAGACCGTCTACCTCCGCAACGCCCCCTTCTTCGACCCCATGACCGACCCCGGCAAGTTCGCCGACGTCAAAACCCGGGTCGAACGCCTCACCGAGCTCCTCCGCAAAGGCCTCCCGCCCGGCATCAACCTCCTCGTCGTCACCCCCAAGCTCAGCAAGCTCACCGCCTTCTACAAGCTCGTGGCCAAGACCGCCGACGTCCGCGAGTTCGCCATCCCCGAAAAGGAGCGCGACGCCGCCGACGTCTTCTTCCCCGCCCTCCAGCAGGCCCTCGCCGACGAGCACCTCGAGATGCCCCCCGACGTCCGCGACGCCTTCGTCGACCGCATCGGCTTCTCCACCCGGCAGGCCATCTCCGAGATCCAGAAGCTCTCCCTATACCTCGGCCCCACTCGCCGCCGCGTCACCCTCGCCGACCTCCAACTCATGGTCGCCCCCACCCGCGAATCCAAGCCCTGGGACTTCACCGACGCCTACTGCACCGGCTCCGTCGAGGCCGCCCTGCGCGCCATGCACCGCCTCCTCGACCAGAAAAACGACCCCATCACCCTGCTCATCCTCCTGGAGAAGCGCCTCCGCGAGATGGTCCTCTTTTCCGACGCCATCGCCCGCGACTGGGCCCGGGTCGGCGGCAAGCCCGAATGGCCCACCATCTTCTGGTCCGCCACGCTCCCCCCCGAGGCCGAGGCCGCCTACGAGCAGCTCGAAGAGAGCCCCCGCCGCGCGAACCCCTACTTCGCCGGACGCCTCGCCGCCGCCTCCCGCCGCTTCTCCCCCGCCACCTGGTTCCGCTGGCTCAACGCCGCCGTCGACGCCCACGCCGACATGACCGGCGACGCCTTCATCCCCCCCGAGACCTCCCTCGAACTCTTCGTCATCCGCACCATCGGCTCCCTCACCAAGACCGGCCGCCACGCCCGCTGAAAACACACTTCCATACAATGGAAACCTGTTTCCCGCCCCCCTCAAAACCCTTTTCCATACAATGGAAACCTGTTTTCGCACCCTCCCCCTCAATTCCTCATCCCCCATTGTGCATTGTGAATTGTGCATTGTGAATTGTGCATTGTGAATTTCTAATTCGTCATTCTTCATTCTTCATTCAGCATTCCCATGCCTCCCCACCTCCAGCCCTGCTCCGACGGCACCCGCCTCCGCGTCCACGTCGTCCCCCGCGCCTCCAAGACCGTCATCGCGGGCCTGCACGGCGACGCCCTGAAGATCAAGCTCGCCGCCCCCCCCGTCGACGGTGCCGCCAACGCCGAACTCATCGCCTTCCTCGCCCGCCTGCTGGCCCTTCCCAAGTCCCGCGTCACCCTCCTTTCCGGGGCCGCCTCCCGCGAAAAAACCGTCCTCCTTCCCCTCCCCCCCGACCGCCTTCCCGCCGACCTCCTCCCCTCCTGACCCCTCATTTCCCGCCTTTTTTTCGCCCCCCCGCAAAATCGCATTGACAACCGCCCGCCCGCCCTGTATGGTCCTCCCGTCTTTGGCGGCGGGATAGCTCAGTCGGTAGAGCGAGGGACTCATAAGCCTTAGGTCACCGGTTCAAGCCCGGTTCCCGCCACCACCTTTAAGCCCTTGGAATGCAAGCAGTTATGCCCGATTTTCAAGGGCATTTTTGTGGGGTCCGAAAAACGACAAAAATGCCATTTGGGAGCCCCAAACGACAAAAAAAGGCAAAATTAAAGCCCGCGAAAAGCCCGCGATTTGGCCCCCCAAAATGACCCCCAAAAGCGGGGTCTTGGCGGTCAAAAATACTTAGGTCAACGCCCTTGCCATTGGGTCAGCATTGGGGGGCGTTTTTTCGCGGGCGTTCCGAAATGCCCGCATTTGCCTTGCCACGCTCCTTCCCGTCGTATAGAGTCAGCCCGCGAAGGGAGAAAACATGGCACGTAAGGCGAACAGCAGGAAGGGGTGGACGGTCACGCGGGAACAGCGAGCGGAGGGGAGGCGGTCGCCGTGGATGGCGTCAGTGTACAGAGCCGGAACGCGGGAGCGTAGGCGGTTTCTGACGAAGGAGGAGGCTACGGCGTGGGCGCAAGCGCGGTGCGTGGAGCTGGCGGCGGACGGCGTGGCCGCAGGGGAGTTGTCGGATGCTGAGCGGCGGTCCGCGTTGGCGGCGCGTCGGTGGCTGGCGGAGGGGGAGACGTTGGAGGAGGGGGCGCGGGAGCTGGCGGAATGCCGGGAGGTGCTTGGCGAGGACGCCGGGCGCGGGGCGGTGCTGGCTGCGGTGAAGGAGTGGGTGGCGGCGCGGGAGACGCTGGCGGGCCGGGCGTCGGTGGGAGCGGCGGCGGAGTGGTGGATGCGCCACCATCCGAACGGGGCGGAAAGGACGATGGGCGAGCTTGCGGATGCGTACTTGCGGCAGCAGAGGTCGGAGGGCAATTCACCGAGTCATGTCCGGGCGGTGAGAAGCAAGCTGGCGCGGTTGGTGGGTGACTCCGTAGCGGAACAAGTGGCGTTCAAGAGCAGACGGCGGACGGAGGGGCCGGAAAGGGAGGAGTCGGCGGCGGCGGTCCGGCGGCGGGAAGCTGGCACGGTGTTTGCCGGGTTCGGGCGGGAAAAGCTGGTAGCGGACGTGACGCGGGCGGATTTGCTGGGATTGCTGGCGCGATTGGAGGAAAGGGGGTATTCGCCGGGGACGATGCGTTCTTGGCGGGTGTTGCTGAAAAGCCTCTTTCGGTTCGCGGCGGCGGAGTGGGGCATCGAGACGGCTCCGGCGGAGAACCTGGGCCGCGTGAAGGTCGAGGCCGCAGTGCCGGAGTTTTTGTGCGCGGAGGACGCGGAGAAGATTTTACGGGCGGCGGAGCGAGTCGCGCCGGAGTGCGTTTGCGGTGTGGCGATTCTGTTCTTTGCCGGGGTCCGTCCCTTTGAGCTGGTGGGCCAGTATGCGCTTCCAAACGAGACGGAGGGCGCGAACGGGGAGCGGGGGCAGGTGGCGGGCGGAGTGCTGGGCGGGCTGGAATGGAAGGACGTGGACATGGACGGGGGCTTTATCCGGCTGACGGCGGCGGTGACGAAAACGACACAAGCGCGGCTCGTCCCCATGAGTGACAATCTGAGGGCGTGGTTGCGCTGCTGGGGAGGGGGAAAGAAGGATGGGCGGGTGGTGAAGAACCCCACGACATGGAAGCGGGCGAAAAAGCGCATCGAGGAAGCGGCGGAGGGGGCGCGGTGGGGACACGACCTTGCGCGTCATTCATTCGCCACCTTCCACCTCGCCTTGCATGGGGACCGCAACTTGCTTGAGGAGGCGATGGGGCACACCGTGGGAAGCAAGGTTCTTGAAACCGCGTACAAGGGGCTTGCTACGCGGAAAGAGGCGGAAAGGTACTGGGGCATAATGCCCATTACGGCCACGCCACGCGACAAGTGACGCTCGACAAAACAGGGGCATCGAGAACGGAAGCGGCGGGGTGGGCGGACGGGACCGAGGGGCGGTTCGGAAACGGGGAACCCATGCTCTTTGCGGACTGGTGGAGGAAGCGCGAACGGAAGCGGCATGGGCGGGGACGCTACTAGCTTTGCGCAGAATGGCGTGGAGGAGGTCGGCGGGGAGGAGGAGACGGGGAGGAAGGACGGACGCAACAGGCGCAAGGCTGGGGCCGTTGACGGGGGATTCGCGAAGGAGGGGCGGCGAGGAGGAGGGGCGGAGGAGGATTGATGGGGGGGAGGTCGTCGCCGGGAGCGGTGAAGTCGGCGGGGCGGGGCGTCGGCGGTCCGGCGGCAGAAGGTTTGTGGCGTCTCGTAGTGTCCCGAAGAGCGCGCGGGCGCGCGAAAGTGTAGACCCAAGTAAAAAATGACAGTCGGGAGTAAAAAACACTTGACGGGGCGCAGGGGGATGTTCTCATCACGAGCGAACGACGTAAGAGCGCGGACTTCTTCATGGTGAAGGAACGCGAGCGAGCGGCGGCGGCAAGGGCCGGAACGGCCCGCCGCTTTGCGGAGGGTTCCGCAGGTTCGAGGAGTCATGCTGATGAGAAAACAGAACGACGAGAACCCGACAGGCAAGGGGCAAGCCCAGGTGTTTCTTCGGGGGACGGATGCGGTGGCTAAAATGCTAGGTGTGCATGAGCGGACGGTGAGCAGGTGGGTGCGCTCGCACATCCTCCCCGTGACGAAAATCGGAGGTGCGTTGCTGTTCCGGGTTTCCGACTTGGAGGAAGTCTTGGCGCGGTCCACCATCCCCTCCGTCATGACGAGGAAGACGCGCCGGGTTCGGGTCCGGCTGGGGAGGACGCAGGGCGCGGAGCTGAATGGGGGTGCGGAATGACGCGGCGCGAGGCGGAGCGTGCGGTCGTGCGGCTGGTGACCGAGGCCGCGGGGGTGCGAGACGAGCGGCGGGAGCTGACGCGGCGGCTCCGGCGGATTCGGGAGGAGGTGGGGCGGTTGCTCCCGCTGACGGGAAAAGGAGGCGGGCACAAAAAATCCGGCCCCTCTAGCTTGGCGGCGACGGGGCCGGAGAAAGACGCGGGAAGCGTCAACGGGGAAAAGATAGCACGTAGCACGGCGACGGACAAGACGGAAAGCGGCGGGGGTGTGTCGTGAGAGGTCGGCGTGAGTTCGCATTGGTGCGGCGCGCGCGGGAGGGCGCGACGCTGACGGAATGGGGGCTTGTGCTGGCGTGGGCGTGGGGCGCGGCGTTGTGGGTCGGTCGGCGACAGGTGTGGCCGAAGGCTGGGAAGGCTGGGGGGCCTGCACAGCCCAAAAACGTCTGCCCCAAAATGCAAACGGAGATACGGGCAGTTCTCATCCGGCACAATTCCGGTAGATATCCCATATCTCCTAAGAGTTCTGACGGAAGCCTAGCCCCATCTGCGGATGGGAGCAATGAAATAATCCCTCCAAAAGCCGAAGGTCCTCTTCACCATCGAACACGACAGATAGCGAGCGCAAAGGGGGAGGTGGTGCAATGAGCGGACGTGCAATTGAAGCGTATCGGGCGGCGTTGGCGTCTTGCCCACCGTCGGGCGGCGGGGTTCATGGGTGGATGATGGCGGCGGCGAACCATGCGGCGGCGGCGGGCGTCCCGTCGGCGGTTGCCTTGTCGGAAATCACGGCGGCGGCAAGCCGTCCCCCTTCCCCGGCGGGGGAGGTGCGGGACACGGTGGCGCGGGCCTATCGGGAAGCTGGTGCGCGCGTCGGGCTTGGGCTGGGGGCATACGTTCCCCCGAGCGTTCAGAAGACACGTCCGGCCCCGTTGTCGGCGGCGGAGTTCGTGCGCAAGGGCGAGGGCGCAGGGGAAGCGGAGCTATGGGAAGCGTCCCCGGTGCGTATCGACTGGGGGGATGATTGGCGGATGGACGCTTGCGCCCTTCTCCGCGCCCTCTTCCTCCCAGGCGAGCTTGTCTTCTGCGGGGACACGTTCGGGCGGGAGGTGCGGCCCCGTGATGAGTGGATTAGCCGATTCATGGCGGGCAACACCATCCCCCCTTTGTTTTGCGTCAACCCGTTGAAGCCCGAGGGAGGAGTGACCACAGGGGGCAAGCCGTCCCCTCGATGTGATACGGCGGTTGCCGTCTTTCGTCATGCGGTGGCAGAGTTCGATGGGATGCCGCTGGCGGATCAATTCGCCTTTTGGATGGGCTGGGGGCTGGATGCCGTCACCGCCGTGACATTCTCCGGGAGCAAGAGCCTTCATGCCCTCTTGCGGGTGGATGCCGCCAATCGGGAGGAATGGGAGAAATCCGTGAAAGGCGGACTCTTCCGGCGCGTCCTCGTCCCGCTGGGGTGCGATAGGGCTTGCGTGAACCCGGCGCGCCTCTCCCGTCTGGCGGGGGCGCGGCGGGCAGACAAGGGCGGGGCCGTTCAGAAGTTGCTTTTTGTGAGGGGGAGCCTGGAGTGAACACGACGCTTGAGAAGCAAATGCGGGTGGCTGATTCCACTCTTGCGGCGAACGGAGAGGCACAGCCCCCGGCGGCGGATGGGCGCGCGGCAACGTCCCCGGCGAACGGGAGCAAGGGCGGGCGTCCCTCGATCGATTGGGGGGAGGTTGCAGAGAGGTTTCAAGCACATTTCGGGACGTCGGTGCGGTGGTACAAGGGTGAGTTTTACGAGTATGCCCACGAACGCGGAGCCTACCGGCGGATGAGCGCGGCGGAAGAGGGGGCGCGCGTGGGGGCGTTTCTCCGCGTTCCGGGTGCCCCGGCCAAATACGGGGTGAACGCAGAACGGAACACGCTGGGGGCGTTGCGGGCCACGTTCAACCCGCTACTATCCCCCCCATGCTTCACCGACACGGGGCGGAGCGCGGCGGGCTGGGTGGCGATGAGAAACGGCCTCTTGAACGTCGAAGCGGCGGCGAGGGGCGAAGCGGGCGCATTGACCCCGCACACGCCAACCTTCTTCTCCACGGCGTTCCTCCCCTACGACTGGACACCATGCACGCCTTGCCCGCGCTTCATGCGGTTCATCGAGGAGGTATTGCCCACCCCGGACGCGCGCGAAATGGCGCGGATGCTGGCGGGACTATTGCTTGTCCCCGATACCGTCTACAACGTCTTTTTCGTCTTGCTGGGGGAAGGGGGGTGCGGAAAGTCAACCTTCTTGCGGATAGTGGGTGCGATGCTGGGGCCGGACAACGTGTGTTCCGTTCCCCTGTCCATGATTGCCGAAAAGCACACGTCACACCGCCTCACACGTTGCCTTGCAAACCTAGTTGACGATTCCCCGACCGTGGACTCTACGCGCGGTCAAAGCCTTGCAGGAGTCGAAGGGGTGTTGAAGCAGGTGACGGGCGGCGGATTGCTACACGTCGAGCCGAAGGGCGTTGACCCCTGGGAGGCTCCAGCAATCGCCCGGTGCGTCTTCTGCCAAAACCCGCCCCTCCCATCGTTCGTAGACCGTTCGGAAGCGATTTGGGACCGTTTGCGCGTCATTCCCTTCCCCATGCGCTTCCGGGGGACGGAGGAGCAGAATCCGCGCCTTGCGGAGGAAATCATTGAGTCCGAGTTGCCGGGAATTTTCGCGTGGGCCGTCGGCGGGCTGGGGGTTTTGCGAAAGCTCCGGGAATTTCCACAATGCGCGGAGGGCGCGTCCGTCATTGCCGAACACAGGGGGACGTGCGACAGGGAGCGGGCGTTCCTTGCAGATCGCTACACCTACAGCTCCGGCGCGTTCACGCCGTCGGCGGAAATCTACGCGGCCTATCGGGCATGGTGCGAGGCAGAGGGCTACAGGGGCCAAAAGTCCTCTTCCAGCTTCGCCTTTGACGTGCTAAGGGTTTTCCCGCAGGTGAAGAACGATAGAGTATGCTGGATGGGCAAACAGCAACGGGGCTTTTTGAACCTTGCAAGACTAGTCGAAAAGGTGGACGAAGTATGAGACAGATGGGACGGGCTAGACGCGCTAGACGCGCTTTCTATATCCCCCCTAATAAACCTATTTCCCCTTATGAGTACAATAGGTTTCCTATTATAAAATGCAAACCGCGTCTAACGCGTCTAATGCGTCTAATGCGTCCCGGCGAGTTCGGGGGCCAAGGGCTGGTGGCGGGGGATGCGAAAGCGAGGCGGGATGGTGGCGGAGTTGGTGGCTTAGAAAGAAATCCAATGGAGATTCCCAATGAAAATAACGAAGATGAGCGGGAAAATGATTGCCTACAAGGCGGTGAAGTGGAACGGCAATACTGAAATCTTGTGGACGGAACACGGGCTTGCAATGAGGTGCGGTGTTCGATCGAAGTTCATTGTCCGGCTGGCGAAGGCTGGTGTTCTCCGGCCCAAGAGGAGAAGTCCGTACATGTTCCGGGGCGCATCAGTCAAAAGGGCCATTGCGAAACTCAAGAACCTTGTCGAGAAGTGGGATGAGAAAGCCGTGTGCAAGGTTGTCATGGTGGACGGCGGGACAGAAGAAAACGGTTGGACTGTCAGAGAAATTGCCTCGCTGTTCCATGTGCCCCAGGAGTATGTCAGGCAACTTGCGCGGGCTGGCGCACTGAAATGCGAAAAGGTCGGGGATGGGAAGAATTATGTTTTTTTCTTTTGGTATTCGTCTGTCAAAAGGTCAATCGAGAAGCTAAGAAGCATCATCGAGCATTGGAACAACGGCACCGTTCCGGCGGTCGGGGAGATGTAGCATGGTGGCGGCAATCGCATTCGAGGAGGGGGAGTTGGTTGCGCTGGCGGGGACGTTCCGGCGGGGTCGTTGGGTTGACCTCCGGGACAGGGCCTTGCTTGCGCTGGGAGTGACGTGTCCGGCGCGGGTGAGTGAGATGTTGGTTCTCCGGGAGTCGGGGGGGACGGACGAGCTGGGGCGGGTAGCTGGGGTGTGGCATTGTCGGGCACGGGAGAACAAGGCGAGGGTGGCCGCAGACTATGAAATCACGGCGACAGCGAGAGAGGCGTTGGCGGCGTGGCTTCCCGTTCGGCGGCGGTCGGGGTACAGGCGTGGGGACCCGCTTTTCCCCTCGCTGGGACGCCGGGAGGCGTTGACGCGTCAAGGGGCGTGGGAGATGGTGAAACGGCGGTGCAAGGCGGCGGGGCTTTCGCTCCGGGGGCATTCGACGCACAGCATGAAGAAGTCGGCGGTGCAAGCCGCATACGATTCATTTCTTGCGAGACATGCTGCGGGGGAGGCGGGCGTTGACCCGTTGCTGTACACACAACGATTCAGCGGGCACAAGTCGCTTTCATCGCTGGAACACTATCTGCGCCCAGTGTCGGCTGCGGCGAAGCGTGATGCGGCGACGGCGGCGGGAAGAAAGGCGCGGGCGTTGCTGGGGACGGATTTGGATACAGGCAAGGCCGGAGAGGCCGGAAAGGTTGGGTGAGTCATGAGCGACAAAACGAGACAGGCGGAAGAAGTGGAAGAAGCCGGGCAAGAGCCGACAGGACTTTTGCTGACGAGCGCGGAAGCGGCGGCGTTGCTGGGAATGAGCGTCCGGGGATTCCATCGGGCGGTGAAACGGACGGGAGGAACGTTGAAACCGCACCCCGCAAGCGGAAAGTTCCGGCATTGGTATTCGCGGGCAAAGGTGATTGCGTGGGCGGCGGAGGAGCCGGAGGCCGTGGCGGAGCCGAAGGGGGACGAGGCATGAGCGGTCGGTCGGCGGCGAGGGCTGGCGCGCTCGTGCTGACGGCGAAGGAGAACGGGAAAACCTACCTCACGACGGCGGGCGCGGCGGCGGTGCTTGGCAGGTCAAGGGCGTTTGTCCGGCTGGTGGTTCACCGTCCAATCGGGAAGGACGGGGTGGGGTTGCGGCCATACGGGAGGGGGCGGCGGTATCTCTTCAAGCGGGAGGACGTGGTGCGATTCGGAAACGGGGAGCCTATGACCTTTGCGGACTGGTGGAGAAAGCGGGAGCGGAAGCGGCGGATGCGGGAACGCCCCTAGTTTTGCGCAGGAGGGCGGGGAGAGCGTCGGGGGGCAGGATTTCCATTGTGATTCAGGACGCCACGGAGTAGGGTGGTGCCAGGAATCGAGGTGTTGTCGGTGGGTTCGGAGCCGGAATCCGGCCTGGCCAACGTTCCCGGCAGCACTTCGATTTCGCCAGGGAGGGGAGAAGGAGATGGACGATCAACGGCCCTTTTGCGCTTGTCGGGGCGTTTGTCAGGTCGCCGGACAGGAACATCGAAGTCAACGCAGTCCGCACGGTGTTCGGAGACAAACGTGTTTCCATCGGCAAGAAAGACGTACTGTATGACCGCGGAAATGGCGAAGGGACCCAGACACTTCTTAACGGGACTAATCCCCGTCAATATTCTGGATCCCTTTCGTCGAGACAAGCTCTAGCACCAGGTGAGACTGGAAGCAAGGCAAAACAGTTGCCGGAAGGCGAGGCCCGGCGGCCAGGCACCATGCACTTCTCCCGCTCCCACCCTCAGGACGCGGAGCTGGTGAAGACGGGCGGCTGGGGCGGCAGAGAGGGTCAAAAAGTGTTGACATTCTACTTGTACCTCTTTTCTCCGATATGCGGAGACCTGTCGCGGCCTGTAGTGTCCTGTAGGGTTCTGCGAGGCAACGATGTACAGAAATTAAAACGCCAAAAAAACGTGCATTTTCTCCAATAACGGGTGGAAAAACTGCGTTTTGAAAATGGGCCGAAAATCGGTATTATGTAACAGGGGCGGGAAAACGCGGTTTTGGTCAATGCTGGCGCGGGTTTTCTGCGCTTTGGCTCGCGTACGCGCATTTACGCGCGCCCAGGGCGGCCCCGCAACGGGCAAAGGCGACGGGGAAAACGTGGGTGTGATCCGCTCGCGGAGTCCCGTGGTATGCCGTAGTGTCCTGCAAGGCGATTCGTCGCCAAACGCAAGCGCGGATTTTGCCAAGGTTCACCCTTGTTTTTGGCATTTTGGCGCACCTGTACCCCACGCCGGAAGGATGGGACGGAGAAAAAGGTGGCCGCTAGCGGGCAATCGGGCCGGAAAAGGCGGACCGTCGAGGTCAGAGGGAGGGAGGAGGTGCGCAGTCGATGAGGGACGGTGCGGAGGTCGGGGGCGTCGAGGAGGGGGGACGGGAGCGGCCCGAGGAGTGCGCAGGACGCGTCGGAAGGGGTGGAGGGCGGCGAGGATGCGGGCGAGGGGCGCGGACGCGCCACGCGCGAAGCTGGGGGCGGTCAATGCCGCAAAAAGGACTTGCCACGGGGAAGGGGCGGAGGTAGGGTTGCCCCGTTCGCCGCGTTGCGGCGGGCCGCGTGGAGGTAAGATGCTACGCGCCAACACATCACCCATTGCCCCTTTCCCGACGCCGGGCCGCTTGAGCCCCATCTTACCGCCGCGGAAGGGGCTTTTTGGTAGGAACATGACGAAAGAAGAAACGAACCGGGCGAAAGCAAGCGGAAGCGAGAAACGGGAGGAGGGAAGGAGAACCGAGTCGGTGGTAGTCGAGCTGGACGGGGAGGAGTTGGGGGTGCTGGCGCGGCTGGCGAAAGCCGAGGGAACGACGCCGGAGGAGTCGTTGCGGGTTCTCCTGCGGAGGTGGGCGTGGCGTCGCCACGGACGGCGGGCGTGGCGGCGGCTGGCGGGCGCATCGAGGGCGGCGCGGTCGGCAGAAGGAGGTGCGGCATGAGGCGGAGCGAGCAAAAGGGTCACGATACAAAAGAGACAATCCCCACCTTCTCCGCGTTCATCTTGCCGGACAAAGAAGTCGAAACGGCGGCGAATGGATACGGCGCGGCTATTGGTAATTGCTGGGACGGGGAGGAGAATTCCGCTTCTTTCCGCGTCCGCATGACAATAGAGGCGGACGTGCGCCCCGTGAACATGGTGCGCGTCGGAGGCCGCTGGTGTCTCTCTTTCGTCGTGGGCATAGACGGAAGCGATGAATGGACATTCGCAACAGAGGTCGGTGATGGTGGCTCACTCTCATTCGAAGAGGCGGCTAACCGTCTTGTAGGCGCATAGCACAAGCCCCCGCCCATCGAGGTTCGCCCCCGTCCCCTGCCCTTCGCCGGGGGCGGGGTTTTGCTTGGAGGGGGAGACGCCGGAGGAGGAAGCGGCAGCAGTGAAGGAGTGGGTGGCGGCGCGGGAGACGCTGGCGGGCCATCAGCCGCCGGACATGGGCGGGGCTGTCGAGGGGGAGGCTGGGACAAATTACGAATACCCATTTGAAACCGAACGGGTGAGGAAAAAGAAAAAAACGCAATACAGCATTTTAAATAATGCGAATTGTGCGGAGGGATGGGCGAAACCAAAAAGAAAAATGTTATCTCTAATGTAATCTTTTTGCTTGCAATCCGTTTGGAATCGGGGTAGGGTCGAAATCGAAAGAAACGAACACGAGGAGTCGGAACATGGGTCGCAGGTTGAAAGGGTATCTCTACAAGCGGGGGAAAATTTGGTGGGTGCGCTGGCGCGTCGGAACGGCGGTCTATTGCCAAAGCACCGGGGAGACGGCGCGCAAGGAGGCGGAAAAGGCGCGGGATAGGATGATTGAGCCGTGGAAGCTGAAAGACCGGGCATTGCGGGAGGCCGCTTTGGTGGCTAGGGTGGTAGAGTCCCGCGCGGTCATGGAGTCCTTGGAGACGCTGAAAGCGGGCCGGATGGAGTTGGACGAGGTGACGGCGCAAGAGCAATCGAGCAGGGGCGGGACGCTGGCGGCGCGGTCGGCGGAGGGGCGGCGCGCGGAATGGCGGATGTTCCTTGAATGGCTGGGGGAGCATTACCCCAGGGCGAAAACGGTTGGCGATTTGAGGCCGTCGATGGGAGAGGAGTATGCGGCGGAGCTGGGCGGGAAGTTGTCGCGGGCGAGGGTGAGGGCGCGGCTGGGGGCCGTCCGTTCGGTGCTTGCGGGAGTGGGAGCGGCGGGCGGCTGGGAGCGCGTGGGAAGTGGCGTGGGGCGCGTGACAGACGCAGGGACGCGGCGCGCATTCACGAAGGAGGAGGTGGCTCGCTTGCTGGCGACGGCGGACGGGGAGGACAAGTGGCTCCTTACCACGCTATACTGGACGGGGCTACGGCTGGGGGATGCGGCGATGCTCCGGGTGTCAGACAGGCGGCGCGAAGGAGGGAAGAGGGTGCTTGTGGTTCGGACGGCAAAGGGGGGAAAGGTCGTTCGGCTGGTGGAGTCGCCGGAGTTGTCGGCGGCATTGGACGAGGCGGAACGCGCGGCGACGGCAACAGGGGCGGCGTGGCTGTTCCCGGCGGCGGCGGAGTTGGCGGGAGGGAAGCGTCGGCCTGTTCTGTCCACGCGCCTCAATGCCTTTATCGGGAAAACGCTGGGTGTGGAACGTGTGAGGCGCGGCGACGGGGGGCGCGGTCAAAGCGTCGTGTCCGTCCATTCCTTCCGGCACACCCTCGCAACGTTGTGCGCGGAGGCTGGCGTCCCCATCGAGGACGTTCGGGATTGGTTGGGGCATTCGTCGGCGGTTGTCACAGAAATCTATACCCACAGGGACGAGGGCAAGACGGGCGCGAAAATCAATGCCGCATTGTCCCTCCCATGACGGCCCCGCCGCAAGAGCATCAATGCAAAAGACCGGACGCCAGCTATGCTTTTCTACGGCACTCCTGACGCGTCCAGTCTTGTTGGCGCTAATGTAGCCAGTCTCATGGACCAAATCAAGGCCGGAAGTTCAAAATGGCGAATCAGAGACAGAACGAAAACGCAAAACGTGGGAGGAAGGCAGCAACCATTTTGAACGCCCGAAAAACGCCCGCACGATTGATGATTTTTCAAAAGTTGCAAAATTACTATAGTTTTTTGATTCAGGACGGATACTCATAAGCCTTAGGTCACCGGTTCAAGCCCGGTTCCCGCCACCACCTTTAAGCCCTTGGAATGCAAGCAGTTATGCCCGATTTTCAAGGGCATTTTTGTGGGGTCCGAAAAAACGACAAAAATGCCATTTTGGAGCCGCAAAGTCCAAGGAATCGCTCGAAAACGTCCGGATTGTCGCCCCCAAAATGCCCCTAAAACCGTGATCAGGGTACGCTGGTGGTGGAAGATGCCGGAGCTATCAAGCAAGCACGGCGCCCTTGCGACGGGGGCGGGAACGGGTGCGGCATGCGGACGGGCGGGAAATGGTGAAGGGCAACGGGATTCCAATGCCATCGCAATAGGCTTTCACGTCGCCAAGGCGCAAGGTCGAATCGTCCCCGCTTTCCATGCGACAAATCTTCGTGGGAGAAAGCCCGGAGGCGGCGGCAAGGGCGCGTTGTGTCATTCCTGCGGCCAGGCGGGAGTCAAACAGGTAGTTCACAATCTGCCTTTCCGATTCGATGCGGTCGAGTTCCGTCTTGACAGCGGCGGCGTCTTCAGGAGAATCGGACAAACTGTCAATCATGGCATTGATTTGCTTGCGGATGTTGTCACGGATGCTCATGGTTTTTCCTTTCTAATTTGTTGCGCGACACGGATGGAGTCTGCAATGTCGCGAGGCTGGGTGTTCTTGGTTCCGATGGAGAGGACGTAGGCGACGTCCCGGATGAACGCGAAAGTGACATAGAGGCGCATTTCGCGGGCGGACGGAACGCCCGTCTGCCCGATGCGGAAAACCCCGCCGCCTTCCGGACGGAAGAATGGGAACGAAACGGCATTGACGGGTGTCCCGTGAGCCAAGGCCACAAGCACGTTTTCCAAATTGCTGACGCACGAGGCGACTTCCGCCGGATAACGGTGCAAGAGCTTTTTCGCTTGGTGACGGTTCACCATGCGGGAGTAATCGATTGTCCAGTTCGCAGGCATTGTTGTTTCAAATTTGAAACAAGCATAGCCAGCACGGCGCGGAATGCAAGAGTAAAGAGTGCAGCGCGCCCGCAGGTGCGATTTTAGTTTGTTGCATGTCTTGTCGGAAAGGACGCGCTTGTCGTGTCCGCTTTTTCTCGAAATTCGCCGTAAAACATCAGTATATGCCCCCTCCGGGGGGGGGGGGATGTCGCCGCCAGGCGACAGGGGGGAGTACGTGCGAGAACGGCTTTTTCATGAATAAAAACGCTCCCCGCGCCGGCCGTCCCGGTCGTCCCTGCACACAAAACCGCGCCCGGGCATCGCAACCCTGGGCGCGGTTTTTCGGCTCGGCGGGGGCGCGTTCGGCGTCCCCGCTCCGCGTATCGGCTCCTAGTACTGGAAGAACGACTTGCCGATGAATTCGCGGATGACGCTGGTGGGCGGCACGCGGTCCGGCGGAATCACCAGGAAGTTCGAGAGGAACTGCTGCAGGCGGACGGCCTCGGCGTATTCCGGCATGGACGGCTTGATCTCCGCCAGCAGGGGCTCGGCGAAGGGGCGCAGGACCGCCAGCTCGTAGTCGAGCGCGGAGTTGAACGCCACGTCGGCCTCCTTCTGGTAGGGGAAGATCCAGCGCTTTTCGCCGCGGCGGACCTTGCCCCACATGGCGAGCGTCTTCTGCGCGCTGTGGTTGCGGAAGTTGTTGTCGCGGACGATGCGGCGCACGAGGCGGTTGTCGGTCGTCGAAATGCGGTTGTTCCGGTCGATGTTCAGCTGGGTCAGGGCCGAGATGTAGATCTTGAACTTGTGCTCGGGGGGCACGGACTCCGTCAGGCGCGGATTCAGGCCGTGGATGCCTTCGAGCACGACCACGTCGTCGGGGCCGATGTGCATGAACTGGCCGCGGAACTCGCGAAGTCCGGTGGTGAAGTTGTAGTAGGGCAGCTCCACCCGCTCGCCGCGGTCGAGGGCGGTGAGCTGCTCGGCCAGCAGGTCGAGCTGGAGGGCTTCGATGTGCTCGTAGTCGAGCTCGCCGTTCTCGTCGACGGGCGTGTGGCCGCGCTCCACGAAGTAGTTGTCGAGGGAGATGGGTTTGGCGTTGAGTCCGCTGGCCTTCAGCTGAAGGGACAGGCGCTTCGAGAAGGTCGTCTTGCCGGAGGAGGACGGCCCGGCGATCAGAATCCACTTGACCTGCCCCTTGCGCTGGGCGATCTGCTCGGCGAGCAGGGCGATCCGCTTCTCCTGGTAGGCCTCGTTCACGTCGATGAAGTCGTCGATCTTCTTCTTGAAGATGCGCTCGTTGAGGTCGCCGACCGTCCGCACGTGGACGATGCGGCCCCATTCCTTGTGGCCCTTGAACACGTCATAGATGTGGTCCGCGGGCTCGAACGGAGGGAAGGTGCCCGGCGCGGCGCGGTCGGGGCCCATCACCACGAAGCCGACCTGGTAGGGGATCAGCTGGAACGCTTCGAGGTCCGCGGCGTTGCAGGCCAGCGGGTGGTTGGCCAGGTCCATGTAGTTGCCGCAGACGTAGACGCGCACCTTGGAGCTGTTCTTGAAGCGCAGCAGGTTCAGCTTGTCCGTGGCGCCGGCCTGCTCGAAATGGGTGATGGCCTCGTCGAAGGTGACCTTGAGGCGGTCGATGGGGGCGCGCTCGTCGAAAAGCTTCTGGAGGCCTGCCCGCAGCGTGTCCAGCTCCTCGGGGGTGATGCCCGTGTCGGCGGGGGTGCGGCGGAAGCTGCAATAGAGCCCCTTCGACAGCGAATGCTCCACGGCGAAGTCGCAGCCGGGGAAGGTCTCGTTCGCCACCTTGGAAAGGAGGAAGGCGATCGTGTGCCGGTAGATCCGCTGCCCGTACGAGTCGCGGTAGCCCAGCAGATGGACCTTCGAATCGGTCTCCAGCCGGTATTCCACCGACACGAACTCGTTGTTCACCAGCGCCCCCAGAACCTTGAACTCGATGCCCTTCAGCGCCTCCGGATTCTTCTCCAGCAGCTGCCGAAGCGTCGTCCCGCTCTCCACCGGCATCGCCGGACCGTGCGTGAAGGATACCTGAACCTGATGATTGCTCATGACCTACTCCTCTCTCCTGATTGAGATGCTCATACTTTGTTGCCAATCCACCCTACCTTGTCCCCTCCCGCCATGCAAGCCCCGACCCCGCCCATCCGGTAAACCGCTTGACCCATTCCCGCCCCCCGCCGACGCCCCGCAAAGGCGCAAACCCAAAATGCGCAAATTCATTCGCAATCTACCGTAAAATCACAGCAATTTGCCCCCTGGACTCCTAGAATTCCAGACTCCTAGCCCTCTTGCCGGAGTCCCCTCCCCGCCGCCCCAGCCGCGCCGTGGCCCCGGTTCTCCGCGCCCCGTTTTTGCCCGCATCTTCTTAGGAAAAAGGTTGCAAAAGGTGTGTTCGGGGACTAAAAGGGAAGGACGCCGGGTGTGGCATCATGCCCGCCTTGGCTGGAACGCACTCATCAACACAGAGCTATCAGCGAGGGAACATGAATATTGCGGGACGTACGAAGCAGGGATTCTATTTTGATTCGGTCACCTTGATGCGGGTGGGCAAGGAGCTTTCCGCCCTGCCCGGCGTCATCGAGGCCTCGGTCGTGATGGCGACGGACGCCAACAAGTCGATTCTCGACATGTCCGGGCTGCTGCTCGCCGAGTTCAAGAAGTGCTCCGACCAGGACCTCTGCATCGCCGTCAAGGCCAAGGATGCCGCCGCCCTCGATGCCGCCTTCGCCAAG
>JAEEGH010014298.1_pt1 | contig 17429 bp, 14 predicted proteins | sample 9134181 | NCBI WGS metagenome assembly JAEEGH01 (sample SAMN16246544, study PRJNA631951) | gut metagenome | biome: gut microbiome; feature: rumen; material: DP-attached | host: Bos | place: Iran: Karaj | collected 2018-10
CTAACAAATCTTGTCATTCCATGCGGTTCAGAAGCCCGTCGTCGATCTTCCCCCACGCGCCGCTTCCGGCGCCGGAACACTTCACAAAGATGCCGACTGTGACGGTCTGTCCCTCGCGCACTTCGATGTTTCCGACCGTTTGCGTGTCCCAGTTTCCGTAGGATGTGATCCGCATCGGCGTGCGTCCGGCCTCGATGCCGTCGACCAGCGCATAGCAGTAGATCTCGGTGTCGCCCGCGTCGCCGCCCATGATCGAGATCGTGAACGAATAGGTCCCCGCGGGAAGCTCCTTTACCTCCTGGAACAGCGAGAAATCGACCGAATCCTTCTTCGCGCTCCAGAAATGCATATGATACGTGCCGTTCAGCGAATCCGTGATCTTGTTCTCGACATAGAGCTGATCCGCGCCGCCGCGGTCCTCAATCTGCCACGGCTCAAGCACACCGTCCTCAAAGCCGAAGTTTTTGAGATAATTGAAATGAATCATCGACACATAGGCGTGCGCCGAAAGCCCCTCGGCCGTGCCTGTAATATCATAGGTCTGCACACCGCCCGAGTACATCCTTTCAAGGTCTGCATCGGTGATATCCCATGTAACCGGAACAGGTCGCGTCTCGTTGCTCGTCAGCACCGCATCGACCGTATCGGGCAGCTCGATTTTTCCCTTTAAATCATAGGATAGCACCGTATCCGCGATCGCGTCCGCCTTCGGCTCGATCTCGTTGCCGAAGCGCACGAGGTTGAAGACCTTTAAAGACTCGAGCGGCATACCGGAAGGATCGAACATCGCCTGATTGTCGACCGCGCTGCCGCCGTAATACTTGCCCGCATCATTCGGATCGTAGCTGCCGCCGTAGCTTGACGCCCAACCGGAACCGAATTTCTCCCATTTTTCATGGTTTTCCTCCCACGAATTCGTTCCGACGGTGATCCACGTGCCCTCCCAGTAGACCACGCCGATGCCGTTTTTGACATGCGCGACCGTGTCGATCACGTTGCGCACGTTGTTCGCCTGTCCCTGCACCGTGTACGGATAGTCCTTGACGATCCCGGAGGTCTCGTCGGAGATCGTGTTGCCGGAGAAGTCCGTATCGACGCCGGTATAGGCGTAGGACGTCTCCATGACCATGACCTTCTTGCCGTAGGTTTCCGCGACGCCGTTCAGCACGTTCGCAAGGTTTTCGAGCGTGCCGTGCCAGTACGGATAATAGGAAGACGCGAACACGTCGTAGTCGATCCCGAACACCTCGAGCTTCTTTGCGTAGCCGTCGTACGCGTCGGAGCGCTCCGGATTGGCGAAGTGCACGGCGACGAGCGCCTTCGGGAACACCTCGCGCACGGCCTTCGAACCCGCCTGCATCAGCTTCGCGATCTTTTCGAAGGTCTTTTCGCCGCACATCGCGCCGTTCGTTTCGTTGCCGAGCTGCACCATGCCGACCGCGACGCCCGCCTTCTTCATCGCTTTGAGCGATTCCGCGGTGAACGCATAGAGCGCGTCGCTCTTTTCGCCGATGTCCATGTCCTTCCACGCGAGCGGGACCATCTGCTTGCCCGGATCCGCCCAGAAGTCGGAATAATGGAAATCGACGATCAGCCGCATGCCGTATTTCGTCGCGCGTCTGCCGATCTCGATCGCCTTTTCGACGTCGTTGTTGCCGCCGCCGTAGCCGTGTCCCTCCGCGTCGTACGGATGGTTCCACACGCGCACGCGGATGTGCGTGACGCCGTTTTCGGCAAGGGTGCGGAACACGTCCTGCTCCTCGCCCGCAAAGTTATAATACCTGACGCCGCTCTGCTCCTCGGCGATGACCGAGGACGCGTCCATGCCCAGAATGAAGTCGTCCGGCAGGTCCTCGACCTTCTTCACGTACAGCGAGCTGCCCTCGATCTTCTGCGTCGGGATCGCGCTCTCGACCTTGATCTTGTCCGCGCCCGCACAGCCGAACAGCATCATTGCTCCGAGCAGCATCGCACACCATCCTTTTCGTTTCATGTTGTTCCTCCTGTTGTGTATTCCGTTCCGTCCGCGCCCGCAGACGGTTTCTTCTGTCGTTTTCGCGCTTCATGGCTTCCCCTGTGCAAGGGGCAGCATGGTACGCGCGGGAAGCGCGCGATCTGCCTATGTAACGGCAGCGAAGCGAAGTGGAGCGGCGACAGCCGACTGAGGGGTTGTCCATCCCGCGGGCTGCCGGGGTCGTCAGCCCCTACGGACACCTCATCCGCCTCGTTCCTCGGCACCTTCTCCTCGAGGAGAAGGCTTTTGGGTCCGCGCGCTCTATGGCTTCCCCTTGAGGGGAAGCTGTCACCGTCAGGTGACTGATGAGGTGTTGCCCACCGCTTACTGCAGCCCCAAGAACGCCTGCGCCACGGCGATCGCCGCGTCGTCGGGCGAGTCGTTCCACGCGCCCAGGTGTTTGGATGCGCTGTTGAAAAACAGATAACAGCGCTCTCCTTCCAAATACGTCACATAGTCCTTTGCGGCGCAGACGCCCGCCGCTTCGTCGTACACGCATACGCCGTACGCCTCGCCGTCCCGTTCATAGAACGTTGCGCCGGGGAACAGGCTTTTGTCGATCGGCACGAACGACTCGAAGAACTCGTCGATGAACCGCTCCGACACGAGATACAGGTCGCCCTCGAGCACCGCCTGCTGATTGAACATCGCGTATTCGAACGCGTGCGTCTTGACGAACCGGATGCCCTCCGGCATCGTCTCCTCGAGCGCGAGTTCCAGCCCTTCGTCGTCGAGCGCGGGCAGGTCGGCGAACAGCACGACCTTGTTTTTGGGCGTCGTGTCGGTCGCGAGCATGGCGATCCAGCTCCAGAACACGACGGAGAGCAGCGCCCAGAGCACGTAGCGGTACCAGTTGCGCAGGATCGATTTAAGCATTGCCGTTCACCTCCGCCGCCACAATGAAGAAGTCCGCCGTTTCCACCGTGCCCGAAAACGACGCGGGCAGCAGCTTCGCCTTGGCTTCGCAGAGATTCAGCATGTGTTCGCGTCCGCCGCACACGGCGCGCACCCGCCGAAGCGTCACGCCCTTTCGCACGCGCAGCACCGTATCGGTCTGCTCGAACGTGCCGGTGTAGGTCTCGCGTTCCGCCTCGCACATGCGCTCGGCATGGCGGCACAGCGTCGCCGCCTCGTTGTAGACCGCGTGATGCAGAAAGATCACCGCCCAGCCGAACACGACCGACGCGCCGACCGCCGTCCATTGCAGGACGCGGTGGTTCTTCATGGTGATAAACGCGCAAAGCGTGCCGCAAACGGCAAGCCCGACCGCCCCGACGATGCACATGGCGCGCAGCGCGGACTTCCGTCTGGCTTCGAGCTGTTCCGTTTCTTCGATTCGATACAATTCCATTCGTTCCATATAGGACAGTATATCATGTTTTTTCGATTCTGAAAAGCTGTTGTATTGACAAAAGCGGCGAAAAAATATACGATATGAGCAAGGAAAGGATGGTGGCTGAATCATGAAACCGTTTGCGAAACTTTTCTGCATCCTGCTGCTGTGCGCGATGCTGCTGCTGGGCGCCGCGTGCCGCAAGACCGGCGACGCACCCGCGGCCGAAACGCCCGCCCCCGCGGAGGGCGCGGAATACGCGATCGACGATCCGCTGCTCAAGGCGCAGCCGGTCGAGGACAATGCGCGCGTCTTCTATGAAATCTTCCTCGGCTCGTTCTCCGACTCGAACGGCGACGGCGTCGGCGACCTCCGGGGACTCATCAACCGGCTCGACTATCTGAACGACGGCGATCCGGACTCCGGCAAATCGCTCGGCATCGAGGGCATCTGGCTCACGCCGATCTTCACCTCTCCGTCCTACCACAAGTACGACGTCACCGACTACCGCGAGATCGATCCGCAGTTCGGTACGCAGGAGGACCTCGACGAGCTGATCAGGCTCTGCCACGAGCGCAACGTCAAGCTGATTCTCGACATGCCGATCAACCACACAAGCCGCATGTGCAAGTGGTTCGGCAGCTTCACGAAGGCGCACCGCAACGAGGATCCGACCGATCCGTACTACGATTTCTACTGCTATTATAAGAAGGGCACGTCCGCGCCCGCGGGACGCACGTTCGCCGCGCTGTCCGGCACGGACATCTACTACGAGTGCAACTTCGACGGCGGCATGCCGGAGCTGAACTTCGACAACCCCGCCGTACGCGAGGAGATCCTTTCGATCATGCGCTACTATCTCGAACGCGGCATCGACGGCTTCCGCTTCGACGCGGCGAAGTATGTGTATTTCGGCGAGCACGACCGCAGCGTCGCCTACTGGCTCGAGCTGCTGAACACGCTGCGCGAGCAGTTCCCCGAGATGTACACGATCGCCGAGGTCTGGGACGGCGACGGCATCACCGCGAAATACTATCCGGCGACCAACTGCTTCAACTTCACGACGGCGCAGACGTCCGGCGTGATCGCGGAGACCGCCAAGCAGGGCGACGCGGGCGGATATGCGCGGTATGTCGAAAGCTACCTCAACAGCATTGCGGACACGAACCCCGACGCGATGTTCGTCCCGTTCGTCGCAAACCATGACACGGACCGCGCCGCGGGCTTTTTGCCGACGGCCTCCGGCTTCATGCAGATGGCGGCGAACCTCTATATCCTCGGTCCCGGCTCGCCGTTCCTCTATTACGGAGAGGAGATCGGCATGCGCGGCTCGCGCGGCGGCGCCAACACCGACGCCAACCGCCGTCTGGCGATGATCTGGGGCGACGACGACACCGTCAAGGATCCGGTCGGCACGACGTACGACAGAAGCAACCAGATCCAGAAGGGCGTCAAGGATCAGGTCTCCGATCCGAACAGCCTCTATACCTACTATAAGAAGCTGATCATGATCCGCAAGGCGAACCCCGAGATCGCGCGCGGCGAGTACCATGCGGTCAACGTCACGGAGAACAAGGTCGGCGGCTTCACCTCGACCTTGAACGGCAAGACCGTGCTCGTACTGCACAACCCGAGCATGTCGGGACAGACCGTGGATATCTCGCAGTTCGGCAGCTTCACAACGCTCTGCGCCGTCATCGGCATCGAGAGCGCCACGCTCGACGGCACCACGCTGACCATCGGCGGCCAGACCAGCGTCGTCATCCGCTGACCGCAGCACCGTAGTCATCCGCTGACCGCAGCACCGTAACATTTAAAAAGGGCATCCGCATGTTTGCGGACGCCCTTTTTCCTTCCCGCGCCGTCCGGGGCATTCTGTGCGGCGACACCTCATCCGCCTCGTTCCTCGGCACCTTCTCCTCAAGGCGAAGGCTTTTGGTTGCGCGTGAGCAAGCCCTCCCTGTGCAACGGGGCGCGATATGGCTTCGCCGCGATATGCCTTCGGCACGATATTCCTTCGGAACGATATGCGCCTGTCGGCGCGCATTGGCACCGCCGCGCTTTTCTATCCCTCCGGCAGGATGCAGACGATGTCGCTGATGATGCGGTTCTGCGCGCTCGGGGTGCTGATGATCCCGCCGTTCCAGTACATCTGCGCCGAGGCGCCGCCGTCGAGGTTATAGGCGACCTTGCAGCCGAGTTCCTCCATGAAGCGGCTGAGCTGCGTCAGCGTCATGCCCGCCGATTCGCCGCGTCCGTCGACGGTCACAAAGCAGTAGTGCCCCGGCTCGAAATACCCGATCGCCGATCGCGGGTTCGGACCGCCGAGATGGTGGTTGATCTCCATTGCCCCGCCGTCCGCATCGAGCAGCGCGGGACCGAAATTCCATACCTGCCAGGGATCGGCGTCGAGAACGTCATTTGCGCGGAAGGTTCCCCACTTTTTCGTCTCCATCACGCCGTCGCGGTAGAGGATGCAGATATCCTCGCCTTCGATCGGCTTCTTGCGGTACACCTCGCCGTTGCGGACGACCAGACTGTTCGGAAAATGCAGATAGGTGTCCCCGTTGATCGCAACGATCGCCCCCGCTTCCGCCGCAATCTCCCCGACCAGCTGCAGGTCGTAGTGGTCGAACGTTCCCTTTGCCGCCGCCGTGCGGATCGAGGTCACGTCCTGCACATGAATGTCGGCGATGTAGCAGGTTGCATGCTGCTTTGCATCGAGCTGCACCGTCCGCGTCTCGACCGTGATCGAAACGCCCTTGCTGTGATAGCTGTACTCCGTCAGAAGCGGCGTTTCGCAGAAAAACGGCTGCATCGGATCGACCGGCGTCGGCGCGGGTGTCGGGGTGGGCGTGGGCGTCGGCGTCGGCGTCGGCGTCGGGGTGGGAGTAGGCGTGGGCGTGGGCGTGGGCGTCCGTTCCTCTGTAACCGCAGGCGTCAGTTGCGGGATCGCCGGTTCGGCGTCCGGCGCGACGCAGGCAAGCAGCAGCGTCAGCGCGGCAAGCGCAAGCATCAATCGTCTCATGGAATGCCTCGATTCGTGGTTTCTCGACATCCATGATACAAACCATATACGTCCAAAATGCGTCTAAGTTGTAACAGAGTTGTAAAATCGCAAAAAACCGGTTTTCCACGCATGATTTCGGTCATTTCGCATATGCTGTTACCATGAAGACGAAAAACAGCATCCGTATCTCAACCGTTCTCTGGGCGCTGCTGCCGCTTGCGGTCGGCGCGCTTTCCGCGCTTCTTTCGATGGACGGCATGAAGGAAAACGCGTCCCTGCCGCAGCCGGCGCTGCAGCCGCCGCCGTGGGTGTTCATGCTCGCGTGGTCGATCCTCTATCTGTTGATGGGCGTCGGCGCGGGCCTCGTTTGGAACGCCGCGCCGCGCGGTTGGAAGGACGCGCTGATCCCCTTTGTCGGACAGCTTGTGCTGAACTTCCTCTGGTCGCCGCTGTTCTTTGCGTGGAAGCTGCGGCTTGCGGCATTCTTCGTGCTGCTCGGCATGCTCGGGCTCGCCGTGTGGATGACCGTCGCGTTCTTCCGCGTGCGTCCGCTTGCGGGAAAGCTGCAGATCCCCTACCTGCTCTGGCTCTGCTTTGCGGCGTACCTGAACTTCGCCTCGTATCTTCTGAACGGCTAATACGGCGCGTTGGCGTCGCGGATGCCCTTGATGTAGCAGTCGATCGGCGCGTGGTAGATGCACACGGCAAGGTAGTGCGACGCCTCCGTGACCTCCTCAAACCGCTCGTCAAGCTGCTTCTCCACGAAGTCGATGTGGTTGATCGTCAGCATCGAAAGACGCTTGCGCACCTCATCGCGCGGGACGCGCCGCCCGTCCGTCTTGAGATACGGCGCAAAGTACATCTGCCGGATCGTCTGCTCGACCAGCACGGCAAAGGTCCGGTCCTCAAAGAGATCCAACTCCAGCTTTTCGAGAATCGCGTTGAGCTCCGTCAGTCCGTCGGTCTCCTCCCCGTTATGACTGACTGACGGAACGTCGTCTATTGTATTCTTACTATTATTATTTATTTCCCGGTCGCCGCACGACCGGGGGGCAGCCGTCTCGCGACCGGAGGGGCGGTCGTCACACGACCGGGGGCAGGTCGTCTCGCGACCGGTGGGGCGGTCGTCACGCATCCCGTTCCGCACGCTCTGATGCGGGATCGTCAGAAGCCGGTAGCGGTTGGCGCTCTGCCGGCGCTTGCCGTTCGTGCACGGCATGTATGCCTTTTCGGTGCGGATCAGTCCCGCCTGTTTCAATTCATCCTTTGCCTTCTTGACGGTCGTGCGGGACATGCCGCAGCGCTCCGCAATCGTCGGAATGCTCGGAAAGCAGCTGCCCTGACGGTCAGCGCAGAAGGACAGATAGGTATAGACCGCGATCGCGTAGGCGGACAGCGGCAGCTCGAAGATCGCCGCCGATACATAGAAGGTTTTGCGTTTTGCCATTCACTCGTTCCTCCGTTCTGTTCTGCCTCTATCATACCGCGCCGAATTGTGACGGATTACACACTTTCTTTACATTTCCCGCCGCAAATGTGGCAATAAAGCAAACTCTCGCCCGCAGGGGTTGAAAAACCGCACCGATCGCGGTATCATGTGCTTGGCACTCGAAGGACGAGAGTGCTAAAACGACGATAAGAGGCGAATACCATGAGCAAAAAGCAATTCAAGGCGGAATCCAAAAAGCTACTGGATCTGATGATCCATTCGATCTATACCCATCGGGAAATCTTTCTTCGCGAACTGATCTCCAACGCGTCGGACGCGATCGACAAGCGCTACTATGCGGCGATGCAGCGCGGCGAAACCGGCGTGGACAAGTCGCAGTACGTCATCCGCATCGAGCCGGACAAGGCGGCGCGGACGCTCACCGTCACCGACAACGGCTGCGGCATGAGCGCAAGTGAGCTCGAACAAAACCTCGGCACGATCGCAAAAAGCGGCACGATGGCGTTCAAGCAGGAGCACGGCGAAGCCGAGGACATCGACATCATCGGCAAATTCGGCGTCGGCTTCTATGCGGCGTTCATGGTCGCAAAGAAGGTCACGGTCTATTCGCACAAGGAGGGCGAACAGCCCGCGGTCTGGGAATCCTCGGGCGAGGACGGCTACACGGTCAAGCCCTGCGATTATGAACCGGTCGGCACCAGGATCGTGCTCGAATTGAAGGACGACGGCGAGGAGGAAAGCTACGGCGAGTTCTTGGAGACCTACCGGCTCGAAAGTCTGATCAAAAAGTACAGCGACTACATCCGCTATCCGATCATGATGCAGGTCGAGCGCTCGCGCAAGAAGGAGGGCAGCGACGAGTACGAAACGGTCGTCGAGGATAAGACGCTCAACAGCCGCGTGCCGCTGTGGCGCAAGAACAAGAACGAGATCACCAAGGAGGAATACGCGCAGTTCTACCGCGACATGTTCCGCGACTACGAGGATCCGGCTTCGACGCTGCACATCAACACCGAGGGCATGCTCTCGTATACGGCGCTGCTGTACATCCCGAAGAAGCCGCCGTTCGACTTCAACACCAAGGACTACAAGCGCGGGCTTCGGCTCTACGCCAACGGCGTGATGATCATGGAGCACTGCGAGGAGCTTTTGCCGGAGTACTTCAACTTCGTACAGGGGCTGGTCGACTCCCCCGACCTGTCGCTGAACATCTCGCGCGAGATGCTGCAGCACGACCGGCAGCTTTCCGCGATCGCAAACAACCTGAAAAAGAAGATTCTTCAAGAGCTCTTACGCATGCAGCGCGAGGAGCGCGCAGCCTATGAGGACTTCTTCAAGGCGTTCGGACGCACGCTGAAGTTCGGCGTGTACGATCAGTTCGGCATGAACAAGGAGTTCCTCAAGGACACGCTGCTGTTCTATTCGCGCAAGGAGGACAAGCTTGTGACGCTCAAGGAGTACGTCGACGCGATGCCCGAGGCGCAGAAGGACATCTACTATGCGGCGGGCGACACGCTCGCGCAGGTCAAGAAGCTCCCGCAGGCGGAGCGCGTGGCGGACAAGGGCTTTGACATCCTCTGCCTCGTGGAGGACGTCGACGAGTTTGCGCTCCGCATCCTCGAATCGTATCAGGAAAAGCCGTTCAAATCGGTCTCCGATCCGGACCTCGACCTCAATACCGAGGAGGAAAAGAAGGAGATGCAGGAGAAGGCGGAAGCCGCAAAGCCGCTGCTCGAACGCATCAAGACCGCGCTCGGCGACAAGGTCCTCGATGTGCGGCTCACCGACCGGCTCAAAAACGCCGCGGCGTGCCTGTCCGGTGAGGAGGGCATGAGCGTGGAGATGTATAAGGTCCTGCGGCAGATGCCAAACGGTGCAACCATCCCGATGACCTTCCACCTCGATCTCAACCCCGACCATCCGGTCTATGCAAAGCTCGGCGATCTCGACGACGATACGCTCAAGGAATACGCCGAACTGCTGCTTGCGCAGGCAAAGCTTGTCGCGGGACTGCCGCTCGACGATCCCGCCGCCTTTGCGGAAGCGGTCTGCAGGCTGATGTAACAACGCGCACATAACAAGCAACGGGCTTCCCGGATCGGGAGCCCTTTTACAACCCTCCCGTCTTTTGCTTCGCAAAATCCACCCGATGGTCTCACATGGTCGCAGCGTGTCGTATACCACTCCGCTTCGCTTCGTTACAGCGGAAGATCGCGCGCTTCCCGCGCGTACCATCCACAGGGAGGGCTTTTTTACGCGAACCCAAAAGCCTTCCCCTTGAGGGGGCGCGGAGCCGAGCGCCCGCTGTGCGGGATGAAGCGAGGCGGAAGCGCGGGTCGAACAGGGAGCAGAAGAAAGTATGGTACGCGCGGGAAGCGTGCGATCTTCCGCTGTAACGAAGCGAAGCGGAGTGGATGGTACGCGCGGGAAGCGTGCGATCTACCGCTGTAACGAAGCGAAGCGAAGTGGATGGGCGACGCGCTGCGACCATGTGAGACCATCGGGTGGATTTTGCGAAGCAAAAGACGGGAGGGTTGTCCTGTTCGCGCGGCTTTTGCCGTATATCGTGTTTGCAAAGCAAACATATCGCAAGGCTTTCGGCCGCCTTTTGCCCCTTTTCGGGCGCAAAAAACAAGGACGGGTGAACCGTCCTTTTTCAGTCCTCCGCGTCGGGGAAGCTGAGATGCTTTTTGAAAAACCAGATATGGAACGGGATCGAGATCAAAAACGTCAGCACGTCCGCCGCCGCCTGCACCGACTCAATGCCGTGCACGCCGAACAGCACCGGCAGCAGGAACACGAGCGGCAGGAAGAACAGCCCCTGCCGGCACGAAGCGAGGAACGACGCGCCGAACGCGAACCCGAGCGACTGATACAGCTGATTGACAAACGTGGAGTAGCCCAGCATCGGGATGGAAACGCACAAAAACGCGAGCATGGTGCTGCCGATTTTGACAACCTCCGGATCGTCGCGGAACCAGACCATGATCGGCTCGCGGAAGAAAAATATGCAGAGCGCGATCCCCGCGCAAATGACCGTCGCCGCGATCGTCGCGCGCCAGAAAACCGCCTTGACCCGCGAATAGCGCTTCGCGCCGAAGCAGTACCCCGCGATCGGCTGGAAGCCGTGCCCGATCCCGATCACGACGTTGCGCACGAGCATATAGAGCTTGTTTGCGATTGAGATCGCCGCGACCGCCGCGTCGCCGAACACCATCGCCTGCACGTTCAGCAGCGTCGAAGCCAGGCTCGAAAGCCCCTGCCGCAAAAAAGTCGGCGCGCCGGTGCGCAGAATGCGCCAGTAGACGCCGGGTCTGCGGGAAACGAAGCGCACGCGCAGCTTGACGATGCTGCGGTCGCGCAGAAAGATCGATAAGAGGATCGTAAAGCCGACAAGCTGTCCGGCCATCGTCGCGAGCGCCGCGCCCGCGATGCCGCGGCGCAGCAGAAAGATGAAGATCGGGTCGAGGATCAGGTTCAGGATGCCGCCGGCCGTGAGACCGATCATCGAATACAGCGCCTGCCCCTCCGCGCGCAGAATGTTGTTCAGCACGAACGACAGGCACATGAACGGCGCGGCGATCAGGATATACTTCGCGTAGTCCGCGGCATAGGGCAGCACGGTTTCGCTCGCGCCGATCAGCCGCATCAGCGGATGCAGAAACACGAGCCCGAGCACCGAAATCAGCACGCCCATCACGAGTCCCATCACGACCGCGGTGCTGCCGAAAACGTTCGCGTCCTGCTCGCGCTTTGCGCCGAGCGACGGGCTGATCAGACTGTTCGCGCCCATGCCGATGCCGAAGCCGATCGCCTGAATGATCGCCATCAGCGAAAAGACGACGCCGACAGCCGCCGACGCGCTCGTGCCGATCTGGGCGACGAAATACGTGTCCGCGGTGTTGTAGATGACGGTGATGAGCTGAATGATCACCGTCGGCAATGATTTTTTGAACAGCAGCCGGCCGATCGGCTCGGTGAGCATCTGCTGCCGCTGCTCAGCGTTCGTCGCGTGCATGGCCTACCTGCAGCTTGCGTCCCGAAGCAATCTCAAAATGATATTTCACGATGCCGAGGTCGATTTTCGCATACGGTCCGATCAGCGCCTTTGCGCGCACGTTCCCCTCCCCGTCCAGGAAAAAGCGGAACTGCTGCTGATTGATCGCGGTCGGCGCCTTCAGCGCCGCTTCGACGCCCGCGCGGAACCACTCCGGCACAAGCCCCTTCGTCTCGGTCACCTGCCGGAACGATTTGCTGCGGTGCGCGTGCCCCGGCTTTGCGCCGTAGCCGATCGAGATCACCGCGACGAGGCGTTCGCCGTCCCCGACAAGCCCTTTGACCTCGGATTTTTTGTACGAGCCCGCCGCCCAGCAGGTGTTCAGACCGAGCGTTTCGGCAAACAGCACAAGCCGTTCGCCCCAGTAGCCGCAGGTTTCGTAGAGGTCCTCCCCGTCCCTGCCGATCAGCGCGATATAGTTGACCGCGTTTTCAAACTTGCCGTAGTGCGCAAGAAATCCGGTGAACGCCTTCGGCTCGTTGAGAACAAGGCGCATCGAGAGCCCGCTTTCGCGGTTGCATGCGTCGATCTCGCTCTGCAGCGCGTCGAGCACCGCGCCGTCGATCGGTCTTTTGGTATAGCTGCGCACCGAATGACGCGCGTCGATCGCTTCCGAAATCGTCATACGCCCATCTCCTCCGCACAGTCCATCGGTCCCAGATGTGAGAAATCCCGTTCATAGCGCTTGGTAAATACCGGCAGCAGGAAGACCGTCAAAAACGTGAGCGTCAGCGGAATGATGTCGATGAGGTGCGCCGCCCAGCGACCGGTGTCCGTCGCGAGCATGCCGGTGAGCATCAGGATCGTCCCCTGCAGCCCGACCGTGACGAGCGCCGCAATGCGCACGATGCGCATGCCGACGTTGCGGTAGACCGCGTTGTTCGCGCCGAAAACCGTGCACGGCGCGGCGTGCAGGATGGGATCCTTTCGCCGGATGAGCAGCACGACAAGCCCCGCGACGATCAGAACGCCGACCGCGATGTTCCAGACGACGTCGATCCGTACGTTCACGAGCGACAGAAGCTCCGGCAGCGTGGCGATCAGGTTGATCATGCCGTGCAGCAGCATCGTATACACGATGCGTCCGGTGCGCTGATAGACCATCGCGAACAGCATGCCGATGAAGAACGCGAGGAAAAACTGGTGATGATTGCCGTGCATCAGCCCGAACAGCAGACCGGAGACGACCGCCGCATAGCCCTCGTGCGTGTCGTGCAGGCGGTCGCAAAGCACCTTGCGGAACGCGAGCTCCTCAACCACCGGCGCGCCGATCACCGCGTAGATCAGATACGGCAGTATTTCCGCGCCGAGCAAATCCACGCTGAACAGCTCCTGCGTCTCGGCGCCGAAGAACGAGGACAGATTGCCGAGCACCGCGCCGACGCCCCAGACGCCGAAGCACATCAGCGCGATCACGAGAAACCGCCCGAACGACAGGCTGCGCTTTTTGATCGGCGTGCCCTTCGGCAGCACCAGCCGCATCAGGACGATCCCGACGATCCACGCCCCCGTCTGTACGAGCAGATACACCGTCAAAAGCGTTGCAATCACGCCCCTGCCCGGCAGATACCCGAGCAGAGAATCCACATAATAGCTGAGCTGCGACGGATCGGTGATCAGCGGGAAGCTGCCGAGCTCATAAAACACGAATACAAGCATCATAATCAGCGCGGCCGCGATCCCGCCGCTTGCGCTTATTGCGCCGTACAGCGCGGCGACCGAAAGCCCCGCGCGGCTGTAAACGCGCTTCATTTCGACCGTCTCCGCCGGAGCGGGCTCCGGCTTTTGCGGAAACAGGACCGGCGCGTTCTCTGTGACATGTTCCATACCGTAAACTCCTTGGTTTTCTGATTTCATTGTACAGACCGGCGCGGCGGTTGTCAAGCGACGTTGCAAAATGCGCGCGGTTTCGGTATAATGAAAAAAACGCCCGGAGGCAGATATGATCGACGCCGCAATCTTTGACATGGACGGACTGATGTTCGACACCGAACGGCTCTATATGCGCGCGCTGCTGGAATACGTCGGACCGAAGACCGGCGTCGACTTCCCGATGGAGGGGATTCTGCGCACGCTCGGCTGCAACCACGCGGATTTTCTGCGCCTGTTCCCCGAGCTGTTCGGCACCGCGATCACGCCCGAAGCCTGCACGGCGCTGGTCACCGAATGGATGAAGAACGAGATCGAGACGCACGGCATGCCGGTGAAGCCGGGGCTGTATGCGCTGCTGGACGCGCTCAAAGCCGAGGGCTTCCGCCTCGCGCTCGCAACCGGCACGGCGCGCCCGATCACGGCGATCTATCTTGCAATGACGGACACGCGCGCATATTTCGACGCGATCGTCTGCGGCGATCAGGTCACGCACGGCAAGCCCGATCCCGAGATCTTTCTGCTTGCCGCAGACGCGCTGCGCACCGCGCCGCAGAACTGCGTCGTCTTTGAGGATTCCTATAACGGTCTTTGCGCCGCGCATAAAGGCGGCTTTCACAGCATCTGCGTGCCCGATCTTGCCGATCCGACGCCGCGGCTCGACTTTGCGCCCGATGCGGTTCTGAAAACGCTCGACGAGGCGATCCCGCTGCTTTGCCGCAGACATACATAACACACGCTTTTTGCCTCCGAAATGGGGCGTTTTTTCGTTTTCTCAAGTATTCTGTCCGATTTTTCGTTTCGGAAAGCTCATATAGGGTGAAACCGGTTTTCAAGTGAGGTATGCATGGAATCCACCCGAATCTTTGAACGCATCTATTACGAAACGCGCGACGCGCTGCTGAAGTTTCTGATCTCGCTCGTTCGCTCGAGCGACGACGTCGAAGATTTGATGCAGGAGATCTACAACAAACTGTATCGGCATCTGGCGCGCCGGAACGTTGTGCGTGAACCGCTCCCCTACCTTTACACCATTGCAAAGAAGGAACTTTCGCGCTACTACCGCCGCCACGCCATCCGCGCCGAGCGCGAAGAACCGCTTTCCGACACCCTCCCCGACGATGCACCGTCGCCCGAGCTTCTTTCAATCGACAGCGAACAGACGCGAGCGATCTGGAGGCTCGTCAAAGCGGAACCGCTGAAATCCTATCAGGCGTTCACGCTCTACTATGGGTTCTCTGTACCAACCGATGAAATTGCAAAGTCTCTCGGACTCTCGGAGGATGCGGTACGCAGGCGGATCTCCCGCACGCGGGAACGGATCCGCAGACAACTATCGAACAATGAAGGAGCAAAACAATGAACGAACAGAATCTTTTTCAAAGCATCATACATGATAGCATCGTCGATGACGATGCCATCCTGATCCGCGCACGCACACAGCCGACAAGGAACCGCCTTGTACGGCGGCGCGTACTGATTCCGGTGTTGAGCGCGCTTATCGTCGGTCTCGGTCTTGTTCTTGCGATCCCCTCGGCACGCGCCGAAGTGTTCTCATGGTTTGCGCCAACAAATGTAAAGGAATACATCGGAGCAGATCCTGAGGGGCGCGATCCTGTTGCGGAACTCGATGCCATGATCACAAATGCTTCCGCTTCCATGACCGAAATCCATATCAACTATATCGCCGACGAGCCGTACTGGCGCGAGATCGGCGAAAACTTCTCCGCAACGCTCAAAAACACGATCTATGACGGTGAAGTTATGTATATCACCGTCGATTTTGATGGACTGTCCGGCTATCCGGTTTTTGAGAACGAGCAGTGCCCCTGTCTCCCTGCTGGCGTGCTGCTTCCAACCTATCTGGCAGAGAAAATCGATCCGGAGATGGTACGGTACTTCTTCGAGGACGATGCCGATGTATCCGCCTATCTGAACGGCACATTGGAGCTGTGGAACGGACCGTTCTGCGATTTGATCCTGACAACGGAGGACGGCGCCGCACTTTACGGACGAATGGAACAGAGCATGCGTTCGGTTGACGCCGCATTTGTGCAGGCGTTCCATGACCGGTACGGCTTCTGTGAGTCCTACGATGAAGAAACCGCCGTCGCATGGAGAGACGCCTGCTGGGAACACTGCAAAGCGTACGGCGCGCGCGCCGTTGCGGACGTTCCGATCATGTACGGCCTATCGGAACGCTTCTATCCGGACAACGGTAAAACCGTCGCCGATTACATCGACGATAACGGATGCCTTACGATGCACGTGCGCTATCGAGTCACCATCCCGCACGGCGAGGAATCCGAAACAAAAATGGATATCGATCTCGGCACGGTCACGGTCAATATGACAGCATACAAGAAAATGCAGACACGCAGCATCGAAGTGCCGAGCGTACCGATTACGCTGTCCGGCAATGCTGTCTTTGAAGGGAAGGCTTGGTATACGGATGGATGCTATACCATCACGAACTATGCGGCGAATCTCTCCGACGTGAAACTGCTTGTATCCGAATCATGCTATGTCGATCTGCTCGGTGTGCACGATCTCGGCATCACCGTTTCGATGCCGGAGAACTGGGATGAAGCGCAGAAGGAAGCATTTGTCCGAAGCCTCGGCTTTGATGTTCTGATTGACGGAGAACGCCTCTCCGGCAGTACGGGCGGCAGTCTCGAGCTCGGCGGCGACGGAAGCTACGCGCTGCGCCTCGAGATTATGGATATTCCGTTTGACCGGATCGGAAGCATGCGGACGGTCACTCTGATCCCGTCCCTGAGCAGATGCACGCAGGCATTGATTATGAGAACGCTGCCGGACGGAACAGAAGAGCTTTTTGAAACTGTTCCGCTCGGTCCCGGCGAAACCTTCGATGCCTCGCAGTTCGAACGCGGCACGCCGATTCGGCTGGAAAGCGCGCTGCAGTTCTATCCGGAATGGACGATCACCCTCAAAATAAACTGACCCGAGCGCAAAACAGCGGAGCCGTCCTCCGCTGTTTTTTTGTGCCGCCGAGGTCTCGGCACGTACAGAACGGGAAGCTTTTCCGGACACCTCATCCGCCTCGTTCCTCGGCACCTTCTCCTCGAAGGAGAAGGCATTTGGTTGCGCGCACTTCATGGCTCCCCTGTGCAAGGGGAGCTGTCACGCTTGCGTGACTGAGGGGTTGTGCATCCGTCGCGATGCCGGGATCGTCAGCCCCTACGACGCTGTTGCTTCTCGACAACCCTTCCGTCTCGCTTCGCGATCCACAAAATGGTCTCACATGGTCGCAGCGCGTCGCGTAACGTTTCCTTCTGCTCCCTGTTCGACCCGCGCTTCCGCTTCGCTCCTCCCCGCACTGCGGGCGCTCAGCTCCGCGCCCCTTACACAGGGAGGGCTTACCCCTTGAACAAAGCGGCGAAGGATCTCGGAACGGTCAAGCTTTCAGCGCTCTGAGATTCTTCGCCTGCGGCTCAGTATGACAAGAGGGCAAGGTCTTGCCGTTTTTCAGCATGATACCATCTTTGAGCTGTCGATTTTACAGGAATTTTATCGTATATATTGCCCTGCTTGCTTGTTTTTCGCGGGTCGCTGTGCTATGATAAGAGTGATATTTCGGTACGGAGGAATCTCAAAAATGAAAATCGCGATCATCGGCGGGACCAACATCGAGACGCTCCCGATGCGCTATCGGGAGCAGGCAGTTTCCACGCC